>Ga0307409_100001660_pt1 | contig 11173 bp, 9 predicted proteins | sample 322Ometagenome_2_FD_203888 | JGI IMG/M metagenome (GOLD analysis project Ga0307409, IMG submission 203888) | Maize rhizosphere microbial communities from greenhouse at UC Davis, California, United States - 322HYB-O-2 | ecosystem: Host-associated > Plants > Roots > Rhizosphere > Soil | place...
TGTCCGCCGGCGACCAGGCGCCCAGCACCGCCTTGCGCGCGTGCACGATGACCGCCTCGCTGCCCGCGGCCACGATGCCATCGACGAACTGCTCGAGCGCCGCGCGTTCCGATTCGCCGAACCGGGCTGCCGCCGCCCGCGCCGACTCGCGCCGCGACATCCCCTCGCCGCCCAGCTCGCCGGCGTCGACCACGCCGATGCGCAGTTTCACGGTCACCGGGATCTGCACGGCCGCGCGCATGGCGGCCACGCAATCGGCGACCAGCCGGGGCCTGAGCATCAGGCAGGCGCCGAAGGCCCCGGAGTGCACGCGGTCGCTGGGGCAGCCGCAGTTCAGGTTGATTTCGTCGTAGCCGAATTCCTCGCCGATGCGCGCCGCGCCGGCCAGCGCCTGCGGCTCGCTGCCACCGAGCTGCAGCGCCACCGGGTGCTCCTCGGGGTCGAAGCGCAGGAGTTTCTGCCGATCGCCGCGCAGGATGGCCGCCGCGGTGATCATCTCCGTATATAGAAGAGTGTCCGGGGCGAAGCCGCGCAGGAAATAGCGGCAATGGCGATCCGTCCAGTCCATCATGGGCGCGACGCTGATGCGTCGATCAATCTGCTTCATTCAGCGCATCTTTTTCGCGATCATGGGCCCCGTCAAGCCATGACGCGCCCGCCCACCCCGCCAACGAACCCGGAACACCCGCGCCTCTCCAAGCGCATGGGCGAGCTCGGCCTGTGCTCGCGGCGCGAGGCCGAGCGCTGGATCACCAGCGGCTGGGTGAAAGTGGATGGTGTGGTGGTCGACACGCTCGGCACGCGTGTCCCGCCCGACGCGCGCATCGACATCGACCCGGCCGCGCGCGAACACCAGAGCGGGCAGGTCACCATCCTGCTGCACAAGCCCGTGGGTTACGTTTCCGGGCAGGCCGAGGATGGCTATGAGCCCGCGATCGTGCTGATCCGACCCGAGAATCGCTGGGCGGCGGATCCCTCGCCCATCCAGTTCCAGCAGGAACACCTGCGTTCGCTCGTGCCCGCGGGCCGGCTGGACATCGACTCGACCGGCCTGCTGGTGCTCACCCAGGATGGGCGTATCGCCAAGCAGCTGATCGGCGAGAACACGTCGGTGGAGAAGGAATACCTCGTGCGCGTCGAAGGCTCGCTCTCCGACGATGGCATGAAGCGTCTGCGCCATGGGCTCACGCTCGACGGCGTGAAGCTCAAGCCGGCGCAGGTGTCCTGGCAGAACGAGCACCAGCTGCGCGTCGTGCTGCGCCAGGGCCGCAAGCGGCAGATTCGCCGCATGTGCGAGCTCGTGGGCCTGTTCGTGACCGGGCTGAAACGCGTGCGCAGCGGCAACGTGCCATTGGGCGGACTGCCGCTGGGCAAGTGGCGCTACCTGCGGCCGGACGAGAAGTTCTAGGCTGGGCCGAGCCGCCAGAGCGAGGTGATCTCGGCCGCGCGCGCCGCGTGCAGCGGGTCCGTCTCGTCGGCGCTCCGCGGATGTCGCGGTGTCACGTCGTGTCGGCCGAGCACCTGCAGTCCGGCGGCGGCGAATTCCTCGAGCAAGCGCTCCCGGGTGCGCAAGCCCAGGTGCTCCGCGAGATCCGAAAGAATCAACCATCCCTCACCGCCCGGCTCCAGGTGCGCCGGCAGCCTGGCCAGGAATCCGCGCAGCATCCGGCTGTCGGGATCATAGATCGCCTGCTCCAGCGGCGAGCTGGGCCGCGCGGGAATCCACGGCGGATTGCAGATCACCAGTGCCGCACGGCCTTCGGGAAAAAGATCCGCCTGCTGCACGTCGACGCGTAGTGCCAGTCCGAGCCGCCGGACGTTGTCGCGCGCGCAGTCGAGCGCGCGGGGATCGAGATCGGTGGCGATCACGCGCTGGATGCCACGCCGAGCCAGCACCGCGGCGAGCACTCCGGTGCCGGTACCGATATCGAAAGCCAGGCTGGTGGTGACACACGCGGCCGGCAGGGACGTGGTGGCGACGAGATCCACGTATTCGCGCCGGATCGGCGCGAACACGCCAAAGTGCGGATGGATCCGGCCGCCCGCCTCCGGGATTTCGATGCCTGCCATGCGCCACTCGTGCGCGCCGAGCACGCCGAGCAAGGCGCGTAACGAGGTGACCGATGCGGACGCGGCGGGACCCCAGGCCTCCACGCAGGCCTGGCGGATATCCGGCGCTCGTCGCAACGGGATGGAGTAATCATCATTGAGCGGGACCAGCAGCGCATTCAACGTGCGCGCACGTTGTGACTTCGCCTGGCGGTAGAGATGGAAAGCCTCGGGCCGGTTCACGACCGCAGGCGCGGCGCGCGACCGGCGCTGCGATCGATCCGCGCGCCGCCCCAACGCCACCAGCATCTGGCGCGCCTCCTGAAAGTCACCGCGCCAGAGCAGCGCCGTCCCCTGGCACGCGAGACCATAGGCCTCGTCCGCCGACATTTTCCCGTCGGCGACCACCACGCGCGTGGCAGGCGGCGCACCGGCGTGGGACAGCCACCGGGCTTCGAATGACTGGCCGTCCTCGAGCCAGCGAAGTTGCTCGACGGAGGTCTTGGGCGGGTTCGCGCTGCACACCGGGAGATTGTAGCCGTGACGCCCGCACCGACTCCCTCGCGATCACGGCGGCAATTGCTTCATCCACGCCACCGCGTGACGTCGCTCCAGCGCGACGCGCACTCGCTGCGACGCATTGCGGCTGACTAACTAACCTGCCTTGGACCTAGGTCCCATGGTCCGAAGCCCCGTTTGAACGCCTACTGGCCTCGCGTAAGGCCGCGTTTGTGCAACAGATTTGCCGATGTGCGGCACGCCGGCGCGGTCCCGGGCAAGGGACGGCCACGGCGCGGCGTGCCGGGGCGCGGTGGCGCGCCGAAGACGGCGGAAAGACGCAGCGCGACGGCGTTTCGGCAACAACCTGCGCGGCGCGACCTCGGTGTTTTGTTAGGGCGGCGGAGCACGAACATGGCGACGGAGAATCACGGTATCCCGCGGATGCGCTCGCGGCAGATCTTCCGCGGCGCGGATGCCGATGAAGAGCTGTCGATCTCGGGCAGCAACGTGGTCACTCGCCTGCGGCGGCAAGCCCCGGCAATACCGGCGTCCGACGTGAGTGCCGTGCGCGCGCACCTGGAACGGGTCCTGCGCAGCACGCACTTCGACGGCTCCACGCGCTCACGTGAATTCCTGCGCTACGTGGTCGAGGAAGTCCTGGCCGGCCGCGGCGCCTATCTCAAGCAGGCGGCGATCGCGGTGGAAGTGTTCGGTCGCAAGCCGGACTTCGACGCCGTCATCGATCCCATCGTGCGCGTGCAGGCCGGGCGCCTGCGCCGCTCGCTCGAGCGCTACTACCTGCTGTCGGGCGACGTGGACTGTCTGCGCATCGAATTGCCCAAGGGCAGTTACGCCCCGATGTTCGTGGAGACTGCAGATATGCCTGCGCAGACGGATGCCAGGGGAAACCGGGCCCAGGAGTGGCCCACCGTGGTGGTGTTCCCCATCGCCAGCAATGCCGAACGCGACATCGCTCCGGCGGCCCAGCTGCGCGAGGAACTGGCCGCCGAGCTCGGCCGTTACGGCATCGTGCACGTGACGCGGCAGCACGCCCATGGCGCCGCACGCTTCGAGCTGCACGGCTTCGCCGTCGACGGCAGCGCGTTTCCGCTGTTCTCGGCGCGACTGGTCGACTGCGCCACCGGGCAGCAGATCTGGGCCGACGAATTCCGCACGGAAGCGCGGCCCGGCTGCTGGTCGGGCAATGCGGCGGAGATCGGCCGCGTGATCGCCGCACGCATCGGCTCCGAGCACGGCGTCATTGCGCGACTGCTGGCCGGCGAACAGGCCGCGCGCGGCTTTCCGGTGGGCGACCATTTCGCGGCGATCGCGCGCTGCCAGCACTTCATGTTCTCGCACCAGGTGGGCGCACTGCTGCCGGCCATCGAATCGCTGCAGCAGCTCACCAGCCGCGCACCCGAGATCGAGCTGGCCTGGACGTCGCTGGCGCGCCTGTACCTGATGAATCACACCCTCGAGCTGTCCAGCATGTTCACGCCGGTCGAGTTCGCCATCGGTGCGGCGAACCAGAGCGTGCTGCTCGAGCCCGCCAGCGCGCGCACCCGCTGCCTCATGGCCAAGGCACTGCTGGTCAAGGGCGAGCTCGCGGCCGCGCGACGCGAAGTCGACCATGCGCTGCGGCTCAACAGCGACTCGCTGGCGCACCGCGAGAACATCGGCTGGCTGATGGCGCTCACCGGCGACTGGGACGGCGGCGTGGCGCTGATGCGCGATGCGATGGCACGCAATCCGTATTGCCAGCCCTGCGTCAGCCACGGATTGTGGGCCGACGCCATGCGGCGCCACGACTTCGAGGCCGCCTACGCCGCCGCGCTCGAATATCGGGATCCGAACTTCTTCTGGCGCGACCTGATGTTCGCCTCGACGCTCGGTCATCTCGGGCGGCTGGAAGAAGCCGGCGCCAGCGCGCTGGAGCTCATGCGTGCCAAGCCGCAGTTCCACCATCGCGGCCGGCGGCTCATCGCCCACTTCATCAAGCAGGACGAGCTGCGCGCCACGATTGTAGAAGGCCTGCTCAGGGCCGGCCTGACGGTGGCCTAGCGAACCTCGGCCGTCGGCGGCGCCGCCACGTCGGGCCGTGCGCAACATGAAGGACGGCAGCAGCGTGTTCATCGCCGCGTAGAGCAGCATGCCGCCGTACAACGCGTCGGAGATGGCGCCGCGCGCGCAGGATGGCGGCGAGCACCAGCGTGAAGATCAGCGTGGGCGTGAGTGCCGCGGCCACGCGCAGGCTGCCACGCGTGCCGCCGATGCCCAGCATGCTGCGCTTGAGCCAGATGGCGAACGCTCGCAGCGGCACCAGGGCGCGCGCGTATGACACCGTAACTAACCCTTCGCCACTTCCCGGTGTGCCGCCGCCTCAAGAATCATGCCGTCACCAAAGCGCCAAGACATCGGCGTGTTCAGGAGGAGCACATCATGAAATCTCGTTATCTCGTGGCCCTGGCGGCCGTTTGCAGCGCCTGGTCGCTGGCCGCACACGCCGACCGCGACACCGGCTGGGAATTCGGCGGAGAGTTGATCTACCAGGACTCGGCGGATTTCGAATCCGAAGGATCGTCGGCCTCACTCGACAGCGACATCGGCATCGCCCTCACCTTCGGATATCGCTTCAACGAGAAGCTCGAGCTGACCTTCGGCCTCGACTGGAACAACGTCGACTACAACGCGGACCTGGTGTCGCAGACCTTTCCGGGGGTCTCCGTCAGCGTCGATGGCGAGCTGGAAGCCTTCACGCCGCGCGTCGGCGTGAACTTCAACTTCATCGACGGTCCGATCACACCTTACGTGTCCGGCATGATCGGCTATTCGTTCATCGACACCAACATCCCGGATGGCCCGCCGCAGACCGGCTGCTGGTGGGATCCCTGGTACGGGCAGATCTGCGGCACCTGGCAGGACACGCGCAGCACCGAGGAGTTCATGTACGGCCTGGGTGCCGGCGTGCGCTGGGACGTCAACGACGCCTGGTCGCTGCGCTTCGGCTACGACAAGCGCTGGGTCGACGCCGAGTCTTCGGTGGATCTCGACCAGATCAAGTTCGGCGTGACGGTGATGTACTGAAAGATCGTGGCGCGGGGAGATGCCGTACGCGGCAACTCCCCGCGCGGAGCTGAACATGCACAACAAGACCGCGCGTCGTACAGCGGCGCAACGACTCCGCCTGGCATGGACGGCCGCGGCTTCGATTCTCGCCAGCACGCTGGCGCCGGGTGCCCACGCCTCGCTGTTCTCCGGCGAGACACTCGATGCCGTCGCCAATGGCGCCGCCTGGGTGGTGCTGTTCATCGCTCCGCTGGCGGCCATCGGCATCTTCCTGGTCATCCACATCCTCCCGGAAAAGATCGCCGAGAAGAAAAAGCATCCGCAGCTCAACGCCATCAAGACGCTGTGCCTGCTGTCGCTGTTCTTCGGTGGCATGTTGTGGCCGCTGGCGTGGCTGTGGGCCTACACCAAGCCGGTGGTCCATAAGCTGGCCTACGGCACCGACACCGATGATTCGCACGGCGGCAAGGACGATGCGCTGCATCCGCTGCAGGACGCGGGTGTCGAGAAGACGGGCAAGGAGTCCTGAACCATGGAACTCATACTGCTCGGCATCTACTCGTACTTCGTCTACCTCATCTTCTTCAAGTTCAAATGGCTGCCGTGGAACTTCGTCAGCCAGGTCATCGTGGTCACGATTCCCATCGTGGGACTCACGCTGCTGATCCTGCTGCTGAACATCGTGGCGCCCTCCTCCGCCGACGTTCGCGTCATCAATTACGTCACGGCCGTCAACGCGCGCATCCAGGGCATGGTGATCGAGGTGCCGATCGAGCCGAACCGGCCCATCAAGAAGGGCCAGGTGCTGTTCCGGCTCGATCCGCGACCCATCGAGATCGAGATCTCCGGGCTCAAGGCGCAGATCGAATCCCTGCAGGCGCAGCTGCTGGGCGCTGACGCGAGCACCACCGGCTTCGGCGAGCAGGTACGCAATGCGCGCGGCTCGCGCGAAGCCGTCGCGGCGCAGCTGCGGCTGGCGCAGGAGCGTGAACGGCAGACGCGCGAGCTGGCCGCCACCGGCGCGGGCAGCCAGTACGACTACCAGCAGGCGCAGATGAACGTGCGCAACCTGCAGGGACAGCTGGACGCCGCAGTGGCCACCGAACGATCCGCGCAGGCCAAGGTGGGCGCGAAGACCGCCAAGGGCGACCAGGACGAGGTCGCCAACATGAAAGCGCAGATCGAGCGCGCGCAGTCGCAGCTCGGCGAGGCCGAGTGGCGCCTGGAACAGACCGTGTACCGCGCGCCGGCGGATGGCGTGGTGGTTGCGATGTCGTTGCGCCCCGGCGCCATGGCCGTGCCGCTGCCGATCACTCCCGCCATGACCTTCGTCGAGGACGAGCAGTGGGTCATGGCCATCTTCAAGCAGAACGAAGTGCGCAAGATCAAGTCCGGCCAGGAAGCCGAGATCGCGCTCAAGATGTACCCGGGCCGCATCGTCAAGTGCAAGGTGGACTCGGTGATGTGGGCCACGGCCGCCGGCCAGCTGCCCATCGGCACCATGAACACCGGCGGCGGCGTCGCACCGGTCCCGCCCTACAGCCTCGCGGTGCGGCTGTTGCCCGACAAAAAGGACGTCGACCTGTTCATGGCGTCGGGCGCCAACGGCATCGGCGCGATCTACACCGACAGCGGCGTGCCCCTCCACATCCTGCGCAAGATCCTGATCCGCGTCAGCGCCAAGCTCGACTGGCTGATCCTCAAGCTGCACTGAGCCATGAGCGTCAACACGCGGCGGAGTTCCGGTAGTTCGGCGCGCGGCGCGGCCTGTGCCGCGGTTGCTGCGCTGCTCGCGGCGGGTTGCGTGACCCGGCCACCGCCCGCGCCCGAGAAGATCCGCGAGCAGGCGCTGGGCGGCGTGGCGCTCGATCATCCGTGGAAATCGCCACAGCCGGCCCAGGGTTCCGTGCAGGACAACTGGCTGGCGAGCTTTGGCGACAGCACGCTCGACGCGCTGGTGCGCGAAGCGCTCGTGGCCAACCCCGACCTGCGCGCCGCCAGCGCGCGCATGCGCCAGGCCGCGCAGTACCTGGTGCAGGCCCGCGCGCCGCAGTTTCCCGCGGTGGGCATCGGCGGCACCGGTGGCTTCAAGGCGTCCGGCGGTGGCGGCGATCCGAGCTCGGCGCTGCAGGGCGTGGTCGCGGCCGCGTCGTGGGAGCTCGACCTGTGGGGCCGGGTGCGCTACGGCAAGAAGGCCGCGGCGGAGGACAATGTCTCCGCACGCGCCGACTACGAGTTCGCGCGTCAATCGATCGCCGCGGCCGTGGCCAAGGCCTGGTTCAGCGCCATCCAGCTCTCGCAGCAGGCCAGGCTGGCCGGCGAGATGGCCGAGTCGTCGACCGCGCTCGCCGGACTGGCCGGTGACCGCGAACGGGTCGGCGCCGGCTCCGACGTGGACACCGCGCTGGCGCGCGCCACGGCGCACAACCTCGCGGATGCCCGCGCGCAGGCCGAGTACGCGCGCGACCAGGCGCTGCGGGCGCTGGAACTGTTGTTGGGCCGGTACCCGGCCGCCGAGATCGCGGCGGCCGCCGATTTCGTCGCCCTGCCGCCGGCACCGCCGGCCGGCGTGCCGTTGAGCATGCTGGAACGACGCCCGGACGTCATCGCGGCGGAGCGCCGCGTCGCCGCCGCATTCAACCGCGTCGGCCAGGCCAAGGCAGCGATGCTGCCGCAGATCACGCTGAACCTGAACTTCGGCTACTTCGACAGCGACATCCTGCAGCTCAAGAGCGACTTCGAGAATCCGAGCGGCGGCGCCGGCGCCCGCCTGCTCGCGCCCATCTTCCAGGGCGGCGCGTTGCGCGCGCAGGTGCGCATCCGCACGCTGCAACAGGAGGAAGCACTGGCCGACTACGCCGGGGCCGCGTTGCGCGCCCTCAACGACGTCGAGAGCGCGCTGGCCGCGGGACGCGTGCTGGCCACCCGGGTGCACAACCTCAGCGACGCCTTCGACGAACAGCAGCGCGCATTCACGCTGACCGAGACCTCGCTGCGCATCGGCCGCGCCGATCGCCGCGCGCTCGAGCAGCAGCGCATGGCGGCCGCCGATGCGCGCATCGCGCTGCTGGCGGTGCGCGCCGAGGAGCTCGCGCAACGGGTCAACCTGCACCTCGCGCTCGGTGGCAGCTTCGAGACGCCGCCGGCGCCACCGCCGCAGTAGCGCCATGGCCGTGCGCCAGTCCATCGAGATTCCCCGCGCCGCGCTGCGGCGCGTGTTCTTCCAGCGCTGCTTCTACCTGTTCGTCGTGCTGCTGGCACTGGTCGGCGTGTCGCCCTTCATGGAAGGCACGCGCGGCACCTACCTGCTGGCGGGTTTCAACGCCTTCGTGGTGCTGGCGGCCGCGGCGGCCCTGGGCCGCACCGCGCTCTCGTTCCTGCTGGTGTTCGTGCTGATCGGTGGCGCGGTCGGACTGCGATTCGCATCGCTGGAAGAGGGAGGCGCGGCGCTGTTCAACTGGGCGCTGCTGCTGCACGCGCTGGTGTACGTCTCGGTGCTGTTCCTGCTGCTGCGCTACGTGTTCGGACCCGAGGTCATGGACGGCGACCGCCTGTGGGGCGCGGCTTCGGCCTACCTGATGATCGGCATCCTGTGGTGTTTCGTGTACGCGGTGGTGGAGCTCGAACACACCCAGACATTCCTGGTGCGCGGCGAGGCTACGAACCTGCAGCTGATCGAGCTCCTGTACTTCAGTTTCTCGACGCTGACCACGGTCGGCTTCGGCGACATCGTGCCGCTGTCGCGCGGCGCGCAGATGGCGGCCATCTTCGAGGGCATCGTCGGCACGCTGTTCCTCGCCATCCTCATCGCCAAGCTCGTGGGCGTCTATCCACCGCACCCGCCACCGCACCCGGGGGAATCCGATGAAACCCGCCGGTGACGTCACGCGCCTGGTGTTGCTGGTGCTGTTCATCGCCATGCTGCTGGCCGGCAGCTTCTGGACACTATTGCCCTTCCTCGGCGGGCTGATCTGGGCGGCCACCGTGGTCATCGCGACCTGGCCGCTGCTGCTGCAATTGCGGGCGCGCACGCGGCGCCCGTGGGTGGCCATCACCATCATGACCGCGCTGACGCTGCTCGCCGTGATCCTGCCGTTCGCCTTCGCGGTGAGCACGCTGCTGGACGTCGCGCACCGCGGTCCCGAGCTGCTGGGCGAATACTTCACCAAGGGCCTCGGCCCGCCGCCCGAGTGGTTGGGCAGGATCCCCGCGGTCGGCGAGCAACTGGTGGCCCGGTGGCAGGAGATCGCCGCCGGCGGCCGCGACGCGCTCATCGAGGCCGCGCGCCCGTACGTGGGCGCGGCCACGCACTGGCTGGTCTCGGTGACCGGCGGCATCGGCATCGTGGCCGTGAACATCCTGTTGACCGTGGCGCTGGTGGCCATCCTGTACGCGCAGGGCGAGACCGCCGCGCGCGGCGCCCTCGCCTTCGGCTACCGGCTGGGCGGCGAACGCGGCATGGAAGTGATGCGCCTCGCGGCCCAGGCGGTGCGCAGCGTGGCGCTCGGCGTGGTGGTCACGGCGCTGGTGCAGTCGGTGCTGGCCGGGCTCGCGCTCTGGATCTGCGGCATCCCCGCGCCGGCCGTGCTGGCGGCGCTGGTGTTCGTGCTGGGCATCGCACAGCTCGGGCCGCTGCCGGTGATGCTGCCGGCCATCGCCTGGCTGTACTGGACCGACGAGGCCGTGTGGGGAACCGTGCTGCTGGTGCTGGCCATTCCCATCGGCGCGCTCGACAACGTGCTGCGGCCCATCCTGATCCGCCGCGGCGTCCAACTACCCATGCTGCTGATCATCGCCGGTGTCATCGGCGGACTGATCGCCTTCGGGGTCATGGGCCTGTTCGTCGGGCCGGTGATCCTGGCCGCGAGCTACACGCTGGTGAAGTCATGGGTGGCCGAGGGCGGCTCCCCGCCCGCACAACCCGGAATCACATCCCCATGAAATTCTCCGTCAACTGGCTGCTGGTGTTCATCCCGATCGCGCTGGCGGTGGAACACCTGCACGCGTCACCGCCCGTCGTGTTCTTCTGCGCAGCGCTGGCCATCATCCCGATCGCCGCGCTCATCGTGCGCTCGACCGGGCAGTTGGCCACCTATACCGGCGACGCGGTCGGTGGATTGCTCAACGCCACCTTCGGCAACGCACCGGAGCTGATCATCGCGCTGGTGGCACTGAAAGCCGGGCAGCTCGACATGGTGCGCGCCTCCATCATTGGGGCCATCCTGGCCAACCTGCTGCTGGCGCTGGGCATCGCCTTCCTGCTCGGCGGACTCAAGCACCACGACCAGACCTACAACCGCGTCGCGGCGCGCACCTACGCCACGATGATGCTGCTCGCGGCCATGAGCCTGGCGATCCCGAGCGCGTTCAGCCGCGTGCTCGCGCCCGACGAGACGGTGCGCCAGGAGGCCCTGCTCAACGTCGGCGTCGCGTCGGTGTTGCTGGCGATCTACGTGCTGTACCTGGTCTATTCGCTCAAGACGCATCGCGGCAGCTTCGCCAGCGAGGGCGGCGATGGCGGCGGGCATGGCCATGGCAATGACGGCCCACGCTGGAG
>Ga0307409_100001662_pt1 | contig 11171 bp, 11 predicted proteins | sample 322Ometagenome_2_FD_203888 | JGI IMG/M metagenome (GOLD analysis project Ga0307409, IMG submission 203888) | Maize rhizosphere microbial communities from greenhouse at UC Davis, California, United States - 322HYB-O-2 | ecosystem: Host-associated > Plants > Roots > Rhizosphere > Soil | place...
ATGTCGTTCCAGCGCACGTCGAACCCGCCGCTGCCCGGTCGGCCGGCCGACGACGACAGCCACATGAGCCTCGATCGAGCGGCCTACCAGGTGCTGGCGCTGATCGCGCCGTTCGCCGTCGGCGAGTCGCGCGCACTGATCGAGTCGCTTGGCGAGCGCTATTTCCGGGTCTGACATCGCGGGGGCGACGATGACGACGAAGTGGGCGAAGTTTCCGCATGCCGACAAGGCGTTTGCCTACGACGCGGCGGCGCTGAAGAAGGCGTGGCCGCGACTCCATCGTGGTGATTGCGAGCCATTGCCGAAAGACGCGGCGACGCTCGATGCATGGCGCGCGTTCCATGCCGGCGATTTCGCGCGCGCCGTCGACGCCGGAATCGCCGCGCGAGGGTCGGGCGTCAACGCCGCGGTGAAGGCGCAGGTCGTCCATGCGCATTATCTGGAGCGCAGCGACAAGGCGCGCCTCGCGCTGTTCGAGGAAGCGGTCGGCTGGGCCGACGCGCGTCGCGCCGAAGCGCCCAGGGACGCGAATGCCCATTACCTGTACGCGTTCGCCCTTGGCCGCTATGGGCAGGGGATCTCGGTCGCGAAGGCGCTGGCCCAGGGCATGGGAGGAAAGATCAAGGAAGCGCTGCTCACAGCGATGAAACTCGAGCCGAAGCATGCCGACGCGAACATCGCCTACGGTGCCTATCAGGCCGAGGTGATCGACAAGGTGGGCGCCCTGGTCGCCGGCATGACGTACGGCGCCAAGAAGGACGCGGCGCTCGAGCATTACCAGCGTGCGTTGAAGCTCAACCCGGAATCCGCGATCGCACGCATCGAATACGCGAACGGGCTCATCATGCTGTTCGGCAAGTCGCGGCTCGACGAGGCGACGAAGCTCTACGAGCAGGCAGCGGCGATCGCGCCGGCCGACGCCATGGAGCGCCTGGACGTCGAGCGCGCGAAGAGCGAGCTCGAGTAACGCGAGTCAGGCGGCGACCGCGGCTTCCGCCTCGGCCGGATCGAGGTCGCCCTCGCGCGGCCACCGCGACATCAGCGTCGTCAGCAGCAGGTTCTCGAACTCGGGGCCGAATCGCGCGATGACGTGCTCGGGGTCGGGGCACAGCTTGCGGTCGGTGACGAGGCCGAAGCGCACCTCGCCGGCGTACGAGATGATCGATACGCCCATGCCGATGTCACCCGACTGCGGCACCCAGAACATCAGCCCCTCGATGCGTGCGCCTGCCATGTAGAGGTGTTTCGGCGGCCCCGGCACGTTGGTCATGACGCCGCTCGCGTTGCGTGCCAGCAATTGCAGCAGCAGCTCCTGCAGCACGCGGGGACCGGCGCCCATCGCCGCGAGCAACCCCATCGCGACCACCGGCTGGTAGCTCCCCTTCAGCGCGTTCATGTTCGCGCGCACCGCGTACAGTCGCTCGACCGGATTCTCGATGCCGATCGGCAGATCGAGGAACACGAGGCCGAAATGGTTGCCGAGGCGGTACGCCTGGTCGAGCGGCCTCAGGTTCACCGGAACGAGCGCGCGGATCGTCACGCCCTCGACGGGCTCCCCCTTCCCGATCAGGTAGCGCCGCAATGCGCCGGCCACGCACGACAGCAGCACGTCGTTGACCGATGCCGCGAGCGCCTTGCCGATCGTCTTGACCTCGTCGAGCGACAGCGGCTCGGCCCATGCGACGCGCTTCTCGATGCCGACGGCGCCCTTGAACCGCGTCGGCGAGTCCTGCCCCATCAACGCGAGCTTCGCGATCTCGGCCGTCAGCAGCGAGCCCTGGTTCGCGAGCGCGACAGCCTGTGCGGGATCGCTCCAGATGCCGGTGCCGCGCTCGATCAGCGTCGTGGCGATGCGCCGGACGCCCTTCATCACGCCGGCGAGCGGCTGCATCAGCGCATCGATCCCGGAACCGTCGTTCTCGTCGTCGGGCCGCGCTCGCGGCTCGAAAGGCATCGCGGGGGGGCCGCCAGGCCCCGCGTCGGTCATCGACAGCATCACGCGCACGAGCGCCATGCCGTCCGCGTAGCAATGGTGGATGCGCGCGACGAGTGCGCTTCCACCGTCGTAATTGTCGGCCAGGTGGAACTGCCACATCGGTCGATGGCGATCGAGCGGCGTCGCGATCAGGCGGGACACGAGCGCCTCGAGCTCGCGCCGGCCCGCCCTGCCGGGCAGCGGCGCGTGCACGACATGGCGATCGATGTCGAATGCACGATCGGCCTCCCACACGGAGAAGCCGGCCATTTCCTTGGGGCGCTGGCGGAAGCGGCGAAACACGAGGAAGCGTTCCTCGACGAGCCGCTTGAGGCGATCGACGTCGACGCGCTCGCGGAAAAGGAGCACGCCGCAGATCATCATCAGGTTCTGCGGCCGGTCCATGCGCAACCACGCGGTGTCGACCGCGGAGACCTTCTCGCGCGAAAGGCGTGCGGCCATCGGAGCTGCGAGGCGTTTGTTCGATGAGGCGCGTTCGTTTGCGCGCGTCTTCGGCTTCACGCTAAAGTAGCACGAAAAGCGAGCGCTCGATCGAAGGAGGAGAGGCGATGGCGACGGCGAAGAAGGACGATCTCACCGCGAAGTTCGAGGCTGCCGCGGCGGCGGCCAAGCAGACGAAGAAGAAGCCGGACAACGCGACGCTGCTCAAGCTCTACTCGTACTACAAGCAGGCGACCGAGGGCGACGCCAAGGGTGATCGCCCGGGCGGCTTCGACTTCGTCGGAGGGGCCAAGTTCGACGCGTGGTCGAAGCTCAAGGGCATGAGCCGCGACGACGCCATGCAGAACTACGTGAAGCAGGTCGAGCGCCTGAACCGCGAATGAGCGCGTGCGCGCGGCCGGTGCGCGTGGGGTTCAGGACTTCGTCGCGGTCCGGCGCTTCGCGCTCTTGCGCGGCAGCGTGTCGGTGTGGCTCGCCGCTGCCTCGCCCGTCGGTTCGGCGCGCGCTCGCTTCGCCGTGCGCTTGGATGCGCGCTTCGCCGATGGACCCGCGGAACGGCCGCGGGCGACGGCCTTGGCCGCCGGCCGTCCACCGGCCTTGATCAGCTCGTTGACCGCTGCGGACAGCGCATCGACGCGCTCGGCAAGCCGCGCGACGTCGTTCTGCGTGTAGACGCCGAGCTTGCCGAGCGCCTTCGCGACGCGATCCTCGAACACCTGCTCCAGCTTGTCCCACGTTCCGCCGGCCATCGCCTGCATGTCCTTCGCTTTCTGTGCGGCGGCACCAGCGGCCGCTGCCGCCGTCTCCGAGGCCGCACGCCGCGTGCGCGACTCGAGGCTCTGGCCCTGTTCGACGAGCGCCTCGAACATCTTCGTGCCTTCCGCCTGCGCCCGGGAGAACGCGCCGAGGCCGGCGAGCCAGATCTGACGCGACGACTCGAGCACCGTGCGGCCGAGATCCTTGCCGTCGTCGCCGGCGGGTGCCTGCTTCGCTTCCTCGCGTGCCTTCTTCAGCATCCAGCGCTCCTCGTGTGCACGCCGGCGCCGCCGGTCGCGCTTCCATTCGAACGATTGTAGGCCCGCGCGCCTAGAAGCGGCATTCTAATGGCGCCGGCGCGCAACGCGGGTGCGCGCGAGCGCTGGTTATAATCCCCGACCGCGCGAGCGGCCGGCCGGCTGCAACGACGTTCGACGTCGCGCGCGAAGCGGCGAGCGACCGCCACCGGCGGAAGCGCTGCGATGAGGAGGAAGCGATGGCCTACTTCGTCACCGGTGCGACCGGATTCATCGGTCGCTTCCTCGTCGCGACGCTGCTGACGCGCGACACCCCGATCTACGTGCTCGTGCGGCGCGGCTCGCAGAAGAAGCTCGACGCGCTGCGCGAGGAATGGGGTCCCGACGAGCGCCGCGTCGTCGCGATCGCTGGCGATCTGACGAAGCCGAAGCTCGGCATCTCCGACGCGGACCGCGCGAAGCTCAAGGGGAAGATCGACCACTTCTTCCATCTCGCCGCCGTCTACGACCTCGCCGCCTCGCCCGAGTCGCAGAAGACCGCGAACGTCGACGGAACGCGCAATGCGCTCGCTTTCGCCGACGCGGTCGGCGCCGGCCTCTTCCACCACGTCAGCTCGATCGCGGCCGCGGGACTCTACGAGGGGGTCTTCCGCGAGGACATGTTCGAGGAGGCGGAAGAGCTCGACCACCCGTACTTCCGCACCAAGCACGACTCCGAGGCGCTGGTCCGGCGCGAGTACCCGCGCGCCTACCGCATCTATCGTCCCGGCTTCGTCGTCGGCCACAGCAGGACGGGCTTCATCGACAAGATCGACGGACCGTACTACTTCTTCAAGACGATCCAGAAGATGCGGCAGATGCTGCCGCCGTGGATGCCGACGATCGGCGTCGAAGGCGGCCGCATCAACATCGTCCCGGTCGACTTCGTCGTGGCGGCGCTCGATCACATCGCGCACAAGAAAGGGCTCGACGGCAGGACGTTCCACCTCACCGACCCGGAGCCGCATCGCATCGGCGAGGTGCTCAACATCTTCGCCGATGCCGCGCACGCGCCGCAGATGGCGATGCGGGTGAACGCGCGGATGTTCGGCTTCATTCCGGCACCGATCGTGTACGGCATCGCCTCGCTCGCGCCGATCAAGCGCGCGATGCGCGTCGTGCTGACCGATCTCGGCATCCCGCGCGACGTCTTCCAGTTCGTCAACTGGCCGACGCGCTACGACAACCGCGAGGCGGCCAAGGCCCTCAAGGGATCGGGCATCGTGGTGCCGCCGCTCGAAAGCTACGCCGCGAAGCTGTGGGACTACTGGGAGCGCAACCTCGATCCGGACCTGTTCATCGACCGCAGCCTGTCCGGCCGGGTCAAGGACCGCGTCGTCGTCGTCACCGGCGGCTCGTCCGGCATCGGCCACGCGACGGCGAAGAAGCTCGCCGAGGCCGGCGCGCGGGTGATCATCGTCGCGCGCGATCCGGAGAAGCTCGCCGTTACGCAGCGCGAGATCGCCGAGGCCGGCGGCACGTGCTTCATCTATTCCTGCGACCTCGCGGACATGGCGGCGATCGACGCGATGGCGAAGAAGATCCTCGCCGAGCACGCGACGGTCGACTTCCTCGTCAACAACGCCGGGCGCTCGATCCGTCGGGCGGTCATCAATTCGGTCGACCGCTTCCACGACTTCGAGCGCACGATGCAGCTCAACTACTTCGGCGCGGTCAGGCTGATCCTCGCGTTCCTGCCCAGGATGGTCGAGCAGAAGCGCGGCCACATCATCAACATCAGCTCGATCGGCGTGCTGTCGCGCGCGCCCCGCTTCTCGGCGTACGTGGCGTCGAAGTCCGCGCTCGACGCGTTCAGCGAATGCGCCGCGTCGGAATTCGTCGACAAGGGCGTCCACGTCACGACGATCAACATGCCGCTCGTGCGCACGCCGATGATCGCGCCGACGAAGATCTACGAGAACGTTCCGACGCTGTCGCCCGAGGAGGCCGCGGGTCTCGTCGTCGAAGCGGTCGTGCACCGGCCGGTGCGCATCGCGACGCGGCTCGGCGTGTTCGGCGCGGTATGCCACGCCGTTGCCCCGAAGCTCACGCAGGTGCTGCTGAACACGGCGTTCAACATGTTCCCGGATTCGTCCGCGGCGCAGGGCAGGAAGGACGGCGAGCCGGCGCCGCTCACCGCCGAACAGATGGCGTTCGCGCAGATCACGCAGGGCATCCACTGGTAGCGAGCGCGCAGTTGGGCGAGTGGCTGGAGCGGGCCTCACGAGGCCTGCGGCGTCGATGACACGCGACCGCTGAGCGCGCGCCCGCCTGACGCCGGGCAATGATTGCGCGTCCTCCGTCCGGCACGGCGTTCCGCTGGCGTCAGGGCGCGTCGTTCGGCCGGCCGCCGGACGCGCCGTTCCTGATAGCGGCTGTCGCCGCTTCGATCTCCTCGAGGACGCGCGCGAACACGTCACGATTGCGCAGCAGCGCCGTGTGCCCGACGCCGGCGAACTCGACGTTCTCGCCGAACGGCACGCGCGCGGACGTCGGTGGCGACACCATCGAGTCGTGCCACGACCACAGCGAGACGATCGGCGGCTCGTCGCCGCGGACCGGCGCGAGCGCGGCCAGCCACGCATTCCCGGGACGCATCTGCGCGAGGGACGCGCCGGTGCCGAGCCACGCGTGCATGCTCCCTTCGTACGGCGTGGCGATCGTGATCAGCCGCGCGATCCTGCCGCCGCCGTGGTCGCGCAGGTACGCGCGCATCACGAGCCCGCCCATGCTGTGCGCGACGACGACGATACGGCGCGCGCCGGTGTCGGCGAGCACCTCGTCGATCCTGCGCGCCGCCTGCTGCGCGAAGACGTCGATCGAGGCGAGCGGCGGGCCGTACGAGAGCGTGTAGATCGGCGACACGCCACGCGCCTCGAGCCATCGCTTCATCGGGTACCAGACGCCGGCGTTGCAGAGCACGCCGTGGATCAGCAGGACCGGAGCGTCCGATCGCTGCGGCGCCGGCTCGCTGATCAGCAGCCGATACAGGATCATGCGTGGCGAGTTGCCGGCGATGGTGGCGAACTCCTGCAAGAACAAGCGCAGCCGGCCGCGCATGTCCAGGCGGGCGTCGTCGGGCCGCTCGTCCGCGAAGCGCCACGCGACCGCGAACCACAGCGTGACGAACACGAGCGGCACCGCGGCGTAGACGAGCGGAAGGGCGAGGACATACGGCCATGCAGGCGCACCCGCCGCGATGCGCGCCGCGGCCCATGCGGCATAGGTTGCGAAGATTGCCGCGTACGCGATCGCAAGCGAGACCGCGGTCCACATCGGATCGCGCCGACCGCCGTGCGTCAGGCGGCGGCCAGCGACTTGCGGAAGCGGTTGAGCTCCTGCACCGACGCGAACGTCTGCTCGAACAGGCTCGACAGGTTGTGCAGGATCATGCCGACGACCCGCTTCTCCCACGAGCCATCGAATGCGATCTGCTCGTCGAGCCAGCGCTCGAGCCAGCCGGGGTCGGGCAGGCGGCTCTGGACGGTGTCGTTGGGGAACAGCTTCTCGTTGACGTGCAGGTTCGTGGGGTGAAGCGGCTTGCCTGCGCGGCGCGGACTCGCCATCAGCACGCCGATCTTGGCGAACGCGCGCTTCGCTTCGAGGCCATAGCGCTCGATCGCCCGCTTCATGAAGCGCAGGTAGGCGCCGCCATGGCGCGCCTCGTCGCGCGCGATCAGCTCGTAGATCTGCTTGATCACGGGCTCGGTGTGCCATTCGGCGGCGCGGCGGTACCAGTGGTTGAGCCGCACTTCGCCGCAGAAGTGGAGCATCAGCGTCTCGAGCGCGGGCGCGGGATCGAACTCGAAGCGCACGGCGTGAAGCTCGTCCTCGCTCGGCAGCAGGTCGGGACGAAAGCGCCGAAGATATTCCATCAGCACCAGCGCGTGCTTCTGCTCCTCGTAGAACCAGATCGACATGAACGCGCAGAAGTCGCTGTCCTGGCGGTTGTCGCGCAGGAACATCTCCGTGGCCGGCAGCGCCGCCCATTCGGTGATGGCGTTCATCTTCACCGTGCGCGCCTGCTCGTCCGACAGGCTCGCGCCGTCGAACTGCGTCCAGGGCACGTCGTCGTCGAGCGTCCAGCGGACGGACTCGAACTGACGGAAGAGGTCGGGATAGAGCATGGGGCGGCGCCGGGGGTTCGCGATTCTACTTGGTTCTACCTGCCGCTCCCCGTTTCCGCTGCCGGCAGGGAACCCCGCGCTGCGTCATCCGTTGTCCCGCGTCGTCCCCCATCGGCGTTCAGGGCTCGCGCATTGGACGCCTCCCGGCGGTCGGGAGAGCTCGCGTCAGTAGCCGGACACCTGCGGCACCCAGTGCGAGCGCCAGCTGCGAAGCGCGTTGACGGCCGACGCGAGATCGGGGATCAACACCACGCCCGGCATCGTCTTGCGCACGCGACGCGTCATCTCGCCTCCGGCCCAGATCGTCACCTGCGGCGGCACCTGGCGCCGAAGGCTGGCGAGCGAGTCGCTCGCCTGGCGCAACGGAAACGCGGCCGAGAACGAGAGCGCGAGGATGTGCACCTTGTGGGCGAGCACCGCACGACGGATGTCCTCGAGGGGGGTCTGCGTGCCAAGCGAGATGCACTGGACGCCCTCCGGCACCAGCAGCGCCTCGACCATCAACAAGCCGAGCCCGTGCTGCTCGCTGGGGAACGTCGTCAGCAGCACGCGCGGCGTGCCCGGCTGGCGCGGGAACGCGTTGATCGCCGTGCGCAGGGCAACCTGCAGCTGCTCGGTGTAGAGGTGCTCCTCGAACACCTGGAGCTCGCCTCGCATCCATGCGTCGCCGACGGCACGGTTCAGCGGCGTCAGCGTTTCGAGCACGAACTTCTGCATCCCCTGACGCATCAGGAGGTTCGCGAGCATGTGCTGCAGGCCCGCCGTATCGTGCGATTGCAGCAGCGAGAGGACGTCGCGCTCGAGCGCCGGGGCGAGCTCCGCCCGCCGCGGCGCGGCGCGCATCTCCCCCAGCGCGTTGAGCTCCTCGAGCGACTGAGCCATAAGCTTGCCGGGTCGCATGCCGACGTCCATCAGGCGCTTGATCGCGCGGAGCTTCGCGATATCCGCAGGCGAATACTCCCGCTCGCCGTTATCGTCGCGCGCGGGCTTCGGGAAGCCGTAGCGTCGCTCCCACATGCGCAACACGTCCTTCGACAGGCCCGTTTCGCGCTCGACGGCGCTGATGTTGAGCATGAGCCCGATCGGTTCGGCCGGCTTGTTCATCGCGTTCCGGTTGACAGCGTTGTTCGGTGCGCCTATCTTACGCACCGACGCCAGATTTGTCCAGGACAACGATGCCGATTCGCTTCGTCACGCGCACGGTCGCAGCGGCGCTGGCAGCCAGTGCCGTGCTGTCCACAGCGGCCCTGTCCCGTGCCGAACCGGTGGCCGCTGCGGACGCGCCTGTCCAGCTCGCCGCAACCGGTGTGTCCAGGGCCGACGGCGACGACGTGGCCTGCGCGCCGCTGCTCCGGCACGCCTTCGTCCCCATCCGCGGCGGAGCCCCGGAATCGCTTTGTCGCTACCGGGGCAACGTGATCGTCGTCGTCAACACGGCCAGCCAGTGCGGCTACACGCCGCAGTACGAGGGCCTCGAGGCGCTCTACCGCAAATACCGTTCGCGCGGACTCGTCGTCATCGGCTTTCCCTCCAACGATTTCGCCGGCCAGGAGCCGGGCAGCAACGCCCAGATCGCCGAGTTCTGTCGCACCGTCTACGGCGTCGAGTTCCCGATGTACGAAAAGGCGAGCGTCGTCGGCGTCTCGGCCAACCCGCTGTATGCGGAGCTCGCCGTGGCAGCACGTGCGTCACCGCGCTGGAACTTCCACAAGTACGTCGTCGATCGCAGCGGCCGGCGGGTCGCGAGCTTCGCGAGCGATGTCCGGCCCGATGACCGCGAGTTCGTGAGGCTGGTCGAGCGCCTGCTCGCCGAGTCGCCGGCGAAGCCCGCTTCCTGACACGCACACGGTTCGCGAGATGCGTTGCCCACACGGTCCGCCCGCACCGCGCGACGCCTCGTTTTGACCCCTTACCACGAAGCTGCGATAATGGAAGGCTTCGGCGAGCTAGCTCAGCTGGTTAGAGCAGAGGAATCATAATCCTTTGGTCCGGGGTTCGAGTCCCTGGCTCGCCACCAAATACCCATGCGTTCCCGGCCGCTACGCTGAAGTGGCGGCGGCCTGGCCGCGAGGCAGTCGACAAGCTCGCGCTTTCCGATCGACGCCAATCCCCCATCGTCCTTCGGTATGCGACGCGTGCGTCGCGTTGACGCGTCGACGCACGAGCTGCGTCTCGGACGACCTGCCACAGCAGTTCACCGCGAGCACGCGTCGGCGCGGCGCCCGCTCACCCCTGACGACGCCCCCGGTCGTCGCTATGCAGCAACCGCGTTGACTCGCTCCTGCCGATCGGCCGCCGCGCGGGCGCGTGGTTCGTGCTAACGTCCGCGGCGGAGGAGCGCGTTCAAGCCGAGACGCGCGCGAGCTTGCCGAGGGCGAGCATGCAGACGCCAGCCATCCTGACCGGCAATTACACGCGACCGGACGACTCGGAAACGTTCGAGTACGAAGTGGTGCTCGACGTCGACGGCGACCGGCTGCACTGGCAGGCGCGCATCGCGACGATCGGCGTCGTGCGCGGCCGCCAGGCCGGCTACGTGGCGAATATCGACGGGATGGACGACGCGGAGGTCGAGCTCGCCGTGCGCGAGGCGGTGGAGTCGTGCATTCGCGAGCGAAACGGCGTCGAATGACGCGACGGCCCGGAACGCCCCGCGGCGAGGTTCTTCAGGGCGCCGGCGAAGCGATGTCCGAGTGCTCGCGACGGCGGTCGCGTTGCGCGACCTCGACGATGTCGGCGTCCTGCTCGTCGTCGTCCTCTTCCATGAGCCACGGCGGCAACGCATAGGTCGGTCGAAGGTCGAGCGGCTGCTCCGGCATGCTCAGGTGCCGCCGCGCGCGAAGGTCGATCATGCGATCGCACAGGAGGCAGCAATAGACGCGCCCCGGCGTCATCGCGCCGGAGCTGCCCGGCGCTGCGAGCACGTTGACGACGGGCAGGACCAATTGCCCGGACTTCGGGTCGACGAACTTGTGTTCGCAGTCGGGATCGCGCCGCATCGCCTGTTCTCGGTCTGGCCATGACCTGCACGCCGTGCCGGCGCGCAGGGAGGAGTGCGAGGCGATTGTTCTGCCGCCACCGTTCCGGAGCCATCGGCACGGATGTCGAACTCGCGTAGGCCTCGGCCTACGAGGCGTGTTTCCGGGAACTCGTCGATTACCCGAGGTGGCCTGGCAGGTCCGCGGCGCGCACCAGCCGGACGAGCTCGTTCGCGAGCCGGTTCTTCGGGTGCCTGCGCGAGAGCGCGAGGAACAGGTGCTGCTGCAGCACCGGCGAATGGATCCGGGCGATGCGCACGCGGTCGCTGCGCGCGTTGGTCACCGCGCCGAGCGGCAGCACCGCGTAGCCGACCCGTGCCGCGACGAGCTCGAGGATGTTCTGCACGGTGTCCACCTCGGTGGAGACCTCCAGCGTGAGACCGAACCGCGCAACGGCCGCTTCGAGCACCGTGCGCGTGGCGTTCGGCGAGCGGGGCAGGATCAGCGGATATTTCTGCAGGTCCTTGAGCGGCAGCGACGCTCTCGCGCCCGCCGCACGTGCGCGCAGGGCGCGTGG
>Ga0307409_100001663_pt1 | contig 11169 bp, 11 predicted proteins | sample 322Ometagenome_2_FD_203888 | JGI IMG/M metagenome (GOLD analysis project Ga0307409, IMG submission 203888) | Maize rhizosphere microbial communities from greenhouse at UC Davis, California, United States - 322HYB-O-2 | ecosystem: Host-associated > Plants > Roots > Rhizosphere > Soil | place...
GCAGGTCAAGCACCTGCACCCGCTGATGGAGGAGATCACCGCCGACACCAACGGGGTGCTGGTCTACCAGGAGCAGATCATCACCCTGCTCCAGAAGGTGGCTGGCTACACCGCCGGCGAGGCCGACCTGGTCCGCAAGGCCATCGGCAAGAAGATCGAAGCCCTGATGCGCAAGGAGGAGCCGCGCTTCCTCGCCGGCTGCCGCGAGAAGGGCCTCACCGACAGCCAGGCGCAGGAGCTCTGGCGGCTGATCCAGCCGTTCGCCGGCTACTCCTTCAACCGCGCCCACGCCGCCGGCTACGGCCTGGTCGCCTGGCAGACCGCCTACCTCAAGGCCCACCACCCGGTCGAGTACATGGCGGCCCTGCTGACCAGCGTCAAGGACGACAAGGACGCCCGCCCCAAGTACCTCGGGTCCTGCCGGCGGATGGCCATCACCGTGCTCCCCCCGGACGTCAACGAGTCCGACTCCGACTTCACCCCGGCCGACGGCAAGGCGATCCGCTATGGCCTAAGTGCTGTGCGGAACGTCGGGGAGCAGGTCGTGGAGGCGATCATCGCCGCCCGGCGGGACAAGGGCCGCTTCACCGACTTCTTCGACTTCTGCGAGAAGGTCGACATCAGCGTGCTCAACAAGCGGGTCATCGAGTCGCTGATCAAGGCCGGCGCCTTCGACTCCCTTGGGATGCCGCGGCGAGGCCTGTTCGAGGTCCACGAGGTGGCCGTCGACCGGGTCACGGCCCGTAAGCGGGCCGAGGCGGCCGGCCAGTTCTCCCTGTTCGGGGGCCTGGGCGACGGCGAGGACGTGGTCACCGAACCGCTCCCGACGGTCGGGACCGAGGAGTGGGAGAAGACCCAGCGCCTGGCGTTCGAGAAGGAGATGCTCGGCCAGTACGTCTCCGACCACCCACTGCTCGGCCTTGAGCACGTCCTGTCCCGGGCCGCCGACACCGGCCTGTCGTCGCTCACCGAACGCTCCGACGGGGCCGTGGTGACCGTCGCCGGGATCCTGGCCAAGCTGACCAAGAAGTTCACCAAGCGGGGCGAGGTCTATGTCATCGCCGACCTCGAGGACCTGGACGGCGGGGCCGAGTGCATCTTCTTCCCCCAGGTCTACACCCAGCACCAGGGCATCCTCGTCCAGGACGCGGTGGTGGTGGTCAAGGCCCGGGTCGACGCCCGCGACGAGACCCCCAAGCTGGTCGCCCTCGAGGTCAAGCCACCCAACCTGTCGGAGCCCGGCTCCGCCCCGGTGGTCCTCAACCTGGAGGCCCGGGCCTGCAACGACGGCGTCGTCAGCCGCATCAAGCACATTCTCGGCTCCCACCGCGGCAAGTCCCCGGTCCACCTCCAGATCCGCGGGGCCCGCTCGACCATGGTCGTCCGCCTCGGCGACGAGTTCCGGGTCGACCCCCGCAACGGCCTCTACGCCGAGATCAAGGCCGAGCTGGGTCCCGACGCCCTCTTGACCTGAAGCGTTCCACGGTGACCATGGCACAGGCGCTCTTGGGGGGCCGTGGGGGGAGCGAGCTCCCCCCACATGGATCGAGGAGGTAGTGGAATGGGTCACCAGGTGCGCGGCGTCATTGCGAGGACCCAGGAGCGGCCGGTCGAGCTGGTGACGGTGCTGGTGCCCGACCCGGGACCCGGCGAGGTGCTGGTCCGGGTGCAGGCGTGTGGGGTCTGCCACACCGACCTGCACTACCGCGAGGGAGCGATCAACGACGAGTTCCCGTTCCTGCTCGGCCACGAGGCGTCCGGCAAGGTCGAGGCCGTCGGTCCCGACGTCACCAACGTCGCCCCCGGCGACTTCGTGGTCCTGGCCTGGCGGGCGCCGTGCGGGCAGTGCCGCTCGTGCCTGCGCGGGCGCCCCTGGTACTGCTTCGACAGCCGCAACGCCAGCCAGAAGATGACCCTTGAGGACGGCACCCCGCTGTCGGCCGCCATCGGCATCGGCGCCTTCGCCGAGGTCTGCCTGGTCGCCGCCGGGCAGGCGGTCAAGGTCGACCCGGCCGCCCGGCCCGAGGCGGCCGGCCTGGTCGGCTGCGGCATCATGGCCGGCTACGGGGCGATCATGAACACCGCCAAGGTCGAGCGGGGCGACACCGTGGCCGTGTTCGGCTGCGGCGGGGTCGGGAACGCCGCCATCCACGCCGCCGCCCTGGCCGGCGCCCGCAAGGTCATCGCCGTCGACGTCGACCAGCGCAAGCTGGAGCTGGCCCGGCAGTTCGGGGCCACCGACCTGGTCGACTCCAGCCAGGTCAACCCGGTCAGCGCCATCCGCGAGCTCACCGGCGGCTTCGGCGCCGACGTGACCGTCGAGGCGGTGGGCCGCCCCGAGGTGATGAAGCAGGCCTTCCACGCCCGCGACCACGCCGGGACGATGATCCAGAGCGGCGTCCCCAACCCCAAGATGCGGATCGACCTGGGCATGCTCGACTTCTACGGGCGCGGCGGGGCACTGCGGCCGTCCTGGTACGGCGACTGCCTGCCCACCCGCGACTTCCCGATATTGATCGACCTGTACCTGCGCGGCCGGTACGATCTCGACCGGTTCGTCTCCGAGACCATCGCCCTCGACCAGGTCGAGGAGGCGTTCGCCAAGATGCAACGCAACGAGGTGCTGCGCTCGGTGGTGGTCTTCCCTGATGCCTGAGACGTCGACCCTGGCCCTGTTCGCGGTGGCCGCGGTGACCCTGCTGCTGATTCCCGGCCCGGCCGTGCTCTACATCGTCACCCGCAGTGTCGACCAGGGCCGGGCCGCCGGGCTGGCCTCGGTCTGCGGCGTGCATGTCGGCACCCTGCTGCACGTGGCCGCGGCCGCCCTCGGCCTCTCGGCCCTGCTGGTCTCCTCGGCCACCGCCTACGACACCGTCCGCTGGCTGGGCGCCGCCTACCTGGTCTGGCTGGGGGTCCGGCGGCTGCTGGCCCGCGACGAGGACGTCCCGGCCGCTGCCGACCTGGATGCCCGCCGGCCCGGCCTTGGCCGGATCTTCGCCCAGGGCGTGGTCGTCAACGTCCTCAACCCCAAGACGGCCCTGTTCTTCTTCGCCTTCCTGCCCCAGTTCGTCGACACCTCCAGGGGCTCGGTGCCGTTCCAGGTGGTCGTGCTCGGAGCCGCCTTCGTCCTCCTTGGCCTGCTCAGCGACGGCGCCTACGCCCTGCTGGCCTCGACCGGGGCCGGCTGGCTCCGCCGCCGCCCAACGGTGGCCAGGGCGTCGCGCCTGGTCTCGGGCGGGGTGCTGATCAGCCTGGGTGTGACGACCGCCCTTGCCGGGTCGCGCTCCTCGACCCGGTAGCCCCCGCCGGCCGCCGCGGGCCGCCCCGCCCCGGGGCCTCGGTCGACAGCCAGTGCAGCAGCAGCTGCTGGGCGACCCCGGCGGCCGGACCCCAGTGGCCGGTGACCGCCCGCACCTCGGCCTCCGACGGCATGCGGCCATCGAGGTAGGCGGCCCCGACCGCCTTGCGGACACCCAGGTCCCCGGCCACCACCCTGGGTCGCCCCAGGGTCCGGGCGAGCAGCCACTCCGCCGTCCACCGCCCGATCCCGGGGAAGGCGACCAGCCGCTCCACCACCGCCTCGTCCTCCAGGCCGGCCAGCTCCCCGAGATCCATCCGCCCCGAGGCCACCGCCCCGGCGAAGGCGATGACGGCCACCGCCTTGGCGTTGGAGAACTGGAGCTCGCGCAGGTCGGCGACCTCGGCCCCGGCAAGCCGGGCGGGGTCAAGGCTCCACACCTCCCCGTCCGGCGGGTCGGCGGGGCCGTCCAAGGGAGGGGGGACCCGGACCTGGTGGCGGTGGCCGTAGCGGCGGGCCAGCCGGCCGCGGAGGACGGCCGCGAACCGCAGGGTGATCTGCTGGGCGCTGATGGCCCGGACCACGGCGGTCAGGAGGTCGGGCTGGAGGACGGGGCCGATCCCGGGGAAGCGGGCGGCGATCCGGGCCACCACCGGGTCGGCCGCGGCCAGCCCGGCCAGCGCGGCCGGCGCGGTCGGGAACGCGCCGGCGAGCACACGCCCGGCCGCCTCGGCGTCGGCGCCGGCCTCGGCCGCGACCAGCAGCGCCGGCTCGGCCACCGTCCCCGCCGGCCGGGCGGCCGTCCCGACCATGCGGCCGTCCACCGCCAGCGCGCGCAGCCACATCCGGCCGTCCCACCGGTCGAGCAGGTCGTCGCCCGAGCGCCGGAACACGTCCAGGCTTCCCACCAGGTCGACCGGCCCGCCCACGAGGACAACGGCCACCTCCGCGCCCGGCCACTGCTCGGAGGGCACGCTAGTTGACGCTGAACGGGGTGGCGGTGGGCGCCGGGCCGGCGACCCGGAAGTGCTCGAGCAGGACCAGCTCCCGGCGGAGCAGGGCCGCCTCGGCGGCCAGCCGCTCGGACGCCGACGGGATCGTCAGCAGCCGCTGCTTGTCGGCCAGGTCGACCTGGAGCCCGGCGGCGATCAGGTAGGAGGCGGCGACCGGGTCCTCGGGGACGTCGATCGGCTCCACCGGCTCGTTGGCCATCCGCAGCAGGGTGGTCACGTACCTGGAGAACAGCCGGCCGGCCTTGACCGTGCGCTGCTCGGCCCCCTCCCCGGTCGCCTCGGGCAGCTCACGCACCTCGGCGACGATGTACGGGGCGGCCTGGGCGACCCCGTCGATCTCGAACCGGCTCCGCCCCCGGGCGACGACGTCCAGCCGCCCGTCGGCATGCCGGTCGACCTCGGCCACCTCGGCCACACACCCGACCGGATGGTAGGTCGCCCCGGCGTCCACGTCGCGTCCCTTGACGATCGCCACCACCCCGAACCGCCGGTCCCCGTCCAGGACCCGCTTGAACATCCGCCGGTAGCGGTCCTCGAACACATGCAGCGGGATCGGCAGACCCGGATACAGCACGGTCTGCAACGGGAACAGCGGCAGCTCCACCGGGGCCACCCTCATCGCGCGGATCGGACGCCCCCTATGGTAGGGCCCCGCGAGATGGTTCGCGCCCCGAGGGCGGGTCGGACCGGAGGCGCGTTGTCACCCCAAGGCTCCGCGCGCGGGCCCCGGTGGGGGAGCGTAGCCGAGTCTGGGGAAGCGGTGCGCTGGAGTGTCCACGGCCCCGGGCCTCCGGCCCCGGACCCGCACTCGCCGGCCCCCGACCTCCAGCCCGGACCCGCACTCGCCGGCCCCGGACCGGCACTGGCCCGGGGGCTGCGGTAGGGTGAATCCCGTTCCCGCCAGTCTGTTCGTGTGCTGTGGAGTGCCTGCCCGTGCTGCCTGTTGTCGACCTTCGTGGCTCCGACCGCGACCCGGCCGGACTGCTGCCGCGCGCCCCCGCGGACGCGGTCGAGGCGGCCCGGGCTGGGGTGCGGCGGGTGGTCGACGACATCGCGACCCGCGGCGATGATGCCGTGGCCGAGGCGGCCCGCCGCTTCGACGGGGTCGACGCCCTGCCGGCCGCCTGGCGGGCCACCCCGGACGAGCTGGCTGCCGCCGAGGCGGCCCTGGGGCCGGAGCTGCGGGCTGCCCTGGGTGACGCCATCGAGCGGGCTCGGGACTTCCACCTGGCCCAGCGGCCCGCCGACCTGGTCTGGTCGCGGCGGCCCGGGGTCCGCCTGGTCCAGCGGTTCGTGCCGCTGCGCCGGGTTGGGGTGTACGCGCCCGGGGGGCTCGGGGCCTATCCCTCCAGTGTGGTCATGAACGTCGTCCCGGCCCAGGCGGCCGGGGTGGCCGAGATCGCCCTGGCCACCCCGCCCGGGCTAGGGGGCCGCGGCCACCCCGCAATCCTCGGGGCGGCGGCGCTGCTCGGTGTGGATGAGGTGTGGCTGCTGGGCGGGGCCCAGGCGGTGGCCGCCCTGGCCTGGGGGACCGCGACCGTCCCGGCGGTCGACTCGGTGACCGGGCCCGGCAGCCTCTATGTCGCCCTGGCCAAGCGGGAGGTGGCCGGGCGGGTCCGGACCGACGGGTTCGCCGGGCCGACCGAGGTCGCCGTGCTCGCCGACGCCACCGCCGACCCGCTGCTGGTCGCGGTCGACCTGGTCGCCCAGGCCGAGCACGACCCGCTGGCCGCCTGCCTGCTGGTCACCGACGACGCCGACGTCTGGAAGGCGGTCGAGCCCCTGCTCGCCCAGGAGGTGGCGGCGGCCGCCCACCGCGACCGGGTCGAGGCCGCCTTCGCCGGCCAGTCGGCGGTCGTGCTCTGCGACGACCGGGCGGCCATGCTCCGGGTGGCCGAGGCGTTCGCCCCCGAGCACCTGGAGCTGCTGGTCGCCGACCCGGGCGAGCTGGCCGCCGAGGTCCGCAACGCCGGGGCCGTGTTCGTCGGCCCCTGGACCCCGGTCGCCCTCGGCGACTACGCCGCCGGCACCAACCACGTCCTGCCGACCGCCGGCACGGCCCGGTTCGCCTCCGGCCTCTCCACCCTCGACTTCCTGCGGGCCATGCAGGTGGCCACCTTCGACCGCGACGCCCTGGCCGCGGCCGCCCCGACGGTGGCCGCCCTGAGCGTCGCCGAGGACCTCCCCGCCCACGGCCGCGCGGTCGCCGCCCGCCTGGCCGGTCCGACAGCGGAGGGCCGATGAGCGGCTCGCTGCCCGGCACGACCGGGCGGGTGCGGGTCAGGGACGACCTGGCCGGGCTGACCCCCTACGGGGCGCCCCAGCTGGACGTGCCGGTGCGGCTGAACACCAACGAGACCCCCTATGCCGTGCCCGCCGAGGTCCTCGACGACCTGGCCGAGATGGTCAGGGGCCTGGAGCTGCACCGCTACCCGGACCGGGAGGCGACCGAGCTGCGCGAGGCCCTGGCCCTGCACGCCGGGCACGGGTTCGAGGGCACCTGGGCCGCCAACGGCTCCAACGAGGTCCTCCAGCAGCTCCTGCTGGCCTTCGCCGGCCCCGGCCGCTCGGCCCTGGTCGTGGAGCCGACCTACGCCATGCACGCCCTGCTGGCCAGGGCCACCGGCACCGCCCTTGTGACCAGGGTCCAGCCCCGCGACCAGCTGCTCGACCCGGCGGCCGCCGCCGACCTGGTCGCCGAGGCCGCCGCCGACCTGACCTTCTGGTGCTCACCCAACAACCCGACCGGCGAGGCGACCAGCCCCGACGTGCTCGCCGCCGTCTGCGCCGCCGCCCCCGGCCTGGTCGTGGTCGACGAGGCCTACGGCGAGTTCGGCACCTCCCACGCCGCCGTGCTGCTGTCGCGCCACCCCAACCTGGTCGTCACCCGCACCTTCTCCAAGGCGTTCCGCATGGCCGGGCTCCGGCTCGGCTACCTGCTCGCCGACCCGGCGGTGGTCGACGGGATCCGCCTGGTCCGGCTGCCCTACCACCTGTCCGCCCTCACCCAGGCGGTCGGGCTGCGGGCCCTGCGCCACAAGGGCGTGCTGATGTCGCACGTGGTCGCCACCGAACGCGAGCGTGAGCGGGTGGCCGTCGCCCTTGACCGCCTGCCCGGGGTTCGGGTCCTGCCCAGCGACGCCAACTTCCTGTGCTTCGAGACCCCGCTGGACCCGCGCCGGCTGTGGCGGGGCCTGCTCGACCGTGGGGTCCTTGTCCGCGACGTGTCCCGCTACCCGACCCTGGAGCGCCACCTCCGGGTCACCATCGGCACGCCGGCCGAGGACGACGCCTTCCTGACCGCCCTCACCGAGGAGCTGGGCCGATGAGCGCAACCGTTCCAGGAGCCGCCCCGCGGACCGCCCGGGTCGAGCGGCGCACCGCCGAGGTCCAGGTCACCGTCCAGCTCGACCTGGACGGCACCGGCAACGGCGGCTCCGACACCGGGGTGCCGTTCCTCGACCACATGGTCGCCCAGCTTGGCCGGCACGCCCGCTTCGATCTCTCCGTCGAGGCCAAGGGCGACCTGGAGATCGACGCCCACCACACCGTCGAGGACACTGGCATCGCCATCGGCCAGGCCCTGGCCGAGGCCCTCGGCGACAAGTCGGGTGTGCGCCGCTTCGGCGACGCCGTCGTCCCCCTCGACGAGGCCAGAGCCAGGGCCGCGGTCGACCTGTCGGGCCGCCCCTACCTGGTCTGGGACGTCCAGGTCGACGCCGCCCCGGGCGAGCTCGGCAGCTTCGACCCCCGCCAGGCCCGCCACTTCATGGAGGCCCTGGCCAGCAACGCCCGCTGCACCGTCCACGTCCAGCTGGAGGCCGGCGACCTGCCCCACCACTGCCTGGAGGCCTGCTTCAAGGCCCTGGCCCGCGCCTTCGGCGACGCCTGCGCCCCCGACCCGCGTGCCGGCATCGGCAGCACCAAGGGAGTCCTAGGATGAGGTATTCGTCGCCCCTGCGAGCCTGGGACCCCAGGGCCGGGGCCGGCAGCACCAAGGGGGTGCTCGGATGACCCGGCCGCCGGTCGCCCTGCTCGACTACGGGGTCGGGAACCTCCACTCCGCGGCCAAGGCGCTGGACCGGGCCGGGGCCGAGATCCGAGTGGTCCCGACGGTGGCCGAGGCCGCCGGGGCGGCCGGGCTGGTCGTGCCGGGCGTTGGGGCGTACGGGGCCTGCCTGAGCGGCCTCGCCTCGGCCGGCGGGCCGGCCGCGGTGGCCGGGTGGCTGGAGGGCGGCCGGCCCCTGCTCGGCATCTGCGTCGGGATGCAGCTGCTGTTCGAGGCCAGCGAGGAAGGCCCGGTCAGCGACGGCGCCGGGGTTGTCCCGGGCAAGATCCGCCGCCTCACCGGAGGGGGAGGGGTGAAGATCCCCCACATCGGCTGGGACGAGGTCAGCGTCCGCCGCGGCAGCCGCCTGCTCGCCGGCCTCGGCGACGGGACCCGCTTCTACTTCGTCCACTCCTACGCCCCCGAACCGGACGGCGACGCGGTCGCCGCCGTCTGCGACTACGGCGGCCGCTTCGCCGCCGCGGTCGAGCACGGCAACCTGTTCGGCACCCAGTTCCACCCCGAGAAGTCGGGCGAGGCCGGCCTCACCCTGCTGGCCAACTTCGTCAACCAGGTCCGCGCGGCATGACCCTGGAGCTGCTCCCGGCGGTCGACCTGCTCGACGGGCAGGCGGCCCGCCTCGTCCAGGGCGTCGCCGGCACCGCGACCGGCTACGGCGACCCGGTCGAGGCCGCCACCAGCTTCGCCGTCCAGGGTGCGAACTGGCTGCACGTGGTCGACCTCGACGCCGCCTTCGGCCGCGGCCCCCGCAACCGCCGGCACCTGGGCCAGATCGTCGCCGCGGTGGCCCCGGTCAAGGTCGAGGCCTCCGGCGGGGTGCGCACCGCCGCCGACCTGGACGCCCTGCTGGAGCTGGGCGCGGCCCGGGTGGTGATCGGCACCGCAGCCCTCGAGGACCCCAAGTGGGTCGCCGAGGCCTGCGCCGGCTACGGCGAGGCGGTCGCCGTCGGCCTCGACGCCCGCGGCCGCACCCTCCAGGCCCGCGGCTGGACGGCCAGCGGCGGCGACCTGTTCGAGGTCCTGCAGCGCCTCGAGGCGGCCGGCTGCCGCCGCTTCATCCACACCGAGGTCGCCCGCGACGGCATGCTCACCGGCCCCGCCACCGACCGCCTCAGCGAGCTCCTGGCCGCCACCACCCGCCCCGTGATCGCCTCCGGCGGCGTCGCCACCCTCGACGACCTCCGCGCCCTGGCCGCCCTCGAACCCGACGGCCTCGAGGGCGCCATCGTCGGCAAGGCCCTGTACGCGGGCCGTTTCACCGTCACCGACGCCCTCGCCGCCCTGGCCGAGCCCGCTCGAGGCAACGGGCGGCGGGCGTGACCCTGGCCAGGCGGGTGATCCCGTGCCTGGACGTTGCCGCCGGGCGGGTCGTCAAGGGGGTGTCGTTCGTCAACCTGGTCGACGCCGGCGACCCGGCCGAGCTGGCCGGCATCTACGACGCCGAGGGCGCCGACGAGCTCGTGTTCCTGGACATCACCGCCACCGTTGAGGCCCGCGCGACCCTGTTCGAGGCCGTGGCCAGGACGGCCGAGCAGGTGTTCATCCCGCTCACCGTCGGCGGCGGGGTCCGGACCGTCGAGGACGTCCAGCGGCTGCTGCGGGCCGGCGCCGACAAGGTGTCGGTCAACTCGGCCGCCGTCCGCGACCCCGAGCTGCTGTCGGCCGGGGCGGGCACCTACGGAGTCCAGTGCATGGTGCTGGCCATCGACGCCCGGCGCCGTGGCGACGGCAGCGGCTGGGAGGTGGTGGTCGACGGCGGCCGCACCCCCACCGGCCTCGACGCCCTCGCCTGGGCCGAGGAGGCGGCAGCGCGCGGCGCCGGCGAGCTGCTGGTCACCAGCATGGACGCCGACGGCCAGAAGACCGGCTACGACCTCGACCTGGTCGCCGCCGTGACGGCGACGGTCGACGTCCCCGTCATCGCCAGCGGCGGCGCCGGCGAGGTCGGCCACTTCGCCGCCGCCGCCCAGGCGGGCGCCGACGCTGTCCTGGCGGCCAGCGTCTTCCACTTCGGCCAGCTCTCCATCGGCGAGGTCAAGCAGGCCCTGGCCGCCGCGGGCCTCCCGGTCCGGACCTGACCCCGGCCTCTTGACCCGCTGGCGGGACCAGAGGAAGGTCGGGGTGGCGGTGATCCAGCGCCCGCATGGGCCGGACCGGCGAGTCGTACACGACCGCCCGATCCCACCTGCGCCCCGACGGCCCGGAACGCCGCCGGCCCCCAGCCCCTTGACCCCGACACCCGTACCACCCTGCTCGCCGGCCTCCGGGGCCAGGTGCTCGACCTGGCCGAGGCGGAGCTGCAGGCCGCCACCAAGCTGAAGGAGCTCGCATGACCGCGCTGCCCCGCAACATCACCTTCGACTGTGCCGACCCGTATCTGCTGGCCGGCTTCTGGAGTCAGGTCACCGGCTACAAGGAGGACCCCGAGAACCCGAACGAGCCCGACGACCCGGAGGGCTACCTGGCCGGGCCCGGCGGCCAGCCAGGGCTGCTGTTCATCAAGGTGCCCGAGGCCAAGACGGTCAAGAACCGGGTCCATCTCGACCTGGTCCCGGCCGACGGCACCCGCGACGAGGAGGTGGAGCGGCTGCTGGGGATCGGGGCGACCCTGGTCGCCGACCACCGGCGCTCCGACGGGACGGGGTGGGTGGTGCTCGCCGACCCGGAGGGCAACGAGCTCTGCATCGAGCGCAGCGCCGCCGAGCGGGCCGCCACCGGCTAGGCCCCGTCGACCTTGGCCAGGAACTCCAGCACGACCCGGTTGAACGCCTCGGGCTGCTCCATGTTGG
>Ga0307409_100001664_pt1 | contig 11168 bp, 10 predicted proteins | sample 322Ometagenome_2_FD_203888 | JGI IMG/M metagenome (GOLD analysis project Ga0307409, IMG submission 203888) | Maize rhizosphere microbial communities from greenhouse at UC Davis, California, United States - 322HYB-O-2 | ecosystem: Host-associated > Plants > Roots > Rhizosphere > Soil | place...
AGGTATGGTGGCTCATAGCTAAAACGTACCGGAGAATCCTCGCAGGAGCCGCGATGACCATCATGACCCCCACCAGGCTGTCGGATGGCCGGGAACTGCTGTACTTCGACGCCGGCGAGGAAGCCGCCGGGCGCCACCGGGACCCGGAGCAGGTCCGGGACCGCCGGAGCCTGCCGGCCCGCGGCACGGACGCCGGCCAGGTCCGCTTCGACGAGCTGATCGGAGAATGGGTCGCCGTCGCCGCGCACCGCCAGGACCGCACCCATCTTCCCCCTGAGGACGAGTGCCCGCTCTGCCCCTCGGATGGGGCCCACCGGACCGAAATCCCCACCGGCTACGAGGTGGCGGTCTTCGAAAACCGGTTCCCGTCCTTTGGCCCGCAGCACGGCATCCTCCCGGCGGATCCCGGTCCCGAGGTCGGCCAGGTTTCGGAACCCGCCTACGGCCGCTGCGAGGTCATCGCATTCACCGACTCCCACACGGGCTCCTTCGCCGAACTCCCCTACGAACGGGTGCGCACGGTGGTTGATGCCTGGGCGCAGCGGACCGAGGCGCTGTCGGCCCTGCCCGGCGTGCAGCAGGTGTTCTGCTTCGAGAACCGCGGCGCGGAAATCGGCGTCACCCTGCACCACCCGCACGGCCAAATCTATGCCTACCCCTACGTCACGCCGCGCGCGGCCCGGATGGCCAAGCAGGCCCGGCGGCACTTCCTCCGGTCCGGCGGCCTGGAGAGCCAGACCGCCGCGATCCTCGCCGCCGAGCGCGCCGACGGCTCGCGGATGGTGCTCGAGGGGCAGCACTTCAGCGCCTTCGTCCCGTTCGCCGCCCGCTGGCCGCTGGAGGTGCATCTGGTTCCGCACCGCCACGTGGCGGACCTGGCCGGGCTCCACGGCGAGGAACGCGCCGAACTGGCCGAGCTGTACCCGGAACTGCTGCGCCGGTTCGATGCCCTCTACGACTCCCCCACGCCCTACATCGCGGCCTGGCACCAGGCCCCGGTCGACGCCGAATTCCGCCCGGCCGGCCATCTGCACCTGCAGCTGACCTCGCCGCGCCGCGCCGCCGACAAGCTCAAGTACCTGGCCGGATCCGAGGCCGCCATGGGTGCCTTCATCAACGACACCGTGCCGGAGGAGACCGCGGCCCGGCTCCGCGAGGCGGCGACGGCGTGACCGGCGCGGCCGGCGGCAGTGCCCATCCCGGCGCGCTGGCGGCGGCCGCCCGCGCCGGTTTCGCTGCCCGCTACGGCTCTGCCCCGGACGGACTCTGGGCCGCCCCCGGCCGCGTCAACCTGATCGGCGAGCACACGGACTACAACCAGGGCCTAGCCCTTCCTCTGGCCATCGACCGCGCGACCGTGGCCGCCGCCGCGCTCCGCCGGGACGGGACCGTCCGGGTGTCAACGTCACTGCAGGACAAGAACGACGGCGTGAGCCTGCCGGCCGCGGAGATCTCGCCGGGGGCGGTGTCCGGGTGGGCGGCCTACCCGCTGGGAGTCGTCTGGGCCTTCGCCGGCGCCGGCTTCCCGGTGCCGGGCCTGGACCTGCACCTGGAGACGGACGTGCCTCTCGGGGCCGGGCTGTCCTCCTCGGCGGCCGTGGAGTGCGCGGTCGCGGCGGCCCTGGAGGACCTGCTCGGCATCGGGCTCGGGAGCGCCGGGTTGGCCCGGCTGTGCCAGCGGGCCGAGAACGAGATGGCCGGGGCGCCGACCGGCCTCCTGGACCAGACGGCGTCGCTCGGCGGGCGCCGCGGCCATGCCCTGCTGGTGGATTTCCGCAGCGGCACCGCCCGCCCGGTCCCGCTTCGGTTGCAGGAGAACGGGCTGAGCCTGCTCGTGGTGGACACCAAGGTCTCCCACGCCAACGCCGGCGGGGGCTACGCCGAGCGGCGCCGCGACTGCGAACGGGCCGCCGGACTGCTTGGGGTCGGCTCCCTCCGCGAACTGTCCGGCGACGACCTGGCAGGCTCCGAAGCACGGCTGGACGTGCTGGCCTTCCGCCGGGCCCGCCACGTCGTCACGGAGAACGAACGGGTGGAAAAGGTCGTGCACCTGCTGGAAGCCTGCGGGCCGGGAAGCATCGGGCCGCTGCTCTCCCAGGGCCATGCCTCGCTGCGCGACGACTACGAGGTCTCCTGCCCGGAACTCGACCTCGCCGTGGACACCGCCCTCGAGCACGGTGCGCTGGGGGCCCGCATGACCGGCGGCGGCTTCGGCGGCTCGGCCCTCGCCCTGGTACCCCGGTCCTCCGCCGCCGCGGTGGGCAACGCCATCGTTAATGCCTTCCAGGCTGCCGGCCACGCCCGGCCGGACATCTTCCCGGTCGCGGCGGCGGACGGCGCCGGCAGGCTCGCCTGAACCGCCCCGAAGATGCGGCCACTTGCGGCGATGCGGGTGCCTGCCAAAGATGCGGCCGTTAAAACAACGTGGGACCCCGCCGAGGCGGAGTCCCACGTTGTTGTTCCGGACGCCCGGTCCTAGTCCTCCGCGACGGCGCGCAGGATGGCCAGCAGGCGCAGGATCTCGACGTAGAGCCAGACCAGCGTGACGGTCAGGCCGAAGGCTGCGGTCCAGGAGTACTTGCGGTCCACGCCCTGGCGCACGCCTTCCTCGATGGAGGTGAAGTCCATGATCAGCGAGAAGGCCGCCAGGCCGATGGCGAACAGGCCGATGACTACGCCCCAGGGGATGTTCGTGCCCGGGATGTCCGCGCCGCGAATGCCCCACGGGTTGTCCATGACGCCGAACATCGTCAGGCCGAGGTTGACCAGCGAGAACACGGCGTAGCCGATGATGGCGATCATGAAGAACTTCATGGCCTTCGGCGTAGCCCGCACCTTGCCGCTCTTGAACAGCGCCAAGGTTACGGCGAACACGCAGACGGTGCCCAGGACGGCCTGGGTGGCGATGCCCGGGAACATTCCGTCCAGCACGGCGGACAGGCCGCCGACAAAGAGGCCCTCAGCCGCGGCGTAGGTCAGGATCAGGCCCTTGGACGGCTCCTTCTTAAAGGCGTTGACCAGGCCCAGCACCAGGCCGACGAGCATGCCCGGGATCATCAGCGCGGGGACCATCCAGCCCACGGCCGCGCCGGCGAGGACGAGGGCCAGGCAGGCCAGCGTCTTCATGATGACGTCGTCGTAGGTCATCCGCCCGGTCTGGGCCGGCCCTGCCGACGGCTGGTTGTACAGATCCTGCAGCTGCTCGCTGGACATCTGCGACTGGCCGGCGAGCATGCCGGCGCCTGCGTTCGCGGAGCTCTGCGGTTGGTTGCGAAATACGTTGGGATTACTGAATACGGGATTTCCACCCATGGCCATATTTGTCCTCCGATCAGGGGGTACGAGCTACTTCAACCCTATCAATCCAACGCTCGGCGCCTCCGGTTCTATCCCGCCGGATTTCCGCGGCCTGCCGGGAGCTTAGACTGTTGGCGTGAATCCTCGCCCCGCCGCCGAACGGAACCAACGCTCCGCGCCCGCCAACCTCCCGCTGCGGATGCTGCACGACCGCATCCTGGTGGCCCCGGACAAGGACAGCAGCGAGCGCCGCTCCTCGTCCGGGATCGTGATTCCGGCGACGGCCGCCATGGGCAAGCGCCTGGGCTGGGCCACCGTGGTGGCCGCAGGCCCGAACGTGCGGCAGGTCGGCGTGGGCGACAAGGTGCTGTTCGACCCGGAGGACCGTGCCGAGGTCGAGGTCAACGCCACCGATTACATCCTCCTGCGCGAACGGGACATCCACGCCGTCGCCGAACCCGAGGAAGCGGACAAAGGCACCGGACTCTACCTCTAGCCGCCCGGCGAACCTGCGCCGGGCCGTGCCCCTATGCGCCCTCCACGTGGGCAGTTGTTATGCGATCGCGACCAAAAGCAAGCATTTCGCAACATGCTGAACACATTCCCCGAGTAACATGAACGACACGTCAGTGACGAAGTTCACACGGCGTCGTCAGCGTTGCCGGTTCGTGGGGCCGGCAAGCCCCCACTGTGGAGGTTCATAACTTGAGAAGATTGCCGAAGCTTGCTCGGCCGATGGGACTGCTGTTCGCCTTGCTGGCGGTTTTCGCAGCCCTGTTGTTATCGGCACCGGCCGGGCAGGCCCAGACCATGGCTGCCCCGCTTTCCACCTCGACACCGGCACCATCGCCAGCCGAACCAACCGGCACCCCTGAGTCCTTCCCCAATACCATCAGCGGCGTCCTGCGGAATGCCGGGCAACCGGTGGCCGGAGTGACTATCCGGGCGACCGGCGAGGGCTTCAGCGGCGAGGCCGTCTCCTCCGCAACCGGCGGCTGGAGCATCGGCGTCCCGGTCCAGGGCACGTACGAGGTGGAGCTGGACGTCAGCACGCTTCCCGAGGGCGTCACGCTGGCCGAAGGGGCACAGAACCCGCGCCAGGTCACGTTCGCCAACACGTCCAACGCCGGCGCGATCTTTCCGCTCGGCGCAGGAATCGTGGTCCAAACCCAGTCGTTCGGGGAACTGCTCGTCGAACGCATGCTGGCGGGCCTGAGCTTCGGCCTACTGCTCGCGCTGGCTTCGGTGGGCCTGTCGCTCATCTTCGGCACCACGGGGCTGACCAACTTCGCCCACGGCGAGATGGTGACGCTCGGGGCGGTGCTGATGTTCTTCTTCAGCGGCCTCGGCATGCCGGTCTGGCTGGCGGCCGTCCTGGCCGTCCTGGGCGGCGGCCTCTCCGGGTATCTCCAGGACTCCGGCCTGTGGAAGCCGCTGCGGCGGCGCGGGACCGGCATCATCCCGATGATGATCGTCAGCATCGGTCTTGCCCTCGCGGCCCGCTACACCATCCAGCTGTTCTTCGGTGGCAGCACCCGGCAGCTGCCGGGCGCACGCAGCCCGCAGATCGAATTGGGGTCGGTATCGATCTCGCAGAACACGCTGATCTCGCTGGTCATCAGCACGGTCGTGGTCCTGGTGGTGGCCTTCCTGCTGCTGAAGACACGGATCGGCAAGGCGACCCGCGCGGTGGCCGACAACCCGGCGCTGGCGTCCGCCTCCGGCATCGACGTGGACGGGGTGATCCGGATCGTCTGGACGGTCGGCGGCGTCCTGGCCGGACTCGGAGGCATCCTCTGGGCCTACTACCGGCCCGGTGTGACCTTCAATATGGGACAGCAGATCCTGCTCCTGATCTTCGCCGCGGTGGTCCTGGGCGGCCTGGGCACCGTCTTCGGCGCCTTGGTGGGTTCGATCATCGTCGGCGTCTTCGTCGAAGTATCCACGATCTGGCTCGAAGCCGACCTCAAGTTCGTCGGTGCCCTGCTGATTATGATCATTGTCCTGCTGTTCCGGCCCCAGGGCATCCTGGGCCGCAAAGAGCGCGTAGGTTAGGAGGCTCGGAATGGACTTTCTCAATATTCTCAGCGGTGCACTCGGCGAAATCATCAGCCCGACGACGGCCGCCTACGCGCTGGCTGCCCTCGGCCTGGCGCTGCACTTCGGCTACACGGGCCTGCTCAACTTCGGCCAGGCCGGCTTCATGGCCATGGGCGCCTACGGCTTCGCCATTGCCACCCTGACATTCAACGCGCCGTTCTGGGCCGCGGTCCTGGTCGCGCTGGCCTGCTCGGTTGCCTTCGCCTTCCTGCTGGGCATCCCGACCCTGCGGCTGCGCGCGGACTACCTCTCGATCGTGACCATCGCCGCCGCCGAGGTGATCCGCTACATCGTGACGACCAACCAGCTGACCGATATCACCGGTTCCGCCGGCGGGCTCAACGGCTTCGCGGGCGGCTTCTACGCCCTCAATCCTTTCCCCGAAGGAACGTACAACCTCGGCTTCATTACCCTCAGCGCCCGGGACCTCTGGGTCCGCGTGGTTGCCTGGTCGGTCGTTGCCGTCTGCTGCTTCATCGTCTGGCTCCTCGTCCGCAGCCCCTGGGGCCGGGTGCTCAAGGGCATCCGCGAGGACGAGAACGCCGTCCGCTCGCTCGGCAAGAACGTCTACTCCTACAAGATGCAGGCGCTGATCATCGGCGGCGTCTTTGGCTCACTGGCCGGAATCCTGTTCACCCTCCCCCGCAGTTCCGTCCAGCCGGCCAACTACGGCACCGAGCTGACCTTTTTCCTGTGGACATGCCTCCTGCTCGGCGGCGCGGCCACGGTGCTCGGTCCGGTTGTCGGCGCCATGCTGTTCTGGGTCGTGCTCTCGCTGACCCAGGGCCTGCTGTACGGCGCGATCGGCGCGGGATACATTACTTTCATCTCCATCCCCCAGGCGGGCCAGCTGCGCTACATCATGGTCGGTGTTGCGCTGATGCTGTTGATGATCTTCAGACCGCAAGGCCTGCTGGGCAACAAGAAGGAGCTGGTGTACTCGTGAGCATGGCCAATCCAACGCCGGACGAGTCCGGTACTGCCGGCGTCCGGACCGACGCCGTGGACTACATGACCGACACGCGCCCCATCGCCTCCGAACCGGCCGCCCCGGGCTGCCGGAAGCGGGACCCGATCCTGGTGGCCAAAAACGTTACCCGCGCCTTCGGCGGGATCAACGCCGTCGACGTCGAGTACCTGGAGGTCCCCCGGCACAAGATCACCGCGCTGATCGGCCCCAACGGCGCGGGCAAAACCACGTTCTTCAACCTGCTGACCGGCTTCGACCAGCCGAACTCCGGCGAGTGGACCTTCGACGGCACATCCCTGCACGGCGTCCCGTCCTACAAGGTGTCCCGCATGGGCATGGTCCGGACCTTCCAGCTGACCAAGGTCATGGGCAAGCTCAAGGTCATCGAAAACATGCGCCTGGGCGCCACCCGGCAGGAGGGCGAGAAGCTCTCCAAGGCGCTCTTCAAGAACATCTGGGGCGGCCGTGAGCGGGAGATCACCCGGCACGCGGACGGGCTGCTGGAAAAGTTCAAGCTGGACACCAAGCGCGAGGATTACGCCGCCTCGCTCTCTGGCGGCCAGCGCAAACTGCTGGAGATGGCCCGCGCCCTGATGGCCGACCCCAAGCTCGTGATGCTGGACGAGCCGATGGCAGGGGTGAACCCGGCCCTGACCCAGTCGCTGCTGGACCACGTCCGGAACCTGAAGTCCGAAGGCATGACGGTACTCTTCGTCGAGCACGACATGCACATGGTCCGGAACATCGCCGACTGGGTCGTGGTCATGGCCGAGGGCAGGATCGTGGCCGAGGGCCCGCCGGCAGAGGTCATGAAGGACCAGGCCGTGATCGACGCCTACCTCGGCGCCCACCATGACGTGGACCTGGGGGCGGCCGAGGGCATCGAGGTGCTGGAACACCAGCTGGCACAGGACAAGGAATCCGTCGTCGGCACCGCAGACGAGGGCATCCTCGGCCACGGAATCACCGAACAGGACGGCCGCGATCCGGACGAGGGCCGGGACAGGAAGGACGCACCATGAGCCAGCAGACTCCGGAGGGCGGCAACGCCGTCGTCACGGTGACGGACCTCGTCGCAGGGTACCTGCCGGGCGTCAACATCCTCAACGGCTGCAGCATCGAGGCACGTCCCGGGGAGCTGATCGGCATCATCGGCCCCAACGGCGCGGGCAAGTCAACGCTGCTGAAGGCGATGTTCGGCCTGGTCAAGATCCACTCGGGCAAGGTCGTCGTGCGCGGGCGGGACATCACCGGCCTCAAGGCCAACAAGCTGGTCTCCCAGGGCATCGGCTTCGTGCCCCAGACCAACAACGTCTTCGCCACCCTGACCATCGAGGAGAACATGCAGATGGGCATGTTCCAGCGGCCGAAGGACTTCAAGGAACGCTTCGACTTCGTCACTGGCATCTTCCCTGAACTGGGCAAGCGCCGCCAGCAGCGCGCCGGGTCGCTCTCCGGCGGCGAACGCCAGATGGTGGCCATGGGACGTGCGCTCATGATGGATCCCGCCGTGCTGCTGCTGGACGAGCCATCCGCTGGCCTCTCCCCCGTCAAGCAGGACGAGACCTTCCTGCGCGTGCACGAGATCAACCGGGCCGGCGTCTCGGTCATCATGGTCGAACAGAACGCCCGGCGCTGCCTCCAGATCTGCGATCGGGCCTACGTGCTGGACCAGGGCCGCGACGCCTACACCGGCACCGGGCGCGAGCTGCTGAAGGACCCCAAGGTCATCCAGCTCTACCTGGGCACCTTGGCCGAATCCGCGTAGCAGGCCAGCTGCCACAGCGCACGACGGCGGCCTCCCCCGGGGCGGGGAGGCCGCCGTTCCGCGTGCTGCCGTTGGGGCCGGCCCCGTACGGACGCCGGGCACGAGGAAGCCCCCGCCAGTGCAGTGCTTGGACTGGCGGGGGCTTCCTGCTTCAGTGCGAGTGAGGTACCGAAGCTCTAGAGTTTGCCGAACTCCTCGCGGGCCGGCTGGGGGACGTTCTCTGCGTCGTAGTTGTAGATGCCGATGTAGGCCTCGGTCGGGTCGCCCTTGTCACTGAACGTAATCGGTCCGGACAGCCCGTCGTAGTCGATGTCCTTGCCTTCGCGCAGCAGGGTCACGCAGCTGGCGAAGTCCGTGCACTTCTCGCCGTCCTTCGAGATGCCCTCCAGCTCCTTGGCGATGTCCTTGCCCGTGGTGCTGCCGGCCGCCTCGGCGGCCAAGGCGATCATCGTCGTCGCGTCGTAGGATTCGCCCGCGTAGGCATAGTCCTTCAGGTCCTTGTCCACCGTCTTGAGGTCCGCCCGGAAGTCATCCTTGGCGAAGGTGCCCGGGATGGTTCCCTGCGCCCCTTCCATCGCACCAGGATCCAGGTCCTTGCTCAGGTCAGCCGTGTTGCCGTCCACCAGGAACAGCTGCTTCGGGTCCACGCCCTTGGCGAGCAGCAGCGGGGCGATGCTCTTGACCTCGTCGAACGTGATCACCGCGATCGCGTCCGGCTTGGCCGCGACCACCGCGTCCACCTGCGAGCTGAACTGCGAGTCGCCGGTATTGAACATTTCCTCGGCCACGACCTGTCCGCCGGCGCCTTCGAACGCCTCCTTGACGTTGCCCTGCAGGCCGGTGCCGTACGGGTCGTTCAGGACGATCATGCCCAGGGTCTGGGCACCGCAGGAGATCATGTAGCTGCCGAGTGTCCGGCCCTGCAGGACGTCCGACGGGGCGGTGCGGAAGTAGAGTCCGTTGTCCTTGTAGTCGGTGAAATCGGGCGACGTGTTGGCCGGCGAGAACTGCACCACCCCGGCGTTGGTGACCTGGTCGATCACGTTGAAAGAGACGCTCGACGACGCCGCGCCGATGATGGCGCTGACGTCCTGGCCCAGCAGGTCGGTGACGGACTGGGTGGCGATGTCGGTCGTGGTGTCGCCGGAATCGCGGTGGACGATGTCCACGTCCTTGCCCAGGACGCCGCCGGCGGCGTTGATTTCCTTCACGGCCAGGTTGGTGGCAGCGATTTCGGGCGGACCAAGGTAGGACAGCGTGCCCGTGGTCGGCAGCAGAGTGCCGAGTTTCAAGGGCTGGTCAGTGGAGCCCTTGCTCGCCGGAACGGCGGACGGATCGCCCTTGGTGCGATCGGCTCCCGCGCCGTTCTGCGTGGCCTCGGGACAGGTCAGGCCCGAGGCGGCCGGCGCTGACGACTCGCCTCCCTGCTCGGGTGTGCCGGAACCGCCACAGGCTGATGCGAAGAGGGCTACCCCCAAGCCAAGCGCCGCCAGCTTGGCGCCACGCGCGCCGTTGCCGAACAGCACTGCATTACGTGTTGCAGTCATAAAGTCTTCTCCTCGATCACAAGGTCCGCGAACCCTCGATGCAACCACCATGGATTCGGTGATTATGAAAAGAAACTAGTGCAGAAAGCAACAAAAAATAAGGCTATTGGGTTACATCCTCGTAACGCTCATCACAGCGGCCGACACCAATCGGAAACAAACCGTTCAGAGTTGCAGGGGCGGTCCATCGGTACCCCAGGTGGGACTCGAACCCACACTGAAACGATTTTAAGTCGCTTGCCTCTGCCATTGGGCTACTGGGGCGGGCCCCGCGTGAAGGGCTCCATCCAGCGTACTGGATCGGGGCCCCGGAGCACGACGCCGGCGCTACCGCCGCGAGGTCCGGGGCGTGAGCTTCAGCCGGGAGCCGGAGCTTGAGCCGGAAGCGTGCGCTCGTTAGAGGCGGGAGAAGGGCTCGGCGTAGCGGAAGGGGCCGGCGGGCACCTCGCGGCCTGCCAGCCGCAGCGCCATGAAGTGCTCGCCCCACTGCGGGTCCGGCGCCTGGATACCGAGCTCCGCCGCAGGACGGTAACCGAAGCGCGGATAGTAGCCGGTGTGCCCGAGCAGCACGATCACGCAATCGCCACGGGCCTCGGCGCGGTTTTTGGTCTCTTCCAGCAGCGCGGCACCGATGCCCTGTCCCTGGAATTCGGGCAGGACCGAGATCGGTCCCAGGCCCAGGACCGGCTGGCGGTCGATCCAGCCGCGCGTCGTGATTGAGTGCCCCGCGATCACGGATCCGCCGCCCGGCCGCCCGGCGACGGCCACGATGGACAGGTCCGGCAGGTACTCGTCGCAGCCGAAGAGTTCGGAGAGTAAATGCACCTCCACGGGTTCCCGGCCGTCGCCACCGTCGAAGGCGCGCCCCGTCAGCCGGAGCACTTCGTCCCGGTCCTCCGGCCGTTCACTGCGCAGTTCCACCGTCTCCACCGTCATCGCACTTCCTTCCGTCGGGCGCGCCGTGCCGCCGTGCGGTTAACGCCCGACGGCGGGACCAAAGGTTCCGCTGCTGCGCTACCTCTGTCCCGCCGTCGTTGTGGTCCGGTGCAGACCGGATCCGGCACCGCTACTCGGCCTGCGCCTACTTCGTCTGGGCGCCGGCCTTGTCCTCTGCCTTCTGGCCGTCCTTCGCGTCCTCTACCTTGGCCACCGCCGGCTTCTTGGCCGGCGTGGCGGCGGTCCGGAACGCCCGATACGGGGTCTCCAGGTCGCTGATCTCGGTGGTGTCGCGGCCGAGGACGGCGTTGAGCAACCAGTCGGCGATGACACGGATCTTGCGCTCCCAGGTCGGCATGGCGAAGCCGTGGTAGCCACGGTGCGCCAGCCAGGCCAGGGTGCCCTTGAGCTTGATGCCCATCACCTTGGCTACGCCCTTGTTGATGCCGAAGCCTGCGACGGCGCCGAGGTTCTTGTGCTCGTACTCGGTCACCTGGCCCACGCCCCAGCGCTCGGCGTAGATGTTCTTGGCCAGGTGCTTGGCCTGGCG
>Ga0307409_100001665_pt1 | contig 11167 bp, 8 predicted proteins | sample 322Ometagenome_2_FD_203888 | JGI IMG/M metagenome (GOLD analysis project Ga0307409, IMG submission 203888) | Maize rhizosphere microbial communities from greenhouse at UC Davis, California, United States - 322HYB-O-2 | ecosystem: Host-associated > Plants > Roots > Rhizosphere > Soil | place...
TTATCCGCGAGACTTGCCCCGGGACCGCGGTCTGGCCCAACGCCGCGGCGTAGACGCGCTGTTCATCCCGGACGTGGAGACGATGTATCCCCCCGGGTCCGAGGTTCGGGTGACGCCGGGTGCTACCGCCGAGCGTTGGGAAGGGGCTGCCCGCCCGGGGCACTTTACCGGAGTGCTGACCGTCGTGGCCAAGCTCTTCCATCTGGTGGAGCCCGATGTCGCCTGCTTTGGCCGCAAGGACATTCAACAGCTCACGCTGATACGGCGCATGGTGCGGGATCTCGACTGGCCGATCGAGATCGCCGCCGTCCCTACCGTCCGGGAGTCCGACGGGCTCGCGCTGAGCAGCCGCAACGCCTACCTGACTAGCGGCGATCGCCGGAAAGCGCTGGTTCTGAGTCGCGCACTCCACGCGGCTCACCGATCTTTCTGCGAGGGCGAGCGCCGCGCGGAATCGTTGGAACAGCGGATCCACCAGGAACTGCAGACGGAGCCTGCAGTGACCGTGGAGTACGTTGCCATCGTGGAGCCCGAAGGACTGTCGCCGGTTCCCCGGGTTGACGGCGAAACGATCGTGGCAATGGCGGCTCGGGTCGGCGGAACCCGGTTGATCGACAACATCAGCCTGGGTCAGGGTCTTGGTTGATGCCGGGCTCAGACCGACGCTGCCGGAATGGGCCGTGGTTTCACCCGAACGCCTGGAGCACATCCAGCGGGTAGCGCAATTGACCTCGACCTGGGCCGAGGAGCTGGGCGTGCCGGACTCGGAGCGGCACCGCTGGCTGCGCGCGGTATGGCTGCATGACGCCTTGCGCGACGCACCCGCTGCCGAGCTGGAGCAATGGGCCGCTGACACGCCGGGACCGCCCGAGCTCCGCCATGGACCGGCCAGCGCGGCGCGGGCCCGGGCTCTGGGCGAGGACGACCGAGGCGTGCTCGATGCAGTTCGATACCATTCCCTGGGGCTGGCCGAGTGGGACATGGTGGGCCGGATACTCTATTGTGCCGATTATCTGGAGCCAGGTCGGCCGTTCCAGCGGGAACACCGGGCGGAGCTGGCGCAACGTCTGCCCACGGATCCGGGTGGGGTCCTCCGTGAAGTCGCCCGTTCCCGACTCATACACCTCGTAGAATCCGGATGGCCTATTCTCGAACCTACGCGTCGATTCTGGAACAGTCTCGTCGCCACTGGCGCGGACTCGCGGTAGGCGGCACTCTGCTCTTGCTGGCCGCCGGAGGGGGTCTCCTCCTCAAGCCGGAGTCCAAGTCAGAGGCCGCGTCCGCCCCGCATCCTATGGCACCACGGGGCCGAGTCACTGTCGAGGTGCTGAACGGGAGCCGGCGGCAGGGCGCCGCGCGGACGGCCACCCGCGTTTTACGTCGCAGCGGGCTGGATGTGGTATTTCTGGGCAACGCGGACTCCATGGTCCGGTCGACCCGGATCGTGGCTCGCCGAGGCGACTCCGTTCGGGCGCGCTATGTCGCAGCAGCGCTCGGTATGGGGGCGGTGGCCGTGGAGACCGACACGTTCCGTCGGGTCGACGTCACCGTGATTCTAGGGGAAGATTTCCGGCCCAAGCCGGAGGTGCATCCATGATAAAAGCGTGAGCCGGTAAGCCAAAAGTGAGCGGTGCCTGCCCCTTGCTCTACCAGCTTACCTTGTTTCTTCCTGCTGTCCGTGCTTCAAACAAAGACCGATCATCACATCCATCACATTGGTGCCCGTCAGTCCGGGTCGCAGCAGAGCCCCGGCAGCGGCCAGGGCCGGATACGCATTGTGCTGCACCAAGTCCTGCGACGGATCTCGGCCTGCATGGATGACAGTACGCCAGGTCCGATTGTCGATGATGGCTCCGGCCGCGTCTGTCGGCCCGTCCCTCCCATCGGTGCCGGCAGCGAGCAGGGCCACTCCCTCGGGAGCTCCCTCCAGGAGCTTGGACGCGGCCAGCGCCAGCTCCTGGCAGCGGCCGCCCAGTCCCGTCGGTGCTTCGCCCAGGCTCACCGTGGTCTCGCCGCCCCAGATGAAACAGTCGGGAACTGACGAGCCCCTCGGCGCTGCAGCGCAGCTGGCGAGAAGTTCCGCTGCCAGTCTTGCTCCGGCAGCAGCTGCTTCCCCGGAGACCGGGCTGTGGGCCACTCTGGGGTTCAGTCCGAGCCGCCGAGCGCGCTCGCCTGCGGCATCGAGGGCCAATTGATTACTGGCAATCAGTTCCACGCTCACGCTGGCGAAGACCGGATCGTCGGGTTTCGGCGTTTCCGCCTCCCGTCCCGATTCAATCGATGCTATGAGCTCGCGAGCAGTTTGCGGGATCCGGCCCCAGAGATCGGCCTGTTGGAGGAGCTGGTGCACTTCGGTGGCCGTAGTCGGGTCGGGCACACAGGGCCCTGAGCCGATCGAGGCCAGGTCGTCACCGATCACGTCGGACACGACGTACACCCGGACCCGCGCTGGCGCGAGCGCTCGGGCGAGCTTCCCACCGCCCCAGCGGGAAAACCGTTTGCGGACGCGGTTCATGGCCGTGATATCGAGGCCCGAGCCGAGCAGTACGCCGTAGATGGTCTTGAGATCCGCCGCGGAGAGTCCCGGCTCCGGGGCCGCGATCAAGCTCGTGGTCCCCCCTGAAAGCAGGACCCAGACCTCGTCGTCCGGACCAATCCGTGCGGCAGTGTGCGCGAGAGCTTCGGCCGCCGCCAGCGACCCGGGGCCGGGCTCAGGGTGGTCACCCGCGACATACTCGAATGCCGGGTCCGGGCTGGTGCCGGGGATTGGGCCCACCACCAGACCTCCAACAGGAGGAGAACCTCGCTTCCGGAGGATCTCCGCAGCGGTGGCTGCCATCGGCCGCGCGGCCTTGCCCAGGGCAATTACCCACACCTGGTCTCGGTCCGCGCGGATGGTCTCCAGGCGGCGAGCCAAGGCTGGTCCTGGCGCAACTGCGGCCGTCGCAGCAGAGTAGAGATCCCCCAGCAATTGCCGGGGGTTAGCGCCGGCAGCGGCGCTCAGCATGCTGCTCTTGTGAAAAAGTTCACAAAGTGTTATGGTCGGGGAGAATTCGGTTCCCTCGCCCAGCAATCTCTCCCAAGAGGTCCCCCATGGCCGGCCGCAATTTTCTTTTCGTCCCCGGGCCTACCAATGTACCCGACCGGGTCCTCCGGGCCATGCACCGCCCCATGGAAGACCATCGATCCTCCGAGTTTCCGGACCTGGCCGCGCCGCTGTTCGAGGATCTGAAGAAAATCTTCAAAACGGCTTCAGGCCAGCCATTCCTGTTTCCCGCCAGCGGGACGGGTGCCTGGGAGGCCTCGCTCTCCAACACCCTTTCTCCCGGTGACAAGGTGCTGGCTGCCCGGTTCGGAATGTTCAGCCATCTGTGGATCGACATGGCGCAACGGCTCGGCCTGCAGGTCGACGTCCTGGATGCCGAATGGGGTGAGGGCGCTCCCGTCGAGCGTTATCAGGAGGCGCTCGCCGCCGACACGTCGCACCGGATCAAGGCGGTACTCTTTACCCATAACGAGACCGCAACTGGCGTGACCAGCGATGTCGGCAGCGTTCGCCGGGCCTTGAACGATACCAAGCACCCCGCGCTGCTCATGGTCGATGGCGTGAGCTCCATCGCCAGCATCGACTTTCGGATGGACGAGTGGGGCGTAGATCTCGCGGTCACCGGCTCACAGAAGGGGTTCATGCTGCCGGCGGGACTGGGCATCGTGTGCGCCAGCCAGAAGGCACTCGGGCTGGGCGAGCAGGCCAAGCTGCCCCGGGTCTTCTTCGATTTCGGTGACATGCGGAAAGCGAACGCGACCGGCTACTTCCCTTATACACCCTCGATACCCATGCTGTACGGACTGAGGGAATCCATCGCCATGCTGCTCGAGGAGGGTCTGGAGAATGTGTTCGCGCGGCACCACCGGCTGGCAGAGGGTACCCGGCTCGCGGTGAAGGCCTGGGGGTTGGAGCTGTGCGCGCGGGCACCGAAGTGGAATTCCGATACCGTCACTGCCATCATGGTTCCGCCGGGTATCAACGGGGCTGAGGTGATCGACATTGCCTACCGCCGATACAATCTGGCTCTGGGAGCGGGGCTTGCCCGGATGGCCGGCAAGCTCTTCCGCATCGGGCACCTGGGCGACCTGAACGAACTGATGTTGCTGGGCGGCATTGCCGGAGCCGAGATGGCCATGCGCGATGTCGGTATGAAGGTAACCCAGGGGAGCGGAGTCGCCGCGGCGCAGGAATACTGGCGCAGCACTGCAGCACCGCTACCCAAGCGGGATCTTCCGCCCCGGGCCCCGGAGTCTACGGCATCGCCCGCGGCATCCAGGAAGGCCACGGTGGGCGCCGGCCGATGAGCCACACCCGCTACGAGCCGGCCCGGGCTCGACTTCAGCGGAGTGAGCTCGCGGTACCCGGCTCACAACCGGGGATGTTCCGGAAGGCGCTGGAGAGTGAGGCGGACTACGTCTTCCTCGATCTCGAAGACGCGGTGGCGCCGGCTGACAAGGTGCAGGCCCGACTCAACGTCATTGCCGCCCTCCAGGAGTACGATTGGCGGGAGCAGGGCAAGACGGTTGCCGTGCGGATCAACGGAATCGATACCCATTACATGTATCGGGATGTCATCGATGTGGTGGAGCAAGCAGGAAATCGCCTCGACGCGGTGCTCATTCCGAAGGTCGGTGTCCCGGCCGATGTCTACCTGGTGGATGCACTGCTGACGCAGATCGAGGAAGCAAAGGGCATTCCCGACCGCATTGGCATCGACGTACTGATCGAGACTGCGCTCGGAATGGCCAACGTCGAAGCCATCGCGCAGTCCAGCCCTCGCCTCGAGGCAATGCACTTCGGAGTTGCCGACTACGCCGCGAGCTGCCGCGCCCGTACGGTCAACATTGGCGGGCTGAACCCGGATTATCCCGGGGACCAGTGGCACGCCGCGCTCTCGAGAATGGTGGTGGCATGCCGGGCCTACGGGCTCCGCGCCATCGATGGACCCTTCGGCGACTTCAAAGATGCCGAGGGATATACGGCAGCAGCGCGCCGGGGTGCCGCGCTCGGAATAGAGGGTAAGTGGGCCATTCATCCCTCGCAGATCGCACTTGCCAACGAGGTCTTCACTCCGCCGCCCCGGGAAGTAGACCGGGCCCGGCGTATTCTGGAGGCGCTGGAGCAGGCGGCACGAGAAGGGCGCGGTGCCGCACAGCTCGATGGACGGATGATCGATGCGGCGTCCGCCCGGATGGCGCAGAATGTGGTGGACATGGAACGGGCGATTAGTAGCAAGTCGCGAGTTGCGGGTCGTGAGTCGCGAGTGGGGGTTTAGCAGGTAAAGTTCCCATCGGCACGTCGTGACTCGAGACTTGCGACTGTCTCCAGATCTGTTCTCCGCTTCCCGGATCGACCATGGACATCCACGAATACCAGGCCAAAGAGCTCCTCGCCGGCTTCGGCGTCGCCATTCCCCGTGGGGGGGTGGCCTACAGTCCCGAGCAGGCGGTATATCGCGCGTCCGAAATCGGCGGTGCGCGCTGGGCAGTCAAGGCACAGATCCATTCCGGAGCCCGGGGCAAGGCCGGCGGCATCAAACTGTGCTCCAGCGAAGACGAGGTGCGCCAGGCTGCCAAGACCCTGCTGGGCAAACGACTGGTCACCCACCAGACCGGTCCGGAGGGTCGGGTGGTACATCGCCTGTATGTGGAGGCCGCTGTGCCGATCGAGCGAGAGCTCTATCTCGGGCTGGTGCTCGACCGGAAGACCGAGCGCATCATGATCGTGGCGCACCCGCAGGGCGGCATGGAGATCGAGGAGATCGCCCAGAGCGCCCCGGATTCCATCCTGCGAGAGGTGGTGGAGCCCGCGATCGGCATGAGTGCATTCCAGGCGCGGGAGATTGCCTACGGTCTGGGGCTCGCGCCGGCACAGGTGAGCCGTGCCGTCACCACCCTTCTCGGCGCGTACCGGGCTTTTCGCGATCTCGACGCCACCATGGTGGAGATCAATCCGCTGGTGGTCACCCAGGACGGCCAGGTTCTGGCGCTCGACTGCAAGATGACCTTCGACGACAACGCCATGTTCCGCCGCCCCAACGTGAGTGAGCTCCGCGATTACGCCGAAGAGGATCCGCGGGAGGCCCAGGCCGCCGAATTCGGGCTCAACTATGTGGCGCTCGATGGCGACATCGGCTGCATCATCAATGGTGCGGGACTCGCCATGGCTACGATGGACATGATCAAACATGCCGGCGGTCACCCAGCCAACTTCCTCGACGTAGGAGGTGGAGCCTCGCCGGATCGCGTGGCGGCCGCCTTCCGCCTCGTGCTCTCCGACGAGAAGATCGGTGCGATCCTGGTCAACATCTTCGCCGGGATCAATCGCTGCGACTGGGTGGCCCAGGGCGTAGTCCAGGCGGCCCGAGAGACCCAGTTGGACATTCCTCTGGTGGTGCGGCTGGCCGGCACCAATGTGGAAGAAGGCCGGCGTATTCTCAAAGAGAGTGGATTGCCGATCATCACGGCCGATAGCCTGTCCGAGGCGGCGGCGCGCGTGGTGGAAGCATTCAACGCGTCGCGGACTCAGACTTCATCCCCGACCCGCATCACCGGCGGGGTCGCTGGAGGCAATGGACACTCATGAGCATTCTCATTGACGAGACTACCCGGGTCATCGTGCAGGGCTTCACCGGTGACAAGGCAACCTTCCACGCCAAGGAGATGATCGCGTACGGCACGCAGATCGTGGGTGGGGTTACGCCGGGAAAGGGCGGCGGCCGGCATCTCGACCGCCCGGTCTTCAACACCGTCCGCGAAGCAGTGCGCGCCACCGGTGCCACGGCCAGCATCATCTTCGTGCCCGCCGCCTTCTGCGCCGACTCCATTATGGAAGCGGCAAATGCCGGCATCCGCCTCATCTGCACCATCACCGACGGCATACCCGCCCAGGACATGATGATGGTGAAGCGCTACCTGCTGCGCTTCCCCAAGGAACGGCGCACCACCCTGATCGGGCCGAACTGCGCCGGTATCATCAGCGCGGGGAAGGCCATGCTGGGCATCATGCCGGGCCACATTTACTCCCGGGGGAGTGTGGGACTGGTGACCCGGAGCGGCACCCTTGGCTATGAGGCTGCGGCCCAGATGAACGCGCTGGGTATCGGTCAGACGACCAGCGTCGGGATCGGTGGCGACCCCATTAACGGCAGCTCGTTCGTGGATATGCTCAAGCTGTTCGAGGAAGATCCCGAGACCGAGGCGGTTGTGATGATCGGCGAGATCGGCGGCCCTCAGGAGGCGGAGGCCTCGCTGTTCGTCAAGGAGAACATGAGCAAGCCGGTGATCGGCTACGTCGCGGGTCTCACCGCCCCGAAGGGGCGTCGCATGGGGCACGCGGGCGCGATCATCTCCGCCTTCGGCGATACCGCAGCCGAGAAGGCGGAGATCATGCGTACGGCCGGGCTTACCGTCGCGCCCAGTCCGGCGGAACTGGGCTCCACCGTGGCTGCCGCACTATCCAAACGGTCGTCCCGCAAGAAAGTCGGCGTGAAGTGACCGCTCGCGCCACGGTGGTCGTCACCCGGCGCTTGCCATCGGTGGTCGAGGACGAGCTGACCCGCGACTTCGATGCGAGGCTCAATCGCGACGACCGGCCTCTGGGTCCGGCGGAGCTCCAGGACGCACTGCGGAGCGCCGACGCGCTCCTCTGCACCGTCACCGACCGGATTACCGCGGACGTGCTGAACGCGGAGCCGCTCCGGGCGCGCATTCTGGCGAACTTTGGGGTCGGCTTCAATCACATCGACATCACTGCCGCCAAGGCGCGCGGTCTCGCGGTGTCCAATACGCCGGATGTACTGACCGAAGCCACCGCCGACATCGCCATGACCCTGCTGCTGATGGTCAGCCGCCGGGCCGGCGAAGGGGACCGCCACGTGCGCTGCGGCGCCTGGACCGGCTGGCGTCCCACTCACATGTTGGGCACCCAGGCTAGTGGCAAGACGCTGGGCCTGATCGGTATGGGTCGGATTGCCCGAGCCGTCGCTCGGCGGGCGCACCACGGGTTTGGCATGCGGATCATGTTCCACGATCCCTATCCACCTTCGCCCTCCGAGGCGGCTGCGTTGGGCGCAGAGGCGCGGCAGACGCTGGACCAGGTGCTGGAAGAGTCTGATTTCGTATCCCTCCATTGCCCGGCGACGCCGGAGACCCGCCACCTGATGAATCGGGAACGCCTGGCACTGATGCGGCGGAGCGCATTTCTGATCAACACGGCCCGAGGCGACATTGTTGACGAGGCCGCCCTGGTGGACGCGCTGGCGGATGGGACGATTGCCGGCGCCGGACTGGATGTCTACGAGCACGAGCCCGAGATCAAGCCCGAGCTGCTGAGCATGGAGAACGTGGTGCTCCTTCCCCATCTGGGGAGCGCGACTCACGAGACCCGAATCGCCATGGGTCGGCGGGCGGTAGAAAACTTGCGTCTCTTCTTCAACGGTTCGCCGCTGCGCGACCCGGTCGTGTGACCCACACCCTGCTGGACCCGTTCTCTCCAGTCGCGCTGCCGGAATCGACCGATGCCGCATCGGCCAGCGCCGCGGCCTATGCCAACGAAGTCGTCGAGCTCCTCTCCGGTCTGCTTCTCGGACTGGTGCGAGAACGCCAGCCTGAACTGGAATCGGCGCTCCGGGGGGAACGGCCGGCCTCGGAGCTCAGTCCGGAACTGTTGGCCCGCACCCTCCAGGTCCAGGGGCTCTGGTTCCAGCTCCTGAGCATCGCCGAACAGAACGCCGCCATGCGCCGCCGGCGCCAAACCGAGGCCGAGCGCGGGTACGATCAGGTTCGGGGCACATTCGCCAACGTGATCGCCAGCGCCGGCGCCGCGAAGATTTCTGCCGATGAGCTGCGAAAGCTGCTGGAAGTTCTCCGCATTCGGCCGGTCATCACCGCCCATCCCACCGAAGCCAAGCGGGTCACCGTTCTGGAGAAACACCGGCGGATTTACCGCCGGCTCGTCGACCTGGAGTCGCCTCGGTGGACACCGCGCGAGCGCCAGGCGCTCATCAGTGGATTGCAGAACGAGATCGACCTGTTGTGGAACACTGGCGAGCTTCGCCTGGCCAAGCCGACGGTGCCGCAGGAGGTGTTCTGGGCACTGCACTTCTTCAACGAGACCCTGTTCGACTCCGTCCCGGACCTGCTGGAAAAACTGGAGTGGGCGTTGGCCGAGTCGTATCCCGGCGAATCGTTCCAGGTTCCACCCTTCTTCCAGTTCGGCTCCTGGGTCGGCGGCGATCGAGACGGCAATCCGTTCGTCACCAACGAGGTGACCCGAAATACCTTGCTGGAAAATCGGCTGACGGTCCTCCGCCGCTATCACCGGCGACTCGGGGAGCTGGTCCGGGCCCTCAGTATCACCGAGCGGGCTATGCCGGTGCCAGCCAGCTTCCGAACGGCGCTGGAAAAGGAACTGGCCGCCAGCGGCGAGGGCGATGAGATCGCCGCTCGGAATCCGGGAGAGGTGTTTCGCCAGTATCTCGCGTGCATGCTGAAGCGAGTCGACCGGATGATCGCGGCGGCAGAGCAGGGACAGGTTACGGTGGGGCCCGCCGGGTACCCGTCCGCCGATGCACTGGCGACCGACCTCCGGAAGATCGAAGAGACGCTCAGCTCAGCCGGCAGCGCATCGCTGGCGGAAATGCTGGTCCGCCCGGTGCGGCGCGAAGTGGAGTCATTTCGCTTCAGCACCGTGCGGCTGGACGTCCGGGAGAATACGACCAAGCTGCACGCCGCCCTGGCCGACCTCTGGCAGCAGACCGAAGGCCGGAGCGACCGGCCGGTGCCGGAGGAGGACTCGCAGGAGTGGCGCCAGTGGATCGCCGGCGAGTTGGCGCGTCCGCTTCGGCCCGGAGCTGAGCCGGCGCAGCTGCCGCCCGACTCGGCAGAGACGCTGGGCATGTTTCGATTGGTCCGGGAGCTCCGGGACGAGGTGGATCGCGAGGCTTTCGGCACGTTCGTGCTGAGCATGACCCGGAGTGCGAGTGACGTGCTGGGTGCTTACCTGCTGGCCAAGACCGCCGGCCTGTTCACGGACACCGCAGGAATCGAAAGCTGCACGCTTCCGATCGTCCCGTTGTTTGAGACCATCGACGATCTCCAGCGCGCCCCCGCGATCATGCGAGAGCTACTCGCCGTGCCGTTGGTCCGACGCAGCGTGCGCGCGCAAGGCGGCGTGCAGGAGGTGATGATCGGCTACTCCGATTCCAACAAGGACGGCGGATTCCTCACTTCAAACTGGGAGCTGAGCAAGGCGCAGATCAAGCTCACCCGGCTGGGGCAGGAGACCGGGATCCCGATCGCCTTCTTCCACGGACGGGGCGGATCGGTGAGTCGGGGTGGTGCACCGACCGGCCGGGCAATCGCCGCGCAGCCGGCGGGTTCGATCCAGGGCCGGATGCGCATCACCGAGCAGGGCGAGGTCGTGTCATTCAAGTACGCCAACCGGGGCACGGCCCAGTATCAGATCGAGCTGCTGGCCGCGAGTGTGGTCGAGCACTCACTCAAGTCAAAAAGAGAAAAGGCGTTGGCTCCCACCGCGGAGTTCGACGAAGCCATGGAGGCCCTTTCGGGGGCGGCCCAGGCGTCCTACCGCGGGCTGATCGATCATCCCGATCTGCTGAGCTATTACCAGGCGGCCAGCCCTCTGGAAGAGCTGTCCCTGCTCAATCTCGGCTCTCGGCCGGCGCGCCGTTTCGGCGCTCGGTCGCTCAGCGATCTCCGGGCCATCCCCTGGGTCTTTGCCTGGTCCCAGAACCGCCACTTCGTCCCGGGCTGGTATGGGGTAGGCAGCGGGATTCTCACGTTTCTCGAGGTGCGGGGCCAGCGCGGGGCCGCGCTGCTGGACCGCATGTTCACCGAGTCCCGATTGTTTCGCTTGATCGTGGATGAAGTCGAGAAGACTCTGACCTACGTGGACCTCGACATTGCCCGGGAGTACGCGGAGTTGGTGCCGGAGGCGTCCGCCCGTGGGAATATTCTGGCTATGGTCGAAGAAGAATACCACCGCACCGTCGAGGCGGTGCTCAAGCTCAGTGGCGGGCGGGAACTGGTGGAGCGCTATCCCCGCTTCCGGCGCCGACTGGCCCGTCGGCTACCGACCATCAACCAGGTGAGTCGG
>Ga0307409_100001667_pt1 | contig 11161 bp, 8 predicted proteins | sample 322Ometagenome_2_FD_203888 | JGI IMG/M metagenome (GOLD analysis project Ga0307409, IMG submission 203888) | Maize rhizosphere microbial communities from greenhouse at UC Davis, California, United States - 322HYB-O-2 | ecosystem: Host-associated > Plants > Roots > Rhizosphere > Soil | place...
CTCAGGGTAGTCAGGGCCGGACAGTCCTGAGCGGCGCCGCTGTCAGAACAAACAACGACGCCGGAGCTCCCGTGGACGGTGAGCTCCGGCGTCGTAATTTCCTCCGTTTGGCGTGCCAGCGCTAAAGCGCCGTTACGCTGCCGCTGAAATGCCGCCGGCCGGACCGCGGGTTCCACGCGACGTAGTCGGAATGCTGCCAGGCGCCGGCTGTCGAATGGACCGACCTGATGTCCAGCGCGACGCGCGCCGGCAGGAACACCGGTGCCTCAAAGGCAACATCCCAGCGGAACGAATCGCCCTTGACGGCACCCACGTCGGCCAGTGCCCGGGAGGCGAGGTACATGCCGTGCGCTATGGAGCGCCGCATGCCCAGCGCCTTGGCCGAGAGCACACTTAGGTGAATGGGGTTGAAGTCGCCGGACACAGCCGCATATGCCCTGCCGGTGTCAACACCCAACTGCCATTGTGCCGTGGGGTCGGGAGCCGCGAACGTTGTGGGTGCAGGGGTCGCGGAAGGTTTGTCGATCCCGGGAAGGAACACACCCTTGGCCAGATAGGTGGAGGTTCCCTTCCACACGACCCTGGATCCCTCCGTGCGGCGGACTTCCGCGACGACGTCGACCTGCGTGCCGGCGCGGTGCCCGCGGAGGTTCTCGGCCCATGACGTGATGTCCAGGGCCTCAGTGAACAGGACGGGCCCGTGCTGCTCCACCGTGTTGGCCAGATGCACCATGCCCAGCAGCGGCAACGGGAAGTCATCACGGTTCATCACGCTCATTGACACGGGGAAGGCGAGGGCGTGGATGAATCCGGCAGGCAGGACGTCGCTTGCGGTCTCACCTACCAGGTGCTGGTAGGCCGTGAGGTTGCCCACCTGGGCCAGCACTCCCCTGACCTCATGTCCGCAGGGCGGAAGCGAGGTTCCCGCGTCGGTACCGAGCACGCGCCGACGAGCCGCCGTGGCGGCGGCATTCACGTAGAGCTTGGACAACGACGGCATGTCCCCGAGGATCACGGGCTGGGCACCGGTCATGCGCCCACCAGGTTCTGTCCGCATACCCGCAGCACCTCGCCCGTGATGCCGCCTGCGGCGTCGCTGGCGAGGAATGCGATGGCTTCTGCTACATCGCCGGGCTGGCCCCCCTGCTGCAGGGAGTTCAGGCGACGGGCAATTTCACGGGTCGCAAACGGAATCCGGGCAGTCATTTCGGTCTCGATGAAGCCAGGTGCCACAGCGTTAATGGTTCCGTGGTGCTCCGCCATCAGGGGTGCCGTGGCGCGCACCATGCCCATCACGCCGCCCTTGGACGCCGCGTAGTTCGTCTGCCCGCGGTTGCCCGCGATACCGCTGGTGGACGCGACCGAGACAATCCGCGGCGAATTGCGGAACTGTTCGGATGCCAGGAGCGCCTCGTTGATGCGAAGCTGGGCGGCGATGTTCACGGCAATGACGGAATTCCAGCGGCCCTGGTCCATGTTGGCCAGCAGCTTGTCCCGCGTGATTCCCGCGTTGTGGATCACGATGTCCAGGCGTCCGTGCCTGCCCACCGCGTGGTCGATGATCCGCTGACCGGCGTCCTCCCGGCTGATGTCCAGCTGCAGTGCCGTCCCGTGGACCTCGTTTGCCACAGCCGCCAGATGGTCTCCGGCTGCGGGAATGTCGACCACGACCACGGTGGCACCGTCCCGGCGGAGCGTCCGGGCAATCGCGGCGCCGATGCCCCGGGCAGCGCCCGTTACCACGGCGACTTTGCCTGCAAGGGGCTTTTCCGGATCCGCAGGGAGCTCTCCTTCCCGGCTTGATACGGTGAGGAACTGGCCGTCGACAAAAGCCGACCGGCCGGACAGGAAGAAGCGCAGGGCCCCGAGCGCGCTGGGACCGGTGGCGGTTACCCCGTCTGCAAGCATGATGCCGTTTGCCGTGGCCCCGGCGCGGAGCTCCTTGGCGAGGGAACGCAGCAGGCCGTCGACTCCCTGGCGCGCTGCCGCAGACGCCGGGCCCGGAGCGCTCGCAGGTGTCCGGGAGATCGTCACCACGCGTGCGTTGGGTGCCAGGTCCCGGACGGAAGCTCCCGCCGAGAGGACCGGCCTTTCCAGATCCTCCGGGCGCTCCAGGTTGTCCAGCACCAGGATGATGGCGCCAAGCTTCTCCCGGGGCACCGCATGCCGGCGGACATCGAGGTCCCAGGACAGAAGGGCGGCAGCCAGTTCGTCAGCGCCGCCGCTGGAGCCCTGGACGAGGATCGGTCCTTGAACCAGCGGCTGTCCCGGCTGGTAGCGCCTGAGCACCACCGGCTGTGGCAGGCCGAGTTTCCTGGCAGCATCCTTGCCTATTCCACGGCTTACAAATTGTGTGTACTTGTCCGTCACGCCGGCCTCCCTAGTGTGCTTCAAGAATGGCGACGACGCCCTGGCCGCCGGCCGCGCAAATGGAAATCAGCCCGCGGGCCGGCCTCCCGTCCACCTGGCCCTTTTCGTGGAGCATCTTGGCCAGGGAGGCTACGATCCGCCCGCCGGTGGCGGCAAAGGGGTGCCCGGCTGCCAACGATGAGCCGTTTATGTTCAGCTTCGACCGGTCCACACTGCCCAGCGCTCCGTCCAGTCCAAGGCGGGTGCGCCCGAATTCCTCGTCCTCCCAGGCGGCGAGGGTGCTGAGGACGGTGCCGGCGAATGCTTCGTGAATCTCAAAGAAGTCGATGTCGCCAAGCGTCAGGCCGTTACGTGCCAGCAGGCGCGGCACTGCGAATGCCGGCGCCATGAGGAGGCCGTCCTTGCCGTGGACGAAGTCGACGGCCGCCGCCTCGCCGTCGACAACGGTTGCGAGCTTGGGAAGTTCATGCGCGTCCGCCCATTCCTCCGAAGCAAGCAGCACGGTGGACGCGCCATCCGTGAGCGGTGTGGAGTTGCCGGCTGTCATGGTTGCCTCGGCGCCAAGGTTCTTGCCGAAGACAGGCTTGAGCGTTGCCAGTTTTTCGAGGGTCGTGTCGGCGCGGAGGTTCGAGTCCCGGGTCAGCCCGCGGTACGGCGTGAGCAGATCATCGAAGAACCCGGCGTCGTAGGCAGCAGCCAGGTTGCGGTGGCTGTTGTACGCCAGCTCGTCCTGGGCTTCGCGCGAGATCTTCCACTGTGCCGTGGTGAGGGCCTGGTGCTCACCCATGGAAAGCCCCGTCCGGGGCTCACCGGTGTTTGGCGCGTCGGGAGCCAGGTCTTTGGGACGGAGCCGGCTCAGGACTTGGAGCCGCTGGGGCAGGGACTTGGCCCGGTTGAGGTCCAGCAGCACCTCCCGCAGGCCTTCGCTGACGGCGATCGGTGCATCGGAGGCGGAATCGACGCCGCCGGCAATGGCCGAGTCGATTTGTCCAAGCTTGATCTTGTTGGCAAGGCCCAGGACGGTTTCCAGTCCCGTGGCACACGCCTGCTGGACGTCATAGGCGGGGGTTTCCGCGGAGAGTGCCGAGCCGAGCACCGCTTCCCGGGTGAGGTTGAAATCGCGGGAGTGCTTGAGCACGGCGCCGGCGGCAACCTCGCCGATCCGTTCGTCCTGAAGGCCGAAGCGGGCAATCAGGCCATCCAGGGCTGCAGTCAGCATGTCCTGGTTCGAGGACTTGGTGTACGCCCCGCCGGTTCGGGCAAACGGAATTCGGTTGCCACCGACCACCACAGCCTTCCGCACAGGAGCTACTCCGCGAGGGGCCGCAGGGGCGTTGGATGATTCTTCTGGTCCGGTGGCGGACTGTCCGTTAAAGGACATGTGCTGTCTCCTTTTGCTCAACGCTGATTACCGATACCCAGCGTACCTGATACGCTGAGTATCGTGAACATCCTTCCCGTTGATCCCGCCGCGCCCACGGGCGGCATCGCCGCGGCCGTCAACTCCCCAAGCGGCAGCACGGTCGATGGGCGCGCGGCCCGCTGGCAGTCCCACCGGGAGGAACGCCGGCGCGAGCTCATAAAGTCGGCGCGGAAAGCCGTCCATGCGCTGGGCAGTGACGCTTCCATGGAGGACATCGCCGCCGCAGCCGGAACATCCAAGTCCGTTTTCTACCGCTATTTCGGCGACAAGGCGGGGCTGCAGCAGGCTGTAGGCGAAGTGGTCATCAGCCAGATGCAGCGCCGCATCCAGGAGGCCGCCCAAGGGGCACAAACGCCGCGGGAGGGGCTTCTGGCCATGGTGTCCGCCTACCTCCAGATGGCGGAGACCAGTCCCAATGTCTATACCTTCGTCACCACCTACGCTGCCGGCGAGTCCGGGACGGCCACCGGGGGCATCGCGGCTGCGGGAGCCCTCGGCCACTTCTTCGAAGAAGTCCGCGACATGATCGAGCGCCCCATGCGCGCTCACTTGGGCGCGGGCAAGGAAGCCGTGATCGGCTATTGGCCCACCGCTGCAATCGGGCTGGTCCGGAACGCCGGCGAGCAGTGGCTCGGCACTCCGGAGTCGGCAGGCAAACCGGACCAGGAAACCATGGCCCGCCAAATCACCGCCTGGCTGTGCGTCGGAATTGCCCCGGAACTGAAAACCCTGGACCCACACAATCCAAAACCCTGAGTGAATTGTCAGAACCAAAGAAGGAATCGACATGACTGACGTAGTTGACCGCGCCGCCAGCCAGGCAGGCCGCCGCCCCGCGGGCCGCACACACCATCTTGCCGCCGCGGCGCCCGCCGTCGACGTCGCCGCCCTGGGCGAGCAGCTCCTGGGAAAATGGGCGCACATCCGCCGGCACTCGCGCGAACTGTCGGGCAGGCCGGAACTGCACAAGACCGAGGGGCTCACCCACACTGAGCACCGCAAGCGCACCTTCGGCCAGCTCAAGTATCTGGTGGATAACGGAGCTGTTCACCGCGCCTTCCCCGCGTCGCTGGGCGGCTCCGACGACCACGGCGGCAACATCGCCGGGTTTGAGGAACTGGTCACTGCCGATCCTTCCCTCCAGATCAAGGCAGGCGTCCAGTGGGGGCTGTTCGGCTCAGCCGTGATGCATCTTGGCACCGAGGAGCACCACGCCAAGTGGCTGCCCGGCATCATGAACCTGGACATCCCCGGCTGCTTCGCGATGACGGAAACAGGCCACGGCTCCGATGTTGCCAGCATTGCCACCACGGCAACCTTCGACCCTGATGCCCAGGAATTCATTGTCAACACTCCCTTCCGGGCCGCGTGGAAGGACTACATCGGCAACGCCGCAATAGACGGACTGGGCGCCGTGGTGTTCGCCCAGCTCGTCACGAACGGTGTGAACCATGGTGTGCACGCCTTCTACGTGGACCTGCGGGATAGGGATACCAAGGAATTCCTTCCGGGCGTTGGCGGCGAGGACGACGGCGTCAAGGGCGGGCTGAACGGCATCGACAACGGCCGGCTGCATTTCAGCAACGTCCGCATCCCCCGGACCAACCTGCTCAACCGCTACGGCAACGTAGACGCCGACGGCACCTACACCTCCCCCATCACCAGCCCGGGCCGCCGCTTCTTCACCATGCTGGGAACCCTGGTCCAGGGCCGTGTCTCCTTGGACGGGGCCGCGGTGGCTGCCAGCAAGCTCGCCCTCAAAACAGCCATACAGTACGCCACCGAACGCCGCCAGTTCAACGCCTCATCCCACACTGACGAGGAAGTGCTGCTGGACTACCAGCGCCATCAGCGGCGGCTGTTCACCCGGCTTGCCACAACCTACGCTGCAGGCTTCGCCCATGAGCAGTTGCTGCAGAAATTCGACGACGTCTTCTCCGGTGCACATGACACGGACGAGGACCGCCAGGACCTGGAGACACTGGCCGCCGCCCTCAAGCCGCTCAGCACGTGGCACGCCCTGGACACCTTGCAGGAATGCCGCGAAGCATGCGGTGGCGCAGGCTTTTTGATTGAAAACCGCTTCGCGTCCCTCCGCGCGGACCTGGACGTCTATGTCACGTTCGAAGGTGACAACACTGTGCTGCTCCAGTTGGTGGCCAAGCGGCTTCTCGCGGATTACGCGAAGGAATTCCGCAATGTCGACGTTGGGGTGCTGGCACGCTATGTGGTGAGCCAGGCAGCCGGCGCCGCGGTGCACCGGACAGGTCTTCGCCAGGTTGCCCAGTTCGTCGCCGATACGGGCTCTGTGCAGAGGGCGGCCATTGCGCTCCGGGACGAAGATACCCAGCGGCTGCTGCTGACCGACCGCGTCCAGACGATGGTTGCCGAGGCCGGAACTGCACTGAAGGGCACCAACAGGCTGCCGCAGCAGAAGGCCGCCGCGGCCTTCAACCAGCATCAGCATGAGCTGATTGAAGCGGCGCAGGCGCACGCGGAGCTGCTGCAGTGGGAAGCTTTCACGGAAGCCCTGGCCGACGTGAAGGATCCGGGCACGAAGCGGGTGCTGACATGGCTCCGGGACCTGTTCGGACTCTCGCTCATTGAGAAGAACCTGTCCTGGTACCTGATGAACGGGCGGCTGTCGATGCAGCGTGCCCGCACCGTGGGCGAGTACATCAACCGCCTCCTGGTGAAGATCCGCCCCCACGCCCTGGACCTGGTGGATGCCTTCGGGTACGGGCCGGAGCATCTGCGTGCGGCCATTGCGACCGGCGCCGAACAGACCCGGCAGGATGAGGCACGTGCGTATTTCCGGACGCAGCGCGCCGACGGCAAGGCCCCGGTTGACGAAAAGGTCCTCGTGGCCCGGCAGGCACGTGATGCCAGGGCTCCGCGCCGCTAGGTTCCGGGGTCTTCGCCGATTCCCCTAGGAATTTACGGCAGACAGCACGACGGCGCCGCCCCCGTTACGCGGGAGCGGCGCCATTGTTGTTTTTATTCAGAATCAGGCAAGGACATCAGGCAAGGACCGAGCGGTACACCTCGAGAGTGGTTTCCGTAATGGACTCCCACGAGAAGTGCTCCTCCGCGCGGCGCCGGCCCGCCTGGCCCATGGCGCGCGCCCGCTCGGGATCGGACACCACTTCGGTGAGGGCGGCCGCGAACTCGTTGACGAACTTCTCCGGATCCAGCGGCGTTCCGGTGCCGTCGGTGACCTGCTCAAGCTCCACCAGCAGGCCGGTTTCGCCGTGCTGGACAACCTCGGGGATGCCGCCGGTGGCGCTTGCCACGACGGCCGCGCCGCAGGCCATGGCTTCAAGGTTGACGATGCCCAGGGGTTCGTAGATGGAAGGGCAGGCGAACGCGGTTGCGTGACTGAGCACCTGGATCAGTTCATTGCGCGGCAGCATCCGTTCAACCAGGACGACGCCGGTCCGCTGGCTCTGCAGTTCCTCGATGAGGCGGGCAGTTTCCGCGGCGAGTTCCGGAGTGTCCGCCGCGCCGAGGCACAGGACAAGCTGGACGTTGGCCGGCAGTTTGGCCGCGGCGCGGAGCAGGTAAGGGACACCCTTCTGGCGCGTGTTGCGGCCCACGAACACCACGCTGGGCAGCTCCGGATCGATTCCCAGGGCGCGGATGGCGTCATCGCCTTCATCACGGGTCCAGAGTTCAACGTCAATGCCGTTGTGCACCACACGGACCTTGGCCGGATCGACATCGGGGTAGCTGCGCAGAATGTCCTGGCGCATCCCCTCGGATACGGCGATGATGGCTGCTGCGGCCTCATAGGCGGTCTTTTCCACCCACGACGACAGGGCGTAGCCACCGCCGAGCTGCTCGGCCTTCCACGGCCGCAGCGGCTCCAGGCTGTGGGCGCTCAACACATGCGGGATGCCGTGCAGCAGAGACGCCAGGTGGCCCGCCATGTTGGCGTACCACGTGTGCGAATGGACAAGGTCCGCCCCCGCAATGTCCGGCACGATCCGCAGATCCACTCCGAGCGTCTGGACGGCGGCGTTGGCTGCACCCAGATCCTCCGGAACGGAGTAGGACGTCACCTTCGCCCCGTGATAGTCGGGATCCCGGGGCGCCCCGAAGGCCCGCACCTGCAAATCCACATGCTTGGCCAACACGCGGCTCAATTCAGCCACATGGACCCCGGCGCCGCCGTAAATCTCGGGCGGGAACTCTTTAGTCACAATGTCTATTCGCACGATACCCAAGGTAGTCCTTACGGCGTATCTGTTCTAGTGTGAAGGGGTCCGGGCGTGCCGGACTTTTTGGGGAAGTTACGAAGGCGTACAGGAGCGACCACCATGCCGTTGAATAAGAAAGTCCTGGCTATTGTCCTCGCGGGCGGCGAGGGCAACCGTCTGATGCCATTGACGGCGGACAGGGCCAAACCCGGCGTGCCTTTTGCCGGAAGCTACCGGCTGATCGACTTTGCGCTGTCCAACCTGGTGAATTCCCGGTATTTGCAGATTGTGGTGCTTACGCAATACAAATCCCACAGCCTTGACCGCCACATTTCCGAAACGTGGCGAATGTCCACCCAGTTGGGAAACTACATTGCATCCGTCCCTGCGCAGCAGCGCGTCGGTAAGAGCTGGTTCCTTGGCAGCGCCAATGCCATTTACCAGTCCCTGAACCTGATCCATGACGCCAACCCTGACATTGTGGTTGTGGTTGGCGCGGACCACGTCTATCGCATGGACTTCGCCCAGATGGTGGAACAGCATGTTGCCAGCGGCGCTAAGGCCACCGTAGCTGCGGTCCGCCAGCCGCTGAACATGGCAGACCAGTTCGGCGTCATCGAGGTGGACCAGAACGATCCCCAGAAGATCGCCGCCTTCGTCGAGAAGCCTTCCTCGACCCCCGGCCTTGCCGCCGATCCGACGCAGTTCCTGGCTTCCATGGGAAATTATGTTTTCGATGCCGATGCCCTGGTGGACGCCCTCCACGTGGATGCCGAGCGCCTCGACACCAAGCACGATATGGGCGGTGACATCATCCCGTACTTCGTCAACAAGGGCGAAGCAGGGGTATATGACTTCACGCTGAACGACATTCCGGGCTCGACCGAACGGGACCGCACGTATTGGCGCGACGTCGGCACCATCGACTCCTTCTACGATGCCCACATGGACCTCATTTCGCCGATGCCGGTTTTCAACCTGTACAACTCGGATTGGCCCATTTACACCCGGCAGAGCATTTCCCCGCCGGCAAAGTTCGTTCGCGGCTTGGGAAACACAGTAGGCACGGCCCTCGACTCGATCGTGGCCAGCGGCGTAGTGATCTCCGGCGGCATTGTGGAGGGTTCGGTCCTGTCCAACGACGTCTACGTGGGCACCTCGAGCCGTGTGGTGGATTCGGTCCTCATGGACAAGGTCCAGATCGGCGAGGGGGCCGTGGTTCACCGTGCCATCATCGACAAGAACGTCAAGGTGCCCGCCGGCGCAGCCATCGGCCTGGATCCCGAACGCGACCGCGCCCGCGGATTCAAGGTCACGGAATCGGGCATCACCGTGCTGTCCAAGGGTCAGCAAGTCCCGGAACCGGATGACGCTGAACGCGCACTGTCGGCCGCCAACCTTCACTTGGTCCCCAATGCGGTGAAGGCGGCAACCGAAAACTACCCGTCCGCACGCGACTCGGTGGCCAAGGTGGGAGAAGCCCACGCCGCGGCCTTGGGCGTGACTGTCACCGACTAAGGGGCACTCCCTCACCGCTGAACCCTGACGGCAGGCCGAAGGATTCCCAGGCTGTAAAATTGGACCAATGAACACCCCCGATTTGACGCCTGAGGACATCCAGGCCTGCCTCAAGGTTCTCAACACCATCCACGCCTACGACGAGGAACACCCTGACTACGTCTCGGTACGCCGCGCCACTGGCAAGATGTTCAAGGCTGTCAAGCGCCACCGCCGGGTCACCAAGCGGGACCTGATCGCGGAATCCGACCGCGCCGTGATCGCCCAGACGGCTACGGCAGCTCCCGACCGCATCGATGACGAAACGCGCGGGAACAAGCTGGAACCCTCTGCGACGGGCAAAGTGGCCGGGCACCTCATCAGGTCCCGCCCCTGCTACATCTGCAAGAACCACTACACCCAGGTTGACGCTTTTTACCATCAGCTGTGCCCTGAGTGTGCCGCATTCAGCCACAGCAAGCGTGATGCGCGCACGGACCTCACGGGCCGCCGTGCGCTGCTTACGGGCGGACGCGCAAAAATCGGCATGTACATCGCCCTGCGGCTGCTCCGCGACGGAGCGCACACCACCATCACCACACGGTTCCCGAAGGATGCTGCGCGCCGCTTCGCAGCGATGGAGGACAGCGGGGACTGGCTCCACCGGCTTCGGATTGTGGGCATCGACCTCCGTGATCCCTCCCAGGTGATGGCCCTGACTGACTCACTGGACGCTGCCGGGCCGCTGGATATCATCATCAACAACGCAGCCCAGACTGTCCGCCGGTCCGGCAACGCCTACAAGCCGCTGGTCGATGCCGAGGACGAACCCCTGCCGGCAGCCCTCGAAGCAGCCAACGGCGGCCCGGAACTGGTGACCTTCGGCCACGCCCATGACAAGCACCCCCTGGCCCTGGCCAGCAGCGTCATGGAACACCCTGTCCTGGCCGGGGACGCCATCACCTCGCTGGCCCTCTCGACAGGGTCCGCGTCACTGGAACGGATTGCTTCCGGCACGGCCATTGACGCCGGCGGGCTGGTTCCGGACCTGGCCACGATCAACAGCTGGACCCAGGTGGTGGACGAAGTGGATCCACTGGAAATGCTGGAGGTGCAACTCTGCAACGTGACTGCGCCCTTCCTGCTGGTGAGCCGGCTGCGTGCCGCAATGAAGCGCTCCACCGCGCACCGGAAGTACATCGTGAACGTCTCCGCCATGGAGGGACAGTTCTCCCGCGCGTACAAGGGACCGGGACACCCGCACACGAACATGGCCAAAGCGGCGCTGAACATGATGACACGCACCAGCGCGCAGCAAATGCTGGATTCAGACGGCATCCTGATGACCGCGGTGGACACGGGGTGGATCACTGACGAGCGGCCCCATTTCACCAAGGTCAGGCTCATGGAGGAAGGCTTCCACGCGCCGTTGGACCTCGTGGACGGTGCAGCCAGGGTCTACGATCCGATCGTCATGGGAGAAAACGGGGAGGACCAGTACGGCGTCTTCCTTAAGGACTACAAGCCGAGCCCCTGGTAGGCACTCCTTCAATAGCAGGGCCCGCGGGGGTGCCGCTAGGGGCCTAATGGCCCTAATGGCCGTGCCGGAGGGACCGTAACGTGGGTGTACATGAACACGATGACGCCGCCTGAAGGCCAGCTGTCCATTGAC
>Ga0307409_100001668_pt1 | contig 11161 bp, 10 predicted proteins | sample 322Ometagenome_2_FD_203888 | JGI IMG/M metagenome (GOLD analysis project Ga0307409, IMG submission 203888) | Maize rhizosphere microbial communities from greenhouse at UC Davis, California, United States - 322HYB-O-2 | ecosystem: Host-associated > Plants > Roots > Rhizosphere > Soil | place...
GCGGGTGTCAGCCAAAGCACCGACAGCCACTCGCTCAAGGAGTTCACGGAAGCCGGCGCGGCATTGATGCGAACCTGGCGGCGCTCCGGCGCGAGCGGCTGCGTGCCGGTGCCGATCTCGACGTCGCCGAGCCGCGCGGCGACCGCAAACCCGCCCCCACCCTCGATCCGCGCCATCTCGGACAGCGGGGCCCCACGAAGTCCGCGTCCTGGGCTGAGCAGCGACACGGCCTCGAGCAGGTTGGTCTTGCCCACCCCATTCTCTCCGGACAGCAGGACAAAGCCTGATCCCACCTCGATCAGCGCCGACGGATAGGAGCGGAAATCGGTGAGGGCGAGGCGGCTGACCGGCACCCGAGCGGCTTAGCCGTTATTGTTCGCGGCGGTCGAGGACCTCGAAATGCGCCGCCCGCTCGTCGAAGCGTGACAGCACGGCCTGAGCTGCAGCCGGCACATGGCTGACGCCATAGTTTTCGCCCATGAAGGCCTTGATCGCGTCGAGGCTGTCGAACCACATCAAAGTCTGGAACTCGACCTCATTGCCGAGGTCGCGCTTCATCAAATCGATGTGGCGGAAACCCGGGATATGCCGCGCCTCGATGCCCGGGATCACGTCACCGCGAACGATACGCTCGTAAGTGTCGGCATTCTCCGGCCTGGTCCACCCGCGCCATAGACGGCAGACGGTCACACCCGCATTGGCATGAGAACGTAAAGCGCGGGACTTTTGTCATTCTCGCGAAGCAGGGTCGGAGCCGCCGCGTCGGCGAGGTGCACCTCGACCGTATCGCCGTCGATCTCTCCGAGGATGTCGAGCAGGTAGCGGGCGTTGAAGCCGATCTCGATACCGTCCGATCCGTAGTCAGCGGCGATCTCTTCCGTCGCGGTGCCGCTTTCGGGCGAGGTCACCGACAGGGTCACCTTGTCGCGGTCGACGTTCATCTTCACCGCCCGCGTCTTCTCGCTGGCAATGGTCGAGACACGGTCGACGCCCTGAGCGAAGCTCTTCGGATCGAGCTTTAACAGCTTGTCGTTGCCCGTCGGGATGACGCGATTGTAATCGGGGAAGGTGCCGTCGATCAGCTTGCTGGTGAGGACCGCGCTGCCCAGGCCGAAGCGGATCTTGGTCGGCGACATGGACACTTCGACCGTGCCTTCGAGCTCCTCGAGCAGCTTGCGCAGCTCGGCGACGCACTTCCGTGGAACGATCACGTCAGGCATCCCGTCGGCGCCGTCGGGCTTGGCGACGGTCACGCGTGCAAGGCGATGCCCGTCCGTAGCCGCCGCCTTCAGCGCATCGTCCGCGACATGAAGGAAGATGCCCATCAGATAATAGCGCGTCTCTTCGGTCGAGATGGCGAAGCGCGTCTTGTCGATGATCTGGCGGAGCGTCGCCGCCGGAAGCTCGAAGCGCGTCGGAAGGTCGCCCTCCGCAATCACCGGGAAGTCGTCGCGCGGCAGCGTCGAGAGGTTGAAGCGCGCCCGTCCCGCGGACAGCTGCATCTTCCCTTCGGCCGCATTGATCTCGACCTGGCTCCCGTCGGGCAGCTTGCGCACGATGTCGAACAAAGTGTGCGCGGAGACCGTCGTGGCACCCGCCGTCGCCACGTTTGCCTGAATGCTCTCATCGACCTGCAGGTCGAGGTCCGTCGCCATCAGGCGGATCGATCCGTCTTCGCGCGCCTCGATCAGCACGTTCGACAGGATGGGGATCGTGTTGCGGCGCTCCACGACCGACTGGACATGGCTCAGGCTCTTGAGGAGTGTCGCCCGTTCAATCGTCGCCTTCATGCGTCGCCCCTGCCCCCAAACAATGCCGATTTCACCCCGTTTATAGCGAGCGTTCGGCTGCTTGGAAGCAGGAAAGGCGGGCGTTTTACTGCTGGCGTGCCGGCGGTGCCTCGGCGGACGGCGTCAGGATGGCGTCGACATATTGAACAACGCCGTTCGAACGCTTCTGGTCGCCCTCGATGATCGTCGCCTTGTTACCCGATGCATCGGTCAGGACGACCTTGCCGCCGTCCTTCGTCGCAGTGAGAGTCTGGCCGTTCATCGTCTGCACCAGCGCCTTGCCCTTGCCGTTGTCCACTGCCTTGCCGAGATCTTCGATCAGGACCGTGCCAGGCAGGATGTGCAGGGTAAGAATGCGCGTCAATTCCGCCCGGTTCTGCGGACTGGCGGGATCCTTGAGTGCGCCTTCGACTTTGGCGAAGGCTTCGTCGCGCGGGACGAGGACGGTGTAGGGATCAGACCCTGCAAGCGTTGAATCCAGGCCCGCGGCCTTGGCTGCCTGAGCGAAGCGGCTGTTCTTGTCGAGTGCGGCCGCGATCGTCTGGTCGCCCGCATCCTTTCCAGCTTCGGCGGGCTGGTTGGGCGCCGCGCCGTTCCCGCCGTCGCTCTGGTTGCAGCCAGCGGCCACCAGCGCCAGGGGCATTGCCGCCACGGCAAGCAGTCTGAAGCTCATCGCATCATCCTTTTTGTTTTGAGTGCGAAACGGCCCCGCAACGCGTGCGGGGCCGCAAGCGATCCGTCAACCGATCCCTAGACGATCGAGCGAACGATCGCCGTGATCAGCTGGGTGGTCGGATCGACCTGATAGATGTAGCCATTGCTATACCGGTACCAGTTGTCCGGCGTGTCGTAGTACGTGTCACGATAGCTGATCGGGACGTTGTACACCCCGTAGGCGGGCGGAAGCGGCTGGCCGACCGACAGGCCGCCAGTCAGCAGCGAGGCGATCCCCGTGATCAGCTGAGAATCGCGGTCGACCTGGTAAATCGCGCCCGGCGCATAGCGGTACGAATAATCGTCCGTGTCGTAATAGGCATCGCGATACTGGTACGGCACGTTGTAGTAGCTGTACCCGGCAGGCAGCATCTGGCCGACGCCGTAACCGCGATCCAGTAGCGGGATCACGTCCTCGATGTAGCCCGAGTTCCCGTCGATCTCGTACACATAGCCGTTCGCATAACGGTAATAGTCGTCGTCATATCCGTAATCCGGGTAGAACGACTGATAGGATGACGGGACGTAGTAGCTCGATCCCTGATAGGGGAAGGGCATCCCGACGCCGAGGCCAGCGCCCACCAGCGGCAGGAGCGCCGAGATCAGCTGGTCGCCACGGTCCACGCGATAGGCATAGCCATCGCCCCAACGGTAATAATAGTCGTCCGTGTCGTAATAGATGTCGCGCAGGCCTACGGGGAAGGAATTCGACGCGTAATAGTTCGGCAGCGCTGCACCGACGAATGCGTTGCGCGCCAGCCCCGGCGGGACGCAGGCGGGTGACTTCTTGGCCAAGCCCGGAGGGCAGCCGACGAACGACGCCGGGAGTCCGCGGTTGGCGAAACGGCGATCCCAATCGCCGTCATTCCAGTCGCGCCATTCGGCAACACGGCGGAACTCATCGCTATCGCGCACGGCGAACTGGCGCGCGTCGTCGAAGTTGCGGACACGAGCGTCATTGCGCCCACGGAACTGATCGTGGCTCGCGAAGCGCTGCTCATGATTCCGGATTTCGTGGCGCTCGCCGCCACGTCCGCGATTCTCGACCCGCGCAAAATCGCGATCGCCGCGAGAGTGCTTCTCTACGCGCTGTTGGCCCTTGCGGCCGTTACCGGACTGGAAGTTTGCGAAGCGGCGTTCGCCGGCACCGCGCCGGTCGACACGCTGCGCCTGGCGCTCCTGGCCGTGACGCTCGATGCGCTGCGCTTGACGTTCGCCACCACCGCGGCGCTCCATGCGTTGAGCTGGACCGCCGCCACGACGTTCCTTCTGGGCAGCTCGGCGTTCACCGCCGCCGCGACGTTCGACGCGCTGCGCCTGCTGGCCGCCACCACCGCCTCGGCGCTCGGCCTTCTGGCCGCCGCCGCGCTCGGCTTTCTGCCCACCGCCTCCGCCGCCCTGCGCTTGGGCGTGACCGCCATGTCCGCCGCCCTTGTCGGGCTTTGCCGATGCCGGCGCGGTAATCGCAAGTGCCGCAACACCGGCCGCGAGAATGAGCTTCCTCATCTCGAATCTCCTTTTGGTTTCCAGCAAGAACGGTCCTGTTACGGCACCGTTCCGCTTGTCATGACCCTTTGGGAGCGGTTTACCGCACTAGGGTGAACCCCAGATTTCAGCCGTTTGCAGGCTAGGTTAGGATTTGATGTCCCGCTTCAGGCGCGCTGCGGCAAACAGGTAGAAGACGGCGGCGAGCAGGTAGAATGCAAGGCCGTACAGGATCGAATATTTCAGCGAATCCTCGCCGTGCGCAGCTTTCATCGCGTCAGACATCCATCCGAGGAAGTAGATGCCGAAAGCGATCCCGATAAGGTTGTTGATAAAGAGGAAGCTTGCGGAAGCAGTAGCTCGCATCGCCGGGAGAACGATGTGCTGGATCGCGGTGATAACCGGCCCAAGCCAGGCGAGCGCCAGCATCTGCCCCACGGTGAACAGCAGCCATGCCGTCCACAGGTTCGGGGCGAACAGGCCGAGCGCGAAGGTCGGCGCCGTGATGATGAAGCATATCGCGGGGATCAGCGCGTAGCCGCCCGGCCGCGTCGATCCTATGCGGTCGCCGAGCCAGCCGCCGAGCCAGGTGCCGAGCCCGCCGCCAACCAGCACGATCGATCCGTAGAACCAACCCACGTCCGCGACCTCGAGGCCGAAGCTGCGGTTGAAGAAGCTCGGAAGCCAGAAGATCAGCCCGTAACCCAGGATGGAGCCCGACGCGGCGCCGAACGACAGCAGCCAAAAGCTAGGCGTTCCGAACAGCGCCCGCGCGACGTCGCCGGCACGCGGCGCGACGGCACTTGCACCGGCCGGCCTGGCATCGAACCGGCCGCGTTCGGGTTCGGGGATCAGAAGCTTGATCAGCAGGGCCGCGGGAAGCCCGAGTAGGCCGACGATGAGGAAGGCGCTGCGCCATGACAGATGCGACGCGAGCCAGCCTCCGAAGAACACCCCAAGCGCCGAGCCGATGGGGATGCCCAGCGAATAGAAGGCCAGCGCACGCGAGCGCTTCTCGCGCGGGAAATAGTCGGAGATCAGTGAATAGGACGGAGCGATTCCGCCCGCCTCGCCCACGGCCACGCCCATGCGGGCAATCACCAGCTGCGTGTAGCTTTGCACTACACCGCATGCGGCCGTGAACAGGCTCCAAAGCGCGACCGCGCCGGCAATAATGTTGACCCGGCTCTTGCGATCCGCCGCCCAGGCGATCGGTATGGCGATCGTCGCGTAGAAGACGCCGAAGGCGACGCCTAGATGGCTCAGCGACGTATCCGAAAGGCCGAATTCCTCGCGGATCGGCACTGCCAGGACGCCGATGATGTTCCGGTCGATGAAATTGAAAATGTAGGCGAAGAGAAGGAGGAGGAGCACGCGCGTTCGAAGCGCGCGTGCTCCCTCATCTTCCGCCGGGCGCTCCGTCAGAAACGCGCTCCGAACGACAGGAAGACCTGGCGCGGATTGCCGTAGAAGGCCGTCAGCACACCCTCGGTACCCAGCGTCGGCACAGGATTGCCGGTCGGCCCGACGACGAACGCACCCGTCGTCGGGTTCTGGGCGAGGAAGTTATAGCCAGACACGACATATTCTTTGTTCGTCAGGTTTTTACCGTGCAGGCCCACCGTGAAGCGGTTGCCCGGCGCGCGCCAGACGATGTTCGCGTCCCAGAGGGCGAATCCGCTCTGGTCTAGCCCGGGGATCGAAAGCTCGAACTGCTGGCTCTTGCTCCGGTAGGAGAGCGTCGAGTTGAGGTTCAGGCGCCCGTTTCCGACGGGAACGTCGTAATCGAGCGAGCCGCTCATCGTCCATTTCGGCGTGTTCTGGATTCCGCGCTCGTCGGCGACGTCGACCGGTCCGACGCCCGCGATATTGGCGATGAACTCAAGGTATTTCGCGTCGAGGTAGCCGAGCGAGCCGGCGAAGTTCAGCCGGTCGCCCGAGGTTGCGAAATCCTCAGCCAGCGCGGCGTTCGTCTCCAGCTCGAAGCCGCGGAAGCGCGCCTTGCCTGCGTTCGTTGTGATTCCGCAGAAGGTGGCGACGCCGCCGACGACACAGCCGGCGGAACCGGGAACCTGCACGTCCTCGTAGTTCGCCTGGAAAGCGGCGATCGCCCACTTCAGGCGGCGGTTGATCGCCGCGCCCTTCCAGCCGATCTCATAGCTGTCGACCCTCTCCGGATCGAACGCCATGAAATCGTAGATGTCCTCCGCCGATTGCGTCGGCGCCTGCGTCGACTGGCCGCGCGGGTCGAAGCCGCCGCCTTTGAAGCCGCGCGAATAGCTGGCGTAGATGTTGTGATCGCGGTTGGGCTTGAAGCTCACCGAGAAGCGCGGGGTCCATGCGGTGTCCTTGCGCTTGCCGTCGAAATTCGACGTCGGTCCGCCGAGCGGGAGTCCTGGCTGGTCGAACACGCCGGACCCGCCGAGCTCAGGAGATCCGCCGAGAAGGTAGCTTTGGCGCAGCACATCGGCTTTGCGCTTGTCGCTCGTGTAACGAAGGCCGCCCGAGAGGCTCAACTGCTCGGTCACGTCGTACGTGAAGTCGCCGAAGACCGCCCAGGTATTCGTGTCGACGTTGCCGCGAGTGGCGGCCGTGAAGCCCGGGAGTGCCGGCAGAACCGTGCCGTTCGGCAAGGGGACGGGAAGCGGGCGGGTCGTGTACAGCCGGACGTCAAAAACGTTGAATGCATTTGCGTCGAGGTAATAGGCGCCGAGCACGCCCGCGAGCGGCCCGCTTTCGATGACCGCCTGCACTTCCTGGCTGAACTGCTTGTTCTTGTAGATCGCGGGGACGTCGACATCGACGGCCGGCAGCGCGTCGAAGTCGATCGGCGTGTCGCTGCGATCCTTGCGCCAGGATGTAATGGAGCGAAGCTTCACCGCGTCGCTGACGCCGATTTCGCCATGGAGCGCGAGGCCCCCACCCTTCACCTTCTGAGTCGGGTCGAACAGGCCTCCGCGGGTATCGAACACGTCGCCCAGAACGGGAGCTCCGCTTGCGAGGCCCGGGATCAAGCGATGCCCACCGCGGGGATCGCTGTCGTCATAAGTGTAGTCGCCCGAAAGCCGGAAGAAGACGTTCTCCGACGGCTCGAGCTCGATCGTGCCCCGGCCGGCGATGATGCTTTTGTTGTAGTTTTCCTCGCCCGTAGTGAGATTCTTCCCGAAGCCGTCACGTGTCAGCCGCGCAACGGCCGCACCGATCTTGAACCCCTCGGTCAGCGGCGTGGATGCGCTCATGACGATGTCGAATTGCTTGTACGTGCCGAGGTTCACGCGGACGTTCGCTTCCGCGACGTCGGCAAGCCGACGCGTCACATATTTGACAGCGCCGCCGATCGTGTTGCGACCGTAGAGTGTGCCCTGCGGTCCGCGCAGGATCTCGATCCGCTCGACGTCGTAGATGTCGAGCAACGCGCCCTGCGGACGATTGAGATAGACGTCGTCGAGGTAGAGGCCGACGCCCTGCTCGAAGCCCGCAACCGGATCCTGCTGGCCCACGCCGCGAATGAAGGCCGTCAGCGTCGTGTTCGTTCCGCGCGACGTTTCGAGGTTCACGTTCGGAGTCGTGTCGGAAACGTCCGTGATGTCGAGGGCGCCCTGGCGGTCCAGCTGCTCACCCGAATAAGCGGTCACGGCGATCGGAACGTCCTGCAGGACTTCGCTGCGGCGCCGCGCCGTGACGACGATATCCTGGTCGCTGCCCTGCGCCGCCGTGTCCTGAGTTTCGACGTCGGCCGAGGTAGCGGCCTCCGCGGTCGGGACTTCCGCGCCTGGAGCCGGATCCGTCGGCGGAGGTGCATCTTGTGCGACCGCCTGCGCAGAAATCGCCAGTGCCGACATGCAAATCGACGCAAGCATGGCGCAACGCGCACCGTTGACCGACTTCATGGCCATCATAATCTCCCCTATTCTCTCCCCGCGGCCGCCAGTTGCCACGCGGCCTGATTTCCGGTTATGAAACCTGAACCGGCTTTCAGGTTTGGCATGAACCGGCGGGGGACTCAAGGGGGCCGATTGGGCGATACGAGCGCATCCGAAGCGAGCGCGGCTAACGTGCAACATAGTCCCGCAAGCGAGGGCAAGGCTCCGCGCACGGCGCGCGGGCAGCGCACCCTTCGCAAGATCCTGGACGCAGCGCTCGAGGAGTTCGGAGAGAAAGGTTTTTCCGAAGGCTCGATTGTCGGGATCACCAGCCGCGCTCGCGTCGCCCTCGGCACATTCTACACCTACTTCGACAGCAAGGAGGCGGTGTTCCAGGAACTGGTCCGCGACATGTCGGCGCAGGTCCGCGACCATGTGGCGCCAGTGCTCGCCGATGCAACAGATGCCCTGGACGGAGAGGGCCGTGCATTGGCGTCCTTCCTGGAGTTCGTACGCACTCACCGGCAAGTCTATCGGATCATCGACGAGGCGGAGTTCGTCGACCCTGAGGGATTCCGGAAGCATTATGTGACCACGGCCGAGCGCATCGCTGCGCGGCTTGAGGCTGGGAAGGACAAGGGCGAGATCGCCACCATTGAATCGCCGCTTGCGACCGAGGTCGAAGCGTGGGCGATCATGGGGATGAACGTCTTTCTAGGACTCCGCTTCGGGGTTTGGGGCAGGGACGCGCCGGACGAGATCACGCGTGTCGCGAACCACCTCCTGCGGCGTGGGCTGCAAGCCTAGCGGAGCTCGGCGGCCATCCTCGCGAAGGCGTCGATATCCCCTTCGTCATGATAGAGCGCGAGCCCGATGCGAAGCACGTCTCCGCGCACATCGGTGATGCAGTTGCGGGCCTGGAGCTCCGCCGACCAGCGCTGCGCGTCGGGAGTCCGGAACGCGAGGAAGCGCGCATCCCCAGGGCGGTTCAGCCGCTCGGCGTCGCCGAACTTCGTGCCTTCGACCGCCGTTTCCAGACGCTCCTGTAGCCGTGCGACATGAGCCGAGATCCGAGCGGTCGTGAGGCCGTTCTCCCACAACATCCGTCTCACCGCATTGAACCGGTAGAGGCCCGATGGATCGAACGTCGCCCCCATGAACCGCATCGCGTCCTTGCGGTACCCGACGGAGCCGGGAGGAAGCGTGAGGTCCTCGAACTCCGCGAACCAGCCGGTGATCCGAGGGCGGTCGCCGAAGCCCGGTGGCGCGTGGAGGAAGGCGCAGCCCTCACCCGACATCGCATATTTGTAGCCGCCGCCGACGTAGAATGCTGAGCTCGCGGTCAGGTCGCTGAAGGGCGTCTCGATCGCCATAAACGCGTGATAGCCATCGATAACCACCCACGGCCCTTCGGGCCGGCCAAGCGCGGCCAGATCGTCGACCAGATCGAACCGGCGCCCGCTCCCGAACAGCACCTGGCTGACGAAGATGAAGTCATGAGAGCCCGATCGCGCCGTCTCGAGAAAGCGGCCGGAAAAGCTGTCGAACGGTTCGGTGGGGACGCGCTCGACGACGGCCGCGCCGGCTTCTTCCCATCGCGCGAACTGCCGCCGGGCGCTGTGGAACTCTCCGTCGGTCGTCAGGACACGGATTGGCCAGCTGGATGAGGCGGCGGCAAACAGCCGGACCAGAAGTTCATGCGTGTTCGGCGCAAAAACGACCGCGTCCGGCATTGCCGTACCGAGTTCGTCCGCCACATGGCCCTGAGCCTCGGGCCAGGCCTCGTCCATGATGCGGTCCCACTTGCGGTCGGCGAGCCGCGCCGCATCTTCCCAACATTCGACCTGTCCTTCGAAGCTGACGTCCGGCCACAAATGATGGCTGTGCGCGGCCATGTGCAGCCGATCGGGATCGGCGCCGAGGCTCCGCGCGAAAAGCGGCTTGAAGCTCAAAGCGACGTTCTCAGGGACCAAAGCTCCGGGAAGGCGCGCTTCTCGAGCGTGGACCTGAGGTACGGCGCACCCGCCGAACCGCCGGTACCGGGCTTGTTGCCGATGATCCGCTCGACGGTGAGCACATGCTTGTGACGCCAGCCGGCGAGCGCGTCGTCGATATCCACGAGCTTCTCGGCCAGCTGGTAGAGATCGAACCATCGATCCGCGTCGCGGTAGACTTCGAGCCAGGCCGCAGAGACGGATTCTTCCGAACGGTCGCCGAGATCGAAACCTGCGCGCTCGAGCGCCGCATGGCTAGCCTCGCGCAGGCTTTGCCCTTCCAAGGCGGCTTTCAGTCGGGCGGCCGCTTCGGGTACGTCCTTGTGAAAATCAAGGAAGCGCGGGTCCTTCAGGCCGAGCTTGAATTCCAGTTCGCGGAACTGTGCCGACTGGAAGCCCGACGACGTCCCGAGCACGTGGCGGAAGGCCATGTAATCGACCGGCGTCAGTGTCGACAGCACGTCCCAGGACATGGTCATCACCGCCTGGATGCGGCCGATACGGGCCATCGCCTTGTAGGCGGGCGCGAAGCGGTCCTGATCCACCAGCTCGATTGCCAGGTCGAGCTCGTGGAGCATCTGCTTCAGCCACAGCTCCTTGGTCTGGTGAATGACGATGAAGAGCATTTCATCGTGGAGGTCCGACAGCGGCTTCTGCGCGGTGAGAAGCTGGTCGAGCGCCAAATAATCGGCATACGTCATGCCGGCGGGCGTTGCGGTCATGCGCATCGCCTAAGCGAAAGCGCGGCGCTTAGGAAGATTACTGTCCCTGGCTGCCGGGCAGGCCAGGCTGACGGATCGTGCCGATATTGTTGAACAGCTCGTCGAAGAAGCCGCGCTCGCGCCCGAGCGTCGGAGTTCGGTCGTTGTTCGGGTTGATTGAGGCGATCAGCTTCTCGTCCATCTGATCGACCGCAGCGACATTGCCGGCCTGGTCAAAGCGGACATGCAGCACCGTCTGGTCGGTGACCTTGGGATTGCGAAAGGCGAACGACCGCGTGTCGCGAGACACATAATACCAGTCGTTCTTGTCGAACGTGCCGGTGAACGTCGGAAGACCGAGCGTTTTCTCGACCGACTGCTTGTTGTCGACGCCGACCTGCAGTCCGGTCGTCAGCTGTTCGTCCATCACATAGCCACGGTGCTCGCGCGTGGTGATGCCAGCACATCCGGCCAGCATTGCCGTGCCGACGAGTGCCGTCGCGACCTTGGAAACCGCAAACTTCATGATTGGACATACTCCCGATATCCGCCGGTCGCTTGCGCAACGGCGGTGCCGCCTCAATATGCGGCCCGCGTCCCTAGGCGCAACCCGC
>Ga0307409_100001671_pt1 | contig 11155 bp, 9 predicted proteins | sample 322Ometagenome_2_FD_203888 | JGI IMG/M metagenome (GOLD analysis project Ga0307409, IMG submission 203888) | Maize rhizosphere microbial communities from greenhouse at UC Davis, California, United States - 322HYB-O-2 | ecosystem: Host-associated > Plants > Roots > Rhizosphere > Soil | place...
CATGTCGAACGGCTTCGGCTTCGGCGGCCACAACGCGGTGGTGGTCTTCCGCCGCCACCAGGCGTAGACGCCGGCGCGGCGGCCCGGACGTGAAGCTGTACGCGGAGACGGCGGGGCTGCGGGCCCGGCAGCTGCTCTGGGACCTGGGCGTGCTGGCCTGGACGGCCGCCTGGGGCGCGGCCGGGTTGACGCTGTACCGGCTGGTCGAGAAGCTGGCCGTGCCCGGGGCGCGGGTCGAGCGGGCCGGGAGCGACTTCGCCCGGAACGTTGCCGAGATCCAGCAGAAGGTCGGGCGCATCCCGGTGGTCGGCGGCCAGCTCCAGGACCCGTTCGGCCGGCTCTCGGGGATGGGCCAGACCCTGGCCGACGCCGGGGCGACCCAGCAGGAGGTCGTCCACCAGCTCGCCCTCTGGCTCGGGGTCCTGGTCGCGGCCGTCCCCATCGTGGCGCTGCTGCTGGTCTGGCTGCCCCGCCGGGTCGCCTGGGCGCGGGAGGCGGGCGCGGCCAGCCGGCTGCGCCTGGACGGGGCCGACCTCGAGCTGTTCGCGCTACGGGCGGTGGCCAACCGGTCCCTGCGCGACCTCCACCGGGTCACCCCCGACCCGGCCGGCGCGCTGCGGGCCGGGGAGTTCGAGGCCCTGGCCGACCTGGAGCTCCGGGCCCTGGGCCTGCGGGCCGTGCCGCGCCGGACCTAGCGGCGGCGCCAGAGCAGGGCCAGAGCGCCGAGGAGCAGGCAGGTGACCCCGCCGAGGGCGGCCAGCGGGACCGGGGCGGCCAGGATGCGCAGGCCGAGGCGCTCGACCAGGGGTGACGGGGAGGCGGCGACCCTGCCGGTGATGCGGTCGGCGGCCGGGGGGAGGGTCGCGTCCGGGGCGGCCTGCTCGGGGTCGGGAAGCTGGCCAAGGAGCTCGGCGCCGACCTTGGGCTCGACCTTGAAGCCGTAGCCGAGCAGGGCCCGCACATCGTCGTACATCACCTTGGAGCCGAGGACGACCGCCACCAGGGTGCGGCCGCCACGGCGCTGGGCGGCCACGATGGTGGAGCCGGCCCTGGTGGTGTAGCCGGTCTTGACCCCGAGGGCGCCCGGGTCGCGGCCCCAGCCGACGAAGTGGTTGTGGTTGCCGAGGACGGTCCTGCGGCCGCTCGGCCAGGTGTACGGCACCGCCTTCGATCCGACCAGCCTGGCCAGGACCGGCCGCTCCAGCAGGGCCCGGCCGAGCACGGCCAGGTCGGCGGCGCTCGCCCGGTGGCCGGGGGCGTCCAGGCCCGAGGGGTCGCGCCAGGTCGAGTCGGTGCAGCCCAGCTCGGCCGCCTTGGCCTGCATGGCCTGGAGGAAGCCGGCCCGGCCACCATCCGGCCAGGCGGCGGCCAGGGTCTCGGCGGCGTCGTTGGCCGAGACCAGCAGCAGGGTCGTGAGCAGCTGGTCGCGCCGGATCAGCCAGCCGGTCCGGTAGCCGAAGCGGGTGCCGTCGACCCGCTCGGCCGCCTCGGGGACCCGCAGCACCTTCTTGGCCGGGTAGCTGTCGTTGGCCACGATGGCGGTGAGGATCTTGGTGGTGGAGGCGATCAGGACGGGCCGGTGGGCCTGCCGCTGCCACAGGACAGCCCCGGTGGCGGCGTCCATGACCACGGCGGTCCGCGCCTCGACCCGTGGCGCGGTCGGGGCGACGGCGGCAGCCGGGGTCGCCGTCCATCCCAGGGCCAGGCCGAGCGCCAGGACAAGGGAGGGCAACCACCGTTGGCGGGAGCGCACGCCGGTAGGCTGCACGAACCAGAGGAAGAAGTGCAACACCCTCGAGCCGGACGGCGGTTACGGTGAGAGACCCCGGACGGCGGCGGGCAGCGACGGGCGCCGCCGCCGGGTAACCGCCGGGAACTCGCCGCCGGCCCTTCGACCGGCGCGAGGCTCCGATTGCGAGGGACCCGGGTCGCCGGCCCTTCGACCGGTTTCCACAGGACCCTGCGGCGATATGTTCAAGGGTGGCACAACCTCGTCGAGTTCGCCCATGAGCTGGATTGTCTAGGTCCACTTCGTTAGGAGCCGCGCGTGCTGACCGTCTTCTCCGACCTCCACTGCCCCTGGGCCTACGTCTTCTCCATCCGCCTGCGCCGGGCCAGGGCGGCGGTCGGCCAGCCGCCGGTGGCCTGGCGCTGCTGGCCTCTGGAGCTGGTCAACGAGCGCGGCACCCCGTGGGCGACCGTGAGCCAGGAGATCCCTGTGCTGACCCAGCTCGAGCCCGACCATTTCGCCCCGCCACAGCGGGAGACCTGGCCATCGACCCTGCTGCCGGCCATGGAGGCCGTCAAGGTGGCCGGCGAGCTGGGCGGGCCGGACGCCGCCGACCGCTTCGACGAGGCCGCCCGCCGGGCCTTCTTCCTCGACCGGCGCGACCTGTCGATCCGGCCCGTCCTGGCCGACGTCGCCGCCGCGGCCGGCCTCGACCGGGCCAGGTTCCTCGACGCCTTCGACGGCGGCGGCCACCGCCGCGGCGTCATCGCCGACTGGCAGGAGGGCCGCCGCCGTGGCGTCGAGGGCTCGCCCCACGTCTTCCTCCCCGACGGCACCGGCGTCTTCAACCCCGGCATCGGCGACATCGACTGGGTCCGTGGCATCCCCGTCCCCCACGGCGTCGACGAGGGCGCCATCGCCAAGCTCCTCGACCGGGCCAGCTCAGCCTCCTCGCCCTGAACGGACGGGCACCTCGAGCAACGCGTTCCTCTAGATCCAGGCGCCGGGAAATACGACGAATCCCCCTGATCCAGGCAGGATTTTGCACACCGGCATGGAACGCGGCAATCTCTCCGGACACGGTGGAGCCAGGTCGGTCCGGCTCCCCGAGGCGCGGACGACCCCCGGTCGCGCCGACCGGCCGGAAGTGGCCGGATTTCATATGGAGAACGAGCGAGCATCGGTTAGCGGCAGGCATCTGGCCCAGCGGCGTCGGCGGCGCCCGACTGCGCTGGTCGCGGCCGCCTGCATCCTGCTGGTCCTGGCGCTTGGCATCGGCGGGTTCGTGGTCTTCGTCAACCAGCCGGCCCAGAGCCTGGCCTGCCGCTCCGGCGACGTCCCGCTCCAGGTGGTGGTCTCTCCCGACCAGGCCGGGGTCGTGTCCCAGGCGGCGGCCGAGTACGAGCGGCGCCGGCCGGTGGCCGACGACCGCTGCGTCGACGTCCGGGTCAGGGCCACCGACTCGGTGGAGGCGGCGGGAGCCCTCTCGACCGGCTGGGACGAGGCCACCCACGGCGCCCGGCCCGACGTCTGGGTCCCGGCCTCCTCGACCTGGGCGCTCCAGGTCGCGCTCCGGCAGCAGGCCGCCAACCAGCCGGTGCTGATCCCCCTCGAGAACCCCAAGGTCGCCACCACCCCGATGGTGATGGCGATGCCCAAGCCGATGGCCCAGGCACTCGGCTGGCCGCAGCAGAACCTCGGCTTCAAGGACCTGCTGGGGGCGGTGACGAGCCCCGAGGGCTGGGACAGGTTCAGCCATCCGGAGTGGGGGGCCTTCCGGCTCGGCAAGACCGACGCCAACCTGTCAACGCCCGGCCTGGAGGCGCTGATCGCGGCCGTGTTCGCGGCCACCGGGCAGACCAGCGCGCTCTCGGTCGAGACCCTGGTCAAGCAGGAGGATAAGCTCCGCCGGGTCATCCTCGGCCTCGAGCGGGCCCCCGGCCAGGACGCCGACACGCCCGCGACCTTCCTTGCCAACCTCCAGCAGGCCGACCAGGCGGGCCAGACCCTCGACTTCGTCTCGGCCGTGCCCCTGGACGAGAAGTCGGTCTGGGACTACAACCGCGGCAACGCCGCCGGCCTCGAGGACGGCGGCTCCGGCGACAAGCCCGAGGTCCCCCTGGTCGCGGTCTACCCCAAGGAGGGGACGCTTGAGGCCGACCACCCGTGGGTGGTGCTGCGCGCCCCCTGGGTCGACGACACCAGGCGCCAGGCGGCCGCCGGCTTCCTCGACTACCTGCGCAGCGAGCCGGTCCAGGCCCGCTTCCAGGAGGCCGGGTTCCGGACCTCCGAGGGCCGCCCCGGCCCCCAGCTGACCGAGGCCAACGGGCTGCTCCCCGACCAGCCCAAGCGGGTGCTGGCCCCGCCGGCCCCCAAGGTGGTGGCGGCGGCCCTCCAGAGTTGGAACGCGGCCCGCAAGCGCAGCAACGTGCTGGCCGTCTACGACGTCTCCGGGTCGATGAAGGAAGAGGTCCCGGGGACGGGCGGCAAGACCAAGATGGACATCGTCAAGGCGGCCGCCGGCCAGGCCCTCGCCCTGTTCGCTCCCGAGACCAACCTCGGCACCTGGGTCTTCTCCTCCGACCTGGCCGGCGGCCGGGACTGGGCCGAGTCGGTCCCCATCGGGCCGACCAACGCCCGGCTGCCCAACGGCAAGATCCGCCGCGAGGTCCTGGCCGAGGCCCTGGCCCGGCTCCAGGCCACCGACGGCGACACCGGCCTGTACGACACCACCCTTGCCGCGTTCCGGGCCGTCAAGCGCTCGTACGCCCCGGACCGGATCAACATCGTGGTCCTGCTCACCGACGGCATCAACGACGACCCGACCGGCGGCATCGACCGGACCGAGCTGCTGCGCCGGCTCAAGGCCGAGCAGGACAACGACAAGCCGGTGCGGATCATCACCGTCGCCTACGGGGCCAACGCCGACGCCACCGCCCTGAAGCTGATCTCGCAGGCCACCGGCGGCCTGGCCTACGTCTCCAGGGACCCGCGCGACATCCTGCGCGTCTTCACCGACGCCATCACCAAGCTCCCCACGAGCTAGACATCCTGGACTAGACGGGCAGGTCCGCGCTGCCTATGCTCCCCTGCATGCCGCCGGGCGCAGCGGGGGGCCCGGCGCGACCCACGGGAGGTTGCCGTGCGCAAAGTCCTGCTCGTCGCGTTGACCGTGCTGGTGGCGGCAACGCTCGCCCTGCCCGCCAGCGCGGGCCCATCCGGTCAGGCTGGGACGGGCGCCACGGCGCAGCCGTCCGGTCAGCTCCAGAGCGCCAACGGCGAGTACGTCGTCGCCTACGCCGACGGCGCCTCGGCGGAGGCCGCCCATGCCGCCATCAAAGCCGCCGGCGGCACCGTCGTGAAGGAGAACACCCGGGTCGGCGTGGCCACGGTCAAGTCCAGCAACCCGTCCTTCATCGCCGCCGCGGGGCGCCAGTCCGCCCTGGTCGGGGCGGCCCGCAACCGTCCCATCGGCAAGCTCCCGAGCGGCGCCGCACCCAAGGACGACGTCGAGCGGCTGACCGCCGCCGAGCGCGCCGCGGCCAGGCGGCCGGCATCCGAGAACGGGCATGCCCCCGGCCAGGAGCCCCTGGCCGACAAGCAATGGGACATGCGGATGATCGACGCCACCCCCAGCGGCTCCTACCGGGTCAACCAGGGGCGCCGCGGGGTCATGGTCGGGATCATGGACACCGGCGTTGACGGATCGCACCCGGACATCAGGCCCAACTTCAACCGGCGGCTGAGCCGCAACTTCACGACCGACATCCCGCTGATCGACGGGCCCTGTGAGGACGAGCCGGACCAGTCGTGCCATGACCCGGCGGACGTGGACGAGGACGGGCACGGCACCCATGTGGCCGGCCTGGTGGCGGCCGCTCTCAACGGGCTGGGCACTGCCGGCGTCGCGCCAAGGGTCACCCTGGTCAACATCCGGGCCGGGCAGGACTCCGGGTTCTTCTTCCTGCAGCCGACGGTGGACGCGATCGTGTACGCCGGGCTGGTCGGGATCGACGTCGTCAACATGAGCTTCTTCACCGACCCCTGGCTCTACAACTGCCTCGACAACCCGGCCGACTCGCCGGAGGAGCAGCTCGAGCAGCTCACCGTCCGGGTGGCCACCCAGCGGGCGATCAACTTCGCCAGGGGCCACGGCGTCACCCCGGTCGCCGCGCTCGGCAATGAGCACACCGACCTCGGCAACCCCACTCTCGACGAGACCAGCCCCGACTTCCCACCCGGGACGGAGAAGTCCCGCACGGTCGACAACTCCTGCATCACCGTGCCGACCGAGACCCGCGGGGTGATCTCGATCTCCGCCCTCGGCCCCAGCGGCTACAAGGCCGACTACTCCAACTACGGCATCGAGCAGACCGACTTCTCGGCTCCGGGCGGGTGGTTCCGCGACTTCTTCGGGCTCCCCCAGAACCGGCAGCCCGAGAACCTCAACCTCTCGCCCATGCCGCAGGCCCTTGCCGAGGAGGCCCTCGAGGACCCGGCCAACGCCCCGTTCATCGTGCGGGACTGCAAGGGCAGCACCTGCGCCTACTACCAGTACCTGCAGGGCACCTCGATGGCCTCGCCACACGCCGCCGGGGTGGCCGCGCTCATCGTCAGCGCCCACGGCAGGCACGACGGCAAGCACGGCGGGTTGACCCTCGACCCGCGAGCCGTCGAGCGGATCCTGACCAGGACGGCCAAGCAGACGCCGTGCCCGTCCCCGCCCAACTTCGCCTACCCCGACGACCGGGACCCGACCTTCGACGGGGTCTGCGAGGGCACCCTGGCCCGCAACGGCATCTACGGCCGAGGCGTCGTCAACGCCCTGACCGCGGTCCTCGACTGAACCCAGACACGCCGGTCCCATGACCGGCCACCACGGGGCGCCGTCTTCCGGGACGGCGCCCCGTGGGCCACAGCGGTTCGCCCCTGTTGCTGTCGGCACGCTGCCGCGAAGGGCTGTGGGGACCGAGGGGTTCGAACCCACCCTCGGGGGGCTTGAGCGGCCCAGGTCATGGCCATGGACGGTTCGCCGACCTGCGGTTCTTCCCGCCCGTCGTGACCGCTCATGCCCGCCCAGGACTGCCGGTCTCCGATCCCATGCGGACCCAGCACGGACCAGCACCACTGGACTATGGCTGGCTCCGGCAAGGAGATCGCTCGGGTGTGGCGGCATGGCAGCTCCGTGTTGTGGGGTTCCCGTCACGCGTTGAGGGGTACATGGGTCCCTACGATGGCCGACCCTGATGCCAGCAGGCCTGACCTGCTCGCGCGCGCCGAGCAGGCGCAGGCACACAGCCGCACGCTCCGGAGACGGGTCGTCGAGTTAGCCGAGGCGGTTGCCCAGGTCGAGGAGGACGTTGCGCGAGTGCACTCGGGTCTCGCCGAGCAGGGCGGGTCGCTAGCCGCCCAGGCCAGGAAGCATGCCAAGCTGGCCCGGGGGTTCGCGGCAAAGGAGCATGCCGAGGCAGAGCGCTTGCGCATGGTCGGGCTGGCTGAGGACTGTTGGCCTGAGCGAGCCGACTAGGCGTCATTGTCCAGCCGTTCGCACACGGTCACACCGCGGCTGGCCCCGCTGTGTGTAAAACGCGGGATGGCATTCGTACCCGATGAGCGTAGGGTCGTCCCCCAGATGGGGGACACCCGGCCAGAATGGAGCGCATGGTGCCAACGCCAACCGAGCCGAGGTACCTACGTACAGCGCAGGTCGCCGAGCTCCTCCATGTGTCCCCAAAAACGGTGAGTCGCTGGGCACAGGAGGGTCGGCTGCCCTATCTCCGTACCTTGGGTGGCCACCGACGCTACCCCGATGCCGAGATCCGGGCGCTGCTGGAGACCCTGTCTGAGCCGTCTGCCTGGTCTCCCTAGGCACGCCGGACGTCAACCGTGGACCAGGCACGTCCCAACCGTGCGGCAGCGGCGCTCCGCGTGGTTGTCCCCAATGGGACGCTCGTGGCGCGGCCGGCTGGGATCCGCCGTGTCAGCCGCTGCCGGCGCCGAGTTCAGTTGGGCGACAACTTCGAATCGAGTGCTACCCCTTGGCGTATTGGGCATAGCCGCCGAAGTCGACTGACACGCAGGGCTCGTCGCCAACGACCCACGCATCGTGACCCGGCTCGATCGCGGCAACGTCGCCGGGGCCGATCTCGCCTTGCTCTCCGCTACTCGTCTCTACCCGCATGCGGCCAGACAGGCAGTACAGCAGGTGCGTGGCTTGGCAGCTCTCGGTCCCTGCGATCGGCTTGAGGTGCTCCGACCATCGCCAGCCGGGCTCGAACGTCCCGTACAGGACCGGATGCCCTGCGACATTCACCACCGCTGCGTTGCCCTTGGCCGCGAAGGGCCCGTCTCGTCGGGCTCTGCGACGTTCTTGATCTCAATGCCAGCCACTGCGGATCCCCCCAGGCTCGGTCGCTTGATCCGCTGAGCCTCTCAGGTTCCCTTCGTTCGGGTCAACGTGGCTGTGCGCGGTCCCTTCTGGTCGCGGACGCCTTCGGCGCTCCGGTCCTCCGCGACTAAGGGACCGGATCGGTCGGCCGGTCACGGCAAGGCCGATGCAAGCCGCGGCTTCGAACGCATCCTTATCAGGGTTCAGCCCCGGGGCGGACCAAACGTGGACCAGGGACGTCCCGCTCGCGGGGGCAGCGGCGCTCCGCGCGTCGCGGACCCTTGGCTGACAAGGTAGACCCCCGCCGGCTGCCCCCGACAAGCGAGCCCCGCCTGGGCGATCGCCTTGTTAGGGGGAGCCCTGGCGGGGTCTGGGCCAGGGACATCCCCCTGTATAGACGGGCTGTCCCTAGCCAGCGGCATGGTGGTACCCCAGCCTCCTGTTGGTTCAAACCATGCCCACGACGGTGGCTGGCTTGGGCTGCAGGACAGGAGTCGGGCTGATGCGGGCAATCCGTCCGTTGAGTATCAACCCAGCATGATGGGGCGTAGACTCAAGCCGCGGTTCACCCTTGAGGTGCAGCGGTCCGGGCAAGGCCTTTGCCCGACGCTTCTGCGGCTCCCTGGCCCCTTTGGCGATCCACTGCCGGGCGCTCGCCAGCCACGCCTCCCAACCGGTGGCTACTGGGGTGGCCACCAGGAAGCGGGCAGGCATGCGCATCGACCCTGCCGACCTCGCCGAGAGCATCGGCACCCTCGCCGACCTGAATGCCGACGGAGGCCTCGCCCAGGGCCTGGATCGGGTCGTGGCCGCCGCCACCACCCTGTTCGGTGCCGACACCGCCGGGCTCATGCTGCTGACCAAAGATGGCAGCTTGACCGCGGCCAGCGCCTTCGACCAGCAAGGAGAGCTGGCCGAGGTGGCCCAGGCCCAACTCGGCCAGGGACCCTGCGTGGAGGCCTTCACCCGGGGGCTGCCGGTGGCCATCCCCGACCTCGCCGGCGATGCCCGCTTCGACAAGATCGCGGTCGCGTTGCGCAGCGCCGGTATCCGGGGGGCGTTGTGTGTGCCGGTCGAGGTCCTGGGTGGCCCGATCGGCACCTTGGATCTGTTCACCGCCATCCCCCGAGCCTGGGATGACAGCGAGGTGTCGGCGGCGCACGCGTATGCCGGGGTGGTGGCCAGCCTGCTCGGGTCAGCGGTCGCGGCCCATGCCAGCAGCCGGCTGGCCACCCAGCTCCAGACAGCGCTCGACTCGCGGGTGCTGATCGAACAGGCCAAGGGGGTGCTGATGGCCTCCGAGAAACTCGACGCCCAAACAGCGTTCACCCGGCTGCGCCGCCAGGCCAGGAACACCAGGCGGCCGGTGCCCGAGGTAGCCCGAGAGATCATCGACAGCGTCTGGCCCTCCTCGAACAATCACCGACCAGACAAGCCCGGCCGCGGCAACAAGGCCGCCCAGGAGCACTAACGGCCTCCAACCCTCAGAGGCCCTGGCGGCGTGGGCTGTGCCGGCCGCCCGCAAGGCTGGCCTTGAACCTGGGACTCTTCCTTATCAGGCATATCGCCGGGATGCGTTCATACTGCTCGAGCGGGGGGCGCCAGCTCATCACGCTGATGGAGTTGACCGTGGTTGACCGCTCGTTACCGGACGTGTCCGCCTTATTTTGGCACGTGGGTGGCACGGCCAGTCTCCCGCGCTGGGGCGAACATAGGCCTACCCTCTAGATCAGTAGGCGGGGCTGAGCGCCCGAATCGGACAACCGGGACGCTGCGAAGGTGACCGGATCGTGATAGCCACGCTGACTGAGCTACTGGTCGCCGTCGCCCATCGAGGACGCCTGGCTATCGGGTGACTGTCCCGGTCAAGGTCTCTCGGCCCCCCCCGCGTCCCGACTCGAACACCGCGCTCATCTGGCCCCCACCGCCGAGTCCCTCAAAGCGGCCGAAGCCCTTCACGACCTTCCAATCGCCGCGTTGTTTCAGGCCAGGTTGTGTCGTAGTGAAGGTGATCGTCAGGTTGCCTTCGGAGCAGCGGAAGATCCTGTCCACCGACCCGCGCGGGGGCTTCTCAGGCCCATCGATGAAACTTCCCCCGGCGCAGAAGGCTGAGTTACCAATGGTGGACCCGGAAAGAACCTCCCCGGACGTCTCGTCCCTCGCGTTTTGGGGAGCCACGCGCGTTTTGATCAGGATTGGCTCGCTGCCCTCTTTGGCGCTCGTGCCGGTTGTTCCGCCCTCGTCGCCATCATCGTTGCTGCAGGCCGCGATGCCGAGGAGAAAGACCATCACAAGCACCGTGAAGGCGGTCTTGACCCTTGACCATGGCCTGAAGCTATCCGCGCAGCCGCTTTGCGGTCAAACGGACCCACGACCACGATTCGGCTGCCCTTGGCCAGGGACTCGGCCGCGTGCTCGGCTTGGCCGCGCCACACGATGACGGTGAAGAACGACGGCTTCTGCTCCCGCCGGCCGCTGACGGCGACCCAGAACACGGCCCGGGCGATCCCGGACTCGGTGGAGCGGACCTCGGGGTCGTCGGGTGCTGGTAGTGGAGGCTTCTCGCCACGCGGCTGCCGAGTTCCAGCCAGTCCTGCTCGAACTGCCGCATGCGTGCCCCTTTCTGTTGCCTGGGCGGGCGTCTGCCCTGCGCCGCGGCGAATAACTTGCCCTCCGTTGGGAGGACGTCGACCTGGACAAGAGCATGCTTCAGGTCCGCGGGACGCTGCGCCGGACCCGCGAGGGACTTACGCTCGGTATTCCAAAGACGGCAGCATCTCGACGCCAGGCGGTGCTGTCGTTCTTCGGCATACCGCCGCGACGTTGCTGCTGTCGGAGGGCGAGCATCCCAAGGTGGTCCAGGAGTTGCTGGGTCATGCCCAGGTCAGCAGCACGCTGGACCGCTACAGCCACATGACGCCCAGGCTGATGAGCAACGCCGCCGCGGTCATGGACCGGTTGTTGGATGAGGACGCGTGACTTGTCCGCTGCTGTTGCTGTCGGAATGGCTGTCGGAGCCATCACTTCCGTGGCGTTCG
>Ga0307409_100001674_pt1 | contig 11149 bp, 10 predicted proteins | sample 322Ometagenome_2_FD_203888 | JGI IMG/M metagenome (GOLD analysis project Ga0307409, IMG submission 203888) | Maize rhizosphere microbial communities from greenhouse at UC Davis, California, United States - 322HYB-O-2 | ecosystem: Host-associated > Plants > Roots > Rhizosphere > Soil | place...
GGGCAAGCCGATCGGCGAGATCCGCGACCGCCTGATGTTCGGCGAGTCGAACCTCGGCAACGCCGGCCACCAAGGCCACCAGCAGGCGATGGCGATGGCCGACAACGCCGAGGTCTGCGGCTGCAACGGCGTCGCCAAGGGGACGATCTGCAAGGCGATCAAGGAGCAGGGACTGTTCACGCTCGACGAGGTCAGGAAGCACACCAAGGCGAGCGCGTCGTGCGGCTCGTGCACGGGGCTCGTCGAGCAGCTGCTCATGTTCACCGCGGGCGGCGACTACAGCGCGCAACCGTTGCTGAAGGCGATGTGCGGCTGCACCGACGCCGGCCACCAGCAAGTGCGCGCCGCGATCCGCGAGCAGCACCTGCTGAGCGCGGCGAGCGTGCGCGCCGCGCTCGGCTGGCGCTCGCTCGACGGCTGCGCGAGCTGCCGGCCGGCGCTCAACTACTACCTGCTCAGCACCTGGCCGAAGGAAGCCGCCGACGATCCGCAGTCGCGCTTCGTCAACGAACGCAACCACGCCAACATCCAGAAGGACGGCAGCTACTCGGTGGTGCCGCGAATGTGGGGCGGCGAGACCAACGCGTCGGAGCTGCGCCGGATCGCCGACGTCGTCGACAAGTACAAAGTGCGCACCGTCAAGGTCACCGGCGGCCAGCGCATCGACCTGCTCGGCATCGCGAAGGCCGACCTGCCCGCGGTCTGGAAGGACCTCGGCATGCCCTCGGGGCACGCCTATGCCAAGGCGCTGCGCACGGTGAAGACCTGCGTCGGCTCCGAATGGTGCCGCTTCGGCACCCAGGACTCGACGCGAATGGGCAAGGAGCTCGAGCGCGCGCTCTGGCGCATGTACGCGCCGCACAAGGTCAAGCTCGCCGTCTCCGGCTGCCCGCGCAACTGCGCAGAGTCGGGGATCAAGGACGTCGGCGTCATCGGGGTCGATTCCGGCTGGGAGATCTATGTCGGCGGCAACGGCGGCATCAAGACCGAGGTCGCGCAGTTCTTCTGCAAGGTGAAGACCGCCGCCGAGGTGCTCGAGACCTGCGGCGCGTTCCTGCAGCTCTACCGCGAGGAAGGCTGGTACCTCGAGCGCACGGTGCACTACGTCCACCGGGTCGGCCTCGACCACGTCAAGGCGCGCGTCCTCGACGACGCGGCGAACCGCAGAGCGCTGTGGGAGCGGCTCCAGTTCGCGCTCGACGGCGAGCCCGATCCGTGGATCGAGCCGGAGAAGGCGGGCATCGACGCCCGCCAGTTCGAGCCGCTCGCCGTCTGACAGAACCCGTTCCGAGGAGCGACCGCCATGGCCGACTGGACCACGATCTGCCGCATCGACGACATCCCCGTGCTCGGCGCGCGTCAGGTCGAGCGGCCGCAGGGCGGCGCCGTCGCCGTCTTCCGCGCCGCCGACGACCGCGTCTTCGCGCTGCTCGACCGCTGCCCGCACAAGGGTGGGCCGCTGTCGCAAGGCATCGTCTTCGGCGACAGCGTCGCCTGCCCGCTGCACAACTGGACGATCGGCCTCGCCGACGGCTGCGCGCAAGCGCCCGATGTCGGTTGCGCGGTGACGTTCTCGGTGCGCTGCGAAGGCAGGCGCGTCCTCCTCGACCGCAGCGAGCTCGACGGTCGGTGAGCGAAACGCGCTCCACCTGTCCGTATTGCGGCGTCGGCTGCGGCGTGATCGTCGAGACGATCGACGGCGTGGTGACCGGCGTCCGCGGCGATCCCGAGCACCCGGCCAATGCCGGCCGCCTGTGCAGCAAGGGCAGCACCCTGCACCTGACCGCGAGCGACGACGTGCGCCGCAACGACCGCTTGCGGACGCCGATGTGGCGCCCGCGACGCGACGCGCCGGCGCAGCCGCTCGGCTGGCACGCGGCCCTCGATCGGGTCGCCGAGCGCTTCGCCGCGATCCTCGCCGAGCACGGCCCCGACGCCGTCGGCTTCTACATCTCGGGGCAGCTGCTGACCGAGGACTACTACGTCTTCAACAAGCTCGCCAAGGGCCTGGTCGGCACCAACAACATCGACAGCAACTCGCGCCTCTGCATGAGCAGCGCGGTCGCGGGCTACAAGCAGAGCCTCGGCGTCGACGCGCCGCCGGCGTGCTACGACGACATCGGCGACGCCGACTGCCTCTTCATCGCCGGCTCGAACGCGGCGTGGACGCACCCGGTGCTGTTCCGCCGCATCGAGGACGCGCGGGCGGCGCGGCCGGCGATGAAGATGATCGTCGTTGACCCGCGCCGCACCGAGACGGCGGCGGCCGCCGACCTGCATCTGCAGATCCAGCCCGGCAGCGACGTCGCGCTGCTGCACGGCATGCTGCACGCGCTGGTCTGGGAGGACCGGATCGACCGCGACTTCATCGACGCCCACACGACCGGGTTCGCGGCGCTGAAGGCGCTCGTCGCCGACCTGCCGCCGCGCGAGGCGGCGCGCGTCTGCGGCATCCCGGTCGAAGCGCTGCTGCAGGCGGCGCGCTGGTTCGCCGAGTCGTCGGCGACGCTTTCGCTCTGGTGCCAGGGCCTGAACCAGAGCACGAGCGGCACCGCGAAGAACACCGCATTGATCAACCTGCACTTGGCGACGGCGCAGATCGGCCGGCCCGGCGCCGGGCCGTTCTCGCTCACCGGCCAGCCGAACGCGATGGGCGGCCGCGAGGTCGGCGGCATGGCCAACCTGCTCTCTGCGCATCGCGATCTCGCCGATCCGGCGCACCGCGCCGAGGTCGCGCGGCTCTGGGGCGTCGAGTCGGTGCCGGAGCGACGCGGCAAGACCGCGGTCGAGCTGTTCGAGGCGGCCGAGCGCGGCGAGGTCAAGGCGCTCTGGATCGCGTGCACGAACCCGGCGCAGTCGATGCCCGACCAGGCGATGGTGCGGCGAGCGCTCGCGCGCTGCGAGCTCGTCGTCCTGCAGGAGGCGTTCGCGCACACCGCGACGGCACGCTTCGCCGACGTGCTGCTGCCGGCGTCGACCTGGCCGGAGAAGGACGGCACGGTGACCAACAGCGAGCGCTGCATCAGCCGCGTCCGCGCCGCGACCGCGCCGCCGGGCGAAGCGCGCGCCGATTGGCGGATCGTCATCGACTTCGCGCGCCGGCTCCAGGCGCTGCTCCGCCCCGACCTGCCCGACCTGTTCGCCTACGACTCGGTCGAGGCGATCTGGAACGAGCATCGCGAGTCGACGCGCGGCCGAGACCTCGACATCACGGGCCTCGACTACGCGCTGCTCGAGAGCGCCGGCCCGCAGCAGTGGCCGTGTCCGGAGCGGCCGGCCGCAAGCGACCCTCGCGCGGCGGTCGCGCCCGTCGGCCGCGTTCGTCTCGGTGCGGCGCGCCTCTACACCGACCACGTGTTCGCGACTGCCGACGGCCGCGCCCGCTTCATCGCTGCGGCGGTCCGTCCGCCCGCCGAAGGGCGCAGCGCGCGCCAGCCGTTCGCCTTCAACACCGGCCGCATGCGCGACCAGTGGCACGGGATGAGCCGCACCGGCACGGTCGCGCGCCTGTTCGGCCACGAAGCCGGCCCGGTCGTGCGGATGAACCCGCACGATTTGCCGCGCCGCTCGCTCGCCGACGGCGACCTGGTCGAGATCGCATCGCGGCGCGGCGCGATCGTCCTGCCGCTCGTCGCCGATCCCGGCATCGGCCGCGGCGAAGCGTATGCGGCGATGCACTGGGGCGAGGAGTTCGTCTCCGGCGCGTCGGCCGACGGCGTCGCCCGTGCCGGCGTCAACGCGCTGACGACGCGGGCCGCGTGCCCCGACTCGTTCCAGCCCGAGCTCAAGCACGCCGCGGTGCGCATCACGCGCGCCGAGCTGCCGTGGCGGCTCACGGCCGCGGCGTGGCTCGCCGGCGCCGATCGCAGCACGGCCGAGCGGGCGCTGCGCGCACGCATGGCCGACTTCGGCTATGCATCGTGCGTGCCGGTCGCCGCCGCCGATGGCCGCAGCGGCCTCGTCTTCGACGGCGCGGCGGCCGGTGCGATCGACGCCGACCGCGTCGAAGCGATCGCCGCGCTGCTCGGCGTGGCCGGTGCGGCGACGCTGCGCTACGTCGACGCGGTGCGCGGCCGCAGACGCCTGCTCGCGATCGAAGGCAGCGGCGACGAGGCGCGCCTCTCGGGGCTGCTCCTGGTCGGCGAGGCGCCGCTCGCCGGCTGGCTGCGCACGCTCTGGCAGGAGCGGCGCGCGGTCGCGCCGTTCCGGCGTGCGCTGCTCGCGCCCGGCGCGACCGCGCCGACCGGAATCGAGTCGCCGAGCCGTCAGGTCTGCAACTGCCTCGCCGTCTCCGAGGCGGCGATCCGCGGTGCACTGGCGCGCATCGACGGTGGGCCGGCCTCGCGGCTGCGCGCGCTGCAGGGCCGGCTCGGATGCGGCACCAGCTGCGGCTCGTGCTTGCCCGAGCTGCGCCGGCTCGAGCAGTCGGTGCGATGCGCGGCGAGCGCGACCGCCGCGCTCGCGGGCCAGGTGCCGGCATGAGCGATCGGGAGCGCGGCAAGGTCTGGCTGGTCGGCGCCGGCCCCGGCGATCCGGAGCTTCTCACCGTGCGCGCCGTTCGCATCCTCGGCGACGCCGACGTCGTGCTCTCGGACGACCTCGTCGATCCGCGCGTCCTCGCCCACGTCGGCGCCGGCGCGCGCGTGCTGCAGGTCGGCAAGCGCGGCGGCCGGCCGTCGACCGACCAGCGCTTCATCGACCGCGTCATGGTCGGCGCGGCGCGCCGCGGCCAGCGCGTCGTTCGCCTGAAGGGCGGCGATCCGTTCGTCTTCGGTCGCGGCGGCGAGGAATGCGACGCCTTGCGTGCCGCCGGCATCGACGTCGAGGTGGTCCCCGGCATCACCGCCGGCATCGCCGCGCCGGCGGCGATCGGTGTGCCGGTGACCGACCGACGCCACGGCCCGGGCGTCGTCTTCGTCACCGGGCAGAACGGTGCCGATGGCCGCCCACCCGACTGGGCGGCGCTGGCGCAAAGCGGCCTGACTCTCGTCGTCTACATGGGGCTCGCCAACTGCAGCGCCATCGTCGCCGCGCTGCTCGCCGGGGGCCTGGCGGGCGACACGCCCGCGGCGGCGATCGCGGGCGCGCACACGGCAGCGCAGCGCCACGTCGTCTGCACGCTCGCGACGCTCGCCGACAGCGTCGCCGCTGGCGAGATCGCGAGTCCCGCGATCCTTGTCGTCGGCAGCGTCGTCGGCCTCGCTCGCGAATCGATTCCGGCGGCCGTGCTCGCGGCCCGCAAGGAGCGCAGGGCGAGCGCCTAGTCGCCACGGCAGCGCACGGTCGCCATGCACTAGCATCGACCGCAGCATGGAGCTCCTCGTCCTCGGCGGCGGCATCTTCCTCGGCGCTTCGCTCGTCGATGCCGCGCTCGCCCGCGGTCACCGCCTGACCGTGTTCAACCGCGGTCGCGCGCGCAATGCCTGGCCCGACGGCGTCGACGTCGTCGTCGGCGACCGCATCGGCGACCTCGGGCGCGTCGCCCGCCGACGCTTCGACGCCGTGATCGACACCTGCGGCTACGTCCCCGCCGACCTGCGCGCGAGCGCCGCGGCGCTGCACGACGTCGGCCGCTATTGCTTCGTCTCGAGCATCTCGGCGTACGCGTCGTTCGCGCATGCGCCGGTGCTCGAGAGCGATGCGCTCGCGAGCAGCGACGGCCTCGCCGAGGACGACCGCAACCGCGACCACTACGGGCCGCAGAAGGCCGCCTGCGAGCGCGTCGTCGACGCCACGTTCGGCGAGCGCGCGCTGATCGTCCGTCCCGGGCTGATCGTCGGCCCGCGCGATCCGACCGGGCGCTTCAGCCACTGGCCGTGGCGCGCGCTGGCCGGCGGCGACATGCTCGTCGCCGACGTTCCGGCCGACACGGCGATCCAGTCGATCGACGTCCGCGACCTCGCCGACTGGACGGTGCGCGCGGTCGAGGCGGGCGCGAGCGGCGCCTACAACGCGACCGGCCCGCAGGGCCGCGACCCGCTCGGCTGGCCGGAATTCCTCGCCGCCTGCAGCGCGGCCGCGGCGCGGCGCGGCGCCCCGCCGCTCAGGACGGTCGCCGTCGGCGAGCCCTTCCTTCTCGAGCAAGGCGTCGCGCCGTGGAACGAGCTGCCGCTCTGGGTGCCGTCGACCGATGCCGAGCACGTCGGCTTCGCCCGCGTCGATTGCAGCCGGGCGGCGGCTGCGGGGCTCGTCACGCGGCCGGTCGGCGAGACGCTCGAGGCGGTCCTCGACGAGGCCGCGAGCCTCGTCGCCGACGATCCGCGACTTCGCGGCAAGCTCTCGCGCGAGCGCGAAGCCGCGCTGATCGCCGCCTGGAACGAACGCGCGCTGACCGCGCTCGCGGCGGTGCCGTGGACCCAGATCGGCTAGGGCCTGTTCACGCGATGGGAGGGCTCGCGTGAGGACCCAGGTCGCGATCGTCGGCGCCGGGCCGGCGGGGCTGCTGCTCGCCGCGCTGCTCGCCAAGGCCGGCGTCGACACCGTCGTCGTCGAGCAGCGCTCCCCCGACTATGTGCTCGGTCGCATCCGCGCCGGCGTCCTCGAGCAGGTGACGGTCGACCTCCTCGACGGCGCCGGCGCCGGTGCCCGGCTGCACGCCGAAGGCCTGCCGCACGACGGCATCGAGCTGTGTTTCGGCGGCAAGCGCCACCGCATCGACCTCCACCGCCTGACCGGCGGCAAGCGCGTCACGGTGTACGGGCAGACCGAGGTCACGCGCGACTTGATGGCATTGCGCGCGTCGCAAGGGCTGCCGACGGTGTACGAGGCCGACGGCGTCAGCCTGCACGGCTGCGACGGCGCACGGCCGATCGTTCGCTACTCGCACGACGGCGTCGCCCACGAGCTCGCCTGCGATTTCGTCGCCGGCTGCGACGGCTATCACGGCGTCAGCAGGCAGAGCGTGCCGGCGGCTGCGCTCTCGACCTACGAGCGCGTCTATCCGTTCGGCTGGCTCGGCGTCCTCTCGGAAACGCCGCCGGTCTCGCACGAGCTGATCTACTCGAACCACGAGCGCGGCTTCGCGCTCTGCAGCATGCGCTCGGCGACGCGCAGCCGCTACTACGTGCAATGCGCGCTCGACGACCACGCCGAGCGCTGGAGCGACGACGCGTTCTGGGCCGAGCTGCGCCTGCGCCTCGACCGCGAAGCGGCGGGGCGCCTGGTCACCGGGCCCTCGATCGAGAAGAGCATCGCGCCGCTGCGCAGCTTCGTCGCCGAGCCGATCCGCTTCGGCCGCCTCTTCCTCGCCGGCGACGCTGCGCACATCGTGCCGCCGACGGGAGCCAAGGGGCTGAACCTCGCCGCCGGCGACGTCGGCCTGCTCGCGCAGGCGCTTGCCGAGCACTACGCCGAACAGAGCGACGCCGGCATCGACGGCTACTCGGCGCGGTGCCTGCGCCGCGTCTGGCGCGCCGAGCGCTTCTCGTGGTGGTTCACGTCGCTGATGCACAAGTTCCCCGAGACCGGCGCCTTCGGCCAGAAGATGCAGGCCGCCGAGCTCGACTACCTCGTCCATTCCGAGGCGGCGTCGACCGCGCTCGCCGAGAACTACGTCGGGCTGCCGCTCTGAGCGGCCGGCCGGATCGCCGGGCATGAAGCTCGTGCCTGCCGACATGCTGCCGAGGATCGGCGATGTGCCGTCGGCGTCGTCGAGGCGATGAAGAAGCAGCAGCAGGGCTGGGCGTACATCCGCGCGTAGCACGGCGGCGGCGAGGGCGGCGAGGGTCGCCGGCTCGCGCGGCCTCAGCGGAGGCCGAGCGCGCGGTCGAGCGACCACGCGCCGGCACCCCGGGCGGCGAGCAGCAGCAGCGGCGCGGCCCACGACAGATGCGTGGGCCACGCGTCGGGATAGACGAACACCTCGATCACGAGCGTCATCGCGAGCAGGCCGAGCGCGGCGACGCGCGTGCCGAGGCCGACGACGAGCAGGAACGGCAGCGCGTGCTCGGCGTACGCCGCCGCGTGCGCGGCCAGCGACGGATCGACGAACGGCAGCTTGTACTCGTCGCGAAACAGCGCCACCGCCTGGTCGGTGACGTCGAGCACGCCGCTGACCTTGGTTCGCCCCGAGAAGAAGAACACCGCGGCGATCGCGATGCGGCTGGCGAGCAGGACGGCGTCGAGCCGGATCCAGCGCTCGAGCCGATCGGCGGCGCGGTTCCAGCCCGCACGCGTTGCGCCGGTCACGACGGCTCGCCGTCGATCCGGGTGAACGCGCCGGCTTGCAGGAGGCGCGGCAGCGACAGCGCGAGATCGAAGCCGCAGCCGGCGTCGAGGACGCTCTCGAGCGCGTCGTCGCACGACCGGCCGCTCGCGCAGGCGGCGAGGAATGCCGCTTCGCCGGCGTCGATCTCGCGCCAGCCGACGCTGCCGACCGGACGCGTCAGCAAGGCGGACTCGCTGCGCCGGGAGAGCGGATCTGCGAGCTTCCGGCCCTCGCGCTCGTGGCGCCAGATGGTGAACGCCGGCACCGGAAACGACAGCCAGCGCGCCGCCGGATGCGGCACCAGGCGGCCATGGAGAAGCTGCTCGGCGGTCAAGGCGAAGACGTCGCTCGTGGCCAGGCTGGGGGCGTCGGCCGCCAGATGCGATTCGATCCAGGCGAGATCGAGCGCGGCGACGCCCGGCAGACAGTCGATCTCGGCCAGCGACGGATGGGAAGCGAGGAACTCCGGCAGCCCCGCGCCGTAGCGGACGAGTCTGCCGTCTCCCGGCAGCCGGACGCGAACGAACGCCGCGGCGGCGGCGTCGAACGCGTCGTCGCCGAGCAGCCGGTGCACCGTCGGAACGTTCGCCGCCAGGGCGTCGATCGCGCCGCGCAGCACGGTGTTGCGGTAGACGTCGAAGCCGGGCTGGCGAGACCATGGCAGCGTCGGTTCCGACGCCCCGAGAAGCGCCTTCACGAACGACGACTCGAACTCTTGCATGCCTGCGCTCATGCGACGATGGTCTCCTGGTGAGCGAGGCGCCGCTGCGCGACCTCGCGTTCTCGCATCAGGACTGCGAACGCCGGCAGCGCGGCGTCGCGCTCGATCAGCGTCGGCCTCGGACCGGCGCGCTCGATGAAACGATCGAGCAACTCCCAGACGACCGCCGCCACCGGCGCATCGTGCGAATCGATGAGGAGACGGTCGCCGAGGTTCGGATCCTCGCGGTGGCCGGCGAGATGGATCTCGGCGACGAGCTCGGCCGGGAAGCGGTCGACGTAGTCGTTCGCCGAGCTGCCGGTGTTGACCGCGCTGACGTGCACGTTGTTGAGGTCGAGCAGCAACGAGCAGCCGGTGCGCCGCCCGATCGCGCGCAGGAAGTCGACCTCGTCGAACTCGTGCCCGTCGAGGCGCAGGTAGTGCGACGGGTTCTCGATCGCGATGGCGCTGCCGATCGCGTCCTGCACTTCGTCGACGTGGTCGCAGACGAGAGCGAGCGTTTCGGTCGTGCGCGGGAACGGCAGCAGGTCGGGCAGGTAGGCGCCGCCGAACCGCGACCAGGCGAGATGCTCGGAGACGAGCGCCGGCTGCAGCGCGCGCACCAGCGCGGCGAGCCCGGCGAGCGTGCCGGCGTCGAGCGGCTCGGCGCCCGCGAGCGAGAGCGAGACGCCGTGCAGCGAAAGCGGATGCTCGCGCCGGACGGCCTCGAGCCAGGCGCGCCGCGGCCCGCCGACACCGAGGTAGTTCTCGGCGTGCACCTCGAACCAGAGGCCGTCGGCGCGGCAGGACACCGCGTCGCCGTAGTGCTCCGGCTTCAAGCCGAGACCGGCGCCGAGCACCGCCACGACGCGTCCGCGCTCAGGCCTTCGGGGTCAGCGATCCGGGGCCCTTGGGCGTCTGGATCGCCGTGCACGTTCCTTTGGCGACGCTCTTCCAGGCGTTGCCCTGGTAGTCGACCTTCGACGTGCCGGCGCAGGTCGTACCGGCGCCGGCGGCGCAGTCGTTCTTGCCGGCGAGCGCCACCCCGTAGCATTTCTCGGTGGCCGCCATCTTGTCGGTGGCGGGCTTGTCGGCGGCGAGCACGTGTTGCGAGAGCGCGGCGAGCGCCGCGGCAGCGAGAGCGAGCGTACGAGCATTCATCGGCGAGACTCCTGAGCTACGAAAAACGGAGGGCGCGCGCAGCGCGGTTGCCACGGCACCCGCTAGTTCGTGCGATCGCGCGTGCAGGTTACGCAGCCGGTCGAAAAGATTTCGCCGCCACTTGTAACCGACCTCGCACCGCGACCGAATAGCAGGACAGAGTTGGACGACGCCGAAGACACGCTCCGGGCCCTGCTCGTGCTCGCGCTCGCCGGCGACAACGATGCCTACGCGGCGTTCCTGACGAAAAGCAGCGTTCGTGTGCGCGCCTACTTTCGACGCCGTCTCGACGCGTTCCCGAACGAAGTGGAAGATCTCGTGCAAGAAACCCTGCTCGCCGTGCACAACCGACGCCACACCTACCGGCCGGCGCAGCCGCTCACGCCCTGGCTGTACGCGATCGCGCGCTACAAGCTGGTCGACCTGCTGCGCGCGCAGTCGCCGCGGCGCGCGATCGAGGTCGAGCTCGACGACGACGAAGCTGGCGCGAGCGCTCTCTTCGAAGGCGAGTCGGGCGCCGCCGAAGCGCGACGCGACCTGCTCAAGATGCTCGACACGCTGCCCGACCGGCATCGCCTGCCGATCGTCCTCGTCAAGCTCGAAGGCCGCTCCGTCGCAGAGGCGGCGGCGGCGACGGGCATGTCGGAAGCGGCGATCAAGGTCGGCATCCACCGCGGCCTGAAGAAGCTCGCCGCGCAAGCGAGCAAGCGACGATGAAGACCGAGACGCTGATCGCGATGCTCGCGCGCGGCCCGGTGGGGGTCGCCCCGGGCGCGGTCGCGCGTCGCCTGCTCGCGGCGAGCCTCGGCGGCGTCGCGGTCGCGCTCGTCGTGCTGCTGGCCGCGCTCGACGTGCGCGCCGATCTCGCGGCGGCAGCGCACGAGCCGATGTTCTGGTGCAAGCTTGCGGTTCCGCTCGTCGTCGCCGCCTTCTCGCTCGCGGCGGTGAGCCGGCTCGCGCGTCCCGGCGAGCGCGCGGGTCGCGCGGCGACGCTCGGCGCCGCCCTGCTCGTCGCGCTCTGGGCCGTCGCCGCTGAGGACGTCGCGACCGCGCCCGCCGCCGCGCGGGCGACGCTCGTCGTC
>Ga0307409_100001675_pt1 | contig 11145 bp, 9 predicted proteins | sample 322Ometagenome_2_FD_203888 | JGI IMG/M metagenome (GOLD analysis project Ga0307409, IMG submission 203888) | Maize rhizosphere microbial communities from greenhouse at UC Davis, California, United States - 322HYB-O-2 | ecosystem: Host-associated > Plants > Roots > Rhizosphere > Soil | place...
GGATGCCGGGGATTGCGCCGGGGCGATGCGCAAGTGTCGGAGAAGCATTGCAATTTCCTGCTCAACCTCGGTAACGCTAGCAGTGCCGACATCGAGGAGTTGGGCGAGGAAGTCCGGCGCCGCGTGCAGGACAAGACCAACATCACCCTTGAATGGGAAATCCAGCGGATCGGAGTGGCGTGAGCGTGTCAGGACAGCTCGACAGGAACCTCAACATCGTCGTGCTGATGGGCGGCTGGTCGTCGGAGCGCGAAGTGTCGCTGACCAGCGGCAACGGCATTGTCGCGGCACTTAAGGAGCGTGGCTTCGCCAATGTCACGCCGGTCGACATGGACCGCAATGTCGCCCAAGTGCTTGCCGGCGTTCGCCCCGACCTGGTGTTCAACGCGCTGCACGGGACGCCGGGCGAGGACGGCACCGTGCAGGGCATGCTCGACCTGATGCAGATCCCCTACACCCACTCGGGCCTCGAGACCTCGGTCATCGCCATTGACAAGGAACTGACCAAGATGGTGCTGGTCCCGCACGGGATCCGCATGCCCAAGGGCAAGATCGTCCAGAGCAAGTCGCTATACGAGGGCGATCCGATGGCCCGCCCCTATGTGCTGAAGCCGGTCAACGAGGGGAGTTCGGTCGGCGTCGCGATCGTCACCGACGGTGGCAATTACGGCCATCCGATCAGTGCCAGGGCGGAAGGCCCCTGGCTCCATTTCGAGAAATTGCTGGCCGAGCCCTTCATCAAGGGCCGCGAATTGACCGTGGCCGTGATCGGCGACGAGGCGCTGTGCGTCACCGAGCTGAAGCCGGTGCAGGGCTTCTACGACTATGACGCCAAATATACCGACGGGCTGACCGAACATGTCTGCCCCGCCGAGGTCCCGGCAAATGTCGCCAGGGAAATGATGGACATGGCGCTGGCAGCGCACCGCCTGCTCGGTTGCAAGGGCGCGTCGCGTAGCGACTTCCGCTGGGACGACAGCCAGGGCGAGGCAGGCGTCTATCTGCTCGAAGTGAATACCCAGCCGGGTATGACACCATTGAGCCTGGTGCCCGAGCAGGCCAAGCAGCGCGGCATAAGCTATGGCGAACTGGTTGAGCGGATCATCGCGGAGGCACTTCAGGACGCTAAGGTCCGGGAGGTCGCCGAGACGTGAGCGCAACACATGTCCGGCGGGGGGCGTCGGGCCGGGCAGGATCCCGCAAGGGCGGGTCGCGCGTCGCCGTTCCCAAGAAGATCGCGGCCAAGCTGCCGGTCAAGCAGGCGCAGGCCAACAAGCTGGCCGGCTGGGCGTTTGGCCTGTTCGTTGTAGCCATCGCCGGAGTAGCGCTGATCGCGCTCGACGTGCCGTCCAAGGTTGGGATCGCGGCGGGTGAAGCGGTCGGCGATGCCGGCTTCCGTGTGAAGAGCATCGACGTTCGCGGGATCAGGCGGATGGACCCCCGCCCGGTCTATGAGTTGGCGGCTGACCAGAAGACCACTGCGATGCCACTGCTCGACGTCACCGGAATCCGCCAGCGGTTGCTCGAATATGGCTGGGTCAAGGATGCACGCGTGTCGCGCCGCTTCCCCGACACCCTAGTGATCGATATCGTCGAGCGCGAACCGGCGGCGCTGTGGCAGGACGAGGACCGGCTGACCCTGATCGATGCGGAAGGTGTGGTGCTCGACCGTGTTCCGATCAGCCAGATGCCCGACCTGCCGCTGCTGATCGGCAGGGGCGCCAATGAGCAAGCCGTGACGCTAGCGGGACTGCTCGATAAGGCGCCGGCGCTGAAGGCGCAGCTGGTGTCGGCGACCTGGGTCGGCGAACGGCGCTGGGACCTGAGCTTCCAGTCGGGCGAGACAGTCGCTCTGCCCGAAGGCGCGAAGGCCGCGGAAACGGCGCTGACCCGTTTCGCCAAGGAGGACAAGTCGGCCGGATTGCTGGGCCGGGGCTACCTTCGTTTCGATTTGCGCATTCCCGGCAAGATGACCGTTCGCCTGCCCCAGGCCCCAGGCGAAAGCCAAGTACCCGAACCCGTTTCCGAGAGTTAGTACCAGCAGAATGGCCGATTACGACCAGCCCCTTATCGCCGCGCTCGACATTGGATCGTCCAAGGTCAGCGCGCTGATCGTCACTCGCGACCCCGACGGGCGGCTGCGCGTGCTCGGCACCGGCCAGCGCGAGAGCCGCGGCGTCAAGCGCGGCTATGTCACCGACATGGAGGCGAGCGAGGTGGCGGTGCGCGAGGCGGTCGAGATCGCCGAGCGTATCTCCGGAGTCACCATCGACGACGTCTGGGCCAGCTTCGCCGCCGGCGGCCTGGTCAGCGACCTCGCCAATGTCGAGGTCGAACTTGGCGGGCACCAGGTCGAGCAATCGGACATCGACGAGCTGCTGTCGGCAGGAAAAGCTGCGATCGACCGCAACGGGCAGGTCGTGCTTCATGCCCATCCCGCGCTTTACACCATCGACGGGGTCGAGGGGGTGCATCACCCGATCGGCCTCCATGCCGACCGGCTGGGCGTCGACATCCACGTCGTCGCGGCCGATCCCGCCCCCTTGCGTAACATCGACTATGTCATCCGTTCGGCCCATCTCGGCGTCAGGGCAATCGTCGCCTCGCCGGTGGCAGCGGCGCTGGCCTGCCTGACGCCGGAGGAGCGCGAGCTGGGCGTGGCGCTGGTCGAGCTGGGGGCAGAGGTCACCAATGTCTCGCTTCATGCCGGAGGAATGCTGGTCGGGCTGCGCTCGATCCCGCTCGGCGCCAAGGACATCACCGACGACATCGCCTGCGCCTTCGCCGTGCAGCGGCGCGAGGCGGAGCGGATGAAGTGCCGCTTCGGCTCGGCCATGACGTCCCCACGTGACAATCACGAGATGGTCGAAGCGACCCCGATCGGCGGCGACGATGGCGGCGAGCCGCTCAGGATCACGCATGCCCAGCTGATCACCGTCATCCGCCAGCGGACCGAGCAGATCACCAACGAGGTCGAGCGGGCGCTGAAGGAGCTGGGCTTTTCCGGCCCGGTCGGGCGGCAGGTGGTGCTGACCGGCGGCGGCGCCGAGCTCAAGAACATCGCCGACTATATGCAGGGCGTGCTGGGCAGGGCGGTTCGCGTCGGGCGGCCGAAGACCATTACCGGGCTTCCGGAAGCGCACAGCGGCCCCGCCTTTTCGACATTGGTCGGGCTGGCCCAGCTGGCAGCGAGTGGCAGCGGCGACATCCGCGACCTGGCGCTGGTCGGAGTGCGCGACAAAAAGCCCGCGACCGGCATGTTTGGCCGGCTGATCTCGGCAATGCGCGGCGGGTTTTAACTACTTTCGGCGGCACGCACCCGCCGGTTGGTAGAATTGGACTCTGGTCCGATCCGCCTCCCGCTAGCGCCACAGGCGGGGAGAGATCGCAATGCTAGCTAGAATATTTCTTGTCCTGACAATGCTCATCGCGCCGGTCGCGGCACAGGCGAGCGCTCCAGACGCCAAGGGCTATGTCGACACGGCGCCCGGCGTCTCCGTCTATTACGAGCGCTACGGGACAGGGCCGAATGTGATCCTGATTCCTGGCCGGCTGTTCATGCCGGAATTCGCCTCGTTGGCGCGGCCGGATCGCACCTTGATCCAGTACGACATGCGCAATCGCGGCCGTTCGAAGCGGGCCGAGGACACGGCCCAGCTCACTATCCTGGGCGATGTGGCCGATGTCGAAGCGCTGCGCCGCCATTTCGGTGCGGAAAAGGTGTCGCTGGTGGGCTTCTCCTATCTGGGACTGATGGTCGCGCTCTATTCTGCCCAATACCCTGACCGGGTCGAGCGGGTCGCGCAGATCGGGCCGGTGCCGCGCAAGTTCGGAACTCCTTATGCCGCCGATCAACAGGCCGGGGACGATAGCCTGAGCGCCGAAGGAAAGGCTGCGGCGGCGGACTGGGCTGCGCTTCGCGCAAACCTTGAGAAACCTGACGTTAAGATCGATCCGAAAGCGGGATGCGAAGTGCTTCAGCTCTATTCGTCCTACCGGCTGGTCGGCACTCCGGCGAACTACGCGGGAGTCCCCGATAACTGCCCGCTCGAAAATGAATCGCTGGCTGCCATGAACCGCCACTTCACTGCCCATTTCGGCGACTTGCAGAAACGCGACTTCCCGCGTGAGGCCTTCACCAAATTGGAACAGCCGGTATTGACCCTGCATGGAACCCTCGACCGCAATGCCCCCTATGGCTCGGGGCTCGAATGGGCGACGACCTTCCGCAATGGTCGGCTGGTCACGGTCGAGGGTGGCGCGCACCAGTTGTGGCTCGACGATCCGGCCGTGCTGGCCGACATCGACCGCTTCCTGGCCGGCGAATGGCCGGCGCGAGCCCAGCGCTTCGGACGGGAGTGAGGCTTCTGGCCGCCACTCAATGCTGCTAGCGTCCGCCTGAAGGGGGGCGGCATGGCGACAACCGCATCGAGGCAGAGGCTATCGAATGCGCTGGTGATCCTGCTCGGCGCGGCAGTGTTCCTCAACTATGTCGACCGCGGCGCGATCGCGGTGGCGGCGCCGCTGATGAAGGGCGAGCTCGGGCTGACCGCGACCGAGTTCGGCACCGCGGTTTCGGCCTTCTTCTGGATTTACGCTCCGGTGCAGCTGGTGGTCGGCTGGCTGTGCGACCGATTCTCGGTCTATCGACTGCTCGCCTGGGGCGTCATCCTATGGGCGGCCAGCACCTTGCTGATGGGCTTTATCGGCGGCTTCGTCTCGTTGCTGGTGCTGCGGGTTGTCCTCGGCGTCGGCGAAAGCGTGGTCTTTCCGGCGAGCGGGAAGATCATCGCCCGCCACGTCCCGGCCGAGGGCCGTGGCCTCGCCAATGCCTGGTGCGCGGCCGGTATCGCGCTCGGCCCGGCGATCGGCACGCTGGCCGGCGGGATGATCCTCGCCTCGCTGGGCTGGCGGGCAATCTTCATCGCGTTCGGCCTCGCGACCCTGATCTGGCTGCTGCCATGGCAACGGGTGGTCGCCACGCTGCCTAGACGCCACGGCGACGAGGACAGTGCGACAGTCCCTGTCAGCGCCTTGCTGAAGAGTTGGGCGCTGTGGGCGATGGGGATCGGCCATGCCGCGGGTAACTACGGCTTCTATTTCCTGCTCGCCTGGCTGCCCCTGTTCCTGGTCCAGCAGCGGGACTTCTCGATTCAGGAAATGACCCTGCTTGCCAGCCTCGGTTACGGGGTGCAGGCGGTGGCCGCCCTGACGCTCGGCGCATTCTCCGACCGCTGGACACGATCCGGCCGATCGGAGGCGAAGGTGCGGCGGTGGATGCTGGCACTTGGGCAATTTCTGATGGCGGGATGCATCGTCGGCATCGGGGTCAGCGACGACACAGTCACGATCGGACTGCTGTTGTGCCTTGCCGGCGTGGCGTCGGCGTCGCTGTCGATGAACCTCTACTCGGTTGCCCAAATGTTCGCTGGCCCGCGCGCCAGCGGCACTTGGATCGGCATCCAGAACGCGGTCGGCAATATATCGGGCATTTTGGGGCCGATCATTTCCGGCATTCTGATCGATCGGTCGGGTTATGACGGGGCATTCTACCTTGCCGCCGGCGTCGCCGCCTTTGGCGGACTATGGTGGATCGTGGGGGTCCCCCGCATCGTCCAAGTAATTCCCAATGAATAACGTTAACGACCAGCCGGGCTTTTCATGCCTGTCCCATATTGAATCATGGTGACTCCCAAGTGGCACAATGCCCGATTTTTTTCGTTGTGCGTTAACTTTTCGGCTTGTCGCGGGACTCGCAATGATTCATGGATTCTTGTTGACGGTTCAACGCGCTAGCGGCGCAGGGGAGGGGTTAGTCCATGAGCATTGATTTCATCCGGCCGGAAGTCGACGAACTTCGCCCGAGGATCAGTGTCATCGGCGTCGGTGGCGCGGGCGGCAATGCCATCGCCAACATGATCCGCTCCGACGTTCAAGGCGTCCAGTTCCTGGTCGCCAACACCGACGCCCAGGCGCTCAATGCTTCGGAAGCCGATCAGCGGATCCAGCTCGGCCTCAAGATCACGCAAGGCCTTGGCGCCGGCTCGCGGCCCGAGATCGGCCGTGCCGCGGCGGAAGAGACGCTGGAAGAGATTGAGCGCTCCCTCGACGGCGCACACATGTGCTTCATCGCTGCCGGAATGGGCGGTGGAACCGGCACCGGCGCCGCGCCGGTGATAGCCAAGGCCGCGCGTGACCGCGGCATCCTGACCGTCGGGGTGGTCACCAAGCCCTTCGCCTTCGAAGGCTCGCGCCGCATGCGCTCGGCCGAGAGCGGCATCGAAGAACTGCAGAAGCATGTCGACACGCTGATCGTCATCCCCAACCAGAACCTGTTCCGCCTCGCCACCTCGGAAACGACCTTCAAGGAAGCGTTTGAAATGGCCGACGAGGTGCTGCAGCAGGGCGTACGCGGGATCACCGACCTGATGGTCATGCCCGGCCTGATCAACCTCGACTTCGCCGATGTCCGCTCGGTGATGGGCGAGATGGGCAAGGCGATGATGGGCACCGGCGAGGCCTCGGGCGACAACCGCGCGATCGAGGCGGCCGAAAAGGCAATTTCCAACCCGCTGCTCGACGGCGTCAGCATGAAGGGCGCCAAGGGCGTGATCATCTCGATCACCGGCGGCGAGGACATGCGCCTGATGGAAGTCGACGAGGCCGCCAGCCACATCAAGGAGCTGGTCGACCCCGACGCCAACATCATCTGGGGCTCGGCCTTCAACAACGACCTCGGCGGCAAGATCCGCGTGTCGGTGGTCGCCACCGGCATCGAGGCCGAGGTCGGCGTGCAGCCGGCCCAGGGCAAGGTGTTCACTTTCCCGACCACGACGCGCCCGGCCACTGCGGCGGCGCCGGTTCCGGCGATCACCCCGGCTCCGACCGTGGAAGATGAGCCGCTCGATCTCACTTCCGACGACGGGGCGACTGACGAGCTGCTGCTGGAAAGCGAGGACATCCTTGCCGACCCGGTGATGGGTACGCCGATCGACCCGCCGGTGGACGAGGAAGAGGCGGAGATCGAGCCGGTTGAGGAAGCCAAGCCGGCACCGGCCAGCGGCACCCTGTTCGAGCGCATGTCGAACATTGCCCGAGGCGCGGCGCAGGCCAAGGTCGAAGACGAGCCAATGCCGAGCTTCCGGCGCGAACCGCTCGACATCCCGCGCTTCCTCAATCGCCAGAACAATCAGTAGGGCGCTCGCGGCGGCTCGTCGCCGCGCCGCAACGTCTTGGCGCGACGGATTTTTCCCCGGCCTTTTCAGAAAGCTTCCGGCAAGCTTTGATCGGGCATGGGGAGGACCATGCTGAAGATCCGTTTCGCGCGTGCGCGGCTGGCCGCTATGCTTGCCGCGGCAATTATCGCTACTGCTGCGCCGGCGGCCACTCTGTCGGCCGCCCCGGAATCGCCCGGCACCGCCTTATCGCGTCATATCCGGGTGCTCGCGTCCAATCCGCGCGATTTCAACGCGCTGATCGGAGCCGGCCGGGCCGCGCTCGAACTGGGCGACGTGCAGTCGGCGGCCGGCTTCTTCGGCCGCGCCGAAGAGGTCAATTCCAATGCGCCGGCAGCCAAGGCCGGTCTGGGCGCGGCAATGGCCCATATGGGCGATGCCGACGGTGCGATTTTTTATTTCGACCAGGCAACGCGCCTGGGCGCGTCCGCGCTGGCGATTGCACTCGACCGCGGCCTGGCGCGCGACCTCAATGGGGACCTGGGCGCTGCCCAAAGCGATTATCGCTTGGCAATCCAAACTCTCAATAGCGACGAGGGACGGCGCCGGCTGGCGCTGAGCTTGGCCATCGGCCGCGACAAATCGGGGGCGCTGAATGCGATCCAGCCGCTGCTCAACCGGCGCGATCCGGGAGCACAGCGAACGCGTGCCTTCGTGCTTGCCCTGGTCGGCGACCAGGGCGGTGCGGCTCAGGCCATTGAATCGGCCATGCCCGGAGGCTCGGCACGCTTCGCGCCATTCTTCACACTGTTGCCATACCTGTCGGTCCAGGAGAAGGCGGCGGCGGTCCATCTGGGCATGTTTCCCGACAACGCCGCCGCCAAGGTCGCCGCTGCGCAGGCATCGCAGCGACAGCCCCAGCTAGCCACCAAAACTCCTCCGCCTGCCGTGGGCGGACCGGCCAGTCCCAATGCAGCGACGACGACCAGGCCCGCGCCCAGCCAGCCGGTGCGCATCGCTTCAGCCGACCCCATGCCGCCTGCGCCGAAGCCCAGCTTCTCGCTGCCGTCCCAAACTGCTTCAGCATCGCCGTCTTTCAGCATTCCACCGGCCGGTGGCGCTGCGCCGGCGGACAGCAGCGTTGCTCAAGATCAGCCCGAGCTGGCGGCCGACGATCCGACTCGCGCCTTGAGCGAGGCCGAAGCCGCCGGTGGCAACTTGTCCGGGATCGACAAGCTGTTGGCGACGATCGCCGAGGCCCCGCCGCCACCTCAACCGAAGGTCGAGATCAGGAAGTCCGATCCGCCGACATCGAAGAAAGTCGCTGACAAGAAAGCGGCTGATAAAAAGGCGGCCGCCGACAAGAAGGCGCGCGAAGAGAAGCTCGCCGCCGAGAAGAAGGCACGCGAGGAAGCGGCCAAACTTGGGGTCAAGGGCACCTATTGGGTACAGCTGGCCGGCGGTTCCAACCAGGACCGGATGGTCGCCGAATATAAGAAGCTCTCCGCCAAGGCCGGCAAGCTGCTCAAGTCGCGCTCCGGCTATGTCACGGAGGGCAAGGATTATTTCCGGCTGATCATCGGCCCATTCGATACCAAGCCCGAGAGCCAGGCCTTCGTCAACAAGCTTGAAAAGGAAGGCGTGGACAGCTTTAGCTGGACCCGCACTCCCGCGAAGATCAAGATCGAGAAGCTCTCCAGCAGATGACGCTACCGACTGGCCTTGCCGCGCACCCTTCCAGATCGCGCGGCAGGGCCTTCGTCGAGGATGATCGCGGCCCCCGCGGGCCGCGCGACATTTTCCAGCGCGATCGCGACCGCATCGTCCATTCGGTCGCCTTCCGCCGCCTCCGTCACAAGACACAGGTATTCATCGCGCCCGATGGCGACCATTTCCGGGTCCGCCTCACCCATTCGATTGAAGTAGCGCAGATCGGTCGGAGCATGGCCCGGGCGCTCGGCCTCAACGAGGATCTGACCGAGACCTTGTGCCTGGCCCACGACCTTGGCCACCCGCCCTTCGGCCATGGCGGCGAGGAAGCGCTGACGCAAAGCCTCGCCGATGCCGGCGGGTTCGACCACAACGGCCATTCCCTGCGCCTCGTCACCTGCCTCGAGAACCCCTATCCGGGGTTCGACGGGCTGAACCTCAGCTGGGAAGCGCTGGAAGGTCTTGCCAAGCATAATGGGCCGGTGGCGGAACCGCAGTGGGCGCTGGCCGAGGCCAACCAGGGGTTCGACCTGGCACTTCACAGCTGGCCGAGCCTCGAAGCACAGGTCGCGGCGATCGCCGACGATATCGCCTATGACAATCATGACATTGACGATGGTCTCCGGTCCGGAATCCTCAATCTAGACGAGCTGATGGAACTGCCCTTCATTCGCCGACATTGGGACGAGATCGACACGCGGCACCCGGGCCTCGACCGCGTGAAGAAATTGAAAGCGCTGGTGCGCGACGGTATCGGCTCGATGGTCGGCGACGTGCTCGACGAGACGCGGCAGCGCGTCGCCGAAGCAGGGGTCGAGACGATTGACGAGGTTCGGGCAGCCGGTCGCCAATTGGCCGGCTTTTCGGAAGCCATGCAGTCCGAAGAGCGGGCGCTGAAACGCCATCTCTACGCCCGTCTCTACGACAGCGCGCAGCTGAGACCGATCCGGATCGAGGCGCAGCGGATCGTCGCCGACCTCGCGCGATACTATCGCGACAATCCGGGCGCATTGCCCGGCGGATGGCAGCGCGGCGACGGCGAAATCGCCCGGTTGCGCGGCATCGGCGACTATATCGCCGGAATGACCGACCGCTATGCCATCGCCCGGCACGAGGAGCTGATCGGCCCGGTCAATCTTCCGGAGAAATTCTAGGAGCCGCGGCGCGAGTAGACCTCAAGCTCATCCGCCGTTTCGTAGCGGCGGGGTATTGCGAAAGCCTCGATCAATGCCCTGCGCTCCGCCGCCGGCAGGCTTGCAACCTCGAGCGCCAGCCGTTCCAGCATTTCCGCCCGGACGACCGAATGGCTCTTTGGCGACGATACGGCCTTTTTCGCCCGATGCCGTGGGAGGGAAGCGGCTTCGGCCAAGCTCCCCGCGAAGCTGAGCCGCGGGACGACGCGCAAGGCGAATGAAGCGCTGACCCAGAGTCCGAAATAGCCGCCCCAAACCATGACGAAGCGCAGGTCGCCGGCGAACCCGTTGGGATTGTTCGCGCCGAGCTCATCAAGCAGGATTCTGGCCAAAAGCACGATGATCGAGGCTGGAAGGATGGTGGCGAGGACCGCCAGCGGCTTTCGGGGCCGGTCACGGGTGCCGTCGATCAATTTCACGAGCACCAGCCAGTAAAGGCCTGCCCCGATCAACGTAGGCACCAGCCGAACAATTGAAACCAGTTCATAGGCGTCGCCGTAGCGGAGGCTCGCGCGATAGGTGAACAGGCCGTAGGTGAATGCCCAGAAGATCACGGCGAGATAGAGGTTTGCCCTGCGTCGATCGAGCGCCATCGAGGGGCACGAGGATTGTGCGAGTTGCATGCTAGATCGGTACGCTTTCGCTACCCCAGTTGGAATGCCGGTTGATCGAGCGTGCGAATCTGTTGGTCGAATTTGCGCGACACGCGATCACGCAAGACTTTCTCGGGACGAATGCGCTCAATCTATCCCTCTGTTTCAATCGAGCTGATCGATTATTTAATTTGCCATTCATTCTGCGACGGCGAGTCGACATGCACGTGCGACGGACGAAGTCGCAGTGCGGCGCCGTCGTTCGTTCTTACCGGCGAAGGGGCTCCAAATCCCCTGTGAATAAGGAGCAACCAAGCCATGACCATCATGATCAAAACCCTGGCGCTTGGCGCCGGCTTTGCGGCCATTGCCGCCGCGGCGCCCGCTAGTGCGCAATATTATCCGTCGTACGGCGCCCCGTACGGCAATGCCTACGGCTACCATGCCAATACCACCAACATGGCGGCGCAGCGG
>Ga0307409_100001678_pt1 | contig 11140 bp, 10 predicted proteins | sample 322Ometagenome_2_FD_203888 | JGI IMG/M metagenome (GOLD analysis project Ga0307409, IMG submission 203888) | Maize rhizosphere microbial communities from greenhouse at UC Davis, California, United States - 322HYB-O-2 | ecosystem: Host-associated > Plants > Roots > Rhizosphere > Soil | place...
TGCACCATGGCGTCCGTGAGCGCATGCGTCTCGGCGTGGCTGAGCCCCTTGAAGTAGACGGCCATGCAGAACGCGGCCATCTGGTAATCGGGGACCTCGTCGCGCGCGTAGGCGAGTACGAGCCCGAAGATCTCGGCGTCCGTCAGCTCACCGCCGTCGCGCTTCTTCTGGATCAGCTCTGCGGGCCGGAGGGCGCCCGCTGCGCGGGGCGGCGCCTTCACTGCTCGACGATCGGCGTGCCGGGGATCCCGCGCGACGGCGCCTTCCCCCCCAGCCAGGCGTTCACCGTTGCGCCGACGTCCGCGAACTCGCCCTCGTGGATCGCACCATCGGCGTTTTTCCCCTCGACGTAGGCGAGCAGAAGCGCGTGCTCGCGGGAGTGATCCGTGGAGGGAGTCGTGGGGTCGCAGCCGTGGTCGGAGGTGAGAATGAGGAGGTCCTGTGGGCGCATGGCATCGAGGAGATCCGGGATCCGCCGGTCGAAGTCCTGCAGGCAGCGGTGGAAGTTGACCGGGTCGTTGCGGTGCCCCCAGAGCATGTCCGTCTCGACGAGGTTCACGAAGATGAGCCCATCGTCCACCTCGCGGAGGAGGGCCTCGGTCTTCGTGATTCCGTCGATGTTCGACTTCGTCGTCTCCGAGTGGTCGATGTCGACGCCCGCAAAGATGTCGTGGATCTTGCCCACGCCGTAGACCTCCTTGCCCGCCTCGCGGACGAGCGTGAGGTAGTTCGGCTGGCGCGGCTTGAGCGACCAGTCGTGGCGGTTCGGTGTGCGCGTGTAGTTGCCGGGCTCCCCGACGAACGGACGGGCGATCACGCGGCCCACCGCGTTTTTCCCGGAGAGGATCTCGCGGGCGATCCCACATGCCGCGTACAGCTCGTCCATCGGGATCGTCTCCTCGTGCGCGGCGATCTGGAAGACGGAGTCGGCGGACGTGTAGACGATCCACTTGCCGGTCCGCTGGTGCTCCTCTCCGAGCTCCTCGATGATCTCCGTCCCCGATGCCGCCTTGTTGCCGACCACGCCGCGCCCCGTCTGGTGGGCGAACTCCTCGATCACCTCGAACGGGAATCCGTGCGGAAACGTCGGCATCGCCTCGGGCGTCACGATCCCCATGAGCTCCCAGTGGCCCGTGGTCGTGTCCTTGCCCTTGGAGCGCTCGAAGAGCCTGCCCGCGACGGCCGGCGCGTGCGCCTGCGGCGGGCAGCCCGCCAACTCCTCGATGTTCCCGAGGCCGAGTTGCTCCAGGTTGGGGAGGTCGAGGCCGCCGACCGCTTCTGCGACGTTGGCGAGGGTGTTCGACCCCTCGTCGTCGTAGTCCGCCGCGTCCGGCAGCTCGCCCGCACCAACCGCGTCCAGCACGATCACGCAGGCGCGCGGCATCGGGCTATTCTACTTCGGTCATGGAAACCGTCCTCGGGCTTTTCGGCATGGCGCTTTGGATCGTCGCCGTCATCGCGCTCGCCGCGGGAATGACGTACGCGGTCGTGAGGCTCACGCCCGAGCGCGAAGACAAGAAGCCGGACACGACCGAGGCGTAACGGGTTTCCGCCAGGGCATTAGACGGCCTCGAGTGGAAGGACCTCGTCGAGGGGCGAGTAATCGAGGCCGTGGGCCTCTGCGACCGCCTCGTAGGTGAGCTTCCCCTCGAAGACGTTGACTCCACGCCCGAGTGGGCGGCTGCGCGCGATGGCCTCGCGCACGCCGAAGTCGGCAATCTGCTCGACGTACGGCAGCGTCACGTTCGTGAGCCCTGCGGTGGACGTGATCGGCACCGCGCCGGGCATGTTCGAGACGCAGTAGTGGACGATTCCGTCGACGATGTAGACGGGATCCGAGTGCGTGGTCGGATGCGAAGTCTCGAAGCAGCCGCCCTGGTCGATGGCGACGTCGACGAGCGCAGCGCCCGGCTTCAAGGACGGCAGCATCTCGCGCGTGACGAGCTTGGGCGCCCGCGCGCCGGGGATGAGCACAGCGCCGATGACGAGATCCGCGTTCTCCACGGCTTCGTCGATCGCAAGCTGGTTCGACATTGCGAGGGTGATGCGCCCGTCGAGCATCATCTCGAGATCGCGCATCCGCTGGACCGACTTGTCCAGGACCCAGACGTCGGCCTGCATGCCCACCGCGATGAGCGCGGCGTTGTAGCCGACAATCCCGCCACCGAGCACGACGACTTTGGCGGGCGGCACCCCCGGCAAGCCTCCGAGGAGGATCCCGCGGCCGCCCTGTGCCTTCTCGAGCGCCCATGCGCCCATCTGCGTCGCGAGCCTGCCGGCGACCTCGCTCATCGGCGCGAGGAGCGGCAGTTGCCGGTCGTCGGTCTCGACGGTCTCGTAGGCGATGCAGACCGCGCCGCTGTCCAGAAGCGCTCGCGTAAGCGCCTCGTCGGCGGCGAGATGGAGGTACGTGAAGAGAATGAGGCCCTCGCGCAAGCGGCCGAACTCGGCAGCGAGCGGCTCTTTCACCTTGAGGACGAGGTCGGAGGTTCCCCAGATGTCGTCGACCGATGCGATGCGCGCACCGACGGCCTCGTAGGCCGCGTCGGAAAGCGCGCTGCCCGCGCCCGCGCCTTGTTCGACTACGACTTCGTGGCCTTTTTGCGCCAGTTCGCGCGCGCCCGCTGGGGTCAGAGCGACGCGGTGCTCGTCCGGCTTGATCTCCTTGGCGACGCCGATCCTCATGGGCTGCGAAGGCTATCTCACGCTAAGTGGCGGAACGCAACCCTTCCCGCGGCATAGGCAGCCGCGAAGAACCATGGATCGTCGTCCGCGCCGCGGCCCATGTGGGAGAGTGGCAAGCCTGCGCACGCGTCCCGCCAGCCGGACACATCGACGACGTTGGCGCGCTCGAGGCCGTCCGGCGATTCCAGCCCCTCCGGCCAGCCGATCTCGACGTCGCCGGCGAGCGTGAGCACGGCCTGCGTGTGGTGCGAGAGACCGCGATGGCGCTCGCGCGGATCGCCCTCGGAGTAGCGGACGGCGAGAACCGGCGCCCCGCCGAGGGCGCGGGCGGTGAGCACCGCCTCCGCGACCGAGAGCCCGCCGTGCCCCCACGGGCTCGCGGTTCCCACGATCCCGGGCCCGATCGAGCAAAGAACGGCGTCGAATCCCTGCTCGGCGGCCCAGACGAAGGCAGCGGCGGTCGAGACGCACGCGACATCGCCCTGGACGCAGGCCCCGACCGCGACGGTGGTCTCGACGAGGCCGCGCTCACGGAGCGCGCGCACCGTGTCCGAAAAGGACACCGGAAGCGCACCCCCGGGAACCTGAACGTATGCGACTCTCTTCTCCTCGCCGAGGCCCGCGGCGGCCGGGGCGACCTGGCTGTGCAGGGAGCAGCAGACGACCGGCAGGCCTCCCAGCGAATCGAGCTGGGCGCCATTCTCCTCCGCATGCCGAACTGCGTACTGGAGCGGCGTGTACGGGAGTTTCATCACGTGCGCGCCGGGCTCCCCTTCCAGCTCGAGCCCGCGTGTGAGGTTCGCATAGAGGACGTCGAAGCCGCCGGACCCCAGCTCCAGCTCGACGGCCTGAACGTTCACGAGCACGTCGTCGCCGAGCGTCACGGGGCCGGTGATCCCGGGATAGGCGATACAGGGCCGGCCGTCGACCTCGAGCCGGACGAGCCCGTCATGCCGCTCTGTCACCGCGGTGACGGAGCCGCGGCGCAGGCTAACCATCGCGTGCCCCGTCGACGAGTTCGAGCGTGACGTTGAGCATTGTCGCGAGGTCGGCGACGGCGATGCGCTCTGCCGGCGTGTGCACCTGCATCATCCCATTGGCGAGGTTGACGCAGGGGACGCCGCGCGCATTGAAGACGTTCGCGTCGGCGCCGCCGCCCACGTCGATCGGCCGCGGCTCGAGGCCGGCGCGCTGGACGGCCTGTGTCGCGAGTGCGAAGACGGGCTCGTCCGGCTTGAAGCGGTAGCCGGCATACGTCTCCGAGATTCGCGTCTCGGCCTCGCACTCGGTGACCGCGGCGGCGAATGTGAAGGCGTCGAGCATCTCCTGGACGAGATCGGCGAGCTTGCCCTCGTCGCGGGAGCGCGCCTCGGCCGCAAGCTCGCAGCGGTCGGGCACGACGTTCCTCCCCGTGCCACCCTCGATGAGGCCTACGTTGGCCGTGGTCTCCTCGTCGATGCGGCCGAGCCTGAGGTCGGCGATGGCGCGCGCGGCAGCGGCGATGGCGGAGCGCCCCTCCTCCGGAGCGAGCCCGGCGTGCGCGGAGCGGCCCTTGAAGACGACGTCGATGGTCTTCCCGTACGGCGCGGAGCGGACGATGCCGCCCACCGCGCCGCTGCAGTCGTAGACGAAGCCGAGCTTCGACCGCAGGCGCGTGTGGTCGAAGTCCTTGGCTCCCTGGAGCCCGACCTCTTCGTTCACGGTGAAGAGGAGCTCGACGCCCGCGTGCGGCCGCCCTTCGGAGAGGAGCAGTCGTGCCGCTTCGAGGAGCACCGCGACGGTCGCCTTGTTGTCGGCGCCGAGGATCGTTCCGCCTTCGTTCCAGACGAAGCCATCCTCGCCGACGACTGGGCGGATCTCCCCCACCGGCGGGACCGTGTCCATGTGGGCGCAGAGAAAGATCGAGCCGCCGCCGTTCCGCTCGCGCGGCTCGAGCCGCGCGAGGAGGTTGCCCGCCTCATCGTCCTCCACCGCCAGTCCGAGGTCTGCGAGGTAGGAACGGATGACTGCCGCCACCGCTTCCTCGTCGCCCGACGGGCTCGGAATGGCGGCGAGCTCGAGGAACAGGTCGAGGACGCCCGAGGCCCACGTTGCACTCATGAGCGCGATTCTAGGAGTGCGAGGCGGCCTGGCCGACGCCGGTGCGCGCGCGAGCCCGGTCGACGGCGGCGCCGACGAAGTCGCGGAAGAGCGGCGCGGGCCGCGTCGGGCGGGACTTGAACTCGGGGTGATACTGGCTGGCAACGAACCAGGAATGGTCCGGAAGCTCGATCATCTCGACAAGGCGGCCTTCCTGGAACGTGCCCGAGACGATGAGGCCCGCCTCGACCAGCTTCGGCCGGAACGCGTTGTTCACCTCGTAGCGGTGCCGGTGGCGCTCGTGGATGACGGTCTCGCCGTAGGCCGCATGTGCGCGCGTCCCCTCCTCTACGTCGACAGCGTCGGCGCCGAGGCGCATCGTGCCACCGAGATCCTCGATCTCTTTTTGCTCGGGCAGGAGGTCGATGACCGGATAGGGCGTCTCCGGGTCCATCTCGGTCGAGTTGGCGCCGTCGAGCCCGACCACGTTGCGCGCGAACTCCGAGATCGCGACGTGCATACCGAGGCAGATGCCGAGATAGGGAATGTTGCGCTCCCGCGCGATGCGGCAGGCGGTGATCTTCCCCTCCCACCCACGCGAGCCGAATCCGCCCGGTACGAGCACGCCGTCGGCGCGCTCGAGCTCGCGCGCGGCCTCTTCGACGCTCATGCCCTCGGCGTCCACCCACCGCACGTGGACGTTCGTCCCGTGATGGATACCCGCGTGCTTCAAGGACTCATGGACGGAGAGGTAGGCGTCCTGAAGCTTGACGTACTTGCCGACGAGGGCGATCTCCACGTCGCCGTCGCGCTCCGCGATGCGGCCGGCGAGGTCTCCCCACTCGCCCAGGTCGACGGGCTCGTCGGGCAGGCCGAGCTTCGTGCACGCCAGCGTGTCCAGGCCCTCGTCGCGAAGCGCCTGCGGGACGAGATAGACGTCGCTCACGTCCTCGTTGGCGATCACCGCCTCGGCGTCGACGTCGGCGAAGAGGGCGATCTTGTCGCGGATGTCGCGGGAGAGCGGCTCATGCGAGCGGCAGACGACGATGTCGGGATGGATACCGATGCGGCGCAGCTCGTTCACCGAGTGCTGCGTCGGCTTCGTCTTCAGCTCGCCCGCAGTCTCGATGAAGGGGACGAAGGTCACGTGCAGGTAGAGGACGTTCTCCGGGCCGACCTCGCGCCGGAACTGGCGGATCGCCTCGAGGAACGGAAGCGACTCGATGTCGCCCACGGTGCCCCCGATCTCGGAGATGACCACGTCCGTGTCGGATGCGGCCGCCACGCGGCGCACGCGGTCCTTGATCTCGTTCGTGATGTGCGGGATCACCTGCACCGTCGAGCCGAGGTACTCGCCCTTCCGCTCGCGGCGGATGACCGAGTTCCAGATCGACCCGGACGTGTGGTTCGCATTCCGGGAGAGGTTCTCGTCGATGAAGCGTTCGTAGTGGCCGATGTCGAGATCGGTCTCGGCCCCGTCCTCGGTGACGAAGACTTCACCGTGCTGGAAGGGGCTCATCGTCCCCGGGTCGACGTTGATGTACGGGTCGAACTTCTGCACCTGGACCCGCAGGCCTCGAGCCTTGAGCAGGCGCCCGAGCGAGGCGGCGGTGATGCCCTTGCCGAGGGACGAGACGACGCCGCCCGTCACGAAGACGTACTTCGTCGGGCGGGCCCTCACCTAGGGCCTCCCCAGGCGGTCGAGCTCGGCAAGGCCGGGCGTGCGCTCGATGAGCTCGCCCAGCGAGCGGCGCTCGCCGGCGATGTTGAGAGCGACGACCCCAGCCACAGCTGCCCAGCGACCCCATCCGCGGAATCGGTCCACGGACCTGAAGCCTAGCAAGGCCCCAAGCGCATTCGATCCCGCGTCCCCCAGCATCACTCTCTCGCGGAGATCGTAGGGAAGAAGGAGGACGGCCAGGCCGAGCGGCGCATCCACGGCGAAAGCGGCTCCGATGTATGCCTTGAGCGCCCGGCCCGGCTTCGTGTCGAGCTGGTTCAGAAGGTTCGCGCTGCCCGCCACGAGGAGGGCGCCCGAGACGCTTCGTGTGCGAATGAGTGCGACGAGCGGGATGCCGACGAGCTTGAGGACGCCGGTCGTCCCTCCCGCAGCGAGGTGCGCGCGGATCCCGCGCTCATCCCCGCTCCAGACGTCGTCCGCGAGGCCGATCGCGGCCACCGCGCCGACCGCCGGGTCCGGTCGCACACCCGCGAGCCAGCCGACGAGCGGCAGCCGCTTGCCCCGATGGTTCACCGCGAGCGGGCCGGCAGCGAGGAGCGCGTCGAGGAGCTGGCGGCCGCGGTGCGCGAACCCGGCGGCGTCACGCCCGGTCGGGCGGTGGTCGAGGTCGAGGTCGACCTCCTCGACGGTTAGACCGGCTCGGAGCACGTCGATCGTCATCCGCACCTCGCAACCGAAGCCAGGCGCGAGCGGGAAGCACGCGGCGCGGGCGCGCTCGCTTAGACGGCGCTGGCCCGAGAGCGGCTCGCGGGCCGTGAATCCCGTCCGCAGGCGGATGAGCTCGCGCGCGACGCGTTTGGCGATCCCGAACCCGCCACCCACCCGGCGCGTGAACGCGGCCACACGGAGGTCGGCGTCTCCCTCGGCAAGTGGCACGAGCGATCCGCGCAGGTCGGCATCGCAGAGGAGGAGCGGGCCGGACGCCGCCATCCGCTCGCCCGCGCACAGCGCCTCGCCCTTCCCTCGCTCCTCGAAGCGGAGCACGAGTGCGCCCGCCTCCTCCGCCTCCGCGGCGGTGCCGTCCGTGGAGGCTCCGTCGACGACGAGAATCTCGACATCGCCGAGCTCGGCCCGCAGAGCCCTGACCGTCTCCCCGATCCGCTCAGCCTCATTGCGGGCGGCAATGAGGACCGTGAGCTCAGCCACTCGGAACCGGAATCGAGTCGATCGGAGGCGCGACGCCGTCGGTGGCCGACGGCTTGACCCCGTAGTGACCGGTGGCGGCGCCGGCAAGGAGCAGGGCGAGTGCGACGCGCCCGGACAGGGTCTCGACGTCGTCGACGCTCGACACGCCCTGCGTGCGGTAGAGGTCGATCGCCGAGGGATCCTCTGCCGTCGCCTCGACGCCGACGACCGGCACCCCGGATTGCTGCAGACCGTTGATGAGCCCGTCGACCAGGGTCTCCGTCGGAAGCGACTGCGCCTCCTCCTCGGCGGTCGCATCCTCGGGCGGGGCCCAGGAGCGGACGACGACGACTCCGTCGAGCGGCGGGATGGTCGCCCCGGAACGCTCCTCGACGAGCTTGCTCGAGAGCGAGCTCCACGTCGGCGTCCCCTGGCCGTCGACGAGCTCCTGCCCGAGCGCGAACCCGAGATCGCCGAAATCGTCGCCGCTCTCTGCGTACTGCGCCAGGGACTGGTCGCCGTTCAGAGTCGCGTCTAGCTCAGTGGCGTCGACCGGCGTGTCGAGCGCGATCAACCGCACCGGACTGCCGGCGCCGGCGTCGGTGAGCGTGCGCAAGACCGCCGAGCGGACGCTTCCGTCCACGGGGCCGGCGAAGAGCACGCCGATGTTCTTGGCGTCGAGTCGGTCCTCCATCAGCGCCGGATAGCTGATCTCGAGCAGATCCTCGGCCGCCTGGTTTCGCCGTCCGACGATGTCCGCCCGCGCATCCGCCTGCTGGAGCTGCTCGCTCAGCTGGTCGATCCGGTCGTGAGCGAACCGGTTGTCGGCCGCCGAGAGCTTCCCGGAGATCGCGACGCCGAGCAGGATGCCCACCGCGAGCGCGATGAAGACAGCCGCGAGCGAGGCGAGGTGATAGCGAAGGTCGAACATCTCAAAGGCCGGAAGCAGTGTCGCAGAGGTCCTGCAGCCGGGCGACGGCGTTCGTCGGCAGCGAGCGCACACCCTCCGCGTACATGCGCCAGAACGGACCCGAGACCCATGCCGTGGCCGTTGTCTCTCGGCCCTCGTCCTCAAACCGGATACCCATGTCGAGCTTCTGCTTCAGGTCGTGCCACGAGAGCTCGCTTGCCGGGCTCACGCGCCGGATGATGATGAGACCGGTGCCGTGCGGCTTCCGAATGAGCCCTGGAAATGCCGCGCGAACGACCGTCCAGCGCGCGTTTTCCTCGAGGCCGCGCCGGTCCGGCTCGACCCCGGTGTAGCCGGGCCACCAGTCCGGCAGGTGGAACGGCTCAGAGACGAGCGTCCAGGCGTCCTCCCGGCGAACCGGAAGGACGAGGGATGCCTCCTTCCTCACAACCCCAGAATCGACTGCACCCGCTGCGCGAGAAGCTCGATGAAGCGCTGGAGGTCGGACGAGACGGCCACGGCGGCGACGAGCGCACCGAGCCCTCCGAAGACGAACAGGAACATCGGGCCCAGGCCCGCGCGACCGCGAAAGAGGCTCGACACGCCGCGCGCGTCGATGAGCTTGTCGCCGACCTTGAGGCGCGTGAAGAACGTCGACGACATCCCCGCCCGGTTCCGCTCGAGGAACTCGAGCAGGTTGAAGTGGGTGCCGACCGCGACGATGAGGTCCGCGCCCTTCTCGTGGGCGAGGAGGATGGCCACGTCCTCGCTGATCCCCGGGGAGGGCAGCATGGCAGACGGGAGCCCGAGCCGGTCGATGCGCTCGCGCCCGGGCGCGCGCCCGTCGGTGTATGCGTGAACGATGAGCTCGGCACCGCTCTGGAGAGCGTGGTCGGAGACGGAGTCCATGTCGCCCACGATCACGTCGGGCTTGTAGCCGGCCTGGATCAGAGCGTCGGCGCCGCCGTCCACGCCCACGAGGACCGGCCTGAAGTCCCGGATGTAGGGCTTCACGATCCGCAGGTCGCGCTTCATTCCGGGACCGCGGGCGACGACGAGCGCGTGCCGGTCGCGGAAACGGGTCTGCACCTGCGGGAGCCGCACGCCCTCCGAGAGAAGCTTCGCCTCGTCGCGGAGGTAGCGCAGCGTGTTCTCGGCGAAGCTCTCGAGCGCCTCGGTGACGCGGCCGCGCTGCTCCTCGAGCTCGGTCTCGAGCTCGAGCTCGGTGAGCGTGCGGCCGCCCGCGAGCCGGAAGCCGTTGCGGAAGAGGCTCGAGCCGCGTACGACAAGGGACTCGCCGTCGCGCACCTCCTCGAAGAGGTCGGAGTCGCCGTTGGCGTCGATGAGTCGGACGCCTCCGCGCACGAGCTCGAGCGGGCCGGCGTTGGGGAAGCGCCCGCTCATGGATGGCGACACGTTGACGACCACGCGCACGTTCGTCGCCAGGAGCTCCTCCGCCGAGACGCGGTCGAGGTCGCGATGGTCGATGATCGCGATGTCGTCCGGCCCGAGGCGCCTGACGAGCCGCTTCGTCCTCTTGTCCAGGCGAGCGGTCCCCGTGAACTCCACGAAGCTCACTGCCGGACCGCCTCGATGAACTCCGCTCCGCCGAGCATTCTCTCCACCTCTTCCCGTCGGGCAGATTCTGCCAAGCGTTCGATGCGCGTGTGGGTCGGGTCGCCGGGCACTTTTTCGACACGGAAGTGGGTTTCGGCGGCGCTCGCGATTTGCGGGAGGTGCGTGATCGTAAGTACCTGCGCCCGCTCGGTGAGGCGCCGGAGCGCCTCCGCAACTGCATGTGCCGTGCGGCCTCCGATCCCCGCGTCGATCTCGTCGAAGACGATCGTCGGTTCGCCGGCGCCCGCGTGAGCGACGGCTCGCAGCGCGAGGGCGACGCGGGAAAGCTCGCCGCCCGAGGCCGTCTCGGCAACCGGCGCGAGCGGCAGGCCCGGGTTCGGCCTGATGAGGAATGCGACGGCGTCGCGCCCGCTCGCCCCGTGCTCGCGTTCCGAGACCTTGGCCTCGAACTCCCCGTCCCCCATGCCCAGCCCCTGCAGCTCGGCGGCGACGGCCTCGCCGAACCCTTGCGCCGCGCCGCGGCGCGCCCGCGAGAGCCTGTCGGCGAGGTCCTCGGCACGGCGCTCGGCCTCCGCGAGGGCCTCCTCGGCCGCGGCGAGCGGATCCACGCCCGCCTCGTGCGCGTCGAGCTCCGCGCGGGCGGCCTCCGCCCGGCTCAGCAGCTCCTCGTAGCTGGCCGCGCCGAAGCGACGGCGTGCATCCGCGATGCGCTCGAGCTCGCCCTCGACCTCCTCGAGCCGCCCCGGCTCCGCCTCGAGGGACGAGAGGAAGCCGCGCAACGCGGAGGTCACCTCCTTGACCCGCTCCTCGAGGTCTCCGAGGGCGGCGTACTCGGCCTGCAGCTCGGGGGCCAGGTTCGTCACCGGCATGAGAGCGTTCGCCGCCTTGGCGAGCTGGTCGAGAGCTCCCGTCTCGCTCTGCTCGGAGGAGAGCGCCTCGGCCGCGTCGGTCGCGCCCTCGGCCAGCTCGGTCACGTGGCGAAGCCGCTCGCGCTCCGAGCGAAGGGCGTCCTCCGTGTCCGG
>Ga0307409_100001679_pt1 | contig 11140 bp, 9 predicted proteins | sample 322Ometagenome_2_FD_203888 | JGI IMG/M metagenome (GOLD analysis project Ga0307409, IMG submission 203888) | Maize rhizosphere microbial communities from greenhouse at UC Davis, California, United States - 322HYB-O-2 | ecosystem: Host-associated > Plants > Roots > Rhizosphere > Soil | place...
GACACCAACCACGCGCAGTACGCGCTGGTCAAGGAGCTGGTCGGGCACGGAGACGACCCGGAGCTGCCGCCGGCCGAGCTGTGCGTGGTGGGCGACGCCGACCAGTCGATCTACGCGTTCCGCGGCGCGACGATCCGCAACATCCTGGAGTTCGAGCGGGACTATCCGGACGCGCGCACGATCCTGCTGGAGCAGAACTACCGATCGACGCAGACGATCCTGACCGCGGCGAACGCGGTGATCGACCGCAACACCTCCCGCAAGCCCAAGCGGCTGTGGAGCGATCAGGGCGCCGGCGAGCAGATCGTGGGCTACGTCGCGGACACCGAGCACGCCGAGGCCGACTGGGTGGCCCGCGAGATCGACCGGCTCGGCGACCGGGAGGGCGTACGCCCCGGTGACGTGGCCGTCTTCTACCGCACCAACAACCAGTCGCGGGTGTTCGAGGAGGTGTTCATCCGGGTCGGGTTGCCGTACAAGGTGGTCGGTGGCGTGCGTTTCTACGAGCGCAAGGAGGTCCGGGACGCGCTCGGGTACCTCCGGGCGATCGCCAACGACGACGACACGGTGAGCATCCGCCGGGTGCTGAACACCCCGCGGCGCGGCATCGGCGACCGGGCCGAGGCCTGCGTCGAGGCGTTGTCGTCGCGGGAGCGGATCTCGTTCGGGCAGGCGCTGCGCCGCGCCAAGGAAGCGCCGGGCATCTCGACCCGGTCGGTGAACAGCATCCTCGACTTCGTGGCGCTGCTCGATGAGCTGCGGGAGATGTCGCGGACCGCGCCGCCCGAGGAGGTGCTCGAGGCGGTGCTGCAGCGGTCCGGCATGCTCGCCGAGCTGGAGGAGAGCATCGACCCGCAGGACCAGGGGCGGGTGGAGAACCTGCAGGAGCTGGTCAGCGTCGCGCGGGAGTACACGGAACGCGCCGAGGCGCAGGCGGCCGACGACGGCACGGCGGGCGCGACGCTGGAGGGGTTCCTCGAGCAGGTGTCGCTGGTGGCGGACGCCGACCAGGTGCCCAGCGACGATCCCGAGCACCAGGGCGTGGTCACGCTGATGACCCTGCACACGGCGAAGGGCCTGGAGTTCCCGGTCGTCTTCCTGACCGGCATGGAGGACGGGGTCTTCCCGCACATGCGGGCGATGAGCGACAACACCGAGCTGGAGGAGGAGCGCCGGCTGGCGTATGTCGGGATCACCCGTGCGCGGCAGCGGCTCTACATGTCCCGGGCGGTGACCCGGTCCGCGTGGGGGCAGCCGCAGTACAACCCGCCGTCACGCTTCACCGACGAGCTGCCGTCCGAGCTGGTGCGCTGGGAGCGTACGGGGAGCTCGTACACGTCGTGGTCCGGCACGGGCGGCGGCGTGGGTGGTCGCGGCGGGGGAGACCGCGGGCGTGGGGGAGGCTTCGCCGGGGGTACGCCCAAGGCGCAGCGCCTCGCCGACCGCCTCGGCATCGACGGCAGCAAGCTGGCCACCGCCAGCGAGCTCCCGCAGGCGCCCAAGGTGGCGGCCGGTGACCGGGTCAACCACCAGCGCTACGGCCTCGGCCGGGTGGTCACCGTCGAGGGGCACGGGCCGGGGGCCCGCGCCCAGATCGACTTCGGCGACCAGGTGATGTGGCTGGTGCTCAGGCACGCGCCGATCGAGAAGATCTGAGCGCGGCCCGTTCAGTCCTCGTGGTCGTGATCGTGGTCGTCCGCGGGTTCGGCGTCGGCGCTGCAGCCCGGGATGTCCACGCCGTGCGCGCGCATCCAGGCGGTGGGCTCGATCGGGTTCTTGTACGAGCCCTGGTGCACCTCGAAGTGCAGGTGCGGCCCGGTCGAGTGGCCGGTCGAACCCTCCTGCCCGATCGTCTCGCCCGCCTTCACGTGCTGGCCGACGGTGACGCCGATGGCCAGCATGTGGCCGTAGTGGGTGAGGAAGCCGTTGCCGTGGTCGATGAGCACCGCGTTGCCGTAGCCGCCTTCCTCGTCGGCGGCGACGACCACTCCGGCGCCGGCCGCGCGGATCCGGGTGCCCTCGGGCGCGGCCAGGTCGACGCCCGCGTGCAGGCGACCCCAGCGCTGGCCGAAGCATGACGTCACCGAGGCCTCGGGCAGCGGGTTGACCCACTGCGCCACGGGGACCGGGCGCACCTTGCGGGCGACCCTGGCGAAGGAGAGAGCCGGCGGCGGCGTCGAGGGGTGGTCTTCGGCGTCGTAGTAGGCCGGGTCCTCCTTGACCAGGTTGGCCGCGGCGGTGCCGACGTGCTCGCCGATCGGGTCGGTCGAGGTCTGCGCGACGGCGCGCGGGTCGCCGCCGATGATGCTGTCGGCGCGGCTGGGCGTGGCGGTGGCGGCCACGGCCACGCCTGCGACGCCGACGCCCGCCAACAGCGCGGCGGCCATGACGGCGTTGCGGCCGCGGGCGCCCAGAACGATGGTGCGCGCGGCGCGGTGGCTGCTGCGCCGGCGCGGCGCGGCGACGGTCACCGCGACCTCCGGCAGCAGGTCGGCCGGGGTCAGCGGGGCGTCTGAGGCGAGCAGGGCGAGGTATGCCGCGGCCGCGTGGTCCGGTGCGGCGGGCGTCGGGTGCGACAACGGCTCGCCGGAGGCCAGGAGCTCGAGGTAGGCCCGCATGCCTGCGTCATCGGAATGTGCTGGGGTGACGGCGCGATGCTGCACGACGGGTTGACCCTCCAAGGCTCACGAAACTGACCGACATATGACGAGTCGGCCGGTCCGTAGAACCTTGAAGGTGGAACAGAGTCAATCAACCAAGCTGCAACTCAGGAGGCGGCGAGATCGCCGTACACCATCTCCATCTTGAGCTTGATGTCGACGCCGTGCTCCCGCAGCAGCGGGACCGGGTCGGTGGGGTGTCCGTTCACGTGGATCTCGAGGTGCAGGTGGGTGCCGTATGAGGCGCCGGTGTTACCCACCTCACCGAGCACCTGACCGGCCTTCACCGTGTCGCCCTGCTTCACCAGCAGGCGGCGCGAGTGCGCGTAGATCGCCTCGGTGCCGTCGTCGTGCTGGACCGTGACCGCGTAGCCGTACCCGCCGTCGTACCCGGCGTGCGTCACCTTGCCCGCGTGCACCGCCTTGTACGGGGTGCCCTCCGCCGCCGCCAGGTCGATGCCCGGGTGCAGCTTGCCCATCCGGAGCGCGTACGGCGAAGTGAACAGGTAGTCGTCGAGCGGGAGCAGCCAGGCCCGGGCCTCGATCTGGGCCTCGCTGAGCTTCGTCGTGGCGTTGGTGCCCCGATCCGAGCGGTCGGCACGGCCGGCGTCGTTGTTACGGGCCGCGATGTCGTCGGCGATCTTCGACGACTCGAGGTCGCGCAGAACGTTCGGGCTGACGGCCTTGGCGTCCGGGAAGCTGGACGCGGAGCCGAGGGCGACCACACCGGCCCCGACAAAAGCAGCTGCGCCGACAACGGCATAGCGACTACGAGGCGGGGTAGGTACGCGTCGACGACCGCGATAGCGATCGGGCTCAGACGACAAGCGCTGACGCACGTACGACCCTCCGTCGACTTGAAAAGGCCGGCTTGGACGACCCCTAAGGGTGTCTGCCGGGCTTCATCCGGGGTTAACCGGTTGACAGCCGTGGGCCACGGTAACGAAGCGGCGTCCGTGTCACAAGTCGCACCGCCAATTCCCTGACAGTTATGTATCAGCCCCGTGGAGTGAATGTCCGAATTCGTTACCTTTTCGTGCGCTAGTCGTTGCTAGCTCTCCGTTATTGTGCGCCGGACAGAGAGTCATGTGACACAAATAATAGCGAGTGAATGCGCCCAGTAATCGGGAGGTTGTGCAAGTCGGCTTCCCGGCCTAACCCGCAGGGGTTACCGTTCGTTCAGGTCGACCGGGCTGAGACCCGGTCGAGCTCGCAGCGCCGTTCGTCGAGGAGGGGTCGCAGATGCAGGCACGGATCAGGGTCGTGGTGGCCAAACCGGGCCTGGACGGCCATGACCGGGGCGCCAAGGTGGTGGCCCGCGCACTTCGTGACGCCGGCATGGAGGTCGTCTACACCGGACTGCACCAGACTCCCGAGCAGATCGTCGAGACGGCCGTCCAGGAGGACGCCGATGCGATCGGCCTTTCCATCCTCTCCGGCGCCCACATGACGCTGTTCCGCAGGGTGATGGAGCTATTGGCGGAACGTGACGCACGCGACATTGTGGTGTTCGGCGGCGGCATCATTCCCGAGGACGACATCGCCGAATTGCAGAAACTCGGCGTCGCGAAGATATTCACACCGGGCGCGACCACCGCATCCATCATCGAATGGGTACGCGCCAATGTCGCCACGCCGGTCGGCTGAGACGGGCGTCAATAGGGACAGGGGGAGAGGCCGGACGCACCCCTCACACGTCCGGCCTCTCTATGCACGATGCCCCGCCGCCACCCCTCGACCGACAGGGCATCGGCCGTTTCCCGCCGGCCCGCTCAGCGCGCCGACACCACACTCAACGACGCCTGTCAGCGGGGGTTACGCGAGTTCTCCCAAGTTTCTGTAAGGGGTAGTTGTGTGCGGTCTTGCACAGCTCGTACCCGCGCCGCTGCGGCACCCCGGAGAGTGACTAGTCTCCAGTTGAGGCTTGCCGGTGGCGCCGGGACGACGCGCCGCGAAAGGAGACACGTGGACCTGTTCGAGTATCAGGGGCGCGACCTGTTCGAACGGCACGGGCTTCCCGTGCTGGGCGGCGGCGTCGCCGAGACCCCGGAGGAGGCGCGCGAGATCGCCGAGCGCCTCGGCGGCAAGGTGGTCGTGAAGGCGCAGGTGAAGGTCGGCGGCCGCGGTAAGGCCGGCGGCGTGAAGCTGGCGGACGGCGCGGACGAGGCGCAGGCCCGCGCGAACGACATCCTCGGGATGGACATCAAGGGCCACACCGTGCACAAGGTGATGCTGGCCGAGACCGCGGACATCAAGGAGGAGTACTACTTCTCCTACCTGCTGGATCGCGCCAACCGCACCTTCCTCTGCATCGCCAGCGTGGCCGGCGGCATGGAGATCGAACAGGTCGCGGAGGAGCAGCCCGACCGGGTTGCCAAGATCGCGATCGACGCGAACGAGGGCGTGGACGACGCCAAGGCGCGCGAGATCGTCGCCGCCGGCAAGTTCCCCGCCGAGGTGGCCGACCAGGTCGCCGACATCGCGGTCAAGCTGTGGCAGGCCTTCGCCGCGGAGGACGCCCAGCTGGTCGAGGTCAACCCGCTGGCCAAGGTCGGCGACGGCCGGGTGCTGTGCCTGGACGCGAAGGTGACGCTGGACGAGAACGCCGGGTTCCGCCACCCCGACCACGAGGCGCTGGTGGACCAGTCCGCGGTCGACCCGCTGGAGCAGCAGGCGAAGGCGAAGAATCTCAACTACGTGAAGCTGGACGGCGAGGTGGGCATCATCGGCAACGGCGCCGGCCTGGTCATGTCCACGCTCGACGTCGTCGCGTACGCGGGTGAGGGCCACGGCGGCGTCAAGCCGGCGAACTTCCTCGACATCGGCGGCGGCGCCAGCGCCCAGGTGATGGCCGACGGTCTTGAGGTGGTGCTCTCCGACCCGGCGGTCAAGTCGGTGTTCGTGAACGTCTTCGGCGGCATCACCGCCTGCGACGAGGTGGCCAACGGCATCGTGCAGGCCCTGGCGCTGCTGGGCGAGCGCGGCGAGCAGGTCACCAAGCCGCTGGTCGTCCGGCTGGACGGCAACAACGCGGAGGCCGGCCGCGCGATTCTCGACGGCGCGAACAACCCGCTGGTCGAGCGGGTGGACACGATGGACGGAGCGGCCGAGCGCGCCGCCGAGCTCGCGGCTGCGGGGAAGTGACTGTCATGGCTATCTGGCTCACCAAGGACTCCAAGGTCATCGTCCAGGGCATGACCGGCTCGGAAGGCTCCAAGCACACCCGCCGCATGCTGGCGGCCGGGACGAACGTGGTCGGCGGCGTCAACCCGCGCAAGGCCGGCACCTCGGTCGACTTCGACGGGACCTCGCTGCCGGTGTTCGCGAGCGTCGGCGAGGCGATCAAGGAGACCGGCGCCGACGTGTCGGTCATCTTCGTGCCGCCGGCGTTCACCAAGGCCGCGATCGTCGAGGCGATCGACGCCGAGATCCCGCTCGCCGTGGTGATCACCGAGGGCGTGCCGGTGCAGGACTCGGCCGCCGCGTGGGCGTACAACGTGTCCAAGGGTCAGCGGACCCGGATCATCGGGCCGAACTGCCCGGGCATCGCGTCGCCCGGCGCGTCCAACGCCGGGATCATCCCGGCCGACATCACCCCGGCCGGCCGCATCGGCCTGGTCTCCAAGTCCGGCACGCTGACCTACCAGATGATGTACGAGCTGAAGGACATCGGCTTCTCCACCTGCGTCGGCATCGGCGGCGACCCGATCATCGGCACCACCCACATCGACGCGCTCAAGGCCTTCCAGGACGACCCGGAGACCGACGCGATCGTGATGATCGGCGAGATCGGCGGCGACGCCGAGGAGCGGGCGGCCGACTTCATCAAGTCCAACGTCACCAAGCCGGTGGTCGGCTACATCGCCGGCTTCACCGCCCCGCCCGGGAAGACCATGGGCCACGCCGGCGCAATCATCAGCGGCTCGGCCGGCACCGCCGACGCCAAGAAGGTCGCCCTGGAGGCGGCCGGGGTCAAGGTCGGCAAGACGCCGAGCGAGACCGCGCGCTTGATGCGCGAGATCATGAGCTGAATTCGAGTACAGATACGACGACGGCGCGCCGCATCCCCGGGAACCGGTGGGCGGCGCGCCGTCGTGTCAGAGTAGGCAGCGATGCCGGACACTCCCGACCGTTCCGACGGCTCGGCGGACCAGGACGACATGGCCGCCGAGGCGGAGAACGACGCCGCCCGTGAGACGGTCCGCGTGGATCTGGCGAACCATCCGACCCGCACGATCGACGCCCGCCCGACCGTCGCGTTGGACCGTCAGACGGTCAAGCTGACCCGTCCGCGCGAGCAGAAGAGCCGCGCCCCGCTCCCGATCGCGGCGGGTTTCGCCACGCTGTGGGCCGCCCTGCTGTCCTACCTGCCGGTGGCTGCGGTCATCGGCCTCTCCCGCACCTTCGAGGGCGCGGGCGGGCTGGGCGGCGCGGCCGGCGGCGGCCTGGCCGCCTGGCTCCTCGGACACGGCGTCCCGCTGGGCACGTCGATCGGCTCCCTCTCGCTGGCGCCGCTGTTGCTGACCCTGCTGGCCGGCTGGCGCCTCAACCGTGCGGGCGTGCACGTCACCCGGGCGATCGGCGCACGTCGCACCGGCTCGCTGCGGGCGGCCGCCCTGGTCGCCGGCACCGTCGGCGCCTGGTACGCGTTCTTCGGCGCCCTCGCCGCGATGCTGATCACCGGCGACACGCTGACCGTCTCGCCGATGCGAGCGGCGGCGCACTTCTTCGTGATCGGCGTCGCCGGCGCCCTGATCGGGTCGGTGCGCGGGACGGACGCGGTGGTGGCGCCGGCCCGCAAGCTACCGCCGGCACTGCGCCACGGGTTGCGTACCGGCGTGGTGGCGGCGCTGCTGATCCTGGCGGCGGGGGCCGGGTGCGCCGGGCTGTCGATCGCGTTCGGCGGTGGCGAGGCGGCGGACATGATCGCCGCCTACCGCACCGGGGTCGCCGGCCAGGCCGGCATCACGCTGGTCAGCCTCGCGTACGGGGCGAACGGCGCGGTCTGGGCGGCGGCGTACCTGCTCGGGCCGGGCTTCGCGCTGGGCGCCGGCACGTCGGTCGGCCTGACCGAGGTGGTCGTCGGGCCGCTGCCGACGCTGCCGCTGCTGGCCGGACTGCCCGCCGGGCCGATGGGCGCCACCGGGGTGCTGCTGCTGGCCGTACCCGTGCTGGCCGGTCTGTTCGCCGGTGGCCTGCTGACCCAGCGCCTGCGCCGCGATCACCTGCACCCGGGCTGGGCGCTGGTGCTGGGCTCGGCCGCCGCGGCGGGCCCGATCGCCGGCCTCGTGCTCGGCCTGCTCGCGTGGATGTCCGCGGGATCGCTCGGCGACGGCCGGCTCGCCACGATCGGCCCGAACCCCTGGCTCGTCGGCCTGGTCGCCACCGCCGTCGTCACCGTGTCGGCCTCGCTCGGCGCCGCCGCCGGCCGTACCTTCCGGAAGACCTCATAACGAAGCGCCCCGGCGGAAAGCCGGGGCGCTCAGTCTATGGAGCGGCTCAGGTGTTCGACATCATGTCACTGAGCGTGCCGGTGACGGCGAGCACGATGTTCAGGACCAGCGCGATCGCGACGATGGCGAACGCGATGTAGGCCAGCGTCGGAGGCTTGCCGACCTTGCGAGCCTCGAGCAGGCCCAGCACGCCGAAGACGATGCCGAGCGGCCAGCAGCAGATCGCGAAGACGATGCCCAGGACGCCCCAGAGCGTCACCTTGTCGTTACCCGACGCGGCGGGCGGCTGCTGTCCGTAGTAAGGGGGTGGCGTCACGTGGTTCCTCCGTGTTGTTGCGCTTGCTGTGAATTCGGTGAAAGAGACGGGCAGCGTAACCGATGATCAGCAGTTTGTGGTGTCCGCGACCCGACCCGCGAACGGCGCGCCGAAACCGCGGCGATAGGGTGCTCGGGTGACCGACCCCGCGCCCGCCCGCCTGGTCGTCCTCGTCTCCGGCTCCGGCTCCAACCTGCAGGCCCTGCTCGACGCGGCGGCCGATCCGGCCTATGGCGCCCAGGTCGTGGCCGTCGGCGCCGACCGGGACGGCATCGCCGGGCTCGACCGCGCCGCCGCGGCCGGCGTGCCGACCTTCGTCGCCAAGGTCAAGGACTTCCCGACCCGCGAGGAGTGGGACGCCAGGCTCACCGCGCTGGTCGCCGAGCACAAGCCCGACCTGGTCATCTCGGCCGGCTTCCTCAAGCTGGTCGGCTCCGCGTTCCTGGCCGCGTTCGGCGACCGCTACATCAACACGCACAACGCGCTGCTGCCGTCGTTCCCGGGCATCCACGGCCCGCGCGACGCGCTCGCGTACGGCGTGAAGATCACCGGCGCCACCCTCTTCTTCGTCGACGCCGGCGTCGACACCGGGCCGATCATCGCCCAGGTCAGCGTTCCCGTGCTCGACGACGACACCGAGGAGACGCTGAGCGAGCGGATCAAGGTGGCCGAGCGGGCTCAACTGGTCGAGCAGGTCGGCCGCCTGGTCCGCGAGGGCTGGACCATCGAGGACAGGAAGGTTCGCATCCCATGAGCGACGGCCGTCGCCCGATTCGCCGGGCCCTGGTGAGCGTCTACGACAAGACGGATCTCGCCGAGCTCGCGCAGGCACTGCACGACGCCGGGGTGGAGGTCGTCTCCACCGGCTCGACCGCGACCAGGATCGAGGCGGCGGGCGTGCCGGTGACCCGGGTCGAGGAGCTCACCGGCTTTCCCGAGTGCCTCGACGGCCGGGTGAAGACGCTGCACCCCAAGGTGCACGCCGGTCTGCTCGCCGACCTGCGGCTGGCCGAGCACGAGGCGCAGCTCGCCGAGCTGCAGATCCAGCCCTTCGATCTGCTGGTCAGCAACCTGTACCCGTTCAGCGAGACGGTGGCGTCCGGCGCGAGCGTGGACGAGTGCGTCGAGCAGATCGACATCGGCGGCCCGGCCATGGTGCGTGCGGCTGCCAAGAACCACCCATCGGTTGCGGTGGTGCCGGCCGTCAGCGCGTACCCCCTGGTCAAGCAGGCCCTCGGCGAGGGCGGATTCACGCTGACACAGCGCAAGCAGCTCGCGGCTCGCGCGTTCTACGAGATCGCGCAGTACGACATCGCGGTGGCGAACTGGTGTGCCACCACGCTGGCGCCGAACGACTGGCCCGAGTTCGCCGGGATCGGGCTGACCGTGAAGACGCCGCTGCGCTACGGCGAGAACCCGCACCAGCAGGCCGCGCTCTACGCCGATCCGGCGGCGCCGCCCGGACTGGCCAACGCGACGCAGTTGCACGGCAAGGAGATGTCGTACAACAACTACGTCGACGCGGACGCCGCCTGGCGCAGCGCGAACGACTTCACCGAACCGTGCGTCGCGATCATCAAGCACGCCAACCCGTGCGGCATCGCGATCGGCGCGGACGTGGCCGAGGCGCACCGCAAGGCGCACGCGTGCGACCCGGTGTCGGCGTTCGGCGGCGTGGTCGCGGTGAACCGCGAGGTGACTCTCGAACTGGCCGAACAGCTCGGCGACATCTTCACCGAGGTGATCGTCGCGCCCTCCTTCTCCTCGGAAGCCGTCGAGGCGCTGCGGGAGAAGAAGAACCTGCGCATCCTCGTCGCGCCGGCGTGGGCGCCGGCGCCCGCCGAGATCAAGCAGATCGGCGGCGGTGTGCTCGTGCAGATGGCCGACCGGATCGACGCGGACGGCGACGACCCGGCGAACTGGACGCTCGCCACCGGCGCGGCCGCCGACGAGGAGACGTTGCGGGATCTGGCCTTCGCATGGCGGGCGATCCGCAGCGTGAAGAGCAACGCGATCCTGCTGGCACACGACGGCGGCACGGTCGGCGTCGGCATGGGCCAGGTCAACCGGGTCGACGCGGCACACCTCGCCGTCAATCGGGCCGGCGCGGACCGAGCTCGCGGCAGCGTGGCGGCCAGCGACGCGTACTTCCCGTTCCCGGACGGGCTCGAGGTGCTGATCGAGGCCGGGGTCAAGGCGGTCGTGCAGCCCGGCGGGTCCATTCGCGACAACCTCTCCATCGAGGCCGCGGAGAAGGCGGGCCTCACCCTCTACCACACCGGAACGAGGCACTTCTATCACTGACCGGGTCGTTCACAACGAGACCTTCCGCGGGAAGGACTGGGCGCTGGCCGAGGAGAGCCGCGTCCAGTACGAGGACTGCGCGTTCCACGACATCGACTGGTCCGAGTCGGCACTGTCGGGCTGCACGTTCACCCATTGCCAGTTCGGCAACGTGCGCTTCAATGCCGCCGTGCTGACCCGCTGCGCGATCACGCAGTCGACGATGACGCGCTGCTCGTTCTTCGACGCGACGCTGACCGACTGCAAGCTGACCGGCACCCAGTTCCTCGACTGCTCGCTGCGGCCGCTCACCATCGACGGCGGCGACTGGGGGTTCGTCGCCCTGCGCGGGCAGAACCTCACCTCGGCCAAGCTCGCCGGGCTGCGGCTGCGGGAGGCCGATCTGGCCGGCGCCGACCTGACCCGCG
>Ga0307409_100001680_pt1 | contig 11138 bp, 9 predicted proteins | sample 322Ometagenome_2_FD_203888 | JGI IMG/M metagenome (GOLD analysis project Ga0307409, IMG submission 203888) | Maize rhizosphere microbial communities from greenhouse at UC Davis, California, United States - 322HYB-O-2 | ecosystem: Host-associated > Plants > Roots > Rhizosphere > Soil | place...
CATCGCGGACGTGGACTTCTTCAAGCGGGTGAACGACAGCTACGGCCACGCCGCCGGCGACGCGGTGCTCAAGACGGTGGCCGCGACCATCCGGGACAGCGCGCGCGCCATGGACCTCTGCGCCCGGTTCGGCGGCGAGGAGATCGTGCTCGTCCTCCCGAACACCTCGCTCGCTGCCGCCTGCGAGGTGGCCGAGCGGCTGCGGCAGGCGGTGGCCCGGCGCATCGTACGCTGCGAGGGGCGCGAGATCAGCGTGACGGCCTCGTTCGGCGTGGCGAGCTATCCGGAGAGCGCCCACGCGCGCGACGCGGTGTTCCCGGCCGCCGACCGGGCACTCTACAAGGCCAAGCACGACGGCAGAAACTGCGTGAGGTACGCGCCGCCAATTTCTTCGGCGACGGCAAGTTAGCGGCGCCGTCGCACCTGGTTTCGCGAGGCGCCGCTCGGTTGACGCGGGGGGCGCGACCCGCTACCTTTGATGCACGGGGGCGACTGGCTTCGACGGGGTTGGTGAAGCCGTGGCTGCGTGCCCAGGTACTCGGGTTCCTGGTAAAACACTCGGGAAAATTTCAACTGCCAACAACAACCTGGCGCTTGCTGCGTAACTTCTAGTTACGTCCAGCAGTGCCCACGAGGAAGCCCGCCCGGGGCGGCCTCGCGGGTATCGAAAATCTGGGCTAGCCTGCCGCTGCGTCTCCCGGCGGTGGGCGAAAATCTAGGAGACTCATCCGACGGTGGGCTGCCCACTGGCCAGCTGGCGGAGACATCAATCAGCGGGATACGCACGTAGACGCTGTGGTCGATCTAGTCTCGGACCGGGGTTCGATTCCCCGCGCCTCCACTCGATCCAGACAGTACCGGGCCGGAGCCCCGACACTCCGGCCCGGGTTTTTTTTGCGCCGACGAAGCGGTCGGACGCGAACGAGCCCGCCGCAGGATTCGCCCGCGGCGGGCTCGACACGATGGCGGGAGGAGCCGCTACGGATCAGCCCGCTTTGGAAGCCAGGCTCGCCTGTGCGGCGGCGAGGCGGGCCACTGGGACGCGGTACGGCGAGCAGGACACGTAGTCGAGTCCGATGCGGTGGCAGAACCCCACACTACGCGGCTCGCCGCCGTGCTCGCCACAGATGCCCACCTTGAGGTCGCCGCGGACGCTGCGCCCGGCCGCCACCGCCATCTGGATGAGCTTCCCCACCCCCGGCTCGTCGAGCACCTGGAACGGGTCGTCGGGGAAGATCCCCTTTTCTACGTAGTGGGCCAGGAAGCGTCCGGCGTCGTCGCGGCTCAGCCCGAGCGTGGTCTGCGTGAGATCGTTGGTGCCGAAGGAGAAGAACTCGGCGTGACGGGCGATCTCGTCGGCGGTGAGCGCGGCGCGCGGCAGCTCGATCATCGTGCCGATCATGTACGGCACGCGCTCCCCCATCGCGCCGAGCACCGCCTGCGCCGCCTCCTCCAGCAGCGCGCGCTGGTGCTCGAACTCCTTCGAGCTCGCGACGAGCGGGACCATGATCTCCGGCCGGACGTCGATGCCGCGGCGCATGGCGCGCACAGCCGCCTCGAAGATCGCCCGCCCCTGCATCTCGGTGATCTCCGGGTACGTGATGGCCAGGCGCACCCCGCGGTGCCCGAGCATGGGGTTCGTCTCCCGCAGCGACTCGACGATGCGGGTGAGCTCCTCGCGCGAGAGTTGGAGCGTGCGCGCGAGGAGCTTCGTCTCCTCGCCCCCGTGCGGCAGAAACTCGTGCAGCGGCGGGTCGAGCAGGCGGATGGTGACGGGGTAGCCGTCCATCGCCTCGAAGATCCCCTCGAAGTCGCCGCGCTGCATGGGGAGCAGCTTGGCCAGCGCCCGCCGCCGTCCACCCTCGTCGCGCGCGACGATCATCTCGCGCATCGCGGTGATCCGGTCGCCCTCGAAGAACATGTGCTCCGTGCGGCACAGCCCGATCCCCTCGGCGCCGAAACCGCGCGCCACGCGCGCGTCGCGCGGCGTGTCGGCGTTCGCGCGCACCCGCAGCGTGCGCACCTCGTCGGCCCAACCCAGAAGCCGCGCGTAGGCCTGGTAGGTGGGCGCGCGCTCGGGGCGCAGCGACCCGGCGGTCACCCGCACCACCTCGCTCGGGATTGTGGGAAGGTCCCCCGCGTACACCCGCCCGGTCGAGCCGTCGAGCGTCAGCCAGTCGCCCTCGCGGACGACCGTGCCGTTGGCGGTGAAGCGCCGCTGCTCCGCGTCGACGTCCACCTCCTTGGCGCCGACGATCGCGCACTTGCCCATGCCGCGCGCCACCACCGCGGCGTGGCTGGTCATCCCGCCTCGCGACGTGAGCACCGCGCGCGCGGCCACGATCCCGTGGAAGTCCTCGGGCGTCGTCTCCTCGCGCACGAGGATCACGCTCTCGCCCCCCGCCGCCCGCCGCTCGGCGATGTCCGGGTCGAAGACCGCCAGTCCGCTCGCCGCGCCGGGGCTCGCCGGCAGCCCCACGCAGATGGGCTGCGCGCGCACCGAGGCGTCGATCACGGGGTGCAGCAGCTGGTCGATGTCCCGGGCCGGCACGCGGCCCACCGCCTCGGCGGTGTCGATCAGCCCCTCGTCCACCATGTCGCGGGCGATGCGCACGGCCGCGGCCGCCGTGCGCTTGCCCGTGCGCGTCTGGAGGAGGAAGAGCTTGCCGCGCTCGACGGTGAATTCCAGGTCCTGCATGTCCCGGTAGTGCCGCTCGAGCCGCTCCTGCGTCGCGAGCAGCTCGTGGTAGGCGCCCGGGAGCTTCTCGGCCATCTCCTCGATGCGCAGCGGCGTGCGGATGCCCGCCACCACGTCCTCGCCCTGCGCGTTGACGAGGAACTCGCCGTAGAACACCCGCTCGCCCGTGGACGGGTCGCGCGTGAACGCGACGCCGGTGCCGGAGTCGTCGCCGAGGTTGCCGAACACCATCGCGACGACGTTGACCGCGGTGCCGAGGGTGTCGGGGATGCCGGCGTGGCGGCGGTAGTCCACCGCCTTCTTGAGCGTCCACGACTTCCAGACCGCCTCGATGGCGCCCCAGAGCTGGACCTCCGGATCCATGGGGAACGGATGCCCGGTGGTGTTGCGGACGAGGGCCTTGTACTCCTCCACGAGGTTGCGCAACGCGTCCTCGCCCAGCTCCGCGTCCGTGTCCACGCCGCCGGTGATGCGCTTGGCCTTGAGCAGGTGCTCGAAGTGCTGCGACGGGACGCCGAGCACCACGTCGCCGTACATCTGGATGAAGCGGCGGTACGAGTCGTAGGCGAAGCGCGCCGAGCCGCTGGCCTGCGCCAGCCCGATCACCGTGCGATCGTTCAGCCCGAGGTTGAGGATCGTCTCCATCATGCCGGGCATGGACACCGGCGCGCCCGAGCGGACGGACACGAGGAGCGGGTCGTGCGGGTCGCCGAAGGCGCGCCCCGTCACCTGCTCGAGGCGGCGGAGATTCTGCGCCACCTCCTCGCGCAGGGAAGCCGGCTGCGTGCCGGTGCGCAGATAGGCGACGCAGACGTCGCAGGCGATGGTGAACCCGGGCGGCACCGGCACGCCGAGGTTCGTCATCTCCGCGAGGTTGGCGCCCTTGCCGCCGAGCACCGCCTTCATGTCCCGCGTGCCGTCCGCCGCGCCGTTCCCGAAGAAGTAGACGTGGCGCGTCACGCCCGCATCGCGATCGCCGGTCACGTCAGCACCCGCAGCCGAAGCGGAGCTTGTCGGGGTCCGTGGGGGGAGGGGTAGGGTAGTCACCGGAGAAGCACGCGTGGCAGAAGCCTGTGGGGCCGCCGGGAACGCTCTCGAGCATCCCGTCGAGCGAGAGGTATCCGAGCGAGTCGACGCCGATGTGCGCGGCGATCTGCTCGACGTTCAGGTTCGCCGCGATGAGCTCCTCGCGGTTCGGCGTGTCGATGCCGTAGTAGCACGGGCCGGTGATCGGCGCCGAGCTGACCCGCATGTGCACCTCGCGCGCGCCGGCGGCGCGCACCATGCTCACCAGGCCGCGCGTCGTGGTACCGCGCACGATGGAGTCGTCCACCATCACGACGCTCCGCCCGTCCAGCACCTCGCGCACCGCGTTGTACTTCACCTTCACCTTCGCGTCGCGGCCCGCCTGCGTGGGCTGGATGAAGGTGCGCCCCACGTAGTGGTTGCGGATCAGCGCCAGCTCGAGGGGGAGGCCGCTCTCCTCGGCGAACCCGAGCGCCGCGGAGTTCGAGGAGTCGGGGACGCTGAAGACGAAGTCGGCCGTGGGCGCCGGGGACTCGCGCGCGAGGCGACGACCGAGCGCGCGACGCGCACGGTCGACGGAGCCGCCGAAGATGTAGCTGTCCGGCCGGGCGAAGTAGACGTGCTCGAAGACGCAGCGGCGCAGCTCCGCCCGGCCATCGACGCGCGAGGAGCGCACGCCGTCACCGTCCACGACGACGATCTCGCCCGCCTCCACCTCGCGCCAGTACTGCGCGCCCACGATGTCGAGGGCGCACGTCTCCGACGCGGCGACGACGGCGTCGCCCAGGCGGCCGAGCACCAGCGGGCGCCAGCCGCGCGGGTCGCGGGCGATGAGCATCGTGTCGCCGATGACGACGAGCAGGCAGTACGCCCCCTCCACGCCGCGCAGCGCGTCGGCGAGCCGCTCCTCCGGCGTCCCCGCCGTCGAGCGGGCGAGGCGGTGGACCAGCACCTCGGAGTCCATCGTCGAGCTGAAGATCGACCCGCCGGCCTCGAGCGCCATGCGCAGCTCGGTGGCGTTCGTGAGGTTGCCGTTGTGCGCCAGGGCGATGTGGCCGCCGCGGGACCGCGCGAGCACCGGCTGCGCGTTCTCGATCGTGGACGACCCGGCGGTGCTGTAGCGGGTGTGCCCGATCGCGATCGGCCCCTGCATGGCGCGCATCTCCGCGTCGCGAAAGCCCTCCGAGACGAGGCCCATGCCGCGCGCGGCGCGGGCGGTGCCGTCGTCGCTCACGGACACGATGCCGGCCGACTCCTGCCCGCGGTGCTGCAGCGAGTAGAGGCCGAGGTGGGCGAGGCTCGCGGCGTCGCGGTGCCCCCGGATTCCGAATATCCCGCACATGGCGCTACGGCACCGGCGTGAAAGGTTCGTTGACCACCGCGACGGCGGCGGCCGAGTACTCCATGCGGCGAGGGATCGCCTCGTGGTAGGCGGCGTCGAGGCGCGCCAGCGGCGCGCGAACGGTCCGCTCGCCGAGCGCGATGCTCAGCGGCGCGCCCGCGTCCAGCACGCGCCCGATGGCACGCGCGGGCACCCCGTGCTCGGCCGCCAGCGCGATCACGCGCGCGGGGTCGGGCGTCGAGAGCACGACCCGGCCCTGCGCCTCGCCGAAGAGCAGCCCCCGGGCCGGCAGCGCCGCCCACGGCGAGAGGTCGACGTCGGCCCCGTACTGCGCCTCGCGGTCCGCCATGCAGCATTCGGCGAGCGCCACCGCGAGCCCGCCGTCGCTGCAATCGTGCGCCGACGCCACGACGCCCGCGCGGATGGCGGCGAGGAGGGCCTCGATGAGGCGACGCTCGCCGTCGAGGTCGACGCGCGGGGGCGCGCCGGCGGTCATCCCGTGGATCACCGAGAGGTACTCGCTGGCCCCGATCTCGTCGGTGGGCTCCCCCAGTAGGACCACCGCGTCGCCGGGCGTCCGGAAGGTGGACCTCGTCACGTGCGCGAGGTCCTCCACGAGCCCCACCATGCCGATCACCGGGGTCGGGAACACGGCGCGCCCCGGGCTCTCGTTGTAGAGCGAGACGTTGCCGCCCGTGACCGGCGTGCCGAGGGCGCGGCAGGCGTCGCCCATCCCGCCGACCGCCTCGCGGAACTGGAAGAACACCTCGGGACGCTTCGGATTGCCGAAGTTCAGGCAGTTGGTGATCGCCATCGGCCGGCCGCCCGCGCAGGCGACGTTGCGCGCCGCCTCGGCCACGGCGATGCGGCCGCCGGCGCGCGGCTCGAGGTACACGTAGCGGCCGTTGCAGTCGGTCTTCAGCGCCAGCGCCTTGTTCGTGCCGCGCAGCCGGACGACCGCGGCGTCGCCGCCGGGGCCGACCACCGTGTTCGTGCGGACCATCGTGTCGTACTGGCGATACACCCACGCCTTGCTCGCGATGGTCGGCGAGGCGAGGAGCCGCTCGAGCGTCCAGAGCGGGTCGGCCTCCTCGGGGAGCGCCCGGACCGCCTGCACGTCGGTGGCGCGCAGGCGCTGGATCTCCTCGCTTTCGCGTGCCTCCGGGTGGTAGACCGGGCAGTCGGTGACGAGCCGCGAGCCCGGGAACTCCGCGACGACGGTGTCGCCCTCGGTGATCCGGTACACCGGCTCCGCGATGACCTCGCCGATCACCTCCGCGGCCAGGTCCCACTTCTCGAGGATCGCGCGCACGTCGCCCTCGCGGCCGCGGTGCGCCACCACGAGCATGCGCTCCTGGCTCTCGCTGAGGAGGATCTCGTAGGGCGTCATCCCCTCCTCGCGCACGGGGACGCGGCTCGTGTCGATCACCACGCCCACGTCGCCGCGCGCCGCCATCTCCGCGGACGAGGAGGTGAGCCCCGCCGCGCCCATGTCCTGGATGGCGACGATGTGTCCGCTGCGAATGAGCTCGAGGCTCGCCTCGAGCAGCAGCTTCTCGGTGAACGGGTCCCCCACCTGCACGCGCGGCCGCTTCGCCTCGCTCGCCTCGCTCAGGTCCTCGGAGGCGAACGAGGCGCCGTGGATGCCGTCCCGCCCGGTGCGCGCGCCGACGGCGATGATGGGGTTGCCCACGCCCTGGGCGCGCGCGCGGATCAGCTCCTCCTCGTGCATCAGCCCCACGCACATCGCGTTGACGAGCGGGTTCCCCTCGTACGACGGGTCGAAGACGACCTCGCCGGCCACGGTGGGGATGCCGACGCAGTTGCCGTAGTCCCCGACGCCCTTCACCACGCCGGCGAAGAGGTAGCGCACGCGCGCGCTGTCGAGGGAGCCGAAGCGCAGTGAGTTGAGCATCGCGATGGGGCGCGCGCCCATGGTGAACACGTCCCGCAGGATGCCCCCCACCCCCGTGGCCGCACCCTGGTACGGCTCGACGGCGGAGGGATGGTTGTGCGACTCGATCTTGAAGGCGACGGCGAGGCCGTCGCCGACCGAGATCACGCCCGCGTTCTCGCCGGGGCCCTGCAGCACGTACGGCGCCTCGGTCGGCAGCGTGCGCAGCACCGGCCGCGAGTGCTTGTACGAGCAGTGCTCGTTCCACAGCGCGCTCACCACACCGAGCTCGGTGAAGGTGGGCGTCCGGCCGAGCATCGCGACGAGGCGGTCGTACTCCTCGGCGGTCAGACCGTGCTCGGCGACGAGCGCCGGCGTGATGCGCGGGTCGCCGGCGCGGGGGCGCGGCGCCACTATCGCCGCAGGCCGAACAGGGAGCGCGCGAAGCGGTCGAGCGCGCCCTGCTCCACGTGCTCGAGCATCTCCGCCTCGCCCTTGTCGAACCACATCCCGCCGCACGTGTCGCAGGCGTCCACCTTGATGTGGTGGTACTCGCGCTCGGTGAGCGTTCCGCCGCACCGCGGGCACTTCATCGTCGGCTGCGCCGTCTCGCGCGACGCGCGCTCGGCGTCCAGCCGCGCGCGCTGCTCGCGGATCAGCTCGGCGTTCAGCTTGGCGAAGTACTCCTCTTCGTTGCGACTCGGCTTCTCGTCGGTCGGCATATCGTCCTCGAGCGCGGGCGGCGCGGCGCCGCCCGCCGTATGGGTTGGTCTAGTCGCGCGGGTCGGCCGCGCGGTCGCGGTCGAACTCGGCGAGCTCGCGCGCGGTGAAGCTGCCCGGCAGGCGGTAGGGTCGCACGCGCAGCGGGGCCGGCGCGTGCAGCGTCGAGAACCGGTCGGAGACGTACGCCGGGAAGAGCGTGGGCGCGCTGAGCATGGCGGGATCGAAGACGTCGGCGTCGAGGATCGCGCTCAGGCTGTCGCCCGCGGCCGCCCCGGCCACCGCACCGCCGGCGGGCTCGGGCTCGGCCGGGAGCGCCGCGAGCACCTGCCCCTCGCGCAGCAGCACGACGTCGTTCGCCGCGCAGCGCGGAACGCACGCGCTCTCGAACAGGAGGACGGTCAGGTCGCCCACCACGCGCTCCGCCAGCGGCGCGCCCCGGCGGGCCACGACGTCGTCGCGGGTCATTCCCGCCGCCACCGGCTCCTGCGCGCGGGCGGGGGCGGCGGCGGCGAGCGCGAGCGATGCGATCAGCAGCGGTCGGAAGCAGCGCATGAGACCCTCCGGTGAGCGCTCTGGATCAGGCCCCGACGCGTGCCAACGCCGACTGGAAGAGCGCGAGTCCGTCGACGGAGCCGAGGAGCGGGTCCACGGCGCGTTCGGGGTGGGGCATCATGCCGAGCACGTTGCCGCGCTCGCTCGTGATGCCGGCGATGTTGCGGGCGGAGCCGTTCGGGTTCGCGGCCGCGGTGGTGTCGCCGCTGGCGTCCACGTAGCGGAAGGCGACCCGGCCGGCGTCGTCGAGCGCGTCGAGCGTCGCATCGTCGGCGGCGAAGCGCCCCTCGCCGTGGGCGATCGGGATGCGGAGAATCTGGCCGGCCTGGTAGCCGCCCGTGAACAGCGACGGCGTGTTCTCCACGCGGAGGCGCACCACCTGACAGGAGAACTTGAGCTCCTGGTTGCGGAGGAGCGCCCCCGGAAGGAGGCCGGCTTCGCAGGCGATCTGGAACCCGTTGCAGATGGCCAGCACGGGCGCGCCCCGCTCGGCGTGGGCGACGACCTCGCGCATGATCGGGCTGAAGCGGGCGATGGCGCCGGCGCGCAGGTAGTCGCCGTAGCTGAAGCCGCCGGGGAGGATCACCACGTCGGCGCCCTCCAGGTCGTGCGACTTGTGCCAGAGGTACGCCGCCTCCTCGCCCAGCGCGTCGACGACGGCGTGGTAGGCGTCGTAGTCGCAGTTCGAGCCGGGGAACGTGACGATGCCGAACTTCATCCCTCGCTCACTCCCGCGATCTCGAAGTCCTCGGTGACCGGGTTGGCGAGCAGCCGCTCGCACATCTCGCGCGCCCGCCGGTCGGCGGCGTCGGCGCTCTCCGCCTCCGTCTCGATCACCACGTGGCGTCCGACGTGCACGTCCCGCACCCCGGAGAAGCCGAGACTGTGGAGGGCGCCGGCGACGGCCTTGCCCTGGGGGTCCAGCAGTCCACGGCGGGGAACGATGTGGATGGCGACGCGATACCGGCTCATTCGTTCGGCCCCTCGATGGGCGGGCGGTTGGGTTGCTGGGGGCCGCCGCGCGGTCCGCGGCGCCGCTTGCGGCGCCGTCGCGCGGGCGAGCCGTCGGCGCGGGACTCGGGGCGCGAGAGGCGTTCGTCCTCGACCTCCTCCTCGTCCGCGAACTCCGCCTCCTCGTCCACGAGCTCCACCACCTCGAGGCTGGGGCGCGGTGCCGGCACCCGCGCCGCCGCCGCGGCGCCGGCACCCGCGCGGGGGGGCATGTCCTCGCGCAGCTCCGCCCGGTCGGTCCCGAACCAGCGGCTTCCGGCCGGCGCGGGCGCACGCTCCAGGAGACCGAGGATGGCGTCCTTCGAGAGGCCGAAGAGCACGTATAGGATGCCGAAGGGGAAGAAGAACTCCGAGCGAAAGATAATCACTCCGAGCACGATCCCGAGGACGACGGCGAGGCCGGCGAGCCCCTTCACGGAGCGGAGGCCGATCTTCGGCCACGCCGGGTAGGCGACGTCGCTGATCATGAGGAAGGCCAGCCCGGCCATCAGCCAGGGCACCATCCGGTCCCACGGGAGGTTGCCGAGGGGGGTGAGGCGATAGAGGTCCGACTGGCTGAACCAGTAGTAGGTGGCGAGCGTGCCGCCGGCCGCCGGACTGGGGAGGCCGATGAAGTGCGACTTCGCCTCCCCCGCCTGCGTGACGTTGAATCGCGCGAGCCGCATCACGGCGCAGGCCGTGAAGAGGAAGACGAAGACCCACGCCCAGCCGGAGCGGTTGAGCGTCGAGAAGTAGATGATCATCGCCGGCGCGAAGCCGAACGAGATGGCGTCCACGAGCGAGTCGAGCTCCTCGCCGAACTGGCTGCCGCTGCGCGTGGCCCGGGCGACGCGGCCGTCGAGCGCGTCGCAGATGCCGCCGTACACCACGCACTGCACCGCGAAGAAGAACTCGCCGCGCGACGCCGAGATGATGGCGAAGATGCCGAAGAACAGGTTGCCGAGCGTCAGGCCGCTCGGCAGCGCGAGGACGGCGCGGCGGACGTTGGGGCGGGGGAGTCGGCGTGGCTTCATGCGTTCGGCAGCTCCGCGAGGACGGTGGTGCCCGCGACGGTGAGCTCGCCGAGGCGGACCCGCACGACCGACGACGTCGGCATGAACACGTCCACGCGGGAGCCGAAGCGGATGATGCCGAAGCGCTCGCCCTGCTCGGCGCGGTCGCCCTCCCGGCTGTAGGTCACGATGCGGCGGGCGATCAGCCCGGCGATCTGGCGAACGAGGATCCGGTACGGACCGCTCTCGAGGCCGATGGACATCTGCTCGTTGTCCAGCGAGGACTTGTCGGAGGCCGCGTTGAGGAACTTGCCGGGCGCGTAGTGGACGTACCGCACGGTGCCGGTCACCGGGTAGCGGTTGACGTGCACGTCGAAGACGTTCATGAAGATCGAGACCCGGGTAGCGCGGCCGTGGATGAACGCCGGCTCGTCGACCTCGCTGATCATGACCACCTTCCCGTCGGCCGGCGCCACCACGACGCGATCGCCGCGCTGGCCCGACCGCTCGGGATCGCGGAAGAAGTACGCCACCCAGATGGCGACGACGAGCAGCGCGAGGGCGACGAGCCAGAGCGGCCAGGAGCGGCGGTTGAGCGCCAGGACGAAGGCCCCGGCGGCCGCCGCGGCGGCGATCGCCATGAAGAGGTGTCCTTCCCGGGCGAAGTTCACGAGAGCTCCGAAAGGTTCAGTGGGGTGCCGGTGAGCCGCCGGTAGGCATCGAGGTACCGCGCGCTCGTCGCCTCGACGACCGCGGGGGGCAGCGGGGGCGGGGGCGCCTCGCCGTTCCACCGGCCCGCACCGCGCTCGCCGTCGAGGTAGTCGCGCAGCGGCTGCTTGTCGAAGCTCGGCTGCGCGCGCCCCGGCGCGTAACGGTCCGCCGGCCAGAAGCGCGAGCTGT
>Ga0307409_100001684_pt1 | contig 11135 bp, 10 predicted proteins | sample 322Ometagenome_2_FD_203888 | JGI IMG/M metagenome (GOLD analysis project Ga0307409, IMG submission 203888) | Maize rhizosphere microbial communities from greenhouse at UC Davis, California, United States - 322HYB-O-2 | ecosystem: Host-associated > Plants > Roots > Rhizosphere > Soil | place...
TGATGGGGGATGTCGCCCCTATGGGGCTGAAGAGATGACGGCGACTCGTCGCCGGTAAGTTCAATGGAAGCACGCAGCGACTCCGCGTCATCTAACACCTCCGACAACCAGGGCGGAGGTGTTAGGTGAAGCGGTTTGGCGAGGTTGCTCGTTTGAAGGCACAGGACTTTTGTCAGCTGCGAGGGACCATTCGGCCGGTCTGGAGACCGGCGCTCCCAGTGGGCTCCGCGCGATCCTCGGTCCTTCTCCTTGGCGGACTTCCCGTCGGGGGGCACTTCACCGGTTCCGACTCTCAACACTCAACCATCAACTCTCAACCTCCTCTTCACTTCGTGACCGAGAGCCTTTCCTCGCAGACCTTCACGTGTTGCGCCAGCGCATCAAGAAGTGCCCCTACCACGCGATGCTTGATCCCCGACTTGTCCATGGAATCCGCCACCTTCATCGCGGCAGCGGGAATCTGCTCCGCCATCGCCCCGATGCGTTGGAGCAGTTCGGACGGAGGCAGGCCAAGTTCGCGGGCGCACGCTAGCCAGTGCCTGCCCACGATGTCCTTGATCTTGTATTTGCTCCCCACCTTCATCGCCAGCTTGGCCTTGTGAGGGTCGACTTTCCCGGGATACGGCAAGGCGCTGGAGAGATCGTAGAGGGGTGCCAGCCGGACTTGGCCGCGCGCTGCCAGCAGCAGGGAGTAGTTCTTGGCATGGGCATCGGTTCCGGCCATCAGCCAATTGAATGCGAGGGCATCGGCAAAGCGCCGGACGTCCGCCATGGGGCTGGAAGAGCTGTCCTTCAAGACACCCGCGATGTCTCTGGCCGAGGGGCCGCCTTCATTCTGATACTTCAGGCCCGGCATGATCGCCAGAGCTTGGCAGAAGTCCTCCTGATGAATCCGGACATGATGGCCGTTCACGAACCGGCGGTCATAGCGCTCGACGACGATCACGGGAATCCCGCCAGCATGAATGACCGTGGACGAGGCCGTAATGAGGCCCAACTCCTTCGCCAGGCACAGGCAGAAGTGCTCATTCTCCGCGTAGCCGTCGAAGTGCTCAGCAGAGGGTTTCAGAATGTGAGTGGTGGGTGTCCTGCCTTCCGGGACCCCCCACCGGCCGCTCTCCCGATCATGGTACAGGGCGGTCTTCGGCTGGGCTCCAGCCAGGCTGAATTGCCCGGAATCGGAACCTGTCCGGGTCAACCCGTGGTTCTCCAACAGGAGCCGGATCCGTTCACCCAGCTCTTCATCGGTGAGCCATTTCACGGTGTTCTCGTCGGATGCCCCCAGGAGTTTTTCGAGACGGTCGGGGCGGACGTATTGGAGCGCTCCGGCGCAATCTTCCCCTACATGGGAAATCAGCTTGAAGGCATTCCGGGGTGAGACTCGGAACCGCTGCCCCCATTGATCGAGAACCTGGCGATTGTCGGGGAGAAGCCCCCAGAGGAATGCCCCGATGGCCTTGTGGGAATGCTGGGCAACCACCAGGGGCACCGAGAGCGACATGGGAAAGGCTTCTGCGGATTCCCGCCACGCATCCTCATAGCGGAATTGAAGTCGGTCTCCGGTTTGGGAAATCCGGCCGACGATGGAGCGGTCGGAGATGACCCACAGGTCGTTGCTCATGGGAGGGGATGATCCTGGGTTTCATCCAACAGGTCGTTGAGATCGATGCCGCTGTTTTGACGGGGCTCCTGAACGGGCTCCAGGTGGATGGCCAATCCCAAGACCCGGAGCATTCGAAGCACCAGTCCCAGTTCCAGGGTCGCCTTACCCTTTTCCAGATCGATTACCCAATCCCGCCCGGTGCCGGTGCTCTTCGCGAGGTCCATCTGAGTCCAGTTCATCTTCTTCCTCCGGGCCCGGACCACGGCGGCCAGCTCACGCGCGGTTTGAATCTGCATGCAGCAACTCCTACCATTGTGGGCGAACGGCAACAATTAATAATGTCGCCGTACTGTAACATTTAAAAATGTGGGTTTTCGGCCACATTTCCCGGGATTTTTTAATCATGAATAATTTACCTAATAAATAGAGAGGTTTTTGAGGCGTTCTCCGAGTAATTTTGCGAGCGAAGGGGAGCAGGATCCCAAAAAGAAGAAAACGGCCGCAGTTGGGTGACTGCGGCCGTGGATGAAGGTAAGGGTGAATAGCATCGTCTGTCCCGGATCGAGGCGATTCAGTGGGGTGTCGCGGGCTGGCGTCACTTCGGACGTTTCCCGCGGGATCCACCGGGTGGTGGGGCAGGGGGAGCGAGGCGCGGAGGCTGAGACGGAGGCGTAGCGTCCGGCGATGGCCTACGGTTGGTGCGAGTCAGATTCTGGCCGAGCTTGGAGGCTCCCGGAGAAGCATTCTTCGATCCGCGCTGCGTGCGCGATCCGCGGCTCTTGGTCTGCTTGATCTGCGGGGTGACTTCCCCGCGCTGGTCCTCGCTCCGATGGCTGAACCAGCGAAGGTCGAGCCCTCGCTTGCTTTCGGTGGTGGAGGTCCCGCCGGCGCGCCACTGGAACTTTCCGGATACCACGATGGCGGCGACGGTGATGGCGCCACTCGCCCATTGCATGTTCGGGTCCGGGAGTTTCCCCGTAAGGAGGTAACTCGGGATCCCGATGCCAACGGTCCGGGCGAGAGTGAACAGGTAGTCGACGAGGGGGCTGGATTCTTTTGCGTTCATTAGCAGGTTTCTATTTTGGGTCCTTTTTCTTCAGCCCAAGGCGATCCCCGCGCGGGGCTTCGCACTTCGTGAAGTTCCCGCCAGCGTGAGTGCGGATAGCTAAGATTGCATGATATTTTAGCCTCTAGCGCGGATTCGCGCCGAATGGATTGGATCCGATCCATCGGAAAATTCCTCGTGGTTTCGGCGAGCGAAAGGCGGAGCCGTGAGTGACCTGCCGCCATCTGTTTCGGTTTCCCGAATCTTTCGCGCCGCTCTCCGCCACCCGGTCCGGACCCAAGGGAGCGGGGACGCATGGCAAATTGCGATACTTGCCATAGCGGGTGCTTGGCAATCGGGGAGAGCAGCGCTCAAGTTGATCTAACATCCGCTCGGCATGGAATGGCATGCATGGCGTGGCATTGGTTTATCTCCCCTCTTCCCTCCCTCTCTCCCTCCATTATGGATACCTCCTCCTCCGACCGGAAATCCTCCCTGCCCAAGCATGCGGCAAGACCTCGTTCCAAGGACGAGGACGAGGCAATGCTGGCCGCCACCCGTCGGCACTATTTCATCGCCGATCCATCCACTGCCCGCTTTCTCGACGTCCAGGACAAGGACGAGCTACTGCGTCTGCTGGAAAAGGACGAGTCCCTGAGGAAGTATCATTGTCGTGGGGAGCACCCCCTGCGGTTCTTCCATCAGATCAAGGACAAGTACGTGGTCCTGAACAAGGGCACGATCGGGCAACTGATCAAGCAGGCACTCGAGCGCCATCCGGTGGATCTGACGGTGGAGGATGAGGACGGCAGGCGGCGCTTTGAGGAGGGCTGCAGGCTCGTGAAGGAGACCTACCGGCTGAAGGAGCTTCGCGTGGCCTCGCGCTTTTCACAGCTTCCGGGCGGCAACATGCCCACCATCGGCAGGGAGGCGGCCCGCTACTTCCATGAACTCCTCGGCAACCAAGGCTCGTCCAAGCGCATCGCGATCGGTGGCGGACGCACGCTGCGTGACATGACGATCGCCTTGGAATGCGGGTATTCCTCCGCGATCATTGCCGCGACCAACTATGCGACCCGCATCCCGGATGATGAGATCTTCGACAGCAGTTATCTGGCGATGAAGGTGCACTGGCTCTTCGAGGGGAGCCGTGCGGAGGTGGTGAGCATCCCGCCCCTGCCGGGCGGCGGCTTGGCAGACACCGAGGGTGGGGAAGAGGAGGAAGCAAGGAACCGCCATGAGGCCGCCAGCTGGCACAACGATCTCTATCGGCGGAACAAGGACATCGAGGCCCTCTTCAAGAAGTCCACCGAAAGCGACGTGGTCTTCCTGGGCGCCGGCGAATTCGGCAAGGACTCGCCTTCCCTCAAGCGCGTCTACCAGCACCTCGGCGTGACCTACGAGATGTTGAAGGACCTGAAGCCGCCACCAGCCGGGGATATCAATCTGTCGTTCTTCGATGACAATGGCGATGACATCACCCGGAAGATCCTGGCGAAGGTGATCCCCGACGACAGGCCTGGCTGGGATCCGGTGACGAAGAGCTTCTTCGGAGCCGACGGGGATTGTCATCCTTTCTTGATCGGCATGAGCATCGCTTGCCTGCAGCAGATGGTCCGGGATGAAAAGACCGTGGTGCTGGTCGCCGGCGGGGATGGCAAGGGCGAGGCCATCCGTGCAGCCCTGAAAACCAAGGCGGTCAATGCCCTGATGACCGATATGACCACCTTCAACTTCCTGGCAGACCGGCTGCGCAGAAGCACCCGCTGATGTCACTTCATCCCACGCGTCGCCAAACTCGGCTGACCCCGGGTGGCACTGCTGCGAGCTGTGACCGGCTTAAAAGAGATGCTTGAGGTGGGGGTCCGCGATGATGCTCATTCGCTGGTCGGGGTGGGCTTCGACCGCGGACTCCATCAGGTGCTTGGCAAGCTCCACGTGGCCGGAAAGGTAATGGATCGCTGCCAGCTCGTGGAGCACGCGGGCGGCGAACTGCGCATCGGCGCGGCCGGCCTTCGCCAGCACCTGCGCGATTTCCTGCACCGTATCGAACCGCTCCGCAGCCATCGCACAAGCCAAGCGGACGCGCAGGACGGGGGATGTAGCGCGGATCTCGGGAGGCAGCGCATCCACGAGTTCCCACGCCTCCTCATACATTCCCAGAATGACGAAGCCTTCTGCTTCCTCGCGAACCGCCTGCTCGTTTATCATCTCCGTGTCCTTGGCTCCCTTCATCACTTCCCTTGCGCTCCTCGCTTCTGCTGCCCTGGGCTGCGGCTCTCTTAGCGGGTCCGGCTGGTAGGCTTGGACGCTCCTCCACGTCCGGTGCCTCCGAAGAACTCCGCCAAGGTGACAAAGCCATCATCATCCGCGTCCAAGCGATTGAAAAGAGTGGCGGCGACTTCGGGCGGCGATTGTGTGAATCTCGGCAAGGTCGAGAATTCATCCAGCGTGAGAAGGGCGTCGTCACCCGCCAGAGCGAGGAACAGGGAGGCCACCTTCGCATCCAGCTGTTTGTTCAGTTTGGCGATCGCAGCCTGCCGCTCGTCTTCGTCGACGATTCCGTCGCCATTGGTGTCCCAGACGTTGCCTCCCTGGACGCGCGCGTTGGCGCGGGATTCCTCGTAGGCCTGCCGCTCCATCTCGCTGATCACCCCGTCACCGTTCAGATCCAGGAACGCCGGCGTCGACGTCGATGCACCGGGCGGAACCGCCGCACAGATGCCCGCGAACGTGAGTGAAAGTGCGGTAAAGGTTTTCATGCGGTATCGCCTTTGACGCTGCGAAGTGCCGGCCGGTTACACACAGAGTGCCGCCGTGGCTCATGGCCAGTGGGGCCCGGGTGGCTTGTTAGGTGATTTGCCTGGGCTGTTGGAGGCTTGGGCGCGCGGTTTTCCGGATCTCAGGAAGCGCAGCAGTCATCGCGAAGCACGGCGAGCCAACTCGCTTCGGCGATCAGCCGGTCCCGGCCATCTTTCTCCAATGCGGAGAGCAAGCGCGGATCAATGATCACCGGAGACGAAGGTGCCCTCTCGAATGGATCCTCGTTGGTGGGACGGAAATCGGAGAGCCGGGCTTCCCGGCCAAGCTCCAATGTCGCGAGCCAGATCTCACGTCCCACATGGAGTTCCACACAAATCCCACCGCACTCCTGCAAATCGTGAAAGGTCACGGGCCATGGTAGCTCCGTATCCTCCGGTGCGCCACGTCTCTAACATGGAGAATTCCGCGCGGTCTCACGTAAGCCCCACGCGGGGGACGAGTAGGAATTTTACCGAGGCAAGAGATTGGAGGGACAGGCCCGTGACCGGCTGGGTTTGAAATTCCGGCCACGGGCGCTTACCTACTCACACGTTACCACGGAAAGGTTCGATGCCCGGCTCGCATCCGAGGATGGGCCCCAGGCACGAATGCGATAGCTCGACAGATGCACTCGTCTTCGCCGGGCTGCAATGAACGCACAGGGAGGGGATCTACGGATGGGATTTTCCGAAGGGATCCATCGGAAATACCGAAGGCTGGTTATGTCTCGCTTCTGCATCCTACTCCGGTGCATGATGGGCCGATGGTCCCCTGCCTGCTCCGGAATGGCGTGAAGTTTTGCGAGGTGATCGAAGCGGGAAACCCGCTGCGTCCCGACGATGAAGGAACGATGGTGTTCCTCACGACAGAACGGGTTCTACCAAGTCCCGGCGATGCCTTTGTATTCGCCAGCCCGGACATTCAATTTCCGGTCACCATCCTTCAGTCCCGCATCGAGGTGAGCGGTTGGAGAACCATTTGCGTGATCGCCGATCGCAGTCCGGCGTCGTAAGGAATTCGATTCGGGGCGCTGTCGCAGGGCAAAGCAAGCCGGGGGACAACCCCGATTCCGGGTGTGCAAACGGCGGACGCAACATCGGCGTTCTGCATGACGACGCGCGCCGACTCTATTGCGCTTTGTTGGTTTGCGGGTCCCGCGGAGTGGCGCACGTTCTGCAAGTAGGGAGGCAGACCCTTGCTTAGGCCTTTAACTCAAGTGAACTATGAAAACGACCAACGCTTCGGTCGGACGGTTTTTGCATCTCTCCTCCAGCCCGATTTCCCGGACTCTCGGCGGGATGCTGGCGGGCGCGGCGATCGCGCCCCTTTCGCTTCATGCGGTCGATAACCTGTGGACGGGTGTCGTCGATACCGACTGGAACAATCCCGGCAACTGGAGCGACCCGCATGGATTCGGCTCAACGCACGTGCCGACCAATGCCGCCGGTCACCCGGGGGACGAGGATGCAGTGGTCAATACGATCACTCCCCGCATCGCGACCATCACCGCCGATCTCGCGGCGACACCTCGCGACATCAAGGTGGGCGTTGGGGGAGCCACCGGGCAGGTCAATCATCATGCGGGAGTTGCTGCCACGGGAGGTCCGAACTGGATGATCATCGGGGACGGTGGAGGGGCAAATGGCACCTACAATCTCGCCAATACCACCACCACGGGTGGCACCCTGACCGGGTTCGGGGTAGGCACAGGGTCCGCCAGCGCGGGCCAACTTCGCGTGGGCCTCGCAGGTGGGACGGGGACGATGGCCATCAACACCTCAGGCACGCTGACGGTGGCCAATGACATTTTCGTCGGCATCAACGCCACCGGCATCATCAAGATGGACAGCGGCACCGTGAACCGGAATACCGGCTGGAGCGCGATTGGCGTGGGCGGTGGCAATGGCACCTTCAACCAGTCAGGCGGCACCTTCACCGGTGCCAATGAAACCGTGGTGGGACTGGATGGCGGTTCGCAGGGCTTTCTCAATCTCACCGGAGGAACCTACACCGCGAGTGGCAACCTTCAGATCGGACGCGCCGGCGCGACCGGCACGGTCAACGTATCCGGCGCCACGACCCAGCTCGATGCCAATGCGGAGATCTGGGTGGGCGAGAACCCCGGGAGCAATGGCTTTCTTACGGTGAACAGCGGCACGGTCAACGTCGCGAGTTGGGTAGCGATAGGCCGAAATGGCTCGGTGGGCACCCTGACCGTTGCCGGGACGGGCACGCTCAATCAGGGGATCCTTGCTGCCGATAGCCGGCTTTCCATGACCAACTTCGGCCAGCCCACGACAGCAACGGTGAACCTGGATGGCGGCACGCTGACGACCCGCGGCATCATCGACGAGGCGACAGGCACTTCCACGGTCAATCTCAATGGTGGAGTGCTGAAGCCTCGCATGAACAACGGCAACTTCATCGCCAACGTCGCCAGCATCGTCGTGAAGACGGGCGGAGCGAAGATTGATACCGACGGCTTCGATATCACCATCAACCGGCCTCTAACAGGAGGTGCGGGCGACGGTGGCTTGCAGAAATCCGGCGCTGGCGCCTTGCTGCTCGACGCCGTGAATACTTACACCGGCGCGACGACCGTGAGTGCTGGAACCTTCGGCGGGAACGGCAGCGTCAGCGGGGCGGTCTCAGTCGCATCCGGCGCTATCTTGAAGCCGGGCACTCCGGTGGGAAACTTTGACGCAGGTGCCGTGACTCTTTCCCCCGGTGCCACGCTTCAGATCGATGCGAACGACAATGGTGCGGGCCGCCTCGATGTGACCGGCAATCTTACGATAACCAACGCGACGCTCGCCGTGTCTCCGGACCTGAGTTCACGCGTTTACATCATCGCGACCTATGGATCCCGCACGGGAACATTCATCGCTCCGGCACTGCCTGGCGGGTATTCGATCAACTACACGTTCAGCGGGAACCAGATCGCGCTGACGCGGGCGGCGACGGCATTCGACAATTTCATCGATCCGCTGTTCCCCTCGAATCCCAATGATCCGGCATTCGTCGGTCCCAATGCGGACCCCGACAGCGATGGCGTGCGCAGCTTCGACGAGTTCGCGCTCGGTGGCAATCCATCGCAAGGCGGTGATCGTTCCAAGGTGTTCTCCCTGGTCGCGGACAGCAACGACGTCGGTACCGCGCGCGAGCTGCTCTTGACGATCGCCGTTCGCGCGGGCAATGACGGTCCCGGCGGAAACCCGGTTTTCGCTCCCACGTCAGGCAATCCGACGGCGACGATCGATGGCATCACCTACACCATCCAAGGCAGCACGGACTTGCTCAACTTCGACAGTCCGGTCTCGGTGGTGGGGACCGTCGCCACCGGGCTCCCCGCGGCTCCGGCAGGATACGAATACCGCACCTTCCGTCTGAATGCTTCCGACGGACTGCCGAGCCGGGGATTCATGCGGGTCCAGATCAGCCCGTGAGGTGCGACCAAGCGGCTACCCTTCCTTCTTCAGAACGCGAGCCGCGCGAGCGAATAACGAGCGGATGGCGAGTTCCGTGCGATCGAGCGCGACTGCCACCGACTTCGAAACATCGGCGAGCAGGCAGGCACCAAGCGCGAGCAGCGGAAGTCCGGGGCCGGGAATCAGGCAGAACACAATGCCGGCAATGAGCAGGAGGCTTCCCACGACCGGTTTTAGAAAACGCCTGAAGCTCGACCGCTCCGAATCCTCGGAATGGTTTCGTTCGTAGCGGTCTTGAAAGCGGTGCCCGGGACGACCGCTCTTGAATTCGCGCCAACGTTGCTTCCACCCTTGAGCCATTCTCTAACAGACAACGGGAAAGTCGTTCGTCAACCGACGCTTACCCGACGAGGCAGAATTGCCTCTGACGAATTTTCCGCTATATACTCCCATGCTCAGGTCAATACGTCGTTTGAAGGATGGAATGCGGCGGCGCTTCCCGCGTGTGGCGGGAGTGTTCTTTTACATGAGCCGCAGGAGGAAGCGGTTCATCGCTCTCTTCTTCGTGTTGGCTCACGTGCTGGGCGCTCTCACCTCGGTGCAGGCGATCATGACGACTAGAACGTCCCAGGGAGCGACTGCATGGGCCGTGGCTCTGAATACGGTGCCCATGGCCGCAGTCCCCGCTTACTGGGTTTTCGGCAGGACGAAATTCGAAGGCTACATCTCAGGGAGGCAGGGCAGCGATGAGCGCTCCATTCAGGTGGTGAAGGACCTGAAGGAACGATACAAGGCTTCCGGAGTCGCCGTCGCGAGCGAGGATGCGGGGTCGGCAAAAGTGCTGGAGCGCCTGACGAAGCTGCCCGCGACCTTGGGGAATGAAGTCCAGCTTCTCCGCAACAGTGACGCGATCTTCCCCTCCATCTTCAAGGGCATCGACGAGGCGAAGTCCTATGTTCTCATCCAATTCTACATCGTCCGGGACGACGAGCTTGGGAAGCAGCTGAAGGATCATCTTCTGGCGGCGCGCCGGCGTGGGGTTCGCGTCCACTTCCTCTACGATGAAATCGGCAGCTATGGTCTTCCTTCCGAGTACACCGCGGAGCTGAGGAATGCGGGGGCCGAGATCATGCCCTTCAATTCGATGAAGGGTTGGAACAACCGGTTCCAGGTGAACTTCCGGAATCACCGGAAGGTCGTCATTGTCGATGGCCGCACGGCGTGGGCGGGTGGTGCCAACATCGGCGATGAGTATAGCGGTGGCGACGCGAAGCTGTCGCCGTGGCACGATACGATGGTGCGGGTCAGCGGGCCCGCGGTGCAGGCGATTCAGCTGCCGTTTTTCGAGGATTGGATCTGGAGCAGCGACAAGGAGCTGGCATTGGAGTGGGCTCCCGTGCGAGCGACGCCAGATGGCGGACAGAAGGTCCAGTGCATCGCCAGCGGGCCGGCGGACTCGCTGGAAACCTGTACGCTCCATTTCCTCCACCTGATCCAGTTGGCAAGGTCGCGTCTCTGGATCGCCACTCCGTACTTCGTGCCGGATGAACAGGTCATCAGCGCACTGGAGCTCGCCGCGCTGCGGGGGGTCGAGGTGCGGATCCTCGTCACAGATCAATGTGACAGTCCTTTGGTGGATCTTTCCGGATGGGCATTTGTGGAACGCCTCGGTCGAGTCGGAGTGCGTTTCTACCGGCACACGGAAGGGTTCATGCACCAAAAGGTGACCCTGATCGATTCCGCGATTGCCACCGTGGGCTCGGCGAACATCGACAATCGCTCGTTCCGCCTGAACTTCGAGCTTACGGTTCAAGTCGAGGACCAGGGCTTTGCGGCCGAGGTCGAGAAGATGTTTGAGAAGGACTTCGAGAAGTCCCGGCTGGTGGGACTGAAGGAGCCGACCGAGAGAGGCACCGCCTTCCGGATCAAAGTGCGCGCGGCAAATCTGCTGTCTCCGATCCAGTGAGGGCCGGACTTTTTTCGTTAGAAGGTGTGGGAGAATGGCAGGCGGCGCGGGGTGAGCCGGTGCCCGGCTGCAATCGCAATCTGCAAACGGTGCGCGCAATCGGCACAGCCTGACCTCTCCGATCCGCTTCGCGGACTAAGGGCGATCCGCGTGAAGTAGGGGATAGGCGAGGCGATTGGCGCGAGGAACGGGAATTGCAAGGAATCGCTAATCCCTCGTAACCATGAAAACCCTACGCCTCTTCCTGTTGGTCCTTTCGGCGGTCACCGCGCTTCCGGCATCCGCTCAGCT
>Ga0307409_100001685_pt1 | contig 11133 bp, 10 predicted proteins | sample 322Ometagenome_2_FD_203888 | JGI IMG/M metagenome (GOLD analysis project Ga0307409, IMG submission 203888) | Maize rhizosphere microbial communities from greenhouse at UC Davis, California, United States - 322HYB-O-2 | ecosystem: Host-associated > Plants > Roots > Rhizosphere > Soil | place...
ACGGGCGATGCCCCGTCAGCCACGACCGCCCCAAGGGCGGGGCTGCGGGCCTCGGCGGTCGTCGTGCTCGTGGTGCTCACGCTGGCGACCGCCGGCTGCACCCGCGAGGCGGCCCCGCCGAGCCACCGGCTGGAAGGGACCTACATCGTGCACGGCGTCTTCTCCCACCACAGGTTCGGCACCCCATGCAGATCGGCCGACGCCGGCTACCCGGACATCACGCCGGGCACGGCGGTGCGGGTGCTCGACGACACCAAGGCCGTGGTGGGAACGGCCGAGCTCCGGGGCGGGACCCTGCGCGACGGCCCGCTGCGCGGCAACGACGACGACTGCGTGTTCTCGTTCTCGCTGACCGTCCCCCAGCGGGACCTCTACCGGATCGAGGTCGGCCAGCGCCCCGGCCAGGTCCCCTTCACCAGGTCCGACCTGGAGAAGTCGGGTTGGAAGGCCGACCTGACCATCGGCGCCTACACGATGTTCGGCGGCATCTAGTGCGGCATCTAGTAGTGTCCGGCGGCAATCCGGACCGGGGGTGGCCATGACGCAGACGCGAGAGCGCGAGGACGAGTCGCCGACGCCTGTGACCCGGTCCAGGACGGCGGTCCTGGCCGAGCGGATCCCGATCCGCCGGATCGTCCTGGTCACCTTGAGCATCCTGATCGGTGCCGGCGTGCTCCTGGGCTCCTGGAAGACCCTGACCCTGTCCGAGGGCCGGATCAGCGCCTCCGGCTGGCGTGACTTCCTGGTCTTCGGGGTCGCCCTGGGGAGCATCTACGCGCTCATCGCGCTCGGCTACAGCCTGGTCTACGGCATCCTGCTGATGATCAACTTCGCCCACGGCGAGGTCTTCATGGTGGGCGCGTTCGCCTCCTACTACGTCGCCCAGTCGCTGGAGTCCGCCGGCCTGCTCGACAGCAACCCCGTCCTGAGCATCCTCATCATGCTGGTGGCGGCGACCCTGGCCTCGATGGCGGTGGCGGTGCTGCTGGAGCGGGTCGCCTACCGGCCGCTGCGCAACGCCCCCCGCCTGGTCCCCCTGATCACCGCCATCGGCGCCTCGCTGTTCCTCCAGTACACGGCGGCCAGCTTCTTCGGTTCGGACTCCAAGGGCTACCCGAGCATCGACGCTCTCGAGGGCACCTGGACGGTCCTCGGCATCCCGATCGGCAGGAGCCTGCTGCTGGCCATCGTGACGGCGGTGGTGATGATGGTCGCCCTGACCCTGTTCATCGCCAGGACCACCATGGGCAAGGCCATGCGGGCGGTCGCCGAGGACAAGGAGATCGCCAGCCTGATGGGGATCAACGTCAACCGGGTGATCGTGGCCACCTTCGGGGTCGGCGGGATCCTGGCCGGGGTCGCCGGGGTCATGTTCGCCCTGGTGTTCGGCCTCGTCCAGTACAACATGGGCTTCGTCCCCGGCATCAAGGCCTTCACCGCGGCCGTGCTGGGAGGCATCGGGAGCGTCGCCGGCGCGGCCATCGGCGGGCTGATCCTGGGGGTGGTGGAGTCGGTGGCGCCGTTCCTGCTGCTGGCCGGCATCCACGTGCCCGCCCCCAACCAGCTCAGGGACGTGGTCGCCTTCTCCATCCTGGTCCTGGTCCTCATCTTCCGGCCCGGAGGGATCCTCGGGTCGGGCGAGCCGGAGCGAGGGTAGGACCGTCGTGACCGGGTCCGAGCTGAACACCAGGGCGGTCAGGGCCGGCCTGATCGGCGCCGCCGCTCTCGTCTACCTGGCCCTGGTGGGGATGATCCAGAAGTTCGACAGCCGCAACCTCATCGGCGACTTCCTCACCCTCGGCAACCTGCTCATGGCCCTGCCGCCGCTGCTCACCGGGTACCTGGCCATCAGGCCGCGGCTGATCGGGGGGAAGCGTGAGGCGACCGTCCCGCGCGCCGCCCTGGTCGGCGGGCTGATCAGCGGGGCGGTCGTGGGCGCGATCACCGCGGCCGGAGTCGCCGTGGTCGAGCTCCTCCCCGAGGGCGCGGTGCGGCGCATCTTCATCCAGGTGTCGCCGGAGCTGCTGTCGATCCTCACCTTCGGCCGGGGGGTGCCCGCCGGCCTGGTCGTGCTGGTGCTCTTCACGGCCGTGCTGGGGGTGCTCGGGGCCGGGTTCCGGCTGCTCCCCGACCGCTTCCGGGTCCCCCTGGGCGTCGGCCTGGCCACCACCCTGATCTTCGCCCTGCTCCAGCGGATCTTCCCGCCCCTGCTGTTCGAGCTCGGGCTGGACACCCGCTGGCTGTACAGCCCGACCCTGCTGGGCCTGACCGTCCCGGGGGCGCTGGTCGTCTTCGCCATCTCGGCCGGGCTGGCCGTGCTGTGGAGGGTCAGGGGCCCGGTGGTGCGCGAGCGGGTGCAGCAGCTGCCCCCTCAGCGCCGCAAGCTGCTCAACACCACCAGCCTGCTGGTGCTGGCCGTGGTCCTGGCGTTGCTGCCCCAGCTGATCGGCTCGACCCTGTCCCAGGTGCTGGGCACGGTCGGCGTCTACCTGCTGATGGGGCTGGGCCTGAACATCGTGGTCGGCTACGCGGGGCTGCTCGACCTGGGCTATGTGGCCTTCTTCGCCACCGGCGCCTACATCACGGCGCTGTTCACCGGGGCCAACCGGGTGACCTCCATCGGCGACCTGGTCGCGCCGGCGTTCGCGCTGCACCTCAACTTCTACCTGGCCGTGCCGTTCGTGATCATCGTCACGGCCGTCGTCGGGCTGCTGATCGGCGCCCCGGTGCTGCGCCTGCGCGGCGACTACCTGGCCATCGTCACCCTCGGCTTCGGCGAGATCGCCAAGGTCGCGGTGCAGTCCTCCTGGCTCCAGGAGTTCACCGGCGGGCCGCAGGGGCTGCGCGACGTCACCGACGCGGCCATCGGCGGGGTCGGCTTCCGTGACCCGCAGCCGTTCTTCTACCTGGTTCTGGTGTTCTGCGGCCTGGCCGTGTTCGTGTCCCAGCGCCTGGCCGGCTCCAGGATCGGGCGGGCCTGGAACGCCATGCGCGAGGACGAGATGGCCGCCGAGGCGATGGGCGTGAGCACGATCAAGTTCAAGCTGCTGGCGTTCGCGATGGGCGCGGCCGTGGGCTGCCTGTCGGGCGCGCTGTTCGCCGTGCAGATCGGCTCGATCGCGTCGGCCAGCTTCACCATCCTCGTCTCCATCACCGTCCTGGCCGTGGTCATCCTCGGCGGCATGGGCAGCATCCCCGGGGTGATCGTCGGCACGCTGCTGCTGATCGGCCTGCCCGGGCTGCTGGACGAGTTCGAGGAGTACCGGCTGCTGGTCTACGGCGCCGCCCTCATCCTGGTCATGGTCCTGCGGCCCCAGGGGCTGGTCCCCAACGTGCGCCGCAGCCGCGAGCTCCAGGAGGACGAGGCGGCCCAGGACCAGTGGCTCAAGACCGAGGAGGCCCCGGCGGTGACGGTCGGGGGCGGAGGTGGGGCCTCGTGAGCGCCCTGCTCGAGGTCCGCGGGCTGGTCCGGCGCTTCGGCGGCCTGAACGCCGTCGACGGGGTGGACCTGGACGTCAACGAGGGCGAGATCCTCAGCGTCATCGGCCCCAACGGGGCCGGCAAGACCACCCTGTTCAACGTGGTCACCGGCCTGTACGTGGCCGACGAGGGGTCGGTCAGCTTCGCCGGGCACAACCTGGTCGGGCTCCAGCCCAACCAGATCTGCGCCCTCGGCATCGCCCGGACCTTCCAGACGGTGCGGCTGTTCCCGAACATGACCGTGCTCGAGAACACCATGGTCGGCCAGCACTGCCGCACCCGGTCGGGGGTGCTGGGGGCGGTCCTGCGGCTGCCCGGGACCAGGGCCGAGGAACGGCGGGTCCTGGAGCGGTCGCGCTCGGCGCTGTCGTTCTTCGGCAACCGGCTGGCCGGCTACCGGGAGAACCAGCCGGCGTTCGTGCTGTCGTACGCCAACCGGCGGCGGCTGGAGATCGCCCGGGCGATGGCCACCGACGCCAGGCTGATCCTCCTGGACGAGCCGACGGCGGGCATGAACCCGAGGGAGACGCAGGAGATGACCGAGCTGATCGGCAAGCTCCGGGACGAGCGGGGCTTCACGATCGTGGTCATCGAGCACGACATGCGCCTGGTCAAGGGGGTCTCGGACCGGGTCGTGGCGCTCGACTACGGCCGCAAGATCGCCGACGGCACCTACGAGGAGGTGGCCAACGACGAGCGGGTGGTCGAGGCCTACCTCGGCAAGCGGGCGGCGGAGGAGGCGGCCGGTTGAGCGACGACGGCGCGCCAGTGCTCGAGCTGCGCAACGTGAGCACCCACTACGGGCTCATCGCCGTGCTCCGGGACGTGAACCTGGAGATCCGGGCGGGCGAGATCGTCTGCCTGCTCGGCGGCAACGCCAGCGGCAAGTCGACCACCCTCAAGACGATCCTCGGCATGGTGACGCCCAGCGAGGGCGAGGTCGTCTTCCGGGGCGAGACGATCAGCGGCCGGTCCACCACCGAGATCGTCGGCCGTGGGATCACCATGGTCCCCGAGAACCGCCGGCTGTTCACCCGCATGACCGTGCGCGAGAACCTGGAGCTGGGCAGCTACCTGCGCACCGACAAGGCCAAGGTCAAGGAGGACCTGGACCGGGTGATGGAGCTGTTCCCGCGGGTCAGGGAGCGGCTCTCCCAGAAGGCGGGGACGCTGTCGGGCGGCGAGCAGCAGATGGTGGCGATGAGCCGGGCCCTGATGGCCGACCCCAAGGTCCTGCTGATGGACGAGCCCTCCATGGGGCTGGCCCCGGTCCTGGTCGACCAGGTGTTCCAGATCATCCAGGACATCAACAAGCTCGGCACGGCCATCTTCGTGGTCGAGCAGAACGCCAACATGGCCTTGTCGATCGCCGACCGCGGCTATGTCCTCCAGACCGGGCAGATCGTGCTCGCCGACGCGGCCAAGGCGCTGCTCGAGAACCCGCAGATGCGCGAGGCGTACCTCGGCGAGCTCACCTGAGGCAGGCTGGAGCAGGGGCCGGGCTGGAGCAGGGGCCGGGCGACCGGCTCAGGCCCTGTCCGGCGAGGGCCGAGAGCCTTTGGCTCCGTTCGCGCACCTTCCCCGAGTGCGCGCGTTCTCTACTCGGTCCTCGGACCCTCGCGCCGGACGGACCTCAAGGTCCCAGGGGACCCCGATTGGCGGCACGCTAACAGCCCGCCGGGCAGGGGGTCAACCGGCTGAATCCCTTGTGCCGCAACGGATCCAGTATCGTTGCAGGTGGTACCTGCGACGATGGCCGACCAGGTTCGGGGGCGGTTTCCTGCTCCCTAGTCCGGCCGGGTGATGTCCGGCCCCAGATGCGCCTGGCCCGCGCCGTGTCATCCCCCCGATCCTGACGAGATCCGCACTCAGCCGGTTTGAGGCCGTCGCCGACCGGGGTAGGAGGTTCGGGTCCTGGTCGAGCAGTGACGAGCCGATGGCGGACCGCGTGAACCTGACCCTCCCGCCGAACTCCAGTTGCCTCCCCGATCTCCGGCGATCGGTCGCGGGGAGCTTCGAGAGCGTCGACCGGGCGGTCATGGCCGACGTCCTGCTGGCCCTCGACGAGGCGGTCAGCAACGCCATCCGTCACGGCTCCCGGGCCGGCGAGCCGGTGCAGGTGTCGGTGGAGAGCGACGGCGAATGGGTCGAGATGTCGGTGCGCGACGGCGGGCCGACCCCACGGCTGCCCCGGCTGCCGGACGAGCCGCCGCCCGTGCTGGAGACGGGCGGGCGGGGCCTGTGGCTGATCCTGCAACTGGTGGACGAGGTCCGCCTGCAGCGGATCGGCGACGGGACCCGGCTGGTCATGCGACGCCGTGTCACCTCGCCGGTGGACACCATGGTCGGACCCGACGGGGCCGGTTGATAGACTCGCCTGCGTGGCCACCTCGTCATCCCCGCTGGTCCTGCTGGACGGGCACAGCCTCGCCTTCCGGGCCTTCTTCGCCCTGCCCAGCGACCTCCAGACGACCACCGGGCAGCTGACCAACGTCGTCTACGGCTTCACCACCATGCTGGTCAAGCTGTTCGGCGACTTCTCCCCGGACCGGATCGCGGTCTGCTTCGACCTGGGCCGACCGGCCTACCGCCACGACGTCTACGACGGCTACAAGGCGAACCGCCGGACCACCCCCGACGACTTCAGCTCCCAGATGCCGCTGGTCCGCGAGGTGCTGGCCGCCCTGCGGATCCCGGTGGTCGAGGTCGCCGGGTACGAGGCCGACGACCTGATTGCCACCCTGGTCCGCGAAGCCCGGGAGGAGCGGCTGCCGGTGCTGGTCGTCACCGGGGACCGGGATGCTCTCCAGATCATCGACGACGCCGCCGACGTCCGGGTGATGATGACCCGCCGGGGGATCACCGACACCGCCATCTACGACGAGGCCGCCGTCCAGGAGCGCTACGGGGTGCCGCCCGAGCGCTACATCGACGTGGCCTCCCTGCGCGGCGACCCCTCGGACAACCTGCCGGGCGTCCCCGGGGTCGGGGACAAGACCGCCACCAAGCTGGTCCAGACCTACGGCACGGCCGAGGAGGTGGTCGCCCACGCCGCCGAGCAGCGGGGCAAGCTCAAGGAGAACCTGCTCGCCCACGGCGAGGACGTCCTCCGCAACAAGCAGCTGATGCGGCTGCGCGACGACGTGCCCCTGCCGGTCGGGGCGCGCGACCTGCGCATGGGGGCCTGGGACCGGGCCGAGATCCACCGGCTGTTCGACACCCTGGAGTTCCACCCGCTGCGCGAGCGGCTGTTCGCGGCCGCGGTCGACACCGGGCCGGTGGACACCGGGTTCGAGGTCGACGCCCGCCGCCTGGCCAAGGGCGAGCTGGCGGCCTGGCTGGCCGCGGTCCCGCCCGGCCGGCCGGTCGCCCTGGCCGCCCGCCTGCACACCAGCCCGGGCCAGGCCGAGCTCACCGGGGCCGGCCTCTGGGCCGAGGGCGTCCAGGAGGGCGGCGCCGTCTGGGTCGACCTGGAGGACGGGGCCGGGCCCGAGGACCTGGAGGCGCTGGCCGCCCTCCTCGGCGACCCCGACCGGCCCAAGCTGGCCCATGACGCCAAGTATCTGTACCTGGCGACCTGGGCCAGGGGGTGGGAGCTGCAGGGGCTGGTGATGGACACGGCCCTGGCCGCCTACCTGGTCCTGCCGGCCCAGCGGACCTACGACCTGGCCGACCTGGCCCTGCGGTACCTGCGCAAGGAGCTGCGGCCCGAAGGGGCCGGCGGCGGCGAGCAGCCGGCCGGGGAGGGCACTCAGCTCGCCCTGGACACCGAGGGGGAGGACGAGACCTGGCCCGACTGGTGCCTGCGGGCCCAGGCGGTGGGGGAGCTGGCCGTCAAGCTGGGCGAGGAGCTGGCGGCCATGGACGGCGGGCGGCTGATCGACGAGGTCGAGCTGCCGCTGGTCCCGATCCTGGCCAAGCTCGAGCGGACCGGCATCGCCGTCGACCTGTCGGTGCTGGACGAGATCCGCGACCGCCTCGACAGCCGCCTGGCCGACCACGAGGCCCGCGTCTACCAGCTGGCCGGCGAGGAGTTCAACATCGGCTCCAACCCCCAGCTCCAGCAGATCCTGTTCGAGAAGCTGCGCCTGCCCAAGACCAAGCGGATCAAGACCGGCTACACGACCGACCACAACGCCCTGGCCCAGCTGGCCACCACCGACCCGCACCCGATCCTGGACGCGCTGCTCGGCTACCGCGAGGTGGCCAAGCTGAAGAACACCTACGTCGACGCCCTGCCCAAGCTGGTCGACAAGGACACCGGCCGCATCCACGCCCAGTTCAACCAGCTCATCACCTCCACCGGCCGCCTCTCCACCCAGAACCCCAACGTCCAGAACATCCCCATCCGCACCGAGACCGGCCGCGAGATCCGGCGGGCCTTCGTGGCCGCCCCCGAGGCCGAGGGGCTGCTGGTGGCCGACTACGCCCAGATCGAGTTCCGGGTCCTGGCCCACCTGGCCGGGGACGAGGCCCTGGTGGCGGCGTTCCTGGGCGGCGAGGACGTGCACGCCACGGTGGCCGGCATGGTCTGGGGCCTGCCCCCCGACCAGGTCGACCGCGAGCTGCGGGCCCGGGTCAAGATGGTCACCTACGGGCTGGCCTACGGCCTGTCGGCGTTCGGGCTGGCCCAGGGCATCGGCATCCCGCCCGACGAGGCCAGGGCGCTGATGGACGCCTACTTCGAGCGGTTCGGGAAGGTCAAGGCGTACCTGGACGGGGTGGTCACCCAGGCCCGGCGCGACGGCTACACCTCGACCATCCTGGGCCGCCGCCGGTACCTGCCCGACCTGGCCTCGGACTCGCGGCAGCGGCGCCAGATGGCCGAGCGGATGGCCCTCAACGCCCCCATCCAGGGGTCGGCGGCCGACATCATCAAGATGGCCATGGTGGCCGTCGACCAGGCCATGACCACCGGGGAGCTGGCCAGCCGCATGGTGCTGCAGGTCCACGACGAGCTGGTGTTCGAGGTCGCCCCCGGCGAGGGCGACCGGCTGGCCGAGCTCGTCCGCCGGGAGATGCAGGGCGTCTACCGGCTGCGGGTGCCGCTGGAGGTCTCCATGGCCACCGGCCGCTCCTGGGCCGAGGCCCAGCACTAGCGGACCAGCCGCCGGTCCCGAGGGAGAGGCCGCCGACATGAACGATCTGCTCTTCATCCTCCCGTACCAGTCGGGCACCCTGGCCCGGCTGGCCGGGGCCCTCGCCGACGCCGGGATCGACCTCCAGGGCTGCTCCGGCCAGCAGTTCGGGCCCGAGGGGATCATCCACCTGCTGGTCGAGGACGCCGCCGCCGCCCGCGAGGCCGCCTCCCGGGCCGGGTTCGTGGTCCGCGACGAGCGCGAGGTGCTCGTGGCCGGCGTCGAGGACCGGCCGGGCGCCCTGGCCGGGCTGCTCGCCCCCCTGGCCGAGGCCGGCATCGACGTCAGCCTCACCTACCTGGCCACCGGCAGCCGCCTGGTCATCGGGGTCGACGACCTCGACCGGGCCCGGGCGGTCATGCGCGCGGCCGGGAGCGGCCCCGGCCCCTGACCCGGGAACGGGAACCGGGGGCCGCGCAGCGGTGTAGCAGGGGCACGACGCTTCCTGGAGAAGGAGAACCGCCATGCGCCGACGTCGGCTGCAGGTGCTCGTCCCGCTGCTCGCGATCCTGGCGGCGACCGTGCTGGCGGCGGCGCCGGCCGCGGCCGGCGGCGGGTGCCACGCGCCCGCGACCGAGGCCCGGGGCACCACCGTCGCCCTGACCGACCTCTGCTTCACCCCGACCGTGCTGCGGGTCGCCCCCGGCACCGAGGTGACGTTCGTGAACCGGGACACGATCACCCACCCGCTGTCGCGGCCGGGCGGCGACTGGTACTGGGACGGCGCCGGCGGCACCCGCAGCACCGTGCGGCTGGACCAGGCCGGGACGTACCCGTTCTTCTGCCACGCCCACCCGGGCATGGTCGGGGTGGTGGTCGTCGGCGACGGCCAGGGCCTGGGCGCGTCCGTGACCGGCCTGGCCGCCCCCGACGCGGCCGCGGCCGAGTCCGGGCAGCCGGCCGGGACCGCCACCCGGAGCGCCGGCCTTCCCCAGGTCCCGGGGACCTGGCTGGTCCTGGTCGCCCTGGCCGGCCTGGCCGGGGTCGTGACCGGCATCCGCCTGGCGGGCCGCTCCCGCGAACCCTAGTCAAGGTCCGGGGGCAGCTCCGGGTGGTCGTCCAGCTCGACCAGGCGGTGGATCTGGGCGGCGGTGATCCGGCCGGTGGAGAGCTCGGGCAATGCCGAGGGCGGGAACCACCCCACGGCCAGGGTCTCGATGCTCGGCCGGGCCTCGCCGCCCAGCAGGTCGCAGGCGACCGCCACCTTGTAGACCGAGTGGGGAAACGGGCCCGGGTTGTGCCGCGAGCGGTCCCACAGGGCGAGCAGCCGCCGGGCCCGCACCACGAACCCGGACTCCTCGGCGACCTCGCGCTCGACCATGGCCGCCGGGGACCAGCCGACGTCGGCCCAGCCGCCGGGCAGGGACCAGCGCCCGTCGGCCCGCTCCCGGACCAGCAGGACCTCGCCGTCCCGGCGGACCAGGGCGCGCACGTCCACCTTGGGGGTCGGGTAGCCGCCGTCCCCGGCCAGCAGCTCCTCCAGGGCCATCCGCTCGGCCGGGGTCGGCAGGTCCAGGTGGGCGGCGGCGATCTCGTTGGCCAGGGCCCGCAGGGCCGCGTACCGCTCCCGGTCGTAGACGCCGTCGGTCAGCTCCAGCCCGGCCTGGGCGATGGCCTGGAGGCGGGCGACCCAGCCCAGCCAGTCCGGCTGCGGCTGCGCCTGGGTCACTCGGCGCGCGATGGCGGGGCCGGTACCGGGTCGAGGGCGATCCGCAGGCGCTTGTTGCCCTTGCCCTTGGACTGGTGGCCGACCACGTAGATGGTGCCGACCTCGCCGGTGGAGGCCACGTGGGTGCCGCCGTCGGCCTGGCGGTCCAGGCCGTCGATGTCGACCACCCGGATCACCTCCAGCCCCTGGGGGACGAGGTTGGCCTTGGTCCGGATCAGCTCGGGCCGGGCGGCGAACTCCTCAGGGGACAGGAACGAGACGTACACCGGCCGGTCGGCGTCGACCTCGACCCGCAGGGCCCGCTCCACCGCCTCGGCGAACTCGGCGCTCATCGAAGACAGCTCGAAGTCCATCCGGGCCTTCTGCTCCTCGAAGTTGCCCCCGGTGACCAGGGCCCCGTAGTCGCGGCCGATCACCCCCGACAGCATGTGCAGGGCGGTGTGGGTCCGCATCAGGGTGTGGCGCCGGTCCCAGTCGAGCCGGCCGCGGACCTTGGCTCCGGCCGGCGGCGGCTCGCCGTCGACCAGGAGGACGATCCGGCCCTCGCGGCGCTGGGCCCCGGTCACGGCCACCTCGACGCCGTCGACCTCGAGGACCCCGGTGTCCGGCGGCTGGCCGCCCCCACCAGGAAAGAACGCGCTCCGGTCGAGGACGACACCGTCCTCCTCGACCCCGGTGACCTGGGCATCGAAGGCCGCCAGGTAGGCGTCGTGCTGGTACAGCGGCTCGGTCACTTGACCACCCTTTCTTGAAGGACCGTAAACACGCAGGTCATACGCGCATAGAACGTTGACGCGACGAAGCTGGGACGGCTACCATCTGCCGAACCACTGTGGGCTTTTCTGC
>Ga0307409_100001686_pt1 | contig 11132 bp, 8 predicted proteins | sample 322Ometagenome_2_FD_203888 | JGI IMG/M metagenome (GOLD analysis project Ga0307409, IMG submission 203888) | Maize rhizosphere microbial communities from greenhouse at UC Davis, California, United States - 322HYB-O-2 | ecosystem: Host-associated > Plants > Roots > Rhizosphere > Soil | place...
TCTGGTAGCCCTTGGTGTCGAGGTTCGTATCGATCGGCCCGTCGTCTGACCGGTAGTAGCCCGAGACGGCGTAGAACAGGTTGCTTCCGAGCGGCCCGGTCAAGGCCACGTCTCCGCGATACCGGCCCTCCTCCGCCCACTCCAGCTGACCGACGCCGTGCATCTCTTCGCCGCCGGTCCTGCTGATGTAGTTGATGAGACCGGCGACGGACCCTGGACCAAACAGGTTAGAGACGCCACCGCGCACAAACTCGAGGCGATCGATGCCAAGGTCGTTGCGATAGTAGACGTCATAGGCTGACGAGTTGAGGCCGAACGTGCTGAGCACGGGAATGCCGTCGTACATGAGCGGCGTGAACTGGTACTGGCCGCCCGACGGCAGGCCTCGAATGAAGACGTTCGTGGCGACTTCGCCGCCGCCCGCATCAGCCTTGATCGTAGGGACGGAGTTGAGGATGTCGCCCTGGCTGCTCGAGCTGAGACGCGCCAGTCTCTCGTCGTCCAGCGTTGTCACGGAGAGTGGCGTGTCGAAGGCTGCGCGTGCGCGACTGGTACCGGTGACGATGATTACATCGCCCTCGTTCGAATTGTCCTGCGTGAGCGGCGGCGTGTCCTGAGTCCCCGTCTCTGCTGCCTGCTCGGGTGTTTCCGACGGTGCGGCGGGAGGGGTCTGGGCGAGTGCCGGCTGCGTGAGCACGGACGCTGCCGTGGCAAGCAAGCCGTGCCGGATCCATGCGGAACGTGATGACATAGCCTATCCCCCCTGCTTCAGGCGCTCGCCTTCGGCGATGCCTTCTCACGGCGCTCCTTCGTCTCAGCCAAGAGCCCCTCTCCTGGGCCTGACGATGCTCGGCTGGCGGACGAGCGCTTACTGCTGAAGGTGCAAGGTGGTCCGTTTCCGGAGAAGTCACCAAAGGTGGAACAGAGCGTTGCAGCAGCAGCAACACTCCGTCTGGTCATTGCCGTTGCTCCATCGCATACTGCACCGAGCTGGGGGAGGAACTGCGCGTGCTCGACTTTGGCGATCTCGTCATCTTCACCAAGGTGGTCGAAACCGAAAGCTTCACCAAGGCGGGCAATTTGCTCGGCTTTCCGAAATCGAAGATCAGCCGGCGAATCTCGCGGCTGGAAGAGCATCTGGGCTCTCAGCTCCTGCAGCGCAGCACACGCGCCGTCACGGTCACTCAGGACGGGGCGCTGTTCTTCGAATATTGCCTGCGCAGCCTGGGCGTCTTGCGCGATGGCGAGCGCGCACTCCAGACACTCCACTGCAATCCGCAGGGCGTCGTGCGTATCGCGATCCCCTATGTGCTCGGGCATAATCTCGTCGGGCCTTTGCTCGCGGCTTTCCTCGAGCAATATCCCGACGTGCGGCTCGTCAGCGTTCTTAGCGACGACGGCGTAGGCCTGCTGCGCAATGGCTTCGACGTAGCGCTGACCGTGGGACCGCTCGCCGACTCAGGGCTGTTTGCGGCGAAGCTCGGGACGACCGAGTGTGGCGCGTTCGGAGCGCCCGAATATTTCGAACGCAAGGGCATGCCCCAGAACTACGTCGAGCTTCCGCGGTTCGACTTGCTGGCCGCCGGAACGCATGATCGCTCGCACAAGTGGACGCTTCATCGCGGTGACGATTCCGTCGCCGTCGAGTTTAGTCCCAGGCTCGTCTGCAACGACCTCACCCTGCTTCACCATGCTGTGACTTCGGGACTTGGGATCGCCAATCTCCCAGCGTTCCTCTGCAAGCATGACCTGGTCGAAGGCCGCCTCGTCGAGGTGCTTCCGGGCTGGCGCACCGAGGACATGAGCTTTTTCGCCCTGTTCGAGGATCCGAAGGCCGTGCCGGTTCGGGTGCGGACCCTGATTGATTTCCTGGTGGACCAGTTCCGCCACAAGTTGTCGTGGGAGATTCATTGAAGTTGCATGGAGTGCAACACAGCGTTCCTCAAATCGTGACTAGGCTCGGGCTGTTGATCCCGGCAGCGTTCAGCCTTCGGCAGGGGGGCAGCGCGTTCGCAGCGGATGGGTTCGACCACCAAACAGGCTAGCGTCCAGGATCCGCACATGGCCGAACGGGCGATGCTGCGGAGGCTGTTCAACAGCGCGATCGAGTCCGTCTCGGCGGCGCGTGTGATGCCGAAGATCCTACCCTCGCCTCGGCATGGTCGGGTCGCACTGATCGCAGTTGGAAAAGCTGCTGCCGCCATGGCGGACGTAGCTCTCGACCGCCTGTCCGCTCCCGTCGCGGCCCTCGTTGTCAGCCGCTACGGCCATATGACGGACAAGCTTGCCGCGCGCTCAGGCGTCCAGCTCGTCGAAGCCGGTCATCCCTACCCAGACGCCCAGAGCATCAGAGCGGCGGAGCGCTCCCTCGAAATCGCGCAGGAGTTGGAAGCGCAGGATCATCTCCTGGTGCTTCTTTCTGGCGGAGGTTCCGCGCTGCTCGCCGCACCGGCGCACGGTATCACCCTCTCCGACAAACAGGCGACGACGCGCGCTCTCCTGGAGTCCGGCGCAACGATCGCCGAGATCAACTGCGTCAGGAAACACCTTTCGCGGATCAAGGGGGGAAGGCTCGCGCTCGCGGCCGGTCCGGCCAGCGTCACGACGCTGATGATATCGGACGTCCCCGGAGACGATCCTTCCTTTGTCTCCTCGGGCCCAACAGTTCCGGACCACACCACCCTCGACATGGCCCGCGAGATCCTGCGCAAATATGGCATCGCCGCGCCAACCTCGATCATTGCGGCCCTCGACAACCCTGCAAACGAAACGCCGCCGGCCGACAGCCTCGGCCTGGCCGGGGTGGAAACAGTGATCATTGCAAGGGCACGTGACGCTTTGCGGGCGGCCGCGAAGGAGGGCGATTCAGCCGGTTACGTCGTGATGGACCTCGGCGATCAGCTGCAAGCCGAGGCTCGCCATCTGGGTGCAAGCCATGCGGCGCTTGCGCGCCGCCTATCGGTCGACGGCAAGCCCCGCGCTATCATCTCGGGCGGAGAAACGACGGTCACCGTCCAGAACCGTCAAGGCAAAGGAGGCCGCAACCTCGAATATCTGCTTGGACTCGCTATCGCTCTTGACGGTGCGCCGGGGATTGCCGCCCTGGCGTGCGACACCGACGGGATCGATGGCACTGAAGACGCCGCGGGCGCGGTCGTACTGCCTGACACGCTCGCACGGGCGCAGGAGCTCGGACTCGATGCCGCGGAGCATTTGCGGACGAACAACGCCTATCTGTTTTTTGCGGCGCTCGGCGATCTTGTGATCACTGGACCGACGCGGACGAATGTGAACGACTTTCGCGTGATTCTGATCAACGGCGCAGCTGCTTCCGGATGACAGCGCGCACGAAGCCTCGACCAAGCCTTCGGGAAGTGATTGGGGAGAGAGAATGCCTGTAACGACCAGCGCGGCGGTGCCGGCCAAGGCGAGTGAATCCTATCCATGGATCCTCATCGGACTCCTGTGGGTGGTCGCCTTCCTCAATGCCGCCGACCGGAACATCCTGATCGCTGTCCTTCCGGATCTGAAGGAGGAGTTCGGCCTGACCAACAGTCAACTCGCGCTGCTGGGAAGCGTGTTCTTCTGGGTCTACGCCGTTGGCGCCTTCATCGCAGGCCGGATTGGCGACAGCGTCCGTCGGAGCCGTGTCATCCTCTATGGGCTGGTCTTCTGGAGCGTGGCGACGGGCGCGTCCGCACTGGCCACCGGCTTTGCGCTGCTCCTCGCGATGCGCGCCCTCGTGGCGGTCGGGGAATCCGCTTATTATCCGACGGCCACCGCCCTCATTAGCGACTGGCACAAGCCGAAGATGCGGAGCCGGGCGCTCTCCATCCATCAGACCGCGGTCTTCGCGGGCGCGGGGCTTGGAGCGGTTGCGACCGGCTACATCGCCGAAGCCTTGAGCTGGCATGCGCCGTTCCTGATCTTCGGGGTAATCGGCCTCATCCATGCCGTCATCCTCACCCGGACCCTGAAGGACGCGCCGATCAAGCGCACCGACGCCTTAGTGGACAAGCCGGCCGAGCCGATCGGTATCGTGCTTCGGATCCGGCCGGCCGTCATGCTCTGCCTGATCTTCGCACTCGCCACCGGGGCTTCAACTGGAGTGACCTTCTGGGCCCCGTTCTACGTCAACAAGGAATTGGGCATGAATCTCGCCGACTCCGCCTGGGTCGGGGCAGCCACAATTAACATAGCCGGATTTCTGTCCGTCCCGCTCGGCGGACTGCTGGGGGACACGCTTGCGAAGCGAACCCCGATCGGTCGTTTCCTCACGCTTGCGATCGGTCTGGGCATGGCCGGCGTGCTGCTGCTGCCGTTGCTTGGCGTGCGCACCGCTCTTGGAATTGGCGTCGTCCTCGTCGCGACCAGTGTTGCAAAGGGCCTGTTCGACGGCTGCATCTACGCCGCCATGCACGACGTCGTTCCGCCGCAGGCGCGCGCCACGGCCGTCGGAATGATGACCATGATCGGATTCATCGGCGCCGGGCTCACTCCGCTGATCGTCGCGGGGATCGGCGAAGCGTTCGGGATGCGTGCGGGCATCGTCGCCATGGCGGGTCTCTATTTCACCGCAGTCATCATCTTGATCGCGATGCGGGCGACTGCCCATCGCGCCGTGCTCGCCAACGCCCATGAGGTGCATGCGTGAGCAGCCCGCGTGCGCTCGTGCTGAACGCCCCCCGAGAACTGGCCTTCGAGCCGATCGAGGATCGGGCGCTCGGACCGCATGAGGTTCGCATTCGGACCTTGTTCTCCGGCATCAGCGCCGGAACGGAGCTATCGCAATATCGCGGGACCAACCCCTTCATGCATCGGCGCTGGGACGAAGCCTCGCGGCTTTTCGTGGAGGCGGAGGAGCCGAGCTGGCCGTACCCGGTACGCAATCTCGGCTATGAGGAGTCCGGCGAGATCGTCGAGGTTGGAACGGATGTCCGCGACCTCACCCTTGGGCAGCGCATCTTCGGCACCTGGGGTCACCGGAGCCGGCACATCGCCGAAGCCTCCTATGCCCGCGACCGGGTGCTGCCGGACGGTGCAGACCCGCGCATCGGAATATTCTCGCACATCGGCGCGGTCGCCCTGAACGGCGTCCACGATGCGCAGCTCCGCATCGGCGACGTCGTGGCCATATTCGGCCTCGGGGTCCCGGGCCAGATCGTCGCGCAGGCGGCGAGGGCTTCGGGCGCTAAGGTCGTCGGCGTCGACCCAGATGAGGAACGGCGCTCCACGGCGCTCTCGCTCGGAGCGGCCCATGTGCTCGATCCGTCGGCCGTCTCCGTTGCGGCGGAAATCAAGGAAATGACCGGAGGTCGCGGAGCGGACGCTTGCATTGAAGTTTCCGGTGCTCCCGCTGCCTTGTCGGAAGCGATCAGGAGCGTCGCTTATTCGTCGAGGGTCGTTGCCATGGGGTTCTTCCAAGGAGAGGTCGCGGGGCTTCGGCTGGGCGAGGAGTTCCATCATAATCGCGTGCAGCTGATCTGCTCGCAGATCTCCGGGGTCGCACCCGAAGCGAGTTACCGCTGGTCGAAGCCGCGCCTCTGGCGAAGCGCGATCGAGCTGCAGCATGAAGGCACGCTCTCGCTGACGCCGCTGATCACCCACAGCGCGCCGTTCGAAGCGGCGCCCGAGCTGTTCGCCCGGCTAGATCGAGGCGAGTCCGGCCTGTTGCAGGCCGTCCTTGAATTTGGGGACGCATCTTGAGCCGGCTGCGCGTCGGCCTGCTCGGCTGCGGCGGCATCGGCGCGAGGCATGCCGGCGCGGTCGCAGCGCTTGGCGATCACATGGAACTTGTCGCCTGCTGCGGACGCGATCCCGAACGGACGCACGTGTTCGCAGAGGCTCACGGGGGGGCTGCATTCGTCGATCTGGACCGGATGCTAGACGAGGGCATAGACCTACTCATTGCGACCCTGCCTCCATACAACCGGCACGGCGAGATCGAGCATGCGGCCGCGCGTGGCGCGCACCTGCTGGTGGAAAAGCCTATCGCTCTGGATGAGCAGGCTGCTGACCGGATGGTGGAGGCCGTGGAAGCCGCGGGGGTCGTCGCTGCAATCGGCTTCATGTACCGGTTCGGCGATGCCGTGCGGCGCTGGCGCGAGTTCGATACCGGGCCGGCCGGTCTCTATATCGGCGGCTATCACTGCAATGCGCTTCATGCCCATTGGTGGCGTAAGCGGGCGATGTCCGGCGGGCAGATTCTGGAGCAGGCTATCCATCAAGTCGATCTCATCCGGCATCTCGTGGGCGAGCCCGAAAGCGTGTACGCGCGCTACGCCAACCTCTTCCATCGCGACGTGCCCGATTATGACGTGGAAGATGTGTCGACCATCGTCTTCGGCTGGGACGACGGCCGCATCGCGTCGCTGAGCGCATCCAACATCGCGATACCCGGCGTTTGGCACAAGGAATGGGCGATCATGGCGCAGCGGGCGACAGGGCGCTTCACGAGCTGGAACGAAGCAGTGCTGACTCGGACGGACGACGAGCCTGAAAGTGAGACGGTTGCAGGCACGACCGATCCTTTCGTCGCTCAGCTCGTAGACGTCGCAGAAGCAATTGCGGAGGGCCGCGATCCCCACATCCCGCTGAGGGAGGGCGCGAGAAGCCTTCGCCTCGCGCTTGCCGCTGTGCGTTCGGCCCAAGAAAGATGCGAGCTGCGGCTTGGCGATTGAGATGCATCCGAATGCCGGCAGCTTTGCAAGCCGAGGTATTGTGATCGGCGGAATCGAGCCGCTGATCGACGGTGAAATCCCGAAGCATGCCCCACCCGACATCGAAGACGGCCGCATTACCTGGCAACTGGATTCAGGCAGCGCCATACTGCTGATGGAGGACGGCCCAATCGTACGTCTCAGCATGCGGATCGAGGGGCTCGATCCAAATCGGGTCGTGGACAGCCTCGGGCTCCGTTTCACCTCCATAGAGGGTGTCCGCCTCTACCTGCGCAACGGCTATCAAAGCTGGGACGGAAGTTTCTTTGTCGAGCCGGGTACAGCCGCAGGCGACGACTCGCCGGCAAAGGCGCCGACGCTTGGCTTCGCGATGACGGCATTCCTGCCCAAAGACCAAGAGGGCGCAATTGTGCTTGGCTTTACCCGGCACGACCGTTTCCAGTCCCGCTTCCGCTTCGGCGGAACCGCTGACTGTCCGGTTGTCGACGTGGAGACGCTGCGAGACCGGGTTCCGCATGACGGAACCGTCGAGACCGAAACGCTGGTCCTGCTCGACGATCCCTCCGTGGAGCAAGCTCTGCAAAACTGGTCGGAACTGACGGCCCTTGACTCCCCCCTTCCGCCACGCGTCAGCGCGGAGCGCATCACTGGCTGGTGCTCCTGGTACAGCATGTACGCGGCGATCGACGACCCTACGGTCCTGGAGCATCTCGCCGCCGCAGCCGCCTTCAGGGACGAGCATCAAGTGCCGTTCCGGGTCTTCCAGATCGACGACGGCTTCACGCCGGAAATGGGCGACTGGCTGCTCGTGAAACCGCAGTTCCCACGCGGCATGAAGCCTCTCCTGGACGACATCGCCGCAGCGCAATTTACGCCGGGTCTTTGGATCGCGCCGTTCATGGTCGGCAACCGGAGCCGCCTTTTCGCCGAGCATCCCGACTGGGTCGTGCGCAGGCCTAACGGGCAGCCGCTAGCGCACATGCATTTCTATGGCGAGTTCCGCTGGCACAAGCGAAGCGAGGAATACTACATCCTCGACATCACGCATCCCCAGGCGGAGGCCCATATCCGGGGCGTGTTCCGGACTTGGGCGCGGGAGTGGGGCTGCCGGTACTTCAAGACAGACTTCATGCTGTTCGGTAGCGAGTACGGCCCGGCGGACGCGGTGTGGCATGAATCCGGCCTCTCCAGGATCGCCATCTGGCGGCGCATGGCCTGCCTCATCCGCGAAGAGATCGGCGATGCGCTGTGGCTCGGATGCGGCTGCCCTTTGTGGGCGTCGGTCGGCCTCGTCGACGCCGTTCGGATCGGTCGTGACATCGGAGTCAGCTGGGTGGGCGAATATTCAGGCGAGAGTCTCCTGCGCGATCAGCTGACCCGTAACCATGCGTCCGGGATCCTGTGGCAGGCCGACCCCGATTGCGTGCTCTTGCGCGACCGATTCCACGAGCTGAGTGAAGGGGAAGTCCGTTCGCTGCTCCTGTTCGCAGGTTTGAGCGGCGGAGTGCTGATGACCAGTGACAAGCTCGACGAAGTCCCCAGCGAACGGGCCGAGCTCTTCGCGCGGCTGCTCCGCGAGCGTGAACTGGCCTGCCGCTTCCCCGAGCTTGGAAAACGGGGGAGCAAGATCATCGTTCAGGAAGCTGCGCGCTCCGACGGGAGCTTTCTCGTGAACCTCTTCAATGCGGGGGACGAAGCGGAACGGCTGGAAGCAGGTGCCGTTAGCGGCCTACCCGCTCCGATCAACCTCCCCCCGCATGCTTCGCATTTGCTGGAGGTTGCGCCCGCCTTCAGAACGACCCGGGGTCGGCCTGGCGAGACGGCACCAACTGCGTTGGGCACGGCATGAGCGTCTATGCGGGAGTAGAACTGGGCGGCACGAAATGCATCTGCATCCTCGCGCGCTCACCTGAGGATGTCTCTGACCGGCAAGTCATCGATACCGCCGATCCGGAAGCGACCTTGGGAGCAATCGAAGACACCCTTGTGGGCTGGAGCATTCGTCAACCTCTAAGATCCCTGGGCATTGCGAGCTTCGGCCCCATCGATCTCGATCCCGCATCACCGACCTGGGGTTCCATCAGGACGACGAGCAAGCGACTTTGGTCGGGCACGGACGTCGCGGGGAGGCTGCAACGGCGGCTTGGTATTCCGACCGCTTTCGATACGGACGTGAATGGCGCGGCGCTCGCTGAACTGCACTGGGGCGCGGGCCGGTCGCTGAGCGATCTGGCCTATGTCACGGTGGGCACGGGAGTTGGTGTCGGCCTTATCGCGAATGGCAAGCCGATTCATGGTCACGGCCACCCCGAGCTCGGCCATATGCGGGTCGCGCGAAAGCCAGGCGACGACTGGCCCGGTATATGCCCGTTCCATAGCGGATGTGTAGAGGGACTGGCGGCGGGCGGGGCGATTCGGGCGCGGCTGGGCGGGCGCAGCATGGATGACGTTAGTGCCAGCGACGCCGTCTGGGAATCCGTCGCCTGGGCGCTCGCCCAGCTCTGCCACGTCCTTGTTGTGTCGACCTCTCCGCAGACGATTCTGATGGGCGGCGGCGTGATGGAGCGCCAGCCGCACCTGCTCATCCGAATTCCAGAACTGCTCGAGGAAAGCCTGGCCAGCTATCTGCCCTTACCCGGTCGCGACTTTGTGCGTTCACCGGGGCTCGGAAGCATGGCCGGACCACTTGGGGCTATTGCATTAGCGAAGAAGGCTGCGGACGACTTCTAAGAAGAGCTACGTGTATGGCCGTGCCTTTGCAGACCCATCCCTGGTGAGGACTTTCGCTTCCGTGTTGGTCATCTTGAATTCCCTGTTCCGAAAGCTAGGGAAAACATGTTCAAAATCGGCAGAAATCTGCCGACAACTTGGGAACCGTTCCAGCCGAACGCTATCAGATCGACGAGATTTCCCTGCAGTTCACTGCAGAACAGGGATTGGGCCGGGGAGACTATTGCTCCCTCGACTGGTCGCACCTCCACTACTTAATAAAATCTGAGAACTTGCAGACGCTCATGCCCACCTGCGTGGCGGGCCGACCGCTCTTGATTTGGCGGCTAATTCCTGGGCGGCGGTGGCAAGGGAGACAGGACGGTGCGAATGGCCTTCTACAGCGTCAACCCGCTCAAGGGGGCCGCTGCTACTCCTAACGCCCGAAACGGCTCGAAGCAGACGTAAGTCGCTGTGTCCGAATTGGGTGAAAGCGGACATTGGGCGGCCATGCGTGCTGCGCCACATTGGTACATGTACGGACACCCTGTTGCGAACCCTGCAACAGCCGCAGAATCTATTGAAATCACCGGCCCAGTTGCGTGGACGGCTCGTGAAGGGGGGTTGAGGCCAAAACTCCACTGACCCTCTCCCCCCGCCCATCCGGCGAAGGTATTCGAATTTCGAAATCGCCTCATTGAAGGCTTGAAGAAGACTGTCTGGAAATGGCCGGAATGGGTGGAAAGCAGACATTCCGCGGCCAGGTGCAATCGGGAGCCGCCACCCCAACTTCTTCCACCGGATGAAATCGGGCATTTAATTCCCGAAGTTTCCGAACAATCGAGCCCTCATGCCTGATCACCCAATCAGACTCGCCGACATTCGAGAGATGGATCGCAACGATCCGCTCCGCGAGCTGCGCGGCCGCTTCTCCTTGCCTCCTGATACAGCTTATTTCGATGGCCATTCGCTCGGCCCGCTGCCCACGGCCGCGCTCGCACGCACAGGCGAAGTCGTGGAGCATGAATGGGGCGAACGCCTCATTCGAAGCTGGAATGAGTGCGGCTGGATCGAAGCGCCGCAGAGGGTCGGCGCCAAGATCGCGCGGCTCATCGGCGCAAAGCCGCATGAAGTCATCGTAGCGGACTCGACCTCGGTAAACATCTTCAAGCTGCTGACAGCCGCTGCAAAATTGTCCCGCCGGCGGACCATCCTCTCGGAGGAGGGGAGCTTTCATACGGACGTGTATATCGCCAGCGGAGTCGCCGATCTGCTAGAACTCAGGCTTCGTCTCGTGCCCCGGGCAGACCTCGTTTCGGGCGTCGGTTCCGACACGAACCTGCTGCTACTCACTCACGTTCATTACAAAACGGCTGAGCGGTTCGACATGGCGGCCGTCACGGCAATTGCGCGCGAAGCAGGCGCGCGCACCCTTTGGGACCTCAGCCACAGCGTGGGAGCTGTCCCTCTCCAGCTCAACCGAGACGGCGTCGAGCTCGCCGTAGGCTGCGGCTATAAATATCTGAACGGCGGGCCGGGCGCGCCCGCATTCCTCTACGTCGCCGAGCATCTGCACGATCAGCTCCTGTCCCCCCTGCGCGGCTGGATGGGCCATGCTTCGCCCTTCGATTTCACCGACGATTATCTGCCCGCACCCGGCATGAACCGCTTCCTGGCCGGAACTCCGCCCATTTTGAGCCTCGCTGCGCTGGAAACGGGAATTGATGCCTTCGAAGGCATCTC
>Ga0307409_100001689_pt1 | contig 11120 bp, 10 predicted proteins | sample 322Ometagenome_2_FD_203888 | JGI IMG/M metagenome (GOLD analysis project Ga0307409, IMG submission 203888) | Maize rhizosphere microbial communities from greenhouse at UC Davis, California, United States - 322HYB-O-2 | ecosystem: Host-associated > Plants > Roots > Rhizosphere > Soil | place...
GCCCGCTCTTCGGCGTCCACCGCTTTGTCGACGGCCTGCAGTTGGCCGCCGAGTACTTCGGCTTTGCGGTGCAAGCCAAGCTGCCGGACCTTGTCCCGGAGTGCGGGCGCCGCCGCCTCCGCCGCTGATCGCCGCAATTCGGCTGCGGCGAGTTTCGCCTGGCGGGCCGCACGCGCTGCGGCTGCCTCGAGGCGGTGTGCGGCTTCATCGCGCCCTGCTGCCGCCTGATCCGCCTCGTCCTGCAGCATCCCGGCCCTCGCCGCCGCGGTATCCTGCAGCCTCTCAAGAAGATCGTCGGGGTCTTCGGGCAGTGGCTGGGCGTCCGGCACCTCCTGTTCCGGCGGTATGGCCTCAGACCGGGCCTGCGCCAGCAGGAGGTCCAGCTGATTGTTGAGGCCGGCCACCTCCGCGCGGGCATCCGCGGCCCGCCGGGCGAGTTCCTGCTCAACGGCCTCGAACCGCTGGGTGCCAAAGAGGCTTTGGAGCAGCTCCAGCCGGTCAGAGGGCTTGGAGCGGAGGAACGCAGCGAAATCACCCTGCGGCAGCATGACAACCCGGGTGAACTGGTCGCGGTCCATGCCCAGCACTGAACTGATTTCCGCTCCGGCTTCATCGTTCCGGCCGGACTTCTCGATCCATTGCCCGTTAACGCGTTCCCGCAGGAGGGTGTTGGCCTTTTGCTCGGTAAAACCGTTCTTGCCCCTGGCGCTGGGCCTGTTCCACGCCGGGATCCTGGAGACCTCGAAGTGCCGTCCCTTGGCGGAAAACTCGCAGGTCACCCGGGGTTCGGCGGCGGCATCGGCGTGGTCACTGCGGAGGCGCTTGCCGTCCTGGCGGGCACCGGGCACTGATCCGTACAGGGCGAAGCAGATGGCATCCAGCACGCTCGTCTTGCCGGCGCCGGTTGCGCCGTTGAGCAGGAACAGCCCATGGGCGCTGAGCCGGTCAAAGTCGATGTGTTCAGTGCCGGCGAAGGGACCGAACGCGGAAATTTCGAGCCGGTGGATTCTCATTGTGACATCTCTTCCAGGCGCACGGCGTCGAGGGCTTCCCGCAAAACAACCGCTTCGGCGTCCTCAGTGCTGCGGCCGCGGACGTGCTCCAGGAAGCCGCAGCAGATGGACAGGTCGTCCTCGGCCGCGGCGAGCCTGCTGCTGTAGCTGGTCCTGGCATCAGCGGGTGCGCCATCCGGTTCGAAACCCAGCACCAGGGTGTCCGGAAAGCGGGCACGAAGTTTGTCCATGGCCTGGGCGGGCCGCTGGGGGTCCGTCAGCGTGATCTGGCAATAGGCGGCCTCAGCCCAGGCGTATTCTTCGGCTGTGAGGAGGTGCTCCAGCGTGCCGCGCAGCACAGCAAGCGACCGCGGAGCGTCCCATTGAATTTCCCGGACGTCAGTGATGCCCGAGGTGTCCGCCTCGATCAGCCAGGCGCCTTTCCGGTGCTTCGCCTCGGAGAAGGAATAAGCCAAGGGCGATCCGGAGTAGCGAACGGCTGGTGAAAGCGTCTGCCTGCCGTGCAGGTGGCCCAGCGCGGTATAGCTGAAGCCGTCGAAGAGGTCCAGCGGGACGGCGCCAACGCCGCCGATGCTCAGGTCCCGTTCGCTGTCCGAGCTGATCCCGCCGCTCGCGAAAGTATGGGCGAGCACCACGGAATGGACCGCCCTGTCCTTGGCCCTGGTGCACACGTCGGCCCGGATCCTGTCCGTGGCCGCGCGCGTCACTTCGAAGTGGCTGGCGGGTTCAACGCCCAGCTGCTCCGCGACGAGCCGGGGCTCAAGCCACGGAATGCCGTAGATGGCCAGCACCGGGCCGTCCGCCGTCGCATCCAAGGGAAGCAGCACCGGCACGTCCAGTTCGGCGAGCCGCGTGCGCAGGTGCACTCCCCCGCGCTCCAGCAGCCTTGAGGCGAAGCCGAGGCGGATGGCGGAGTCGTGGTTTCCGCTGGTGAGGACCACCTGAGCTCCCGCGCCCGTCAGGCGGACCAGGGCGTCGTCCAGCAGGCGGACCACATCAACGCCGGGCAGGGCGCGATCGTAGACATCACCGGCAATCAGGACGACGTCCACTTTCTCCGCGCCGACGAATTCGACCAGCTGGTCAATGAAGTCCTGTTGGGCGTCCAGCATGCCGACGCCGTGGAATGACCTGCCCAGGTGCCAATCGGAAGTGTGCAATAACCGCATGTTCTTAAGCTATCCGCGGGTACCGACAGTTTTGCGGTACGGACACGGCATGGCCGGGCACTAGCGTCCGCGCTTGCCGTCAAAGAAGTCGCGGGCATCGCTGTCAGGGGAGCTGGCCGTGCCGTCCTGCGAGCCGCCGGCAGGGATGTCCGCCACACCGCTGTTTACATCGTCGTCGGGATCGTCGTCGGACTCGAGCTCGGCCTCGTCGTCAGCGCCGGGGTCAGTGCCGTGCGCGGGGGCCGGCACGGCCGCCGGAGTTTCGGCGAACCCGCGGAACACCAGGCCGGCGATGGCGGCCCCCACCAGCGGAGCCACCCAGAAGAGCCACAGCTGTTCAAGAGACCAGGAGTTGCTGAAGATGGCCGATGCCGTTGCGCGGGCCGGGTTGAACGGCGTGTTTCCCACTGCCTGGCCCAGCTGCAGCAGGACGGCGAGCGTAAGTCCCACGGCGAAGGGCGCGGCGGCTTTGTTGGTGTTGCGGGCAGCCGTGGTGCCCAGGAAGACGGCCACCAGGATGGCAGCGCCCAGTACTTCGACGAGGAGGACGCCGGCCATGGGCGCCTGGATGATCGAGTGCTCGCCAAAGCCTGCCGTCACGGTGTCAAAGGCGGCCCGGGTGTCTTCGATCTTGGGAACCGTCCGCAGGATTCCGAACAGCGCCAGGGTCCCGGCGATGGCGCCGACCAGCTGCGCACCGAGATATGCCGCCGCTTCCGGCAGCCTGATGCGGCCGGCGATGGCGTTGCCCAGGGTCACCGCGGGGTTGAAGTGGCCGCCGGAAACATAGGCGAATGCGAGCATCGCGGCGGTGACGGCTAGTCCGGCTGCCAGCGAGGCGGACAGCGGGTTGGACTGGGGAATGGTGAACAACGGCACGCCCAGCCCGGCGATCACCAGGAACAGGGTTCCAAAGGCCTCCGCCGACAAACGTGCCACCAGCCCGGGTGTGAAAGCCTCCGGAGCGGCATGCAAATGGGGACTTGCGGTCTGGTGTGCAGGCACAGGGGAGGTCATGTTCTGGAAATCCTTTGCTTCGTTGCCCGGCCGGCGAGTCCGGCGCGCGTGCGGGCTGCGGTGCGCCCGGCAATGTTCTGTCCGACGTATTCTGCCAACTGAGTCTGGACGCTTGCTGGATTCGAGCTTAGCGGGCGGTACGCCTTCGCAGCGACCGGGTTACCTGCCCCCGGCGCCTCCGCGGGTCCGGCCCGGGCGCATGTGTCGGGGTAAATTTACAGGTATGAGCACTGAACCTTCCCGCCGGACGGCGCCGACGCCCCAGTCCCGGATCCATGGCTGCCTGCTGGGCGGCGCCCTCGGCGATTCCCTCGGTTACGCCGTGGAATTTGATGACATCTCCACCATTCGGAGCCGTTTCGGCCCTGCGGGGCTTCAGGATTTTTCAGCGCTCGACGGCGGCAGCCACTTCTCGGACGACACCCAGATGACGCTGTATACCGTGGACGGCCTCGTGGAGGCACTGGAATGGGCCAATGACGGTACAGCGGCCGATGCCAACGCCTGCGTGTGGCTCGCCTACCTGCGGTGGCTGGCCACGCAGGGGGTGCCGGTCCCGCCGTCTGCCCCGGCTCCGCAACCGCGCTGGATAGACGGCCAGGCAGCCCTCAAGCACCGCCGGGCACCCGGAAACGCCTGCCTCAGCGGTTTGGCCACAGGGGAAATGGGGACCGTGTACCGCCCGGTCAACCCCGATTCGAAGGGATGCGGAACGGTGATGCGTTCGGCACCGTTCGGGCTAGTGCCGCACATTCCTGCCGAAGCGGTGTACAAGCTGAGCTCTGACGCCGCTTCATTGACCCACGGCCACCGCTCGGCGCGGCAGAGCGCGGGAACATTCAGCCTCCTGATCCACGCCCTCATGGATGGCCGCAGTCTGCATGAAGCGGCCGAATATATCCTCGACCATGCGCGGGGCCAGAACGACGCCGAGCCCGCGCTCATTGACCGTCTGGAACGTGCCGTACATCTGGCGTCACAGACCGGGCCGGAAGCAGCAATGCGCCGCCTGCTCAGTCCCGAGGACCTGGTGCGCGAACTTGGGAAGGGCTGGGTGGCCGAGGAGGCACTCGCCGTCGCGCTTTACGCGGTGCTGGCCACAGCGGCCCCTCGGGACACGGCAGCCGAGGGTGCCGGCGCTGCCCATTTCCGCGAAGCCGTTGCGCTTGCCGTGAACCACAGCGGAGACAGCGACTCCACCGGCTCAATTGCGGGGAACATCCTGGGCGCTTTCTACGGGGAAGAGTGTCTTCCGGCGGAGTGGCTGGAGTTCCTGGAGGCCCCTGAGGTCATCCGGGGAATGGCCGGGCAGCTGGTCGCGGTTACGATCGCCTGAGTCAGGGCCGCTTCAGGGAGATGTTGTTGCAGGCTTCGCAGATGTCCTCCGGAATGAGTCCGCGGCGCTGAAGGAAACCGAAGATCACGCAGCCCAGGCAGAACCCGGCGAAGGCCTCAAGCGACGCTGCCAGGACAAGGACGGCCAGGAGCGTCCAGGCTGCGGGAGCCAGTCCGGCCACGAAGAGCAGAGCCGAGGCCGTCGAGATGGCTGCACCGATTCCCTGGGCGAAGCGCTTGGGCGGCCCGGGGACCAGCCTGGCCCGGCCCAGGCGGGGGGCCAGGACCTTGACGGACAGCCGGGCCAGCGGTGAAATCCTGGGGCCGAACAGTACGCGCAGCCAGAAGCCGGCGGCAATGAGGGCCAGGCCCCAGCCCCAGCCCGTCAGCAGCGTGACGGCGGCCAGCACCACCACCAGGCCTGCGGTGATCCGGGCGGCATACTCGTTGACCGGATTGGGAAATTCAAACACCTTGCGCCAGTCGACGCCGGTGCGCCGATTGTCCGGCGACGTTGCAGCACCTTCGTCGGGAGTGGTGTCAGCTGCTGTAACAGTGGTGGAGTCGGCGACCCGGAGTTTGCCCATGGTGCAAGGCTAGGAGTCCGCCTGCAGCACCGAAAGGATTGTTGCGCCGTATGACCGTCCGCCCCAAGGACCGCAGCTACACCACTGCTGCGGCTGCGGGCACCTGCCCGCCCACCATCTGCAGGAATTCGCCTTCGGACAACACCTCGATGCGCTGGCCACGCTCATGCAGTTCGAGGACCCGCCGGGCTTTGCCCGTCAGGCGGCCGGAGCGCAGGTCAGCGGCCACGAAGCCGTCGCCCACCACGAGCACCGTAGTCCGGCCGGTCACCCTGCTTTCGGGCTGTGCGCCGAACTCCGCCGACAGGACCTTGGCCTCGGGCCGGGGCATGGCGAGCTCCCCCGTGAAAACGACAGTCTGGCCGAACAGCGGGTGGCCGGGCTCGGCGCCGGAATTCGGCACGGGATTGGGGCCCTCCTCGGGCCACCCCGGCTTGAACGGCCGCGCCGCACCGGCAACAGCGCCGCCGCCCGCCCCCAGGGCGGTGAGCGTTGCCTTGGACAGCCCGTCGCGGGCAGGATCGAACGCCTCCTGATGCGGCAGCGACAGTCCCAGGGACAAGTAAAGTTCCGCGATGCTGCCGGCGCCGTTCCGCTGCGCAATGTCGATCAGGATTCCCGCGCACGCCCTGGCGTCCTCGGCCGCGTCGTGATGGTTGACCAGCGGGACGCCGGCTTCCTCCGCCGCGTAGGGCAGCGAGTTGGAGACGAGCGAGTAGCACCGGCGGGACAGCATCACCGTGCAGACGTAGTCGTAGGCCGGCCCCGGCAGACCGGACACTTCCAGTCCGGACCGGATCACCCCCAGGTCGAACGCCGCGTTGTGTGCGGCCAGGACGTCGCCGCCGATGAACGCGCCGATCTCGGGGAAGAGTTCGCCGAAGCGCGGCAGGCCCGCCACATCCTCGGGCCTGATGCCGTGGATCCGCACATTGTGGTAATCGAACCGGTCGTGGTTTTCGGGCGGGCGCATCAGCCAGGAGGCTTCCTCCACCACCACCCCGCCGCGGACCTTGCTGAGGCCAACGGCGCACGGGGAGCCACGGAAGCCGTTGGCTGTCTCGAAGTCGATCGCCGTAAAGTCCAAACCCACGGGCTCAACTTTACCGCCGGCCGGGTCGGCACCCGGCACCATAAGTCCGCCTGTCGCGGGTGTCGGTGGTCACGCAACGGCCCTGCGGGACAGGTCCGCCATCGGGGGTCCAGTAACCTTGAGGGGTGAACCTACATGCGATGAGTGACTTTGCCGTGTCCACCCTCGGGGGTGCGGGACCGGTGCAGCCGCACCTGGCCTCGTTCCTCCCCGACTGGCTCAACCCCCAGATCTTCCTGGCAGATCCGGCACTTGCCCCTTGGGTTGTATTGCTGGTCTGCGGCATCATCTTCGCCGAGACGGGTTTGCTGATCGGCTTCTTCCTCCCCGGCGACTCCATGCTGTTCACCGCCGGCCTGCTGGTGGCCACGGACACCATCAAGTTCAACATCTGGCTGTTTTCCGCCCTGATCATCGTTGCCGCCATCGTTGGCAACCAGACCGGCTATTTCATCGGTTCCAAGGCCGGCCCGGCCATCTTCAACAAACCGGACTCCAGGTTGTTCAAGCGTGAAAACGTCGAAAGCGCTCACGCCTTCTTCGAAAAGCACGGCGGCAAGGCGCTGATCCTGGCCCGCTTCGTTCCCATCATCCGCACCTTCGTGCCGGTCATCGTCGGCGTCGCGCAGATGAGCAAGCGCAAGTTCTTCCTCTTCAACGTCATCGGCGCCGTGCTCTGGGGCGGCGGCGTCACGCTGCTCGGCTACCTGCTGGGCGACCGCGTCCCGTGGGTCCGCGACAACCTGGACATCATCTTCATCATCATCGTGCTGGTCTCCGTAATCCCCATCGGCATCGAAGTCCTGCGGGGGCTGTCCGCCAAGCGCCAGGCCGCGCACTTCGGCACGGACGCGGTGGAGGAGTTCATCGAAGAGCACGAACCGGAAGAAGAGCGCAAGACCAACCTGTAAGCCGGAAAAAGTGAGGGCGCCCCACCGTGTGGGGCGCCCTCAGCCGTTAATCCTCAGTCCTTAATAAGGCCGTTGATTGGCCTCTATGACTGATGCTGCCCGCCGCGTTCCGCCAGCGCCTCGACAATCGACGGCAGCAACGCCCTGAACGCCTGTCCCCGATGGCTGATGGCGTTCTTCTCCTCCGGGGTCAGCTCGGCGCAGCTGCGGTCAAGGCCGCTGGGCTGGAGGACCGGATCATAGCCGAATCCTCCCTCGCCCCGCGGTTCGCGCAGCAGCGATCCCTCGAGCTGGCCGTACTCCACCACCTCGCGGCCGCCATCCGCCGCAGCGGCCGGCACCGCGAGTGCCGCGGCACAGACGAACGCGGCGCCGCGGTATTCGTCGGGAACATCCGACAGCTGGTCCAGCAGCAGCCGCAGGTTGGCGGCATCGTCGCCGTGGCGGCCGCTCCACCGGGCGGAAAAGATTCCAGGAGCCCCTCCAAGGACATCCACGGAGAGGCCCGAATCATCGGCGATCGCCACCAGCCCGGTGGCTTCTGCCACGGCGCGCGCCTTCAGCAGGGAGTTCTCGGCAAACGTCACGCCGGTCTCGGCGACGTCCGGCGCACCGACGGCACCGGCGTCCACAACCTGGGTGTCGACGTCGAGTCCTGGTACCTGGCCCCGCAGCAGCTCCCGCAGTTCGCGGAGCTTTCCTTTGTTGTGCGTCGCGAGGACCAGCACCGGCACAGCCGCGTTAAAGCTCTCCGTCACGGAGCTTCCGCCAGGGTTTCGCGCTGGATGGCCGCAAGCTGCTCGGTGCCCAGCAGGGCAAGGTCCAGCAGCTGGTTCAATTCGTCGCGGTCGAACGGAGCGCCCTCGGCAGTGCCCTGGACCTCCACGAACTTGCCGGATCCGGTGACCACTACGTTCATGTCGGTTTCAGCGCGGACGTCCTCGACATACGGCAGGTCCAGCATGGGGATGCCGTCAATAATGCCGACGGAGACGGCCGCGATCGTGTCGATGAGGGGCTGCGCGTTCTTGGAGATCATCTTGTTCTCACGGGCAAAGCGGATGGCCTCAGCAAGCGCCACGTAGGCGCCGGTGATGGCGGCGGTGCGGGTGCCGCCGTCGGCCTGCAGTACATCGCAGTCCAGCACAATGGTGTTCTCGCCGAGCGCCTTGGTGTCGATGATGGAGCGGAGCGAGCGGCCGATCAGCCGGGAAATTTCGTGGGTCCGCCCGCCGATCTTGCCTTTGACGGACTCGCGGTCGGAGCGGGTGTTCGTTGCACGGGGAAGCATGGCGTATTCGGCCGTGACCCAGCCGCGGCCCTCCCCCTTGAGCCAGCGCGGCACGCCTTCGGTCAGGGAAGCCGTGCACAGCACCCGGGTGTTGCCGAACTCGATCAGGGCCGAACCTTCGGCCTGCTTGGACCAGCCGCGGGTGATGCTGATCGGACGGAGCTGATCAGGGGTACGGCCGTCGGCACGAATGACGGGGGTGGCAATTGCTTCAGAAGTCATGCCTTTAGCTTATCGACCCCCGCCCGCCTGCTCAGACCGAACAGAGCTCAGACCGAACAGAGCTCAGACCGAACAGGGCTCGGACCGAACAGGGCTCGGACCGTGCAGGACTCAGACCGTGTAGTGGACGCCGGCCACGGCAACCGCGACGTCGCCGCTGAACACGGGCTTGGCTTCGGCCATCACCTTGGTCTGCGAGGTCCACACCGGAATGTGGGTGAGGAGCAGCCGGCGGGCACCGGCTGCCGCGGCAGCTTCGCCTGCGCGTTTGCCCGTCAGGTGCACGTCCTTGATGGCGTCGTCGCGGCCTTCTTCGAAAGCGGCCTCGCACAGGAACAGGTCGGCGTCCTTGGCCGCCTCCTCCAGGCCGGCGCAGGAGTCCGTGTCCCCCGAGTACGTGAGGACGCGGGTGACAGGCAGGCCGCTGGAGGAGGGTTCCGTGACCTCGACGCGGAGGGCGTAGGCCTCCTCCACGGGGTGGTTCACCGCAAACGGGGTCACGGTGTACGGCCCCACGGTGACGGACTGCCGTTCAGTCCAGTTGGTGAAGTCGAATTCCTCATGCATGCCGGGGTCCAGCTCCAGCCCGTAGGCGGTGGCCATGCGGTCCGCAGTGGCGGCAGGGCCCCACACCGGAATCCGGTCACGCCCCCAGCCGCCCGGCTTCCAGCGCACTGCCACATGGAGGCCGCACAGGTCCATGCAGTGGTCCGGATGCAGGTGCGTGAGGAAGATCGCGTCGATGTCCTCAAGGTCCGTATACCGCTGGATCGCCCCGAGGGCGCCGCTGCCCAGGTCCATCACGATCTTCCAGGTCCGCTCGCCGTCGTGGGCTGTCAGCAAGTAGCACGACGCCGGGGAGCCCGGCCCCGGGAAGGAACCGGTGCAGCCCACAATGGTCAGTTTCACAGCCGTGTTCCCCCGGCCGCGGATCCGCCGACGAAGTTGGAAATCCGCGGCCGGGCGGCGCCGGCCTGCGCGGCGGCGATCATTTCCGGCGTGATTTTTGCCAGGCTGCCCGTGGGGTACTGCGCGGCGACATGGTCCACGTGCCGCACGCTGAGCACCTCGGGACCCAGGAAGCGCCTGGCCAGGGTTTCGAACTGGCTTGCTTCGCCGGTGGCGATGAAGTGGTGCTGGGGCGGCGCCTCGAGGGTCCGCTGCAGATCGTGTGAGACGAGCGCCCGGTAGACGTCCTTGGCGGTTTCCTCAGCGCTGGAAACGAGCGTGACGTCTTCTCCCATGACGTAGGAGATCACGCCGGTGAGCAGCGGGTAATGGGTGCAGCCCAGGACAACGGTGTCCACGCCGGCGGTGCGCAACGGCTCGAGGTACTCCCGGGCGACGGCCAGCAGCTCCGGACCCGTGGTGATGCCAGCCTCCACGTAGCTGACGAACGCCGGGCAGGCCACGGACGTGATGTGGAGGTCCGGGGCGGCGGCGAAGGTGTCCTCGTAGGCGCGGGAGCCGACTGTTGCCGAGGTCCCGATCACGCCCACCCGGCCGCTCCGCGTGGCGGCAACGGCCCGCCGGACGGCCGGCTGGATCACTTCGATGACGGGAATCCCGTAGCGCGCCGTGTACCGTTCACGGGCATCGCGCAGGACAGCGGCGGAGGCGGAGTTGCAGGCGATGGTCAGCAGCTTGACGCCGGAATCCACCAGCTCATCCATCACGCCGAGGGCGTTGGCGCGGACCTCGGCGATGGGCAGCGGGCCGTAGGGGCCGTTGGCCGTATCGCCCACGTAGAGGATCGATTCGTTGGGCAGCTGGTCGATGATGGACCGTGCCACGGTCAGTCCTCCGACGCCGGAGTCGAAGATGCCGATTGGCCGCGAGCCCATGGGGCTGTTGTCCGTGCTGCTCGCTGGGGAATCCGCCGCAGCGCCCGCTGCCGGTTCCATGCTCGATGCTGAAGTCATGATTATTCGAGGATAGGGCTTCCCTGTTGGTGCGGCCATCACATTGTGTTGTCCGACTCATGTCGGATGAGTCACACTCCCGTGGCAGCCGCCGGTCCGGTCAGGCGTGCGGCTCCATGGACTGCAGCATGGCCTGTACCAGCGATTCCTGCAGCCACGTGGTGAAGTTGTACACCAGGGCAAGGTAGCTTTCCACATCCTCCGCCTGGGACCAGTCCTGCATGGCGTGGACATGTTCGGCGTCGGCGTCGTCCCGGATGTCGAGCCGTTCGGCGAGGACCAGCCGGACGTCGTTGAGTGCCTGGGACCAGTGCCTGGCATCGGCGGGCGAAAGAACCAGATCGTTGGAGTCCAGCCCCAGTGCCGCTGCCCGCAGGGCGCCGATCTTGTTCTCCCGCAGGGAGCGTTCGGTGAGCTGCCGGAACTCCAGGGAGGCGGCGTCGTCGTCCTTCGTCACGTTGGGCAGCAGCCGCCGGAGCGCCCGGTCCGACGGTTCCTGGACATTCATGTCCAGCCCGATCAGGGCGGTCAGCGGATCTTCGCTGGCGCTTTCGGCCGGC
>Ga0307409_100001691_pt1 | contig 11110 bp, 10 predicted proteins | sample 322Ometagenome_2_FD_203888 | JGI IMG/M metagenome (GOLD analysis project Ga0307409, IMG submission 203888) | Maize rhizosphere microbial communities from greenhouse at UC Davis, California, United States - 322HYB-O-2 | ecosystem: Host-associated > Plants > Roots > Rhizosphere > Soil | place...
GCCAGTAGCGCAACGTGGCCACGGGGACGCGGACCACGTTGGCGACCTCCTTCATGGTGAGCCGCTCGTCGTTGGCGTGTGGGGTGTCAGGCGATTCGACCTGTTGGGTGATGCTCATGTCGGTTCTCCTCAGCGTTCGGCCGGTTCTCACATTCCGGCAGTGGTCGTTCGTTCTCCGTCGAGACCAGCAGTTGATTTCTGTGGCGAATCCTGAGGAGGAGAGATCACCGGATTCGTACCCCTACGGGACGCCACCGAGGAGGTACGTCGGGGGTACGTTGGTGTTTACGCAGGTCAGACCACGTCCCCCTGAAAGTTTCCGAACACACTTGACTCCAATGGTTTTGGACGAGCACCTCGTGGTCGGCCTGTGTCCACCCACCCACCACGAGATCGAACGTTCCCGCCGCCGTTCTGCGTCGGGAGGCCGGGTCAGCGGCTCGGGCCGAACGCCGGAGGCGGCGCCAGGCGCGGCACGGGTGGCTGCTGGTGGAATGGCCTCGTCGTGGTGCGCCTGGTCGCCGGGATCGGCTCAGGGGTTGCGGGTTGCTGGTTCGGCGTTTGCGGTAGCTGGTCGAGGATGCGCCACCAGAGGGCTGCGGCGGGGTGGTCGTCGGGTAAGGGTCCCGCGGCGGCCGCCGACCGCACAAGCTGGGTGGCGTCGAAGCCGGCTCGGGTGAGGTTGGTTAACCTTTGCTCGAGTTCGGGCAGGAATGGGTCCGCTGTGGCGCTGGGGGCTTCGGTGGCGAGTAGCCTCCGCCATTGCCGGTCTGTGGGGGTGTCCGCGGCAGCGAGTCGCTGGTCGAGTTGCTGTTGGAAGATTCGGGCGGCGCGGCCGAGTTGGGGTGGCCCGGTGGGTCGCAGGTCGCTGGAATCGACCTGGGTCGCGGCGCGCCATACCTGCAGGTCGGCGATCAGTTCTGCCGGCACGGGAGCATAGGGCTGGGCCGCCCAGGCCGGCGCTTCAGCTGCGGCGTTGCGGCGGGCCTGGTCGGTGAGCTCAGCAACAAGCTGTGATCGGGCGTTCAGGTATGGTCCCCAGTCGGGGTCAGCGGCAAGCCGGTGGGGTATGCCGGGCAGCCACGGCAACGGCCCACCGGCGGTGATCTGGTCGACGTCGTGGATCCGCGAGTCGATGACAGCAGCCTGATCATGGGCGCTGGTCAGATCCCCCTGTGCTGCGGCGATGAGCAGCTCAGCGACCGGATCCGCGCCGGCGGCGGCTAGGAGCAGCAGGTGGCCGTACAGCGTCGGCCATGCCGGCTCCTCTGATAGCCCGGGCAGCAACCGGTTGGCAGAGCTCTCCACTGCCTGTACTGCACCGGGGCCGATGAGGTTTTCGGCGGCCATGTGGAGGGCGTCGAGGTAGCGCCCGACGGATTCGCCGAGCCGGACGGCGGGGTCCTGTTGGTCTCGCAGCAGGGTGCTGGCCGATCGTGGACTGCCGTCTCGGGCAAGGATTTTTTCGAGCAGCTCGGTCGCGGTGGAGGGCCGTATCGTGTCGGGCCGGATGAGGGTGTGCGGCTCCCCATCGCCGACCATCGAAACGTAGATGTTGTTAGTGCTGCGGCCGCGGGTCACCATGGTGTAGAGCTGCTGCCGGGATTCCTCACCGGTCACCACGCCATGCATGGTGTCGGCCGTCACACCTTGCGCGGTATGCACAGTTGAGGCGTAACCCAACTCGGTAGCCGTGGAGACATAGCCGGCGGGGAGCGTCACTGTGCGGCCGTTCCGTAGATGCCGCACCTCACACCACCAGTACCGGTCAGGTTAAGGATGGTCCACCGGTCACCGTTTTTCACCCAATCGGTTGCACTGATGCGCAGTCTGCGGTCGTTGGCCCGCGTGATGATCAGGTCGCCGACGCTGGCCCGGTTGCCGTCGCCCAACTCGATCTCCTGGCCCGGGCGGGTGCCAGCGAGGCGATGGTTCCGGGCGCGTTGGTTGAGCCGGCGGACCAGCTCCCGGGTCGGGGCCAGCATGATCGCATCGAGACCGCGGCTGCGGTCGTTCTGCCAGCCGTTGAAGACGGCGTCGAGGGTGGTGGTGGGGTCGCCCACGTGGATGCGTCGCCGGTCCAGGTAGAAGCCGAGCGCTTCGGGTCGACCGTCGCGGACGGCGAGGGTGGCGGCGGCCTCTGCCGAGTCGGTGAACCGGTGCAGCTCACTCAGCCGGAGGACGCCATAACTGGCTTGGATGTCGCGGAGCACCCCGCCCGCACCGATCGCGGCCAACTGTTGATCATCACCGATAAGCCGGATGCTGCCACCGCGGCCGATGATGAACTGGACGGCGGTGTCCAGCGAGAGGGTGTCGGCCATCCCGGCTTCGTCGATGATCACCAAGCTGGACCGGTCGATGCGTTCCGCCCATTCGGGCAGCTCATTGTGGTGGATGGACCAGGTGAGCTTCGCCAGAGTCTCGGCCGGTACGCCGGTGGCGTCGCGGAGTTGCGCCGCCGCGGCGGCCGACGGGGCCAACCCGACCACCTGGCCGCCGCTGTCGCGCCACGCCCGAGCCAGGGTGCGCATGGCGGTGGTCTTCCCGGCGCCAGCGGGCGCGATCGCGAGCTGCAGCCGCGCCCCGGAGGTGCACATGGCACGAACCAGAGCGGCCTGCCCAGCATCCAAGGCATTCCCGTTCGCGGCTGATTCCAGCAGCGCCAGCTCCACAGTGGCGGCATCCGCAACGCGCCCGTCGGTGCGGCCCGCTGCCGCGACGAGTCGCCGCTCGGCGGCCAGAATCCGGGGCGAGGTGAACAAGTCCGATCCGGCAACGCTGTAGACACTCGAACCGTCGACCCGACGCAGCACCGCCGGCTCGCTGATGCCGTCGTCGGTTCGAGTCAGGGACACCGATCGGGTCTGCAGCACCTCGTCGACGAGCAGCTCAACCAGCTGCTCCACCCTCTCGGTGGGAACCTGTACGGCCCGGACCTGGCGTTGTACTTCGGCGCGGACATGCCAGCTCTGCCAGGTCGAACGGTGTTCCTCCACCGCCTCCAACACCTTCTCCGCCGTCGCCGACACCCACTCCGCATCCACCAGGGGGCTTGTCATCGAGATCGGATTGAGCGTCTTGCTGATCATCGCCTGGACCGCGTCAGGTCCGCCGAGGGTTTCTACGGCCTGGGCATACCAGGTGGCACGCTGCTCGGCCAGCGTGCGAGGTTCGTGCTTGGCGTCCCGAGTCTCCAAAGTGGCCTGCTGCGCCAACTGCAACGCCTCCACCGGCGTCGGCGGCCGACCATGATCGTGCTGAAACCGAGCCGCCAGTACACCCTGCCGGTCCTTGATCAACACCCGCCGCGTGTACCATCGCTGGTTCAAGGCCGGGTCAACACCGACGATCTCCCGCACCGGCCGCTTGACCGGATCCACGGGCGGCCGGTTCGCGAACCGCACGCCCAGCCGGTCGCGGAGGTGATGTTCCAGGGCGGTGTTGTAGGTCTCCGAGGCAGCCACGGTCGCCTTGAACAGCACCCGGCCGTCAATGGACAGCCACCGCCCGTCGAGGGTCTGCACCTTGTTCGCCACCGCCACATGGGTGTGCAGATCCGGGTCACCGGCTCGGGAGTCGCGGTGCGTGAACGCGGCCGCCACCAATCCGGTCACATCGACCTGCCGAACCCCATTCCTTCCCTGCCGGGTGAACAAGGCGTGGCCTTCGATGAAGGTCAGCGCATCCTGCACGGCAGCCTGATGCGCCCGCTCGACCTGTGCGGCAACGTGGAGGTCGGCGACCGCCCACAAGCTCGAGACCGACTTGACCGGGGAGAAGGTCAGGTCATAGCCGGCAACCGCCTGCGTGCGCGGACGCGACTGCTTAGCGATGGTGGCTGCGATCTCACGCGCATCGATCGGATCGCGGCCATGCTCTGCTCGGAAGAACTCCCGCGCCACCTCAGTACGGACCCGCGCCCGAACTCCCGCAGAGACTGACTCGTCTCTGGGCTGTCTGGCGGCCGCCTGGCGGGTGGCAATTCGCTTCGCCACCTCGACCCGAAAGCCGCTGCCCTTGCCGGCATAAACCTTGAACGGCGCGCCCAGCCGAGTCGCTGCCTTGATGTTTGCGTCGGACAACTCAGCGGCCGCAAGCTGCTCCAACCTCTGGGCGGCCAGGGGATGCATGCCGGCGCCGAACAGAGCCCGCATCTGCTCCGCCGTCACCGCATCCCCAACGTTCAGGCCATCGATGCCAGCCACACCAGAGCCGATCCACGCGCCTGGAGTCTCTCCGCGTTCGGTGTAGTACGACGCCAACCCGACATGACCCTTCTCGGTGGCATCCAACGCCGCCACCTGCCGAGTCAAATAGTCGTACCCCGACCCGGCGCTGAGCTTGCGGATACTCATCGTCACACCCCACTAAAGGCAAACCAGGTCACCCCAGCGGTCAGCCAAGCCGGCATACAGACCGGTGATGCAGAAGGTGTATCCAACATCGAACTCTGAGAATGAGATGGGGGTACGTCTGACGGGAGGTGTCGGCGGTCTGAGCGCGGGACACAGGTTGAATCTAGAGGCGGGTGAACCAGGCCAAGGATCGCGATGTCGGCATTCGGTCTGGCAGGCAGCATCAAGAGATGAGTCCGGCAGCAGGAACCTCAGTCGGAAGTCTCCGGTCGTCGCGAAGACCATCGGTAGTGGGGTAGTTCGACAATCGTGAGGGCTCCCCAGTGAAGACGCCGTAATCATCGCCTTGGTTACGGATGTAACTTAGCCATTGTGACAGACACAGTGGAGACCAAGGCTCGCCCATGGGTCGTGGTGCTGGCTCGGCTGCCAGCTGAGCCGGCGCGTCACCGGATGGCACTGTGGCGCGAGCTGCGGCGTTCTGGCGCCGTCCCGCTGGGGCAGGCAGTGTGGGCGGTGCCGGACCTGCCGGCGGTGCGGCCCTTGCTTGAGCGTGTGGCTGACCTGGTCGAAGCCGCCCGTGGGACATTGCTGCTGCTGGGCGCGAAGGGCTTCGCGGACGGTGACGTCGCTCGGCTTGATCGGTTGTACGCGGCCGCCCGCGAAGAGGAGTGGGCGGAGTTCGACGCCGACTGTGGCAAGTATCTGGCTGAGCTGGACAAGGAGGAGCAGCTCAGCAAGTACACACTCGCCGAGCTCGAGGAGGAGGAGCAGAGCCTCGACCGGCTGCGCCGCTGGTATCGAGAGCTACGGAGCCGCGATCTGCTTGCGATTCCGGCAACAACGGACTCGGCCATGGCCCTGAAGCGCTGCGAGGAACGATTTGAAACCTACGCCGAACACGTGTACGCGGCCCTCAGCACCCCTGGCCAGTAGCGAGCGATGTCAAGCGTCGGGTTCGATCATCGCGGAAGAACGTGATCGTGTTCACACCCAGGGATTGGCTCGACCGCGTCTTTGCGATCGGCATCATCGGCAAAGGCCTCAATGGCCTTGCCGAGCTGGTGGGTGGCCTGCTCCTGCTCTTCGTGACGCCCGACAGCATTCATCATCTGGTAGCGGTAGTGACTCGAGGCGAACTGTCGGAAGATCCGAACGATCTTGTCGCTCGTTACCTGCTGCATACAGCGAACGGACTCACAGGGAGTGCCGTGATCTTTGGCGCCGTATATCTGTTGGTGCATGGCGCGGTCAAGATCGTGCTCGTCATCGCGCTGCTGCTGAACAAGCTATGGGCGTATCCGTGCATGATCACCGTCTTGTTGATCTTCATTGGCTACCAGCTGTATCGGATTGTCCTACAGCCCAGTGCAGCCCTGGTGGTGCTTACTGCGTTTGATGTGTTGATCGTCACGCTGACGTGGCTGGAATACCGGCGTCAGCGGCAGATCCCGAAGGATCGCGTTTCCGGCGCCACGCGAGCCAGTTCGACGCAGGTCGTGGACCAGTGAGGAAACCTCTGACACGTAGGCCGGTCGTCTCCGGCGATGTCGCCCCATCAATCACCTCTGGCCGTGCTGGGCGGTCCTGGTCGCCCTGGCGTACTGTCGTCGGATTTGGTGTGGTGAGCCTGGCCGCGGACATGGTGTATGAGGGCGCGCGCTCGGTCACCGGACCATTAATGGCTTCGCTTGGCGCCTCTGCAGTCCTGGTGGGGCTGGTCAGTGGCGCGGGTGAAGCCATGGCGTTGCTACTGCGTGTTGTTTCCGGATCGTGGGCAGATCGCAGCGGGCGCTACTGGACGCTCACCTTCGTCGGCTATGCCCTCACTGCGATCTGTGTACCGGCACTGGCGATCACGCCGTTTCTGGCCGGCGCCGGGCTGGCGGTGGCTTGCATCCTCATCCTGGGGGAGCGGTTCGGGAAGGCGGTCCGGAGTCCAGCTAAGACCGCGCTGTTGGCTCATGCTGCGGCTGACGTCGGACTCGGCCGTGGGTTCGGTGTGCACAAGGCGCTCGACCAGATTGGCGCTGTAGCAGGGCCCGTCCTTGTGGCGGCGGTGGTCGCGGCGGCGGGATCGATCTGGCCGGCCATGGCCGTACTGATCGTTCCGGGGGCGGTGGCACTGTTGGTGCTGGTTCGGATTCGGCGCAGCATGGGAGATCCTGTGGAGCGTCAGGAGACAAGTCGAACAGAGGCCTCCACTGAGCCGGACCGCCCAGAGCCAGGACCGTCGACCTCGCCTGCCGCCCGGCTGCCGCGCGAGTTCTGGCTGTTTGCTGCTGCCTCCGCGGCAGTCACTGGAGGCCTGGTCACGTTCGCTGTTATCGCCTACCACCTCACGCAAGATCACGTCGTACCGGTCGCAGCCGTCCCGTTGATCTATGCGGCTGCCATGGGCGCGGCGGCGCTTGCCGCGCTGGGATCCGGCTGGCTCTTCGATCGCACCAGAAGCGGTGCCTTGTTGGGCCTGCCGCTGCTGGTGTCCGTCGTGCCCGTTCTGGCATTCAGCGGCTCGCCGCTGATCGTCATCGCCGGCGTGTTGGTGTGGGGCGTGTCCGGCGGAGTGCTGGACTCGACGATCAAGGCGCTGGTGGCCGACCTAGTACCCGCCCCGAGACTCGCCACCGCGTACGGCGTCTTCGCCGCTGTTCAGGGCGCCGCGGCCATCGGCGGTGGAGTCATGGCCGGCGCACTGTACGAGCGATCACTCCCGCTGCTGATTGTGGCCGTCGCCGCTAGCCAGGTTGTCGCTCTGGTATTGCTGATTGCAACGTTGCGTCGGCAGCAACGAATGCAAACTCCGACGGCCTCCTGCGCTCGGTGACGTGGACCTGTTTCAGTCATCGGCGCGGTCGCCATCCTCGAGATGATCTTGCTCATCGGCCTGCTTGACGAATGCACTGCGCCAGGTCGTACCGCGTGGGAGCCCACGCGGCAACAGTCGGTGGCAGCTGGAGGCGGTTTTTGACCATGCTCGTCCTTCCACTGTTGGCGGGGGCGGGCGTGATCCTCGAGATTGAGTTCCGTGTGAAACGGCGTCCTCCAGCGTCAGGCTACGGATGGACCTGCCGCATATCGCAAGGATGACTCCATGCCCGCCCAGGTCACCTTCCGGTGAAGGGCGACTAGTGGTACTCGCTCGCCGAGGGCCATTGACAGAGGGTTTCGGCGAAGTCGCCCATGGTGCTCGTGGGGCTGGACACGGTGCGCGCCATGGTGAATCGAGAGGAGTCGCGGCTAACTCCGCCGCCCAATCGAGACCTTATCGGACCGGTTCTTCCCAGACTTGGACCGGTGAACCGTTAGCCAGCCTCTGACACAACTTGGCAATGCCCCCGGGAACGATGTGCCTCCGAGCGTTCCCTGCGTCTAGCCCGAATTTTGTTTCTCCGTCGTCACCGGACTGACCCTGCTGGTCCAATGAGGGTTGATTTTGGTCTTGTTGGCGCTCCACTGGTCCAGGGCTGTTGAGCTGCGGCTGGCCCGATGAGATGACCAGGAGCACCTCCCGATTCCTAGAATCTTTCATGCCCGGGCTTAATCACGAGGCCGACGGGCACGGTTGGGTGGCCGTGCTGAATGATCTCGACCCGGAACCTTTGCTTTTCCAGGTCTGTCACCGCGTGCTCGACGGCGCGGCGTGAGATGTGGACAAGGGTTGGCTCAGCATCGGCTGGGTCAGCCCTACCAATTCGGGTGACACACCCTGTCTCCGCGCTTGGCTCTCTGCCGCAACGATTGCCCCGTCGGCAATATGCTGACACTGCGCTCCCGGCGCCCGGCTAGTGGGTCGATTTCTAACGTCGGGCGATGGGGTGTCGCTATATATCCCTGCAATAGCGGCTCGAAAAGCCGCGGACGCCCCACAGCTACGCCGTGGCGATTAGGAGGGCGCGAACTGTGAGGAGCTTGCACTGAGCAATCAGTCCGCAGCCGCGAACAACGCCGAAGGGCCAGCGAGATGGTCAGCGTGAATTCGGGTGGCGTCGACACGGAGAATTGGGTCACCAGCCTGCGTAGCAAGATCCGATCGCGGATGCTGTCGCTGTTCCGACGATCGCCCGGGATCGTTGCCGCAGGCTCCATCGCCGTCCTGTTTGCCGTTGCGTACCTCCTCGCTGCGCCGATGGGCCGTGATCTGTCGGCACAGGTGGCTCATGCCCAGCTGGCCGAGCAGCATTGGCCTGCGGTTTTGAACCTTCGTTGGTATGGCGGTTTCGACCCGCTCGGCTACAGCGTCTTGTCTCCACCGGTGATGGCGCTTCTGGGCGTACGCCTCACGACCGCGCTTGCCTACGTTGCGAGCGTCGTGCTCTTGGCGGCGTTGTTGAAGGGCACGTCGGTGCCGCGACCGGTCGCCGGGGCAATCGTTGGGGCGGCCTCTCTTACCGGGAATCTGGTGACCACACGGACGACATTCGCACTAGGCCTCGCAGTGGCGCTTGGTGCGCTGGTTGCTCTTGTTTTGGGACGGTTGCGCGTCACGGCCGGGATGTCTGTCTTGGCATCCCTCACCAGCCCGGTAGCCGGTTTGTTCCTCGGGGTGGCTGGCGGTGCGCTTTTCCTGTCCGGCCGCCGGCGAGACGGCATGACGCTGGGTCTCAGTGCTTTGGTGCCCATGGTCGCCGTCGGGCTCGCGTTCGGCAACGTCGGGCAGCAATCGTTCGCCGAGGGACAAGCTTTCAGGGGTTTCCTCACTTGCCTAGGTGTAGGCGGACTGTGTTGGCGCCGGCCGGTCGTACGGTGGGCCGCCCTGTTATCGGCCGGGCTGGTCACTGCGGCTTATCTGCTACCGACGCCCGTGGGTACGACCGCGACACGCCTGCCCGAGTTGTTCGCTGCGCCGACTATCGTGGCGGTTGCGACCATCCCGCTGGTCGCCGTCATTGCCGCCACCGCAAGCGTGGTCGTGCTGTTACCGCCGACGTCCATCACAGAGGTCCGAGAGCGGGGCGATCCCGCGCTCAGCGCGAGGTTCTATGCGCCCCTCCTGGACCAGCTGATCGCTCGTGGGGTTGCCGGGCCCATTGAGCTCGTTCCGACGCTGCGACGTGGCGAAGCTGCCTTTGTGGCGCCGGTGGTTCCCATCGCAAGAGGGTGGTCGCGACAGGTCGACACCGGGCGCAACCCCATCTTCTTCGACGGAACCCTCAACGCGGACACGTACCGAAAATGGCTCGATGACAACGCCATCTCCTACGTGGCGATCTCTAACGGGCCGCACGAATGGGCGGCGAGTGATGAAGCGACCTTGGTGCGCCGTGGGTTGCCCTATTTGCAGGCAGTGTGGTCGGACCGAACGTGGACCCTCTATGCAGTGACGAACCCGCGGCCAGTCATTTCACCCCCAGGGCAAGTTATCGCTCGTGATGGCGTTTCGCTCACCGTGTCTTTGCCCGAGCAGGGTGAAGACGTGGTGCGGGTGCATTGGTCTCGGTACTTGTCCGCCTCCAGTGGCTGCGTGCGCCCAGCCGAAAATGGGTGGTCCGCGATCGTTGTTGAGCACCCGGGCACTGTCAAGATTGAAGGCAGTTTGACGCCACGCCAGTGTTGACGCAGACGAAGCGGTTGGCGGTGCACCGAACACTTGGAACGAAGGACGAACGGCCAAGCGAATCTCCAGCTGCTTGAGGGGCCACGTCTCGGGCTGCGGCGTTCATCACGACGACGCCTCTGGAGGCCGTGGCGCGGGCGCACCGCCTTCATCGCGGACCTGAGCGTCAACCAGGAGCAGGACTGCACCCTCGATCAGCAATCCTCGTCCTCACCGAGACCTCATCGCGGGGGTTTCGCGCCTTGACGACCCATCACCTGGGGTCTCGCGAGCCGACCGGCGGACCTCAAACGGGACGAGCGGCGAGCCTCGACGCAACAAGCCGAGAGATCAAAACCACTCCTTTCCATGACTCCAACCACCCCACAGCACGATCGGCATCGAGCCGGCGTCTTTCCTCGACGCTGAGAAGCCGCTCGAGGATCACGCCCGCATCGACGAGTCCTGCCTCCAGCAGGACTGCAACGAAGTTGCGATCCTTCTCCCTGAACGCGCAGAGCTTGGCGACACAGAGATCTTCCTTGTCCAAGCACCAACCGGTGAACTGCGGCTGACCGGCCGGCGCCGCCGTGTTGACGTTTTGCACTTTAACCAACCGATCGCGCCACCGATCCGGAGCGCCAACGTTTCCAGACGACGCCGTCGATGCTGAAACCGTGCAGTTCCTCGAAGGTGGAGAACTCGCCCACGACGCCCTCGATCAGGTCAGCAAGACGCGCCGTCTCATCGTTGCTGTTGGCGATCGGCAGGATGTCGACCTCGACAGACATGGTGGCGTCAGCAGGAAGCTCATCCTCGCGGAAGCTTCCGAGGATCGCCTGCGAGCCGACCACGATCACCTCCGGTCGCTCGATGATCTGGCAGGCCGTCCGGATGGCGTGTTCCAACTGGTCGCGACGCATCAGCTGGCCATATGGAGCACGTCCATACGCTCGTCCTGCGAGAGCAGCCCACCCATCGGCGAAACCTCACGCATCTCAATCGAGTCCCGGTCCAACCCTGTCAAGACGCGATGGAGTCCTGGCACATCGCCGCGATCGATCAGCGACCTCCACCGGTCGAGATTGCGCATATGCGGCTCGCCGCTGACGCCGTTGCGGAGCCGCTCCCAGTTGCGCTGGATGGTCGGGAGCCACTGCTCCAGGCTCGTTCGCGTCAGATGTGTTGAGAGCTGGCGGTGGAGTCGCCACGACCG
>Ga0307409_100001693_pt1 | contig 11105 bp, 12 predicted proteins | sample 322Ometagenome_2_FD_203888 | JGI IMG/M metagenome (GOLD analysis project Ga0307409, IMG submission 203888) | Maize rhizosphere microbial communities from greenhouse at UC Davis, California, United States - 322HYB-O-2 | ecosystem: Host-associated > Plants > Roots > Rhizosphere > Soil | place...
GTTCTACGCCACGCGCGCGCACTGGCTGGCGCGCGCCGGCCGCGGGGCGGAGGCGGCGGCCGACTACCGGCGGGCGTGCGACCTCGCGCCCTCCGGGCCGGTGCGCCGCTTTCTCGCGGCGCGGCTACGCGCCCTGCTCAGCGCCGCAGCGCCCGGGTGAGCACGCGGTCGAGGGCACCCGCGAACGCCTGCTTGTCGCGCGCGCTGAAGCCCGCCGGTCCGCCGGTCTCCACGCCCGCGCCGCGCAGGCCGTCCAGGAAGTCGCGGACGCTCAGCCGCTCGCCGACGTTCTCGGCGGTGTACTCCACGCCGCGCGGGTCGATCACGCGCACCCCCTTGGCGACGAGCGCCGCCGCGAGCGGCACGTCCGCCGTCACCGCCACGTCGCCGGGGTGGGCGTGCTCGGCGATGTAGCGGTCGGCCACGTCGGGGCCGCCGTCCACCCGCACCTGGCGCACCGTGGGGGCGCCGAGGGGGAGCGGCACGCGGCCGTTCGCGACGAGCACCGTCTCGAGCTCGAGCCGGCGGGCGGCCCGGAAGACGATCTCCTTCACGTCGCGCGGCGCGGCGTCTGCGTCGATCCAGAGCTTCACGGCTGGCGGGCTGGGGTGAGGGGCGGCGGGGAGGGGGAAATCTACGCGGCGGCGACGCGCGGACGACGGGCGTGCGCGCGCGCGCGCCGGCATTAGACTCCAGCGCACTCAGCCCGCTCGACCCCCGCGCCGCGGAGGCGCGTCACCTCACTCCACACCGATGGCGAAGAAATCTCAGACGGCCGCGACGCGGGCGGCCAAGCGTGGCGCCGACGCCACGACCGCCGGCGACGACCCGGTGCGCGCGAACGGCGTGCGCCCCTCCCGCTCCGCCGCCAAGGCCGGCAAGGCCGGCAAGGCCGCGGTGCCGGCGAGCGAGCCGCTCAGGAGCCGCGGGCGCGGGCCGCGCACCGCGACCGGGAAGAAGGCGGACGCGCGGACGCTCGCGAGCGCCGGGCAGCGGTCGCTCGAGGGGCTCAAGGAGCGCACCGAGGAGGGGCACCTCGCCGCCGGCCGCACGCCGCCGTCGCAGAAGTCGGACTCGCGGCGGTCGGGCGCGTCGCGCGTCATCGACCACACCATCCGCGACTACTCGCCGGTCACCGAGGACGAGAAGCTGCTGCAGCAGCCGCGCTCCACGGGGGACTTCACGCGCACCGACCCGTGGCGGGTGATGCGCATCATGGGGGAGTTCATCGAGGGCTTCGACGTGCTCTCGACGGTGGAGAAGGGCGTCTCGATCTTCGGCTCGGCGCGCACGCACCCCGACGACCCGCAGTACGCCGCCGCGCAGGAGACGGCGCGGCTGCTCGCCGAGCGCGGCTTCTCGATCATCACCGGCGCCGGCCCCGGCATCATGGAGGCGGCGAACAAGGGGGCGCGCGAGGGGCGCGGCTACTCGGTGGGGTGCAACATCGAGCTCCCCTTCGAGCAGGGGGCGAACCCCTACGTGGACACGCTGGTGAACTTCCGCTACTTCATGGTGCGGAAGACGATGTTCATCAAGTACTCGGTGGCGTTCATCATCTTCCCCGGCGGCTTCGGCACGCTCGACGAGCTGTTCGAGGCGCTGACGCTCATCCAGACCGGGAAGATCTACCAGTTCCCGGTGATCCTGTTCGGCCGCCACTACTGGGCGGGGCTGCTGCGCTGGCTCCAGACGCGCGTGCTCCTGGAGCGGAAGATCTCCCCGGGCGACATGGACCTGTTGTTGCTCACCGACGACCCCGCCGAAGCCGTCGCCGCGGTGCTCGCGGCCCACGAGGCGCAGACGGTGACGGCGTCCGAGCGAAACGAGCGAGTCGAGAGGATCTGAGATGGCGAAAGAGCGGAAGGGGAAGAAGGGCGCGGAGGGGGGCGAGGACGCCGCCGGGCGCGAGCGCGGCGGCTTCAAGGCCTCGCGCCACGGCGACGGCAAGGCGCAGCGCGCCAGCGCCGCCGGCCCGAAGGCCGAGCAGAAGCGCGCGGCGGAGGAGCGCGAATCGGCCGGCGCGCAGCACACGTCGCACGAGCGCTCGCGCTTCCTGCAGGGGAAGCGCATCGACCCGCGCCCGATCGACGGCACCGAGACCGCGGCCGACCTGATCGACAACGCCTTCCTCGCCTACAACGGCGCGCGCCTCCGCGAGGGGTGCCAGCTGTACACGCAGAAGATGCTCGCCGACGACGTCACCGTCGGCCTCACGCTCACCGGCGCGCTCACGCCGGCGGGGCTCGGGATGGCGGCGCTCATCCCGCTCGTCGAGTGCGGCTTCGTCGACTGGATCATCTCCACCGGCGCGAACCTCTACCACGACACGCACTTCGGCCTCGGCCTGGCGATGCACCGCGGCAACACGACGGCCAGCGACGTGGTCCTCCGCGAGGAGGGCGTGGTGCGCATCTACGACATCTTCTTCGACTACGACGTCCTCCTCTCGACCGACGCCTTCTTCCGCAAGATCATCCAGGGGCCGGACTTCCAGCGCAGCATGTCGAGCGCCGAGTTCCACTACCTGTGCGGCAAGTACGTGCGCGAGCGCGAGCGCGCGCTCGGCATCGGCCAGAAGTCGCTGCTCTCGGCGGCCTACGTCGCCGGCGTGCCGATCTACACCTCGTCGCCCGGCGACTCGTCGATCGGGATGAACATCGCCGCGCTCGCGCTCGACGGGAACCGGTGCGTGATCGACCCGAACGCCGACGTGAACGAGACGGCGTCGATCGTCCTCGACGCCAAGCGCGGCGGCGGCGGGAGCGCGGTGCTCATCCTCGGCGGCGGCAGCCCGAAGAACTTCATGCTGCAGACGGAGCCGCAGATCCAGGAGGTGCTCGGCATCGACGAGAAGGGGCACGACTACTTCCTGCAGATCACCGACGCGCGCCCCGACACCGGCGGCCTCTCGGGCGCCACGCCGGCGGAGGCGGTGAGCTGGGGGAAGATCGACCCCGACCGGCTCCCCGACGCGGTGGTGTGCTACCTGGACTCGACGGTCGCGCTCCCGCTGCTCACGGCGTACGCGCGCGCCCGCCGCGCGCCGCGCACGCTCAAGCGCCTCTACGACCGCCGCGAGCAGATGATGGACCGCCTGCGCGCCGAGTACGCCGCCGCCGGCGACGAGCCGGTGCCCGCGGAGGAGACGAGCGCGACGCTGCCGATGCATCGTTGAACTACGGCTCTCGGCTGTGAGCTCTCGGCTCTCGGCTCTCGGCTGGGGCGCGTCGTCATCCCGCAGGAGGGAGCGGCGCGGAGCGCCGCGAGCGAGTGTCGGGATCTACTGTCCTTGCAGCGTGGTGTGCTCCGTCGCAGGGAGAGTAGATCCCGACACTCGCTCCGCTCGTGCGGGATGACACGTCGCGGCGCCCCACCGCCGTAGCCGAGAGCCGAGAGCTCCTACACACCGCTGCCCTCGCCCCGCCTAGTGCGCCGCCCCCACCCCCCGCACCGCGCGCACGAAGTTGATCCGCGAGTAGTCGCCGCGCGAGAAGTAGCCCGCCGGCTCCTCGCGCCCGAGCACGTCGCGGCGGATGGCCCGGTCGCTCCACCCCTCGGCGATGCGCCGCTCGATGCGGCCGATCGTCTCGTCGAGCCACGCCGCCTTGGCGATCAGCAGCGGCACCGGTTGCTCGACGAGGCCGCGGTGCGCGTCGAACAGCCGCCGCGGCTCGAGCGCCGCGGCGGCGCGCACGCTGTGCGCGAGGAGGCGCGGGTCCTCGCCGGGGTGGGCGACGCGCACCTTCACCCCCAGGAACAGGTCGCCGCCGAACAGCGTCGCCGACTCGGCGTCCCACACCACGTGGTGGTCGGGGGAGTGGCCCGGCATCGGCAGGAGGGCGAGGCCGAGCGCCGCGGGGTCGAGCGGCGTCACCGGCGAGCGGAGCGCCGCCATCGGCTCCCAGGTGAAGCGCCGGTAGAAGCCCACGCGGCCGGCGCGGCGCACGGCGTCGAGCGTCGCCGGCGACATGGCGAGCGGCACGCCGGCGCGCGCGAGCAGCTCCACGTTGCCGGCATGGTCCTCGTGCTCGTGCGTGACGAGCGCGCCCGCGGGGCGTTGCTCCCCGACCAGCCGCGCCAGGTCGCGCCACATCCCGGGGAAGCCGGTGTCCACGAGCGCGCCGCGCACGAGGTAGGCGCTCACCGAGTAGCCCACCAGGCGGCTGCGCGCCGAGGAGCAGTGCAGGCGCGTGACGTCGCCGTGGCGCTCGAGCCGGATCATGCGGGGAAAGCTAGCGGTGCGGCGCACGACGCAGCGCGGCCCGGCCTCGCGGGAGGCCGGGCCGCGCGCGTCCGTGCGCCGTCTAGCGCCGGAAGACGATGCGCACGATGTCGGGGGTGCCGGTGTCCGACAGGTTGTAGTCGATCGTCAGCGTCGTGCCCGAGATGTTGCCCGGGAACTGGTCGTCGAAGAAGTCGGAGAAGAAGGTGAGGTTGTTCCGCGACCGGGTGAACGTCCCCTGGTCGGCGAGCACCTCGTCCGGGTCCTCGAGCTCGAACGCCCACTCGCTCCCGTTGATGATCATGGAGCCGAAGATCTGCTGCGACGCCGCGCTCGCCCCGTCGTACGTCACCACGGCGTAGGTGCCGCTCAGGTTCGACGGGCTCGTCGGGTCGTCGTCGCTGCACGCGCCGACCGCGCCGGCGAGGCCCAGGGCGAGCGTGAGCGACAGGAGGGATCGAGTCCAGCGGCGGGCGACGCGCGCAGACGACACGGCAAGCGGCATGAGCGGCCTCTCTCGGCGAAGGTGGGTTGCACACTCTCGTACCCGCCGGCCCGCCGGTGGTGCCGGCGGGCGGCGGCGCGGGGGAAAGAACGCACGCGGGGCCCGGCGCGCCAGTGTGCGCCGGGCCCCGCGGACGGTCGCCTGCCGGCAGCCGCTCGCCGCTACTTGCGCGCGACGATCGTGAAGGTGGCGTCGGCGGTGCCGTCCTCGTCCAGGTCCACCGGCTGCGAGGCCGTGAGGGTGTTGCCGCCGCTGTACGTCGCCGTCGTGGTGCGGTCGGCGACGTCGTTGTCGTCCGGATCGTTCGGGTCGTCGTTGGCGACGAAGGTCACCGTGCTGCCGCTCACCGTGTAGGTGCCCGCGCTCGCGTCGGTCTCGGTGGTGGCGTCGCCGTTGATCGTCGTCCGGTACTGCTGCGTGCCGGTGTACGTGCCGTTGGCGGCGAGCGCGATCGAGCCGCTCACGAGCTCGAGCTGGAAGGTGATGCCCTCCAGCGCCTCGTCGAGGAGAAGGAAGGGGGCGGTGTTGTCGACGCCTTCGAGGCCGGTGACGGAGACGATGTTGTACGTGCCGGCGACGCCGGAGCCGCCCGTCGGGCCATCGTCGTCGTCGTCGCCGCAGGCCGTCAGGCCGAGCGAGGCGGCGGTCACGAGCAGCGCCGCGGCGCGGCGGGCGCTGACGAGACGGAAGGGCGAGAAGGACCAGAGAACGCTGTGCTGCATGGACATGGACGGGTCTCCGTGAGGTGAGCTGCCATCGGCTGAAGTGAGCCGGCGCCGGCCGCGCCGCGAGGCGCCAGGCACGATCGCTCCGGCCACACACCGATGACGTGGGCGGGGCACCGATATTCTCACGCGCCGCGCGGGCCGCGCGCGCCCACCCCGCCGCTGGACGCGGGGCGCCGCAGCGCATACCATGGGCCATGCCCACGCGCGTCCGCCACGCCCTCCGCTTCGCCGTCACCACGCTCGCCGCCGTCTACCTGGTGGGCACGGCGTGGACGCTCGCGGACGCGTACCTGCTCGGCGCGGCGGCCGGCGCGGCCGACGCGGGCGCGACGGTGCGCTTCAACGAGAGCGTCTGGCGCCGCATCGCGGCGGCGCTCGCCGTCGCGGTGTTCCTGCTCCGCCTCAGCGACGTGCACACCGCGCCGCCGCCGTGGAGCTTCGCGTGGATGACCGCCCTCTGGCTCGCCGCGGCGAGCGTCGCGGTCACCGTCGCGATCGGGAGCGGGCGGTTCGCGCTGGCCGCGCTGGTCGCCGCCCTCGCGGTCGCCGTCTGGCTGGTGCTCCACCGGCGCATCCCCGGGTGGCCCGGCCACGTCGCGCCCGCCGCGGCGCCGGACGAGGCCGTGGCGGAGCGGGACTTGCAGCGATTGCGGTAGTCGGAACTGCGTTCTAGCTTCAGCCCATTGGCGCCCGGCCCTCACACGGCCGGGCGCTCCCCTTTTTGTCGCGCCGCGCCTCCGCCGGCGCTCTCCGTTGCCACCATGATTGAAGCACTCAAGCAGAAGCTGGGCGAAGAGGTCGAGAAGCTGCAGCACGAGCTCAACGTCACGCTCCCGAACGAGATCAGGAAGGCCGTCGAGCTCGGCGACCTGCGCGAGAACAGCGAGTACAAGGCTGCGCTCGAGCGCCAGCAGTTCGTCCAGGCCCGCCTCGGCCAGCTGCGGCAGCGGCTCAGCAAGCTCTCGTCCATCGACATGGCGCAGATCCCCGCCGACAAGGTCGGGCTGGGGTCCCGCGTCGTCGTCGAGGACGAGGCGACCAAGTCCACCGAGACGTACAACCTCGTGTTCGGCGACTCGCTCGAGTTCGAGGAGGGGCAGGTGAGCATGGCGTCGCCCATCGGCCGCGCGCTGGTGGGGAAGGGCGTCGGGGACGTCGCCCTGCTCAAGCTTCCCACCATCCTGCGCCGGCTCCGCATCACCGAGCTCGTCACCATCCACCAGCAGCCCACGTCGTAGCCTACCCGGCGGGCGCGGGGCGCGGGTTCAGCCCACGCCCTCCGCGGCGTCGATGCCGAAGAGGCGGTCCGCCTCGCGCCGGTAGCGCTCCACCTCGGCGGCCGCCCGCCCGCCGTCCCACCCCAGCCGCGGGGCCGCGATCGCCGCGGCCGCGGCGGCCGCGCCCACCGCCGCGTCGGGGAGGGCGAAGGCGAGCGGCGTACGACGCACGAGCAGGTCGGCGAGCGTGCACGCCATCTCCCGCTCCACCGCGTAGGCCAGCTCGGCGCCCACGTAGGGGAGCGCGGGCACGAGTCGCGCGGCGAGCGCGGGCTCCGCGGCGGCGAGCGCCCACACGTCGCGCCAGCGGCTCCCGTACGCCGTCGCGAGCCGCTCCCCCACCGCCGGGTCGCCTGCGGCGCGCCCGGCCGCCGCCACCTCCTCGTGCAGCGAGCCGATGTCCCCCCCGGGGAGCGGGCGCGCCGCCGTGAGCGACCGCGTGGGCCGGCGGCCGAGCGCCCGCTCGGCGGCGTCCACCACCTCGGCGGCCATCGAGCGGTAGGTGGTGAGCTTCCCGCCGCTCACCGCGATCACCCCGCCGGGCCCGCGCTCGACGAGGTGCTCGCGCGAGGCGCTGGTCGGCGCCGCCCCGGCGCCGTGGCGGTACCCCGAGGCGACGAGCGGGCGGATCCCCGCCCACGCGCTCACCACGTCCGCGCGCGTCAGCCGCGCCTCGGGGAAGAAGGCGTTCGCCGAGCGGAGCAGGTACTCGACGTCGGCCTCGGTCGCCCGCACGTCGTCGGGCGTGGCGGTGGTGGGCGTGTCCGTGGTGCCGATGATCGCGTGCGCGCCGGCGGGGAGCACGAACATCACCCGGCCGTCCACGGGGGAGAGCAGGGTGAGCGCCTCGCGGTTCCCCACGCGCTCGCGCGGCACGGCGACGTGCACCCCCTTGGTGCCGCGCACCAGCGGCGGCGCACCCGGCTCCTCCAGCGCCCGCACGCGGTCGCCCCACGGCCCGGCGGCGTTCACCACCACCCGCGCCCGCACCCGCACCGCCTCGCCGGTGAGCGTGTCGTGCACCTCCGCCGCGCTCACCGCGCCCCGCCCACCCTCGCCCCGGCAGAACGCGCGCACGGCGGCGTGGTTGAGCACCACCGCCCCGGCCTCGGCGGCCGCCAGCGCGTTCGCGAGCGTGAGGCGGACGTCGTCGGTGGCGGCGTCGTAGTAGCGGGCGCCGCCGGCCAGCTCGCTCCGCCGCAGGCGCGGCTCGAGCGCCGCCACGGCGGGCGCGCTCAGCCCCTGGTGGGGCGCCACGTTCCGGAACAGCGCCAGCGCGTCGTAGAGCAGGAGCCCGGCGCGCAGCTTCCAGCGGGGGACGCGCGCCCCGCGGTACACCGGCCAGGTGAAGGGGAGGGGGCGCACGAGGTGGGGCGCGATGCGCAGCAGCATCCGCCGCTCCCGGCTCGCCTCGAACACGAGGTGCAGGTAGCCGTGCTCCAGGTAGCGCACCCCGCCGTGCACCAGCCGCGACGACCGGCTCGACGTCCCGCTCCCGAAGTCGTCGGCCTCGACGAGGGCGACGCGCAGCCCCCGCAGCGCCGCGTCGCGCGCCACCCCGGCCCCGGTGATCCCGCCGCCGACGATCAGCAGGTCGAACTCCTCGGAGCGGAGGCGGGCGAGGAGCGAGGAGCGCGGCGCGGTCAGGGTACGGCGGAGTTGGGGACGCGGGGGCGAGACATCAATATACGGACGCGCACTTCCGCTCCCGCGTCATCCCCGCCGCCCGCCCCCGCCCCGTGTCCTCGCGCGACCGCTGGTCCGACCGCTACGCCCGCGCGCTCGGCGATCCCGGTACCCCGTCGCTCGTCGCGCGCCGGGCGCCCTCGGCGTGGGTGCTCGCCCGCTGCCTGGAGCTGCCGGCCCACCATCTGATCGTCGACGTCGCCGGGGGCGACGGCCGGCATGCCCTGGCGCTGGCCGAGCGGGGGCGGCGGGTGCTCGTCGTGGACTTCGTGGAGGGCGCCGTGGCGGCGGCGGTGGGCGCGGGCCAGCTGTTTGCAGCAACGGGAACGGGCGCGGTGCTCGGGCTCGTGGCCGACGCCGGCGCCCTGCCTCTCGCGGCCGGATCCCTCGACGCGCTGCTCGTCACCAACTTCCTCGACCGCGCGCTCTTCCCGCACTTCGCGCGGCTGCTCCGCCGCGGCGGCACGCTCGTGGCGGAGACGTTCACCGTGGAACATCTGGCGCTCGCGGAGGCGCGGCGGATCCCGTCGCCGCGCAGTCCCGAGCACCTGCTACAGCCTGGCGAGCTGCGCTCGCTCGTCGCGCCGCTCGCCGTCGTGGCCTACCGGGAAGGGCTGGTGCGCGACGCCGCCGGGGAGCGCGTGGCGGCGGGGGTGGTGGCCGTGCGCGGGTAGCCTGGCGCCCGCGGCTCACGGCCGAGCCCGCAATCTGCAACTCGTTGTCCCTGTATACGACAGCCGCTTCGTAGCGCCCGCACCACCCCTCGCGAAACCGCTGAACTCGCCATAGCTTCGCCGCCATGCCGCAGGCCTCCCACGAACTCTCTACCGCGCTGGAAAGCACCGTCGCCAACTTCGCCGGCATGGTGCGTCGCGTGGGCTGGCGGTACCGGCTGTCCGACGCCGACGTCGACGAGGTGATGCAGGAGGTCCGGATCCGGCTTTGGCGGGCCCGGGCGTCGAGTGAGCAAATTTCCTCCTCGTCTGCGTCATACGTATACAGGACGGCGGTCTCGGCGGCGCTGGACATCGCCAGACGCCGTCGGGCACGAAAGGCCGAGCTCTCGGATTCGATCGACGACGACGCGACGACGACCGTCGTGGCGGCGCCGGGGGGGCCGGCGGAAGAGCTGGAGCAGTCCGAGGTGGCGAGGCAGGTGGCGGCCGCCGTGGACGAGATCGTGGAGTCGCGCCGCCCGGTGGTCCGGATGTACCTCGCCGGCTATCCCCGGGAAGAGATCGCCGAGCTGCTCGGGTGGTCCGAGGCGAAGACCCGAAACTTGCTGTACCGAGGGCTCGCGGAGCTGCGCGCCCGCCTAACCGAACGGGGAGTCGGATGGCAAACAACGGAATGACCAACAACATGTCCGACGCGCGACTGCGGCAGCTGTACGCCCTCGGAACCGGGGCTCGTGCGGGAGCGGCAGCGACGGCGACGCACGTGTCGCCCGAGGACATCCTGGCGCTGGTGCAGCGCTCCCTCCCCGAAGCGCAGCGCCTGGCGACGCTCGACCACGTGATGGCCTGCGCCGAGTGCCGGCGCGAGTTCGACCTGCTGCGCGCCGTCGAGGCGGCGGGCGGCGAGCGCACCCCCCAGGTGCGCCAGCTCCCCTCGGCCTGGCGCCGCCTGGCCCCCCTGGCCATCGCCGCGTCGCTGGCGCTGGTGGTCGGCACGGAGGCCTGGCGCCGCAGCACCGCCGACCAGGCGCCGGTCATGCGCGGCGAGTCCGCCGGCGTCACGGTGACCTCCCCCGCGGGCGAGGTGGCCGCCGGCGCTCCCCTGACGTTCGCCTGGCACCCGGTGCCCGGCGCCCGGCGCTACGACCTCGAGGTGCTGAACGCCGACGGCAACCTCGTCTTCTCCGCCGAGACGCGCGACACCGTGGTCACCGGGGCCCGCCCCGAGACGATCGTCCCCGGCGCCGAGTACCGGTGGTGGGTGCGCGCGGTGCTCGAGGACGGCGCTCAGCCGCGCTCGGAGCCGCGCTCCTTCCGCGTCCTCGCCCAGTAGAGCAGCGCCCCTCCCAGCAGTAGCGCGGCGACCCCGGCCGCCAGGTACCCCGCCCGCCCGTCGGGCGGGCGGCGGAGGGGCACCCGCACCGTCGGGTCGCCCACGACCGTGAAGGCCGCCCACTGGCTCGGCGGCATCCCGCGCGCCATCGCCGCGAGCTTCGCCGTGCGGAGCGCCTCGCCCACCGACTGCCGGCGCGCCAGCGCGTCGTAGAAGTCCTCCACCAGCCGGCGCGTGCTCCCGTCCTCCACCCGCCAGCCGGTGGCCATCACCGAGCGCGCCCCGGCGCGCAGGAGCGGCGCGGTGAGCCCCTGGACCCCCTCGCCGGCGACGACGACGCCGCCGGCGGTGCGGCAGGCGGAGAGGACGACGAGGTCGGCCCGCAGGTCGAGGGCGGCCAGCTCGCCGGGCGTCAGGAAGCCGTCCTCCCCGCCCCCGGGGGCGAGGGCGATGGCCGTGCGGGCCAGGCTCCGCTCGTCCACCAGGGCGTGCGTCGCCAGGTGCAGCACCCGGTACGGGGCCAGCGCCTCCCCCTTCAGGAAGCTCTCCGTCGCCCACCCCCGCAGCCGCACCACCGCCCCCGGCGCGTACCGCGCCACCGCCCGCACCTCCTCCCCCGACGCCCGCAGCCGCGGGAGCGCCCCCGCCGCGGCGAAGGAGAGCTTCCTGAAGGG
>Ga0307409_100001695_pt1 | contig 11102 bp, 12 predicted proteins | sample 322Ometagenome_2_FD_203888 | JGI IMG/M metagenome (GOLD analysis project Ga0307409, IMG submission 203888) | Maize rhizosphere microbial communities from greenhouse at UC Davis, California, United States - 322HYB-O-2 | ecosystem: Host-associated > Plants > Roots > Rhizosphere > Soil | place...
AGTCATCAGGGCCTCCTTCCCCGAGCTCGTTTGCTCCCGAAGCCTAGGCTGTCGGGCTGAGCAGGGGATGGGGGCCCGACCCACATAGCGTCAGCTCACCTGAGGGATCCCTGCATGCCCAGGTGGTCGAGGCGATCACCACGAACGAGACCTCCTGGTTCCGCGACCGCCACCCCTTTGACGCGTTCGAGTCGGTGATCCTGCCCGATCTGCTCTCCTGCCGAGCCCAGGAACGACGGCTCACCGTCTGGTCGGCGGCAGCGGCCAGCGGCCAGGAGGCGTACAGCATCGCGATGGTGCTGCACGAGCGGCTGGCCGCCGACCCCGGCTGGGACGTGCGTGTGCTCGCCAGCGATCTCTCCGAGCAGATGGTCCGCCGGACCCGGGCGGGCCGCTACAGCCAGCTCGAGGTCAACCGGGGCCTCCCCGCAGCCAGGCTCGTCCGGCATTTCAGCCGCGCGGGCACCGAATGGCAGGTCAACGAGCCGCTGCGGCGGCTGGTCGAGGTCAGGCAGCTGAACCTCGCCGCCCCGTTCCCGCCGCTGCCGCCGGTCGACGTGACGTTCCTTCGCAACGTCCTCATCTACTTCCAGGTGGACAGCAGGCGGCAGATCCTGCAACGGGTCCGCCGGGTCCTGCGGCCAGGCGGCTACCTGCTCCTCGGTGCGGCCGAGACCACCCTCGACGTGGACGCCTTCGAACGCGTGCCACACAACAAGGCCACGGTGTACCGCCTCCGTGGCGGACAGGGGTCAGCATGACCGATGAGGAGATCCTCGGGATCACCCGGGATGTGTGGGAGTCGTTCACCGGCAGGAGGATCGAGCTCGCGGGCGACCAGGCGCGCCCCGACGGCGGCGACGTCACCGTCGGCTGCGTAACGGTCACCGGGGCGTGGCAGGGCAACGTGCGGCTGGCTTGTCCGGCGCAGCTCGCACAGATGGCAGCGTCTGCCATGTTCGACCTGCCGGCCGCCCAGCTCGACGACGAGCAGGTCGCCGACGCGCTCGGCGAGCTGACCAACATGATCGGCGGCAACATCAAGAGCCTGATTCCCGGACCCAGTCGCCTGTCGATGCCGACGGTCACCGTCGGCGCGTCGTCAACCGTCCCGATGCCCCGCGCCGCGCTCCTCAGCACGGTCTCGCTGGCCTGCGAGGGCCTCCCGCTGACCGTGAGCGTCTGGAGGATGCAGGCGGACCGCCTCGCCGGGTGATGAGCCGTCGCTCAACTGTGCATGCTGGCGGCCGATGCACAAAGAGGTACCCGCACCACACGTCGTTGACAGGAGCCCACTGGTGAAGCTGGCCGGTTCGATCAGTGCCAAGGTCGTCGTCCTGACGGTCATCGCCGTGCTGGTCGCGGTGGCCATCGGGGTCGCCGGCTGGTCGGCGATCGGTGAGCTGCAGGGCCGGGTCAACCGTATGTCGGTGGTGCAGCGCGCCCTCCACAACCAGGCGGAGGCCGACGGCGCCAACTACGGGATCCGCTACGGCGTGCTGGCCGCGGTGACCGCGACAACCGCCGAGGAGCGCAAGGCCGCCCTTGACGACCTGGCCGAGCAGCGCGAGATCCTCGCCACGTCGATCGGCGACAACCAGACGCTCATGGATGGCGTCGGCGCCGGCGAGGAGCTGCGCCATGAGTTCGCCAACCTCACTCCCACGATGGAGGACTACCTGGCCACCTCCGGCGCTGTCGCCGACGCGGTCGCCCACCGGCCCGCCACGGCGGCGGGGAAGGTCGCAGCTGTCGACGCCGCCCATGAGGAGTTCGACGTCCGATTCGACGAGCTCACCACCGGGATGAACGAGTTCGCCGACATCGCCAGACGCCAGGCCGAGCAGGAAGGCGCCCAGGGCAGGCAGCGCATGCTGGTGCTGGTCGTGGTGGCGTTCGTCGTGGTCCCGGCCGTTGGGGCTGCTGATCCGCCGGGCGATCAACCACACCACCGGCCAGATCCGCGCGGTGGTCGACGCCGCCGCCGAAGGGGACCTGACCCGCCAGGTCGCCATTGGCGGAGAGGACTCCCTCGGGCGGATGGCCGCGGGCATGACCCAGTTCCTCGGTCACCTGCGTTCGAGCATCGGGGGCATCGGCCACACCGCCGAGACGCTGGCGGCGGCATCAGAAGAGCTGCTGACCGTCAGCCAGCAGATGGCCGTTGCCGCCCAGACGGCGTCCGACCAGGCCGGGCAGGTGTCGACCACCGCCGATCAGGTCTCGGCCACCGTCGGCACGGTGGCGGCGGGCGCCGAGGAGATGGGCGTGGCGATCAGCACGATCGCCCGCGGCGCCAACGAAGCCGCCGACGTTGCCGCCTCGGCGGTCCGCGTCGCCGAGGACACCCAGGCCACCATCGTGAAGCTCGGTGCCTCCTCGGCGGAGATCGGCGAGGTCGTGAAGGTCATCACCTCGATCGCCGAGCAGACCAACCTGCTCGCCCTCAACGCCACCATCGAGGCGGCCAGGGCGGGCGAGGCCGGCAAGGGCTTCGCCGTCGTCGCGGGTGAGGTCAAGGAGCTGGCCAAGGAGACCGCCACGGCCACCGCCGGGATCACCACGCGCATCGAGGCGATCCAGGCCGACACCCAGGCGGCCGTGGCCGCCATCACCCAGATCAGCGGAATCATCGCCCAGATCAACGAGACCCAGACTGGGATCGCCGCCGCGGTCGAGGAGCAGACCGCAACCACCGTGGAGATCAGCCGCAGTGTCGCCGAGGTGGCCACCGGCTCGGCCGGGATCGCCGACAGCATCACCGGCCTCGCCCGGGTGTCGGCGCAGACCAGCAGCGGGGTCCACGACACCCAGCACGCCGCCGGTCAGCTGGCAAGGATGGCCGCCGACCTGCGCCAGCTCGTCGGCCACTTCACCTACTAGGATCGGGCATGCGCAGAGGACCGCTCGCGGGAAGCGCATCGCGGATCCGGAGCCGCCCCCACCCGCCAAGCCACGCCCCAGTGCGCCGGTCCACGGTGTGTGTCCTGGGCACATCTGCCCACATGGCTCGGCGTCCAAGATGGATGCTCTCGCCGATGTGGGAGGTGGGGGCGGCTCCTTAGGCTGATGCGGGCCGGTGGAACTGGGCATCAGGCTAGGAGGCCGCGCCATGGATGGGATGATCCCGCTGCTCGCGGGCGCCGTCTCCACGGTGATCTTCGCCGGTGGCACCCTGCCGATGCTGGTAAAGGCCGCACGGACCAAGGACCTCAGTTCCTACAGCCTCGGCAACATCGCGTTGAGCAACCTCGGCAATGTGATCCAGTCGATCTATGTGTTCCACCTGCCGGCCGGGCCCATGTGGGTCCTGCACACCTTCTACCTGCTGAGCACCGCGCTGATGCTCTTCTGGTACCTGCGTTACACACCATCACCCATCCTGGGCCGCCGGCCAGGATTGGCGGGTTCGCCTGCCGCGACACGGCCCGCCAGGGCCTAGCGTCCCCGGAACGGCCGTTCGGCCGTATGCACCCCGGGGAGGCGACATGACCAGTGAGCTCGGCCCGGACCTTGGCCCGGAGCGGGTCGAGACCGTTGCCAGCGGAGCAGTCTCGGTGGCAGAGCCGTACCCCTGGTGCTCGGGGGCCATGGTGAACATGAACCATTGGCCGGGCGTGTCCGGATGGATGGCCGCCAGTTTCTGCAGGAACTGGCGCGCTTGGCGAGGGCGGGATCAAGACATGGTCGACGCCGGACGCGGCGCCGGTCGGAGCACCGGTCGGGCGGCAGCTTGCTGGCCGCTGTTGCTCTTGCTGGAGCGCTGAGGTTGCTAGAAGCCGGCGGCCTCGTACCTGGATCGCGTCTTGGCGGGATCCGGGTCGTTCTCCTGGGTGATCAGGTACCTGTCGAGGTTCTTGCCGTTGATGGTCAGGCTCTGGAAGGTCTCACCCTCATTGCGGGAGGCCAGCGTGTAGGTGGTGACGCCGGTCTCCTTGACCCGGGCAAGGCTCTGGTCCAGGTCGGCGCTGTCCACCGTGTCGTGCAGGCGCCATCTGGGCTCGGTTCCGTTGATCAGCAGATACCAGGGCACGAGGGTCCCTTCGTCTTGGTCGGAGCTCACACTGTGCCCATCGGGTGGCGGTACACAAGCCACGAGGTGGCACCGACGGAACCCAGCCGCATGGCGGCTGCCCGGCGAGCCTGGGAGGCTGCCGTCGGCAAGGTCGCCGGCCAGGCCGGCCTCCGCCCAGAACCAGGAACCTTGGTGATGCCGACCGTCAGTGGGCGGCCAGGATGTCGCGGGACGTCCGCACGGCCACGGACGCATCGGACCGGCCAGCTTGTCCGCGCCCAACGGCAAAATGAAGTCCCAGCAGGTGCCGTGAACCAAAGGAGCTGGATGAGCTTCATCCCACAGGCTCGCTCGCCCCGGAACCAACGGGGCTGGAGGGTCCCCGCCAGGTACTCGCGACCAGCGGGCGCTGATCGCATGCACCAGAGTTCCGGAGTCCACCCTAGAGCGCATGGTGTCTGATGCTGTGGCTGGGGACTCGGTGGCGATGGTCGCCGAACGCGCCCAGGAGCTGTTGCGGGCGCTGGCCGGTCAGCAGGCGGCGCTGCGCGAGGACCAGTTGGCCGCGATCTCGGCGCTGGTCATCGACCGGCGCCGGGCGGTGGTGGTCAAGCGGACGGGCTGGGGCAAGTCGGCGGTCTACTTCCTGGCCACCCGGCTGCTGCGGGACGCCGGCGCCGGGCCGACCCTGCTGGTCTCGCCGCTGCTGTCGCTGATGCGGGACCAGATCGCCAAGGCCGAGGCCATCGGCATCCGCGCCGCCACCATCAACTCCACCAACCTGGACCAATGGCGGCAGATCGAGGCCGAGCTGGCCGCCGGACGGATCGACCTGCTGCTGATCTCGCCCGAGCGGCTCAACAACCCCCAGTTCCGCACCCAGGTCCTCCCGGACCTGGCCAAGCGGGTCGGGTTGCTGGTGATCGACGAGGCCCACTGCATCTCCGACTGGGGCCATGACTTCCGCCCCGACTACCGCCGGCTGGTCCGCATCCTCGACGACCTGGACCCCGACATCCCGGTGCTGGCCTGTACCGCGACCGCCAACGAGCGGGTGATGGCCGATGTCGCCGAGCAGCTGGGGGCGACGCCGTTGCTGTTCCAGGGGTCGCTTGACCGCGAGAGCCTGCGGCTGTCGGTGCTGACCATCCCTAGCCAGGCCGAGCGGCTGGCCTGGCTGGCCGAGCACCTCCCCCGGCTGGAGGGTTCCGGGATCGTGTACTGCCTGACCGTCGGGGACGCCGACCGGGTCGCGGCCTGGCTGCAGTCCACTGGGATCGACGCGCGGTCCTACAGCGGCCGCACCGACCCGGCCGAGCGGCTGGAGATCGAGGACGCCCTACGGGCCGACCAGGTCAAGGTCGTGGTGGCCACCTCGGCCCTTGGGATGGGCTTCGACAAGCCCGACCTCGCCTTCGTGATTCATTTCCAGTCGCCGGACTCGCCGGTCACCTACTACCAGCAGATCGGCCGGGCCGGCCGGGCCCTGGACCGGGCCGAGGTGGTGCTGCTGTGCGGGGCCGAGGACCGGTCCATCTGGGAGTGGTTCGCCTCCACCGCCTTCCCACCCCACGACCAGGTCACGACCGTGCTCAATGCGCTGGAGGCCGGCGGTCCGATGTCGAGCGGGCTGCTGGAGGAGATCGCCAACCTGAGCCGCTCCCGGTTGGAGCTGATGCTCAAGGTCCTGGACGTCGAAGGGGCGGTCCGCCGGGTCGCCGGTGGCTGGGAACGCACCGATGCCCCCTGGAGCTATGACGGCGACCGCCACCAGCGGGTCGCGGCCGCCCGCAAGGCCGAGCAGGCTGCCATGGTGGCCTATGCCAGCACCGACCAGTGCCTGATGGGCTACCTGCGGGCCCAGCTGGATGACCCCGACCCGACCCGTTGTGGCCGCTGTGCCACCTGCACCGGCCGGCGCCCCTCCCCACAGGCGTCGCCGGCGCTGGCCGCCGAGGCCGGGCGGTTCCTGGCCGGACAGGACCTGATCCTGCGCCCGCGGCTGCAGTGGCCCCAGGGCATCGGTGGCCTGCGTGGCCGCATCCCGGAGCAGCTGCGCCTCCAGCCGGGACGGGCCCTGGCCACCCTCGGCGGTCCCGGCTGGGGGCCGGTGGTGCGGGAGCTGCTGGCCGGCGACGGGCCGGTCCCCGACGAGCTTCTGGACGCGGTCGTGGGGGTGCTGGGCCGCTGGGACTGGCCGGAACGGCCAACATGGGTCACCTTCGTGCCCTCCCGCCGCCACCCCAAGCTCGTCGGGGACCTGGCCGAACGTATCGCCGAGGTCGGCCGCCTGCCGCTCCACCAAGTGCTGGAGCGGACCCGCGAGGGCCCGCCCCAGTTGGAGATGGCCAACAGCGCCCACCAGTGCCGCAACGTCCACGGCGCCTTCGCCATCACAGGGCCGGTTCCACAAGGCGCGGTACTGCTGGTCGACGACACCGCCGACTCCAAATGGACCCTCACCGTCGTCGGGGCCCTGCTCCGCCAAGCCGGCGCCGGCCCCATCTACCCGCTGGCCCTCCTACGACGCGGCGCCGATTGACCTGTAGGTCTTGGCGGGGGCGCAGCCGACGTCGCTGGGGTACACCTGTCGCCCCGTAGGCGGCAGTAAGCGCGCGACGGTCAGGGGACGAGGACGAGCTTTCCGCGGACGTGGCCGGACTGGCTGATGCGGTAGGCCTCGGCGGCGCGGTCGAACGGGAAGGTCTGGACCTTGATGACCAGCTTGTTCTGGGCCAGCAGGTCGGCCGTCAGGGCCAGCGCCTCCATGGGGCGGCTGTCGGGCCCGCCCCCGGTGACGCGGGCGCCGGCCTGGCCGGCGGTGTAGTTGGCGATGGTCACCACCTGGGAGGGCTCGGGTGCCAGGCTGATCAGCTCCTCGACCGGGGTCTTGCCGGCGACGTCGAAGACGGCGTCGGCCGGCCGGCCGGCGGCGGCCCGGACCCGCTCGCCTAGGCCCTGGCCGTAGACCACCGGAGTCGCCCCGAGCTCGCGCAGATAGTCTTGGTTGGCCTCGCTGGCTGAGGCGATCACCTTGGCGCCCCGGGCCAACGCCATCTGCACGGCGACCGCGCCCACACCACCGGCACCGCCATCGACAAACAGCGTGTCACCCGCGGTGACGTCGAGCAGGCGCAGCCCGCGCTCGCTGGTCTCGCCGGCCACACCGGCGGCGGCGGCAACCGCCCAGTCGATCGACGGCGCCTTGGCCGCCCAGGCGTCCAGCACCGCGTACTCGGCCTGGGTGCTACGGCCGCGGCCGAACACCTCGTCACCGACCGACACGCCGGTGACCTCCTCGCCGACCTCGTCGACCACGCCGGCGGCGTCGTAACCCACGAACCCGGTGCCCTGCATCGGTTCGCCACCGGCCATGACACCGGAGATGGCCTTCCAGTCGATCGGGTTCACGCTGGCCGCACGGACGGTGATCCGGACCTGGCCAGGACCCGCATGCGGCTCAGGAGCCTCGCCCCACTCCAGGACCTCCGGGCCCCCATACGCCCTGTACTGCAACGCTCGCATCCACCCCTCCTCCCGCACCGGCGGGTCCGCCGCCGCCCCGGTCCAGCAGCCCTGGCCAGCGCGCCAACTGCGCCTCGACCGGCCCAGGGCCATTCGTCCCCCCGGGATGATGCCACGCTCCTGGGAAGTTGTAGTCCAGATGCCAGGCGGCACCGTGTTCGTGCAGCCTCGGGTCGTACATGCCTCCAGCGGCTTCATCGTCGCTGGTACGGGTCGTCGCATGCCGGCCTTTGTCGCTGCTCGCAATGGTGGCTCTGTCGACCCGAGCGGCCCGAGGTTAGGCGCGGGCCCACAAGGCGTTGACGATCTTCCAGCCGTCGCGCGTGTGCACGAGCTGGAGGTACTCGACGTACACGGCCGAGCGGACGGTCGCGTTCGCGATCGTGCCGTGCAGGTGCTCGACCTGGACCTCGATGCGACGGTCGCCCGGGTCTTCGCGCTTGCCTTCGCCGCGGGCTGTGGCCTGGACCATCTGCCGTGCCGTGAGGGTTGCCAGCCGTTCGGTGCCGGAGGGCGCCTGGCCAAGCGACCGCTTGGCCAGCTCTGGGTGCAGCGCACGCTCGATGCGTGCCGCGTCGCCGTCGAACCATCCCTCGAAGTAGTCCAGGGCGGTGCGCACGACGGCAGCCCGGTCGTCGGCTGAGGACTCGGCAGCCATGAAGGCGATCCTCTCAGGTGCCGGTGGAGATCGCTACCGCAGTCGCGCGCCATCCTCCAGCGCCCCCTCCAGCTGCGCCACGGTCAACGCCTCGATCCTACGCACCGTCGGATCTGACCGAACGGTGTCGGCGAGCTCCGCGCCGTCGATCAGGTACAGCCCCTCAGGGCCAAGCAGCTCCCAACCCGTCGGGGGCCGATCTGCGGCAAGGAAGAAGACCCCGCGGTCGCCCTCGGTGAGCCGCAGCTCATCCTTCAGCCGCCAGGGTCGCTCGCCAGCAGCGTCGAACCAGCCACGCCAGCCCGGCCGCCGAACTGTCTTCTCCCAGCCCGGCTGCTCGATGGTGAAGGCGCCGCTGGGCATCCGACCAGCCAACAGCCGCTCGACCACCACCCGGACATCCATCATCGTGAAGACGACGTCCTCCTGGTCCAGGACCCGGCCCCGGCTGGTCGCAGCGACGCGGCCGATGGCTACGACGTCTGCCGAGGCGACCAGCTCAGCGATGTCGTCGTAGTGCACGGCCCGGTCCCCGTGCTCCACCGGCGGCTCGGCGCAGGCTGCCACCGCCACCACCAGCAGGACGAGTGCGCCGAGCCCGAGTAACCGCCAGGAGCTCCCCATGGCTTGCGCCCACCTTCGCCGAGATCCTGCCCAGCAGGGTAGACGGTGCCACACCGCCGTAGGTTCCCCATTTGCCAGCACATCGCAGTCTTGTCAGGCGCTGCCCTGAACGTACTCGGGAGGAGGGGTCCGGGGGGGAGGCGCCGTGTTCTCGGTGTGCCTGCGGTCCGCGCCTTACGGCGGCAAGCTCAGCCTGACCCGTTGACCACGCAGGGTGTGCAGTGGCCGACCCACGGCTCCATATGGTGCGGTGTCCATGAGGCCGGGTGAGCACCAGAAGGTCTGGTTGCACCCATCGCCGATCCGGGTGCGGGAGCAGCTGGCGGGCTTCGGCGGGAGCTGCTCTCTGGTGCCGTCGGTTCCCCGATTTCCCGTCCGATGCCACCAATCTGGGTCCTGTGGCGTGCTTGTCTGTGTCCAGATCTCGGGGGAGACGGAGGCGATGGCCGGCGGCGGCAGCTTCGAGGAGTTCTACACGGGAGCGGTCAGCCGGCTCCTCGGCCAGCTGTTCCTGGTGACAGGGGACCTGCATGAGGCCGAGGAGGTCGTGCAGGAGGCGTTCGCCAGGGCGTCGGTGCGGTGGTCGTGGCTGCGGGACTACAACGCCCCCGAGGCCTGGGTGCGGCGGGTGGCGATGAACCTGGCCGCCGATCGTGCCCGCAAGCTGCGCCGCCAGGCCAAAGCCCTCCTGCGGATGGGGCCTCCGCTTGCCGCGCCTGAGGTGTCGGTGGAGACGCTGGCCCTAGTCGAGGCGCTGGGCGCCCTTCCTATCCGCCAGCGCCAGGCGATCGTCCTGCACCACCTGGTGGGCCTGCCGGTCGAGGAGGTCGCCCAGACCTTGCGAATGCCGGCTGGGACGGTCAAGAGCCTGCTGTCCCGCGGGCGGCGGGCCCTGGCGGCCAGGCTCGGGGAGGCGGAGGAGGTGTTGTACCGCCCATGAGCGATCTGCAGACGCGGCTCCAGACGGCCGCCGATGAGGCAGCTCGCCACGGCCGCACACCAGGACCGGAAGCGGTCACGCGGCGGGGCCGCCAGCGGCGACGGCGCCTGATCGGCGGGGCGGCCTCGCTGGTCGTTCTGGTGCTGGTGGCGGGGGCGCTGAGTACCGGCCGGCTGGCCAGCCGCCAGACCCCCCTGGCCCCGGCGCCGACTGCGACCACCACGCCGACGGCCACCTCGGTCACGCCGGTCCCGGCGGCCGTCACGAAGGTCATTCCCCTGGACGTCCAGGTCCACCTCGGGCCAGCAGCATTCCCCGACCGCTTCGGGATGGCCAGCGACCTGACGAGCCAGATGGATGAGTGCGAAGGCGGCGCGGCCCAGGTCCGCATGTGGGCTCAGGATCTGGGGGAGACCTGGGTCCTGGCCGCCAAGGAGCCGCTCCCAGGCAAGAACTGGATCTGCTGGTCAGACGGCCTCTTCGGCCGTAGGGGTTCCCTGTCTGCCGCCCATGGCGGGTCGAAGGACCGGCTCAAGCTGCTGCAGGCCAGCCAGCTGGCCGAGCCCATCGGTGGCAAAGGCGAGTTGGCGGTGGTCGCTGGCCCTGTCACCAGAGAGGCGGTCCGGCTGCGGATCTTGTTCCGGAACGGACCCCCGATCGACCTGGTGCCCCTGGAGCTCGGACCCCAGTTCCCGGTCAAGTTCTACGCCGCGTTCTACCTGCAACCGACCAAGACGGCCTGGATGCCCGAACGCGTGGTCGCCTACGACAAGGCTGGCCGCCGCATCGCCGAGTGCTATGCCGCGACTCGCGAAGGCGACGTCTGTGACCGCCCCCAAGGCGCCCCCCAGCCATGACACCCGGACCCTCGCATCGGTCACGACGCTGGCTGCCAGCTACCGGTTAGCGCCCCGACCACCCACCGGCTGGTGCGTACCTGTGGTGCTGGAAGCTGGTGCGGCGGCCCGACAACCGGCCAGCTACGCCTGCCGGGTGGGCACGGTCTCACCGACCGCCGCCCGACTGCGAGGCCGGTGGCGGGATGCCGGTGGGCCGGGGTCGTGGGTTCTGCGGGCGCGCGAGCAAACGGTCCTCTGGCCAGTCGCAGAGCACCTGCTGCAGTCGGGCGCCTATGGCGGAAGCCGGCAGCAGCCCTGGAAATGAGCCTGCTGGCTGGCAGATCTAAGGAAGCAGCCTGATGTGGGGCTGCCCGTCTTAGACCTACCGTCGTGGCAGTGAAGACACCAAGGAGGACACCATGGCCATGACGCTGCTGGGCTACCGCGCTCTGATGGCCGAGCGGCGCAGAGATGCCCTGCGCCGCGCCGCCGCCCGCAAGG
>Ga0307409_100001696_pt1 | contig 11101 bp, 10 predicted proteins | sample 322Ometagenome_2_FD_203888 | JGI IMG/M metagenome (GOLD analysis project Ga0307409, IMG submission 203888) | Maize rhizosphere microbial communities from greenhouse at UC Davis, California, United States - 322HYB-O-2 | ecosystem: Host-associated > Plants > Roots > Rhizosphere > Soil | place...
CCAGGTCACCTGCCTTGCTCCGCCGGCAACCGCCGCCCACCTGGCCGCCAGCGGCCTGGAGCTGCGCAGCCCGTCCCTGGGCGACGCCCGGGTGACGGTCGAGGCCGCGACCCGGCTCGACCACCCGGTGGACGTGTGCTTCGTCACCGTCAAGGCGACCCAGCTCGCCGAGGCGATCGAGGCCGTCCCGGCCGAGGCCCTCGGCGACGGCCTGGTGGTGCCGTTCCTCAACGGCCTCGACCACGTCGCCTGGCTGCGCGAGCGCTACCCGTCCGACCAGGTCGTGGCCGGCACCATCAGGATCGAGTCGACCCGGCTCGGCCCCGGCCTGATCGAGCACGCCTCCCCGTTCGCCATGGTCGAGCTGGCCGTCGGCAAGACGCCCCGGAGCCGGGTCGAGGAGCTGGCGGCGCGGCTGGCCGAGACCGGCCTGGACGTGACCGTGCGCGACGACGAGGCCGCCACCCTCTGGTCCAAGCTGGCCGTGCTGGCCCCGATCGCCCTGGTCACCACCTGGACCGCCGCCCCCATCGGGGAGGCCAGGGCCGGGCACTGGGACGAGCTGGTCGCGGTGGTCGCTGAGATCGCCGCCGCGGCCAGGGCCGACGGGGTCGAGCTGGACGAGACGGCCACCATCGGGCTGGTCGAGCGGGTCCCGGACGCCATGCGGTCCTCGATGCAGAAGGACGCCGCCGCCGGCCGGCCGATCGAGCTGGACGCCATCGGCGGCTCGGTCCTGCGGGCCGCCGAACGCGCCGGCACCGACGCCCCGGTCACCGCCCGCCTGGTCGCCGACCTGCGGGCCCGGTACGCCTAGCGGCCGCCGGGCCGGGTCACTCCCACTCGATGGTGCCCGGGGGCTTTGAGGTGATGTCGTAGGCGACCCGGTTGACGCCAGGGACCTCACCCACGACCCGGGTCGAGATGCGCTCCAGCACCTCCCAGGGGAGGCGGGCGAAGTCGGCCGTCATGGCGTCCTGGCTGGTCACGGCCCGGAGGATGATCGGGTAGGCGTAGGTGCGGCCGTCGCCCATGACCCCGACGGTCCGGACCGCCGGCAGCACCGCGAACCACTGCCACAGCTCGCGGTCCAGCCCGGCCCGGCGGATCTCCTCGAGCACGATCCGGTCGGCCGCCGCCACCGTCTCCAGCCGCTCGGCGGTGACCTCGCCGACGATCCGCACGGCCAGGCCGGGGCCGGGGAAGGGCTGGCGCTGGACGACGTCCTCGGGCAGGCCGAGCTCGGTCCCGACCCGGCGGACCTCGTCCTTGAACAGCAGGCGCAGCGGCTCGACCAGCTCGAGCCTCATCACCTCGGGCAGGCCACCCACGTTGTGGTGGGTCTTGATGGTGGCGTTGCGCTTGCCGCCGGACTCGACCACGTCCGGGTACAGGGTGCCCTGGACCAGGTAGCGGGCGTCGCCGTGGTCCTCGGCGACCTCCTCGAACACGCGGATGAACTCGTTGCCGATGGCCCTGCGCTTGGCCTCGGGGTCGGTCACCCCGGCCAGGCGCTCCAGGAACCGGTCGGCCGCCTTGACGTGGACCAGGTTGACCTTGAAGTCGCGCCGGAAGGTCTCCTCGACCTGGGTGGCCTCGCCGTGGCGCAACAGCCCGGTGTCGACGAACACGCAGGTGAGGCGGTCGCCGACCGCCCGGTGGACGAGCAGGGCGGCCACCGAGGAGTCGACCCCACCAGACAGGGCGCACAGCACCTGGTCGTCGCCCACCCGCGCCCGGACCGCGGCCTCCTGCTCCTCGATGATCGAGACGCTGGTCCAGTTGGGCCGGCAGCCGGCCGCCTCGTACAGGAAGTTCTTGAACAGGTCCATGCCCCGCTCGGTGTGGGCGACCTCGGGGTGGAACTGGACGCCGTACAGGCCCCGCCCGGGGGCCTCGAACCCGGCCACCGGGGAAGCGTCGGTGCTGGCCACGACCCTGGCCCCCGGCGGGGCGGCCGTGACCGTGTCGCCATGGCTCATCCAGACGACCTGCTCGGCCGGGAGGTCGCCGAACAGCAGGCTGCCCTCGGGGCGGGCCCGCAGGTGGGTGCGCCCGTACTCGCGGACCCCGGTGGCCTCGACCCGGCCGCCGAGGGCCTGGGCCATGGCCTGCTGGCCGTAGCAGAGCCCCAGCACCGGGATGCCCAGCTCCAGCAGCCGCGGGTCGAGGGCGGGGGCGCCCGGCTCGTACACCGACCGGGGGCCGCCCGAGAGGACCAGGGCCCTGGCGTCGTGGGCGCGGACCGTGGCCGGGTCGACGTCGCAGGGCACGACCTCGGAGAAGACGTGGCACTCGCGGATGCGGCGGGCGATGAGCTGGGCGTACTGGGCGCCGAAGTCGAGCACCAGGACCGTGTCGTGCCCGGGGGCCGGGGTCGTCATGGACGCAGGATAACGAAGTCCCGCGGCGGATTGCTCGCTCGGCTTGGGCAGGAGTACCTTGAACGTGAAAGGGGCGAGGCCGCCCCTTGGTGCCCAGACCTCGCACCACACACCGAACGCCTGGTGTGTGGTGCGTTTTGTTTCTGGTGGAGGAGACGACGGTGACAGAGCCGGAGGACAGCATCACCGCCGAGCCCGAGGGCAAGGCGGCCAGCCCGGTCACCGCGCCCGTCCGGCGGCGGGCCCCCGGCGCCGACCCCGCGGTGCGCTCGTTCGGGGCGGCGCGGACCTGTGCCGCCGAGGGTTGCGAGACCCGGCTGTCGCGCTACAACCCCGACAGCTACTGCTCGGTCCACCGCGGCTGGGACCGGCAGGTGACGACGCGTCGTCGTCGAGGCGACGACGAACAGAGCTAGGAAGCCCGATCACACCGGGGGGCTGCGCCCCCCGGTCCCCCTGCCTAAGCCATCCCCACGCCCTGGGACCGCTGCAGGAGCTTGCCCTCGGTCTGCAGCGACGGGGCGACCATCACCTCGGCCTTCTGGAACTCCTTGACCGTCTGGTAGCCGGTGGTGGCCATGGAGGTCCGCAGGCCCCCGAACAGGTTCATGCTGCCGTCGTTGACCGGGGCCGGGCCGAGCAGGATCTCCTTGAGGGTGCCCAGCGGGGTGGTCCTGACCCTGGTCCCCCTGGGCAGGTCCGGGTGGAAGGTGGCCATCCCCCAGTGGTGGCCCCGCCCGGGGGCCTCGACCGCCCTGGCCAGGGGCGAGCCGATCATCACGGCGTCGGCCCCGCAGGCGACCGCCTTGGCCACGTCCCCGCCGGTGCGCATGCCGCCGTCGGCGATCACCTGCACGTAGCGGCCGGTCTCCTCGAGATGGCGGATGCGGGCCCCGGCCGCGTCGGCCAGGGCGGTGGCCATGGGCACGCCGATGCCGAGCACCCCGCGGGTGGTGCAGGCCGCCCCGGGCCCGACCCCGACCAGGATCCCGGCGGCCCCGGTGCGCATCAGGTGCAGGGCGGTGGCGTAGGAGGCGCAGCCGCCGACGATCACCGGCAGGTCGTAGTGGGCGATGAAGGTCTTGAGGTTCAGCGGCTCGCTGGTCGACGAGACATGCTCGGCCGAGACCACCGTTCCCTGGATGACGAGGATGTCGAGGCCGGCCTCGAGGGCGAAGGTGTGGTAGCGGGCGACCCGCTGGGGGGTGAGGGAGGCGGCCGCGACCACCCCGCCCTCCTTGATCTCGGAGACCCGCCGGCCGATCAGCTCCGGCTTGATCGGCTCGGCGTACAGCTCCTGCATCCGCTTGGTCGCCTCGGCGTCGGGGAGGCCGGCGATCTCGGCGTAGACCGGGTCGGGGTCCTCGTACCGGGTCCAGAGGCCCTCCAGGTTGAGCACGCCCAGCCCGCCGAGCCGGCCCAGCTCGACCGCGATCCGGGGCGACACGACCCCGTCCATGGCCGAGGCCAGCAGCGGCAGCTCGAAGTGGTAGGCGTCCAGGTCCCAGGAGATGTCGATGTCGTCGGGGTCGCGCGTCCGGCGGCTGGGCACGATCGCGATGTCGTCGAACCCGTAGGCCCGGCGCCCGCTCTTGCCGATGCCGATCTCGACCTCAGCCACGTTGCGTTCCTCCCTGCGGGGGATACCACGTCCGGGTGCCGATACGCGAACGGACCCGTCCGCTGGCGCGGCGGGCCCGGGGAAGGTGCATGCTCGACGCTAGCAGCGGGGTTCTGTGGAGGTCAAGGACAGCGCGACCGGCATCAGCGGTACCATGCCAGGAGACGTTCGCATCAACCTGATCTACGGAGTGCCCGTGCCCGACCCCCTCGACCCATTCGAGCCGCAAGACGACTCGCCCCCCGAGCCCATCGACGACGAGGAGCGTGCCGCGCTCCTGGACGACCTGGCCGACCTGGCCGAGTTCCGATCGGCCTTGGAGCAGCGCGGCTTCCTCGGGGTGGTCATCTCCTGCCCCGACTGCGAGGAGGACCACTTCTTCGGCTGGAGCCTGCTGCGCGAGAACCTGGAGCACATCCTCCAGCACGGCGAGCCCCGGGTGCACGAGCCGGCCTTCGAGCCGGCGGTCGACCACTACGTGACCTGGGACTACGCCAAGGGGTTCGTCGACGGCCTGCTCGAGGGCGAGCACGACCACAGCCCGCTGCGCGACGGCTGGACCTCGCCGGCCGAGGCGGCCCGGCGCCTGCGCCGCGCCCTGGCCACCCGCGGCCTGTCCGAGGACGAGGTCGCGGCCGTGCTCAGCGAGGGTGGCCTGCCACCCGCCGACCCAGGCGAGCGCTAGCGCCCCCGCGGCCGTTGGTCCCCGGCCGGCCGCGCCGGGCCAGGCGGCGGCCGGTGGCCGCGGCCGCCACGGTGGTGACCCCGGCGGCCATCCCGGCGGGCAGCCAGACCAGCCACAGCCGGCGCCGGCGGCGGAAGTCCTGCACCGGCCAGCCACGGTCGGCGGCCAGGTCGCGCAGGTAGCGGTCGGGGTTGACCGCCACCGGCCGGCCCACCCCCTCCAGCAGCGGCCGGTCGTTCACCGAGTCCGAGTAGGCGCTGCTTGTGCGGAGGTCGAACCCCTGCTCGTTGGCCAGCCGGAGGACCGCGTCCAGCTTGGCCGGCCCGTGCAGCACCGGACCGAGCAGCCGGCCGGTGTAGGTGCCGTCGACCAGCTCGGCCTCGGTCCCAAGGGCCCCGTCCATGCCCAGGTAGGTGGCGATCCCCTCGGCCAGCTCCCGCGGGGCGGCGGTGACCAGGTAGGTCCGGTCCCCGCGGGCGTGGTGGTCGTCGATCACCCGGCGCATCCCGGGGTAGATGCGGGGCCCGATCACCTCGACCACGATGTCGTGGCCGATCTGGACCAGGTCGTCGCGGCGCCTGCCCTCGATGAAGGCCAGGGCCTGCTCGCGGGCCGCCTCCATCCCCCGCCGGCCCTCGGCCCCGGTGAGCCGGAACACCAGCTGCCCGAACGCGAACGCGGCGATGTCGCGCAGGTCATAGAACCCGCGCCGGTACAGCCCGCGGGCGAACAGGTACAGGCTGGACCCGGGCAGCAGGGTCTTGTCGACGTCGAAGAAGGCAGCCCGGCGGGTCGTGACCCGGGTGTCGCGGTCACCGGCCGTGCTGGTCGTCATGCCTGGTGGGCCTCCAGGGCCCGCCGGAACCAGGGCAGGGTCCGCCGGACCCCCTCCTCCAGGCTGACCTGCGGCTTCCACCCCAGCTCGGTCACCGCCCTGGTGATGTCCGGCCGCCGCACCTCCGGGTCGTCGACCGGCCGCGGCCACAGCTCGATCCTCGGCTCGACCCCCGCCGCCCGGGCCACCGTCCGGGCCAGCTCGAGGATCGTCACCTCCTCCGGGTTCCCCACATTGACCGGCCCCACCAGGTCGCTCAGGAGCAGCCGCCAGATCCCCTCGATCAGGTCGTCCACATAGCACAACGACCGCGTCTGGCTCCCATCCCCATGCACGGTCAGCGGCTCCCCCCGCAACGCCTGCACAGCAAAGGTACAAAAGGCTCGACCGTCATCAACTCGCATGGAAGGGCCGTACGTGTTGAAAATGCGCACAATGCGCACCTGGACGCCGTGGCTGCGGTGGTAGGCCATGGCCATGGCCTCGGCGAAGCGCTTGGCCTCGTCGTAGACGCCGCGGGGGCCGATGGGGTTGACGTGGCCCCAGTAGGTCTCGGGCTGGGGGTGGACCTGGGGGTCGCCGTAGACCTCGCTGGTGGAGGCGAGCAGGAAGCGGGCCTGCTTGTCCTTGGCCAGGCCGAGGGCGTGGTGGGTGCCGAGGGCGCCCACCTTGAGGGTCTGGATCGGGTACTTCAGGTAGTCGATGGGGCTGGCCGGCGAGGCGAAGTGGAGCACGGCGTCCAGCGGGCCGGGGACATGGATGAAGTCGGTCACGTTCACGTTGACCAGGCGGAACCGCTCGCCGACGAGGTCGGCCACGTTGTCGGCCCGGCCGGTGAGGAAGTTGTCCATGCAGACGACGTCCCAGCCCTCGTCCAGCAGCCGCCGGCACAGGTGGGACCCGAGGAAGCCGGCGCCGCCGGTGATCACGGCTCGTGGCATGTCAGCGGCTCCCGCCGCCGGGGGCCCGCACCGGCCGCCCGACCCCGGCGACGGTGAACCCGGCGGCCACGAACGCCTCGGCGTCCAGGGCGTTTCGGGCGTCGACCAGGATCGGGTAGGTCATGCGGGCGTGGAGGTCGACCGGGTCCAGCTCGTCGAACTCCGCCCACTCGGTCATCACGACCAGGGCGTGGGCACCGTCGGCGACCTTGAGCGCGTTGTCGGACAGCTCCAGGCCCGGGACCAGCCGGGCCGCCGGCTCGGCGGCCACCGGGTCGTAGGCGACCACCTGGGCGCCGTCGGCCAGCAGGTCGCGGGTCACGTCGATCGAGGGCGCCTCGCGCAGGTCGTCGGTGTTGGGCTTGAACGACAGGCCGAGCATCCCGATGCGCTTGCCGTCCAGGTGCCAGAGGGCGTCGCGGACCTTGTCGACCACGGCCCGCCTGGCCTCGTGGTTGACCTTGGCCACCTCGTTGAGGATGCCGAAGTCAACGCCCAGCTCGCGGGAGCGGTGGGCGAAGGCGGCCACGTCCTTGGGGAAGCAGCTGCCGCCGTAGCCGGCGCCGGCCTTGAGGAAGTGGACCCCGATGCGCGGGTCGAGGCCCATGCCCCTGGCCACCAGCTCGACGTCGGCCCCTGACCGCTCGCACACCCTGGCCACCGAGTTGATGAAGCTGATCTTGGTGGCCAGGAAGGCGTTGGAGGCGTGCTTGATCAGCTCGGCGGTGGCCCGGTCGGTGGCCACGAAGGGTGCGCCCGAGCGGTCCAGGATCGGGGTGTAGAGCTCGCGCAGGGCCTCCTCGGCCCGCTCGGAGGTGGTGCCGACCACCACCCGGTCCGGGTCGAGGGTGTCGATCACGGCCGAGCCCTCACGCAGGAACTCGGGGTTGGAGGCGACCTCCCAGTCGGCCTCGGGGCGGGCCTCGCGGGCGATCACCTGGGCCACCCGCTCCCCGGTCTGGACCGGCACGGTGGACTTCTCGCAGATGAGGCGGAACTCGCCCGGGGGCAGGATGCGGGCCACCTCGCGGGCCACCGCCTCGACAAAGGCCAGGTTGGGGCTGCCGTCGCCGCGGCTCGGGGTGCCGACGCAGATGAAGATCACGGTGCCGTGGCCGACCGCCTCGGCCTTGTCGTCGGCGATCCGGAGCCGCCCCGACTGGACCACCTCGCCCAGCAGCTCCTGGAGGCCGGGCTCGTAGAACCAGGAGCGGCCCTCGCGGATGAGGGCCAGCTTGGCGGCGTCGTCATCGTCGACCATCACGTCGTGGCCGACGTGGGCAAGGCAGGCGGCGGTGACGAGGCCGACGTGGCCCGCGCCGATCACGGTGACGCGCATGGCTGGCAAGCTCCTGGGCTCGGGGAAATGGACCGGGAGATGATTCTAGAGGCATGTTGGCCCTTCCGTAACCGGACCGACGATCTTGTCCGGCTCGTCCAGCGATGGGACACTGCGGCCGCCATGCGCGCGCGCCGTACCCTGCCGCTTCGGCTCCTCCGGCTGCTCCTGGTCGCCGCCGTCCTGGCCGTCGGGCTGCTCCCGGGACCGGACGCCCAGGCTGGCGCGTCGCCGTGGGTTCCGGGGCCGGGACGGGAGATCCTGGCCGGCGTGGCGCCGCGGCCGGTCCCGGGGCCGGGACAGCAGGTCGGGGCCAGGTACGCGATCCTGGTCGACCCGGCCACCGGGGCGGTGCTGTGGAGCCGCCGGAGCCGCATGCCGGCCCCGCCGGCCAGCCTGACCAAGATGCTGACCGGCCTGGCCGTCCGGGCCAGCCTCGACATGGACGCGATGACGGTGGCCTCGCGGGCGTCGGCCCGGCAGCCGGCCCGCCGGCTGGCCATGAGGCGCGGCCAGCGGCTCACCGTCAACCAGGCCCTGAAGGCCCTGATGATCGTGTCCGCCAACGACGTGGCGGTGATGCTGGCCGAGGCGGCCGGAGGGTCGGTGGCCCGGTTCGCCAGGGCCATGGACGCCGAGTCCAAGCTGCTGGGCCTGCGCGGCTCCACCTGGCGCAACCCCCACGGCCTCGACGCCCGCGGCCACCGCTCGACCGCCTACGACCTGGCCATCCTGGCCAGGGCCGTGCTCAGGGACCGCTGGCTGGCCCGGGTGGTGCGGACGCGCCACGCCGCCTTCACCACCCCGGGCGGCCGCCGGGTGACGCTCACCGCCCATTCCCGGTTCCTGCTCGGCTACCGGGGCGCGGTCGGGGTCAAGACCGGGTTCACCGACGACGCCGGCCACTGCTTGGCCGCCGCGGCCACCCGCGGCGGGCGGACCCTGATCGCGGTGGTCCTGCACAGCCCCGACAACGCCGGCGACGCCGGCCGGATGCTCGACTGGGGCTTCGGCCGCGGCCGCTCGGCCCGGACCGGCCTGTGGCTGCCGGCCTACGTCCGGCCCGCCCGCGTGGCCACGCTGCTGGCGCCCCGGCCGGCGGTCACCGAGCCGCGCCGCTCGACCGCCTCCGGGGCGCTGGCCTCGGCCGGCGTGGCCAGGGTCCCGGCCACCCCGGCGCGGCCGCCGGAGGCCTCCCGGGGCCGGTGGTCGTGGGAGGACCGCCGGTGGATGCTCACCGGCGCCGGTGCCGTGGTCGCGCTTCTGGCCGCGGTCGCCCTGGCCGTCCACAGATCCCGCCAACGGGCTTGACTCCTCGGCCCCGGTGATCGAACATATGTTCGGTACGAAGCGGAGCCCGGAACGCACCGAGGGGAGGAGCCGGCGGATGCTGATGAGGACGACGATCGGCCCGGACGACGCGGCCACCGTTGGGGAGCTGCTGCGTGAGCTCGGGCAGGGCAGGTCCACGCCCGAGGAGCTTCGCGACGCCGCCATCTACTGGTCGGCCGCGATCGACCCGGACATGGAGTGCGCCGACCTCCAGACGATCGCCTGGCTGCTCCGCGACGCCAGCGCCCACCGCCGGGTTCCCGCCGCCGAGCGGGACCGGGCCCGCTATTGGGCCGCCTACCTGGAGGGCAGGATGGCCAGCTAGACGCGGGGACCGGTCGAGCGTCGGTTCGCGCCCAGGAACCGCGTCGCCCTACCGGCAGGCGACGACGCTTTCCACCGCCTGCTCGACCGGTCCCCCACCAACCACCCCGATCAGCCGAGAGCCCCGGCGCGCCAGGCACCGACCGGTTCCTCATCTACCGGCGGCGCACCGGGGCTCCGGCACGCCCGCCCGCGGGGATGGGCGGGCGGGTGGGGCGGGGCGGGTCCCCGGGCCCGGTGGGCGCACCCTCATCAGCCCCGGGGCCACTGCGTTCCGGGTGTGGGCCCGCAGTGATCCCGACCCGAGCCTCCCGGCCTCAATCAGCCCGCCTCAGCTGCTGGGCAGGCGGTCGCGGAGGGCGCGGGTGGCGGCGGCCGGGTCGGGGGCGCGGGTGATGGCGCGGACGACCACGATCCGGGTGGCGCCGGCGGTGGTGACCTGGCCCAGGTTGTCGAGGTCGATGCCGCCGATGGCGAACCAGGGCCGGGGCGGGTCGAGGTCGGCGACGGCCTCCAGCAGGGCGGTGCCGGTGGCGGGACGGCCGGGTTTGGTGGCCGTCGCCCAGACGGGCCCGGCGACCAGGTAGTCCCACGGCTCGGCGGCGGCCCGGGCCGCCTGGCCGAGGTCGTGGGTCGAGCGGCCCAGGAGGACGTCGTCGCCGAGGATGCGGCGGGCCCAGCCCAGGGGCAGGTCGTCCTGGCCGAGGTGGAGCACGTCGGCCCCGGCGGCCAGGGCGACGTCGGCCCGGTCGTTGACCGCGAACAGGGCGCCGTGCCGGTCGGCCGCGGCACGCAGCACGGCCGCCGCCTCCAGCAGCGGACCGGCCTCGGCCTGCTTGTCGCGCAGCTGGATCAGGTCCACCCCCGCGCCCAGGACCGCGTCCGCGAACCCGGCCAGGTCGGGCCGGATCGCCGTGCACAGGTACAGCCGGGAGGCGGCCAGCCGCTCCCGGCGCCACGCCCCGTCCCGCTCGTGGCGCGCCGCTTCGTCCGACTGCCGGCGACCCGGCCCGTCCCACGCCGGGGTCACCCCGCTACCCGGTTCGCCACCCACGCCCGCCGCATCCCATGGCGCCCCCCCCGGCTCCCCTTCCACCTGGCCCGGCGTGATCCGCTCAGCCATCTCGCGCCGGTGTCGGCTGGCGGGGCTGGCCCTCGGGTTCGCGGGTCCCGGCGGCGGGACGCGACGAGAGGTCCGGGACGCCCTCGCGGGGGGTGGAGGCCTCGGCGTACAGGCGGCGAGGGATGCGGCCGGCCAGGTGGGCCAGGCGACCGGCCTCGACCGCCTTGCGCATGGCCTCGGCCATCAGGGCCGGCTCCTGGGCACGGGTGACGGCGCTGGCCAGCAGCACCCCGTCGCAGCCGAGCTCCATGGCCACGGCGGCGTCCGAGGCGGTCCCGATCCCCGCGTCCAGGATCACCGGGACGGTCCCCTGCTCGATGATGATGCGCAGGTTGTAGGGGTTGCAGATGCCCATGCCGGACCCGATGGGCGACCCCAGCGGCATGACCGCGGCGCACCCGAGCTCGGCCAGATGGCGGGCCAGCACCGGGTCGTCGTTGGTGTAGGCGAGCACGGTGAAGCCGTCGTCGACCAGGGTCTCGGCGGCGTCGCGGAGCTCGACCGCGTCCGGGAGCAG
>Ga0307409_100001699_pt1 | contig 11085 bp, 14 predicted proteins | sample 322Ometagenome_2_FD_203888 | JGI IMG/M metagenome (GOLD analysis project Ga0307409, IMG submission 203888) | Maize rhizosphere microbial communities from greenhouse at UC Davis, California, United States - 322HYB-O-2 | ecosystem: Host-associated > Plants > Roots > Rhizosphere > Soil | place...
AGCCAGGCAGCGTCGTCACCGTCTGCTTGCCGGCGTTGATGAGATCGGCGTCGACCTCGTCCTCGGTCGGGAACGGGCCGATGCCGAGCATGCCGTTCTCGCTCTGCAGCCAGACCTCGATGCCCGGCGGCACGTGGTTGGCGACGAGGGTCGGCAGGCCGATGCCGAGATTGACGTAGAAGCCGTCCTTCAGCTCCTGGGCGGCGCGCGCCGCCATCTGGTCGTGGGTCCAGGGCATGGCGTCAGGCTCCCGTCTTCTCGGCTGCTTTGGCGATCGCGTCGACCGCCTCGCGCGCGGCCGCTGCGGCACGCGGCCCGGCCGCCGCTTCGAGCGGCACCGCGGCACGGAGAGTCCGCTTCTCGATCCGCTTCTCGGGGTTGGCGTTGAGGACGATGCGATGCACGTAGATCCCCGGCAGGTGGACGGCGTCGGGATCGATGGCGCCGGTCTCGACGATCTCCTCGACCTCGACGATGGTGGTCTTGCCGGCCATCGCGACCGCGGGATTGAAGTTGCGGGCGGTGCGCCGGAAGACGAGGTTGCCGGACTTGTCGGCGCGCTGCGCCTTGACGAGCGACACCTCGGGGACGAGCGCGCGCTCCATGACGTAGACGTGGCCGTCGAATTCGCGCGTTTCCTTGCCTTCGGCGACGAGCGTGCCGACGCCGGTGCGGGTGAAGAATGCGGGGATGCCGGCGCCGCCGGCGCGCAGCTTCTCGGCGAGCGTTCCCTGCGGCGTGAACTCGAGCTCGAGCTCGCCGGCCAGGTACTGGCGCTCGAACTCCTTGTTCTCGCCGACGTAGCTCGAGATCATCCGCTTGATCTGGCGTGTCTCGAGCAGCTTGCCGAGGCCGAAGCCGTCGACGCCGGCGTTGTTCGAGATCACGGTCAGGTCCTTGACGCGCGAGTCGCGCAGCGCATCGATCAGCGCCTCGGGGATGCCGCACAGGCCGAAGCCGCCGACCGCCATCAGCTGGCCGTCGCGCACGACGCCGGCGAGCGCCGCGGCAGCGCTCGGGAAAACCTTGTTCATCGCAGAGTCCTGAAGCCCAACCGGCGGGATTATCAACGGCGGCGCTGCCTAGAATCTTCGCGGGGAGAACCGACATGGATGCAGCTGCCTTGCAGGCAACCCTCGACCGCCTGGCCGCCGACTACGTCAAGCGGCTCGGGCTGCGCGTCGAGACCGTGGCGCCGGGCGCGGTGACGCTCACCTTGCCGGTCTCGCCCGAGCTCGTGCACGCCGGCGGCGTCCTCTGCGGCCAGGCGATCATGTCCGCGGCCGACACGGCCATGCTGCTGGCGATGATTGCCCAGCTGGGCGAGTTCAAGCCGATGACGACGGTGCAGCTGCAGACCAGCTTCGTCCGTCCGGTGCCGAAGGACGTCGCCGAACTCCTCGTGACCGCAAGAGTGCTACGTCCGGGCAAGAGCTTGTCCTATGGCGAGATTGTGTTCAAGACGTTGGACGACAAGCTCGCTGCGCACGCCACAACGACATACGCCTTTCTTTGACTCTCAACGGCGCGCGGGAGCGCGTCGAGGGTAGCCGTTAGGCCAACAGACGGGGCGTGAGTCGCCCGGTCAATCCGAAAGATGCCCGAGGGGCGCGTGGGCGCCTCTATTTAAGTTTTCACTCGTCTCAACCGAAAACAGAGGTCGAGATAGGGCGCCCCGTTGGATCCGTCACCCACCTCCCGCCAGAACCCTACACCCCGGCTGACCAAGTCACGCCGGAGGCAGACCGACGCATCGCAGGCCTTTCAACTGCCGATGGACGGGCTGTTTAGTGACTTATGTGCGGGGGTCGGTTCCGTTTGTCTCCCGGATGAGTTCGTCGGCGCCGCAGGGCTTGTACAGCTGTCGATCATCCGCGACTGGAAGCGAGGTCTAGAGGGGGCGAGACACCAAGCCTTAGTCACGCTCTATCGCGAGACGGTGGGAAGGTCCATGTTGTCGCTGCCGGTGAAACTCGAGAAGTTTCGAGACATCTGTGTCCAGAACGGAGAGGATTGTCCATCGGACATGGCACGCCTGCTCCAGCAGTACTGACCATGAATAAGCTCAGCGGCTGTTGGCTAGATGGCCGCCGTATGCTTCAGCGGTTGGGGAGTGAAATCGGTGTTCCGATCGACAACGAAGCGATTCGAAAAGTCGCGGATGAACAACTGAGGATGATTTGGACGCACATGGCAGTTGCGACCATGGCGGCAACAGTGTTTGCCATGTTTTTCGCGGCAAAGATGATGACACCGGCGAATCACATGCTGGTCAAGGCATGGATCGTCGCAAAGTTGATCGTAGCAGTACCCCGAGTAGTTCAAGGACAGCTGTACCGTAGAAACCGACGTGCCGGTGGTAAGAAATGGCGGGATGCGACTGACATCCTCCTTCTCCTTGACGGTCTGGTGTGGGGTTCAGCCGGACTCTGGGTGGCACGGCAGGACGTGGCGAGCGCTAGCTTGGGAATCGCATGTCTCGCCGGAGTCGCAGCAGCCGCGACTTTCGGACTGCAAGCACGGCTTCTGGCAACTGCAGCTTATGTGGCTCCTATTCTCGGATTGCTAGCCGCAGCTTTGTTGGCACGTGGCGATGAATTTGGTGTATTCACTGGACTCGCGCTGTTGCTTCTGCTTTGCATGTTGCTCGCGTCCGGAAAGAGAGCCGAGCGTCAACTAGTTGAGATATTTTTGTTGCGCTTGCACGCAAACAACGTTGCGCAAGAGCGAACTGAGGCCATGGACCTGGCTCTCCGCCAAACCGCGGCGAAGGGACAGTTCTTTACGACGATGAGCCACGAACTTCGAACGCCGTTGCATGGCATTCTCGGCTTGACGCGACTGGTCCAAGCGAATAACAGAGACTCTGGAACGGGTCGTCATCTCGAGCTGATCCAGGCTTCCGGCAACCACCTGCTCGCTCTGATCAATGATTTACTAGATCTGTCGTACATAGATTCGGGAGAGATGCGAGCCAGAGAAGTCGATTGCGATCTATACGAAGAAGTTCAACGCCTCGCCGAGATCTACGCTATCCGCTGTAGTGACAAAGGACTCAGTTGGATGGCTTCGATCGGACTACCCTCACCTTGCTCGGTTCGGATAGATATCGCGCGTACAAGACAGATCCTTCACAATCTTCTTGGGAATGCTGTGAAGTTCACGGAAAACGGCTCCGTAGACCTCAGCATCGAACGAGGCGCGGAAGCAGAGGCAAACGTCTCTGGTGAGATGACGGTCGCCTTTGTCGTCACAGACACAGGGATTGGTATCGCCGAAGCGGATCAGCAACGCATCTTTGGCGCGTTTCAACAAGCGACATGGACCGGAACCAATGCGTCCGAGGGCACAGGCCTCGGTCTAAGCATCGCCCGCGGACTGGCAGTCCGAATGGGAGGCGATATTACTTGTCGCAGTGAGCTTAGGAAGGGTTCGTGCTTCACGTTTACAGCTCGCATAAAGATGAGTCCGCAAGCGAGTACAGTCGACAAACCGACACAGGTTCGGTGGTTAGGGGCGGCGATCAACTCATCAAGTCCGTCATATCGCGTCCTCTTGGCCGAGGACAACGACGTGAACGCCATCATTGCCACTGCGTTCCTCACAAACCACGGAATGACTTGCGAACGGGTTGAGAACGGTGATGCTGCGGTGCAGCACGCCGTTCGGACGATCGACCGTCCCGATTTAGTCTTGATGGACTGCTTGATGCCACGTCTGGACGGCTATGCTGCGACGCGGCAGATACGAGAACGAGAAAGCAAGCTGAATCTCAAGCGAATTCCAGTGATTGCGCTGACCGCCTTATCGAGCGAGGAGGATCGTCAAGCCTGTTTCGACGCAGGTATGGATGCAGTCCTCGCCAAACCCTTCAGCGAAGAGGACTTGTCCAGAACGGTCAATCGCTGGCTATCGGACTCAGACCCTGCAGCAACCCCGGCGGACCGATCTACCGTTTCGGCATGATCTGCCGCTTCCAGTTCTCTAGACGTTGACTGCGAACCCCACCTAGGAGGAACGGCCATCACAACTGAAGAAAGGAGATGCACGTCGGGATGAAATGTCCTGAACATAAAACGGTACAACCCGTTGCTGTGTTCGTGCCAATGGCGCTCGGCCGAAGTGACATCGAAGCGGAGGACATGATGTGGAAGATTCCCTGTATGAACAAGCGGCACCATCTCGGCATGGATCACCCCTGGTCTCAACGGCTCGAATCCCAATCTCTCGTACTGAACTCTTAGCGAGTCGCTTCTCGCTCCCACAATCATCCATCTCACTTGCATGGCAAGGCAGCAAAGATAGACGCCCTTGAACAGTGCTAGTTTCGCTTGGGGATCTCCGCCAGGAATCACTGAGAGTCGCGTAATTTCAGCTCTGGAATCACATGCAATGTCAGCGGGGACGACGATGCTGCGCTCGATGAGCAAGGGACCGTAGGCATTCGTCTGGACGCGAGCAGAGGCAACTGCCCTCCCACTGTGCTTGTCCCGGCAGACGAGAACGACTACCCCGGGAGAAGTGTCCAGCTGTTCTGGCCGGCTCAGCTGCTCCTGAAGACTTGGTGTATGTCGCCCGTATGCAAGCGAGCGTACCTTGCACGCAGCCTCGAGGTCCTCTGTGGAGCCGGCGATACGAAGCTCGAATGAGAAGGTAGCTTTGCTCAAGGGCCTCCCAGCCGAGCAGTTCACTTGATGCTCGAATGGTCATTATGTCCGCTGCTCGAGTTCCAGCGTGGCGGCTAGGCCGCGCAGTTGTATGGCACAGAGCTGCAGCCGGTCAATCGTGAAATCCATCACGTCGCACTGGGCAGCTGTAGGCGCCTGAGATGGAGCACCCTGACTTGCAGATCGACTAAGACGAGGCCTGGTCGATTCATCGCGCCCGAGCCTGCGACGGCTTCTCGGATGCCCTTATATGCGCCGTTTAACTCGGATTTCAATGCATGCGGTCCGCGTCCATGGGACGCTCTTCGAGGTGATTGCTGAGGACTTCGCCTTCGAGGCAAGACGGCAAACTCGTCTTGCGTTGACGCTCGCTCGAGTGGGCGTTTGTACGCACGCCGGGTATGTCGCACGCTACTATCGGACTTCATAGGGCCTGACCCACATGACTCGAGGAGCTTCCGGTGGATCGGACGATAGTAGGTCTCGTAGGAGCGGGCAGAGCTAAGGACAGCGCGCTTCGAACGGAGTTCGAGAGAACGTACCGGATGCCTGGAGCAAAGTACCTTGGAGCAGCGTGTGCGTTTGGCACCTGTGCAGTTATCAGCTACTACTTGCTTGATATCGCGCATGCGGGCTTGCCTTGGACGGGCGGCGTCCAAACTGTTCGGCTGTTGCTAGCCGCTACGTGTGCGTTGGTGGCGGCTTTGTGCCTGGTCAGCGTCGACATAGCGACCCGCTACTACGGTCGAGTGTTCGGCACGATGATTCTCGTCACCATGGCAGCTGCTTGCTTCATCTCGTACATGCGGCATGCAACGGAATCGCCTGCGGCACTTGTTTGGGGTATAGAGAGATCTCTGATCATTTGCGTGGTCGTGATCATGGGATTTAGCCGCCTTACCGCGCTCTCGACGATTTTGTTGGTCAGTCTCGTACCGACCCTCGTGATTGCCATTCTGTGGGCCAGGAGCCCGATGGATGTGACCCCGGACATCACGCGTGCAACGTTTCAGTTGACTCTCGTAATTACATGCTGCTATTTCCTTCGGCGAAGCATTCAGGCGCGCGAATGGGATCTGTTCCTGCTTGCAAAAGAGAATCTCCGTCGCAACAAGTACGCCAAGCAACTCGAACAGGCCAAGTTAGCAGTGGAGGAAGCAGACAACGCCAAAGCGCGGTTCCTCGCCAACATGAGTCATGAGGTTAGAACACCCATGAACGGAGTTCTTCAGATTCTCGATGTCGTTGGCGAGCACGTGAATGAAGACGATCGCGCATTGATCGACAAAGCACGCAAAGCAGGACACGCGCTGCTTCGGATCCTGAACAGTATCCTCGATTACTCAAAGCTCGCGCACGGTAATACGGACGTGAATGTCGCTAGGACCGACATCGTCGATGTCTGTCGCATCGTCACCGAGTTACACACTCCGGCTGCGGTCGCCAAGGGCATCGACCTGCGGTCTCGCCTTGACATGCCTCCGTCCGGTGAGTCATTGGTCTTGATTGACGAGGTCAAGCTCTTCGAGATCATCAACAATCTCGTGTCGAACGCACTGAAGTTCACGTGCTGCGGCTTTGTCGAGCTCGTTGTAGGACTGCATCTGCCGAGCAGCTCGACACTCCCCTCCGCGCGTCTCGACATCGCCGTGAGCGACTCAGGGTCTGGGATCGGCGAGGAAGATCTCGAGAAAGTCTTCCTTCCTTTCTATCAACCACGCCGTGATGGTGACGCAACGTCGCGGGGTACCGGACTCGGTCTGTCAATCGCAAAGCACCTCGTTCAGACGCTCGGCGGGGAGATACGTGTGCAGAGCTCGGTTAGTCGTGGCAGCACGTTCTTCGTTACGCTCCCGGTGACGCTCGTGTCGTCCCAAGTTCATATTGAAGCGGGCCGGATTGCGACTCCGGATTCGGGCAAGGCATTGAGCGCGAGTGAAACGCCGTCCGAGCGAACCGGGTTCCGAGACCTGAGGCTGCTACTTGTGGACGACAACGAGCTCAACGCGGCGCTTGCATCGCGCTTGATGGCTGCCATCGGATTCGAGGTCGTCACCGCTGCAAATGGCAGCATCGCAGTCGAGCTCGTAGAGCGGCAAGAGTTTGACCTGGTTCTGATGGATTGTCAGATGCCAGTCATGGACGGCTACGACGCGACTCGCGCGATTCGACGGTCAGAGCAACGAACAGCCAAGCGCCGTGTCCCGATCATCGCTGTCACTGCCTACGCACTTGCTGGGGACCGCGAGAAGTGCTTGACTGCCGGCATGGACGACTTCATCGCGAAGCCGTACTCGTTGGCGGAGCTCAGGCCAAAGCTGCGGCACTGGGTGCGAGCGACCTCTCAGGAGATCAGCGCCCTCACGGCCTCTGGCAACGGCACCGACCTTTCCCCCTGATAGTTCACCCACACCGTCTTCGCTCCGCCGCTCGCATACAACACGCCAGGCTCGTCGTGCGCTCGGGCGTCACATACCTCTCGAAGCTGCTCCGTCCCGGCTTGGCGACGTAGTGCTTCGCCAGCACGTCGCCCGGCGGGTACTTCAGCTGGCGCAGGAAGTTGCAGAAGGTGTTGACGATCAGCGGTGCGCTGCCCCCGGAGGTTCGTAGCACCCCGTCTTAGAGTTCGATCAAGCCGAGATGGAGATCGGACCGATGAGGAAGCGATACACCGAGGAACAGATCATTGGCTTCCTGCGTGAGGCCGATGCCGGCCTGCCGGTCAAGGAGCTCTGCAGGAAGCACGGCTTCAGTGAGCCGAGCTATTACGCCTGGAAGGCCAAGTTCGGCGGCATGAACGTGTCGGACGCGCAGCGGCTGAAGGCGCTCGAGGCCGAGAACGGCAAGTTGAAGCGGCTGTTGGCCAATTCGATGCTTGAGCTCGACGCGATGCGCGAGGTGCTCCACCGAAAGTAGTGGCCGTGGGGGCACGTCGCGAGGTCGTGAAGCAGTTGCAGGGACTGGGCCTGAGCGAACGAAGGGCCTTGAGGCTGGTGGGCATCAGTGCCAGCACCTTGCGCTACGAACCACGCGACGACGACAACGACAGCCTGCGCGAGCGCTTGAAGGAGCTCGCCGGCCAGCACCGCCGCCACTGCTACCGGATGCTGCACAGCCGCCTTCGCATCGACGGCTGGGCCATCAACGTCAAGCGCACCTACCGGCTTTACCGCGAGGAAGGCCTGATGGTGCGCAAACGCCGGCGCAAGAGGCTGCCTGTGCCCGAGCGCCAGCCGCTCGTGCGGCCGACGCAACCCAACGAGGTGTGGAGCATGGACTTCTTGTTCGACGAGCTCGCCAACGGCAGCGTGTGAAGGCGCTGACCGTTGTCGACGACTGCACCAAGGAGGTCGTGCAGATCGTCGCCGACACTTCGATCCCCGCGCTCTACGTGACGAGGGTGCTCGACCACGTCAGCGCCGAACGCGGGTTGCCTCGGATCATCCGCACCGACAACGGGCCGGAGTTCGCGGGCAGGGTCATGCAGAGATGGGCTGCGCACAACCGCGTCGAGCTGCGCTTCATCCAGCCGGGCAAGCCGGTGCAGAACGCCTACATCGAGAGCTTCAACAGCCGCTTCCGCGACGAGTGCCTGTCGCAGCACTGGTTCGCGAGCCTCAGCCATGCGCAGCGTCATCGACAACTGGCGCGACGACTACAACCACCACCGGCCGCACAGCACGCTCGGCTACGTGCCGCCAGCCACGTTCGCGGCGAGTTGCCCGCCAGCTCGCTGGCGCCACCTCGCAACCACCACATCAACTACGATGCAAAACCCTGGGCTCTAGATCGAAGTGCTACGAAGCTTGGGGGCAGCGCAGCCTCGCTCTAGCGAGGTCGCGGTAAACGGCGCGGTGCTGTCTGTTGACTCCTCGGCGCCGCCTTTAGCTCAGCAGCCCGAGTTCAAGAGCCTTGACCACCGCACGAAGCTTAGTCGAGCAGTCCAGTTTGCTCATCGCGGACTGCAAATGCTTCACGCTGGTACGCTCGCTTATACCGAGCAGCCTTCCGACTTCCCAGGCAGTTTTGCCGTTTGAAGTCCAATTCAAAACCTCGATCTCGCGATCCGTTAGAGGCCTCGGGCCCCGCGGCCTTGGCTTGAGTATCGGAATCGCTGCTTCACTGGCGTAGGTGGTAAACAATTGCAGCTCTGCAACTAGCTGCGTTACGTGTTCAACGCGAGCAGGCAGATCATCCCATCGGCTAACGCCAAGGAAGAAATGCAAGTTTCTGGGAAGATGCAGGGCGAATGCGATTCCGCAACGAACCCCATATGGAGCCTGAGCCTCCCAGATGTCAGTCGCTTTGCCCCGGACATACGTCTCTCGATCCCAGACGATTGGCGTTCCGTGCAGCTTGCAATGCCCCATGACGGGATTCACGAACCTGCTAGGGTCATTAAAAAGCGTTCGATAGCGATCCGAAACGTTGTCGACGGTGACGAACTCGCTCGGTCCTCCGGCCTTGTCTATGACGAGCATCGCCGATACCGATTCGAAATCAAGCTTTGTTGCAAACTGGACCACCGCATCCTTAAGTTCGCTGACGCCGCGGACGTCCAAGACATCGGTGATACGCGCATCAACACCAGTTGACGCGATCCAGTCACTGCTGGTAATCCCCGAGTCAGGGTTGTAAGACATCGGCCGGCTTCGTGCCCGAGGCGTTGAGAATGTCAGGGGAAAGGCATATTTCGCGAGGCAGCCGCCCGTGGCTGCATCGAAATTTTACTTGCAGCCTCCTACGAAACGCGCCTAGTGAACCAGGGCCTAGGACTTCCGAGACAAACGCAAGTGTCAGTTCTGACACTACGCCACCTGAACTTCCGCCCATAGCATTCCCCGCGTCGATGGGCAGGCCCTCAAGAGCCGTCGTCGCAGCTTACCAGTCCGTCATTGGAGGTGGTTGCTCTTTAGTGACCGTTCGGCAGCAGTGAACTCTCTCCCAGAGAAACCAGCAGAACGCGAGACGTCTTTGTACCAGAGAGGGCTTGCTAACGATCTCTCAAGCCTCAGATCGCTGCCGTTTTTCGGTCGTTGGCTGTTGCTCGTGGACGATAACGACTTTAACGCCATGCTCGCTTTCCGACTAATGCAGGCGCTCGGCTTTGAGGTCATCACCGCGGCCAATGGCGCAATCGCCCTGCAAATCTTCGAGCGTCGCCAGTTCGACGTCGTCTTGATGGACTGCCAGATGCCGGTCATGGACGGTTACGACGCGACTCGTGCGATCCGCGAGCGGGAGCGGCGCATCTCGGTCGGCCGGACTCCCGTAATCGCCGTCACCGGCTACGCCTTCGCAGGAAATCGCGAGAAATGCCTCGCCGCCGGGATGGACGACTTCCTGGCGAAGCCCTACGCCCTCAGCGACCTGCAGCCCAAGCTGCTCCGGTGGGTCCGGCCAGCTGCTCAGGAGATCAGTGCCCTGAGCGGCTCGGGCAGCGGCACCGACCTCCCCTCAAGGTTCACCCAGACCGTCTTCGCACCTCCCGTCGAGTAGAGCGGCCCGTCCACCCGTTCCAGGGTCACGTACGCCTCGAAGCTGCTCCGTCCGGGCTTCGCGACGTAGTGCTTCGCCAGCACGTCGCCCGGGTACTTGAGCTGGCGCAGGAAGTTGCAGAAGGTGTTGACGATCAGCGGCCCTAGCCGTCACGGTCGGGAGCGCCGACGATCGAGTGCAGCCACTCGACGCGGATGATCTCGAAGTAGCGCAGGTAGATCGTGTGTTGACGTGGCCCATTGCGTCCATGTCGCCCGATCGGATGGGGATCACCAACTCCAGCGTGAGCTTCTTGGCTTCGGTCGGTGTCGCTTGCCACGGGCAAGGCATTGACGTCGATCGGGCCGCACAGGAGGTGCGCCCGCGTCGCCACCCGGTGCACGCGGCAGCTTGAGAACGAGCGCCCGCCCTTGTCTGCCGGCCGCGCGGCAAGCTCCTCGAGGAAGCCTTCGACTGCCGACATGTCCGCGAACCGGTGCAGCCGCTCGGCGCCGGTGCGCACCTCGCTACCTCCGGGGCGGAGGAAATCCGCCGCCTCCACTTGCTCCTCTGGCCCGGGCGGCCGCGTCTCGGACCGCTCTCTTCGCGGCCTCCACTTCGAGGATGGCTTCTTCGTTCGCCTGTTGGGCGCGCAGCGCCTGGTCCTCGAGCGCCTCGCTGACGATCGGATCGAACGACGGATCTCCTTTGACACCACGGGCAGGGTTGGGCTTGAGCGCCCGGAAGCGGACAAACTCCTGCGTCGCTTCCGTCGATGCTTTTTCGGTCGCCTTCTGTTTTGCAATCGCGTCGGCCAGGTTCTGCTCAGCCTGTGCGGGCGTCAGCGGGACGTTTGCCCTTGGAACCGCAGGTTCGGGCGGAGGTCTCGGTGGATCGACTTCGGTCGGCGGACCTTTGCCACCGCCCCCGCCCGTGGACA
>Ga0307409_100001700_pt1 | contig 11084 bp, 9 predicted proteins | sample 322Ometagenome_2_FD_203888 | JGI IMG/M metagenome (GOLD analysis project Ga0307409, IMG submission 203888) | Maize rhizosphere microbial communities from greenhouse at UC Davis, California, United States - 322HYB-O-2 | ecosystem: Host-associated > Plants > Roots > Rhizosphere > Soil | place...
GCACCGAGTACCGCCTGAAGCCCGGCGAGAAGGTCCGCGCGCATTGAGCGTCGCGAGCGCCGCGGTCGCGGGCGCGCCGTGACGCGCGCGCTCGTGGTCGCGCCGCAGTGGATCGGCGACGCCGTGATGACCGAGCCGCTGCTCGCGGCCCTCGCCGCGCGCGACGAGGCGATCACGGTCGCGGCGCTGCCGTGGGTGGCGCCGGTGTTCGGCGCCATGCCCGACGTCGCGGCGACGATCGAGCTGCCGTTCGCCCACGGACGGCTCGACTGGGGCGCGCGCCGCCGCGTCGCGGCAGCGCTGCGCGATCGCTTCGATGTCGCCTACGTGCTGCCGAACTCGCTCAAGGCGGCGATCGTGCCGTGGCTGGCGGGGATCCCGCGGCGCGTCGGCTACCGCGGCGAGGGCCGAGGACCGCTGCTCACCGAGCGCCTTGCCAATCCCAAGGGGCGGCCGCCGATGGTGCCGTTCTACGGCGCGCTCGCCGGCGCGGCGTTCGATGCTGCGCGGCGACCGCGATTGCATCTGCCGCGCGAGCGGATCGAGACGGTCGCCGCCGCGCACGCGCTGCGCGCCGGCGCCTACTGGACGTTCGCGCCAGGCGCCGAGTACGGGCCTGCGAAGCGCTGGCCCGCCCTGCACTACGCGACGCTGGCGCGCGCCTTGCACGCACGCGACCGGGCGCCGGTCGTGCTGCTCGGCTCGCCGGGCGAAGCTGCCTTGTGCGACGAGATCGCGGCGCAATCGGCCGGCGCGTGTCGCGTCCTCGCCGGGCAGGCGTCGCTCGCCGACGCGATCGCGCTGATCGCCGGATCGCGCGGCCTGGCGAGCAACGACTCTGGGCTGATGCACGTCGCCGCCGCGTTCGGCATCGCGCAGGTGGCGGTGTTCGGGTCGACCAGCCCGCTGCACACGCCGCCGCTCAACGACCGCGCGCGCGTGCTGTGGCTGAAGGACGAACTGGCGCTCGACTGCATGCCGTGCTTCGACCGCACTTGCCGATTCGGCCACTACCGCTGCCTGACCTCTGTGCCGGTCGGCCGTGTGCTCGCCGCGCTCGACTCGGTGCAAGCGCCGCGACCCTGAAAGCCTTGCGGAGCAAGGGAAGTTCTCGCCTACAGCGAGAATTTCCCTGCGTACACGATCGGACCGGTGGGCTTGCCGGTGGGTGAGCCCCCGGCCGGCTCGTCCGTGACAGCGAGCGTGTCGACGTCGGCGAGGACCTTGCCGCGCAGGGCGACGGTCGCGCCGCTCGTGCCCGGCAGCACGCCGAGCGAGCGCGGCGCCGTGCCGTCCTTCGGCACGGCCCAGAGCTCGAGCGAACGGTCGGGCCGCAGCGAGACGGGAACGAGCGGCCGCGTCACCAGCGTCCTGCCGTCGCCGCTGATGCTGGCGACGATCGGGGACGCCGCGGTCTGGCTCGCCGTCGGGCCGCTCGGTGCGAGGACGACGACGATCGGGGGCAGCGCCGGCCCCGGGCTGGCGAGCAGCACGGCCAGGCCGATCGCGGCGACGCTCGCGAACGCGGTCAGGCTGCGCCAGAACGAGAGCCGCCCCCACGCACCGTCGACGACGCTCTTTCGCCGATCGAGGCGGTCCGAGATGCGACGCCAGACCTCTCCCGAAGGCTGCACCGGCTCGATCGCCGCCGTCATCGGCAGCAGCCGCTCCTGCCAGGCGTTCGTCGCCCGGCGCAGCTCGACGTGGGCCGGCAGCAGCGCCTCGAAGCGCCGCCGCGCGCCGCCGCGCATGGTGCCGATCACGTAGTCGGCAGCCAGGGCGTCGGCGAGCTCGCTGCGGCCGTAGTCCATGTCAGACCCGCCGGGCCGCCCCAAGGGACTGACGCACCTCCGCGGGGGGCAGCGAACGCAGAGAGCGGGGGGGCTTCATCTCATTCGCCCTTCGGCGCGTCGCGCTGGACGGCGCTTTGCAGGCAGCTCTTCAGCGCCACGAGCGATCGGCGGACCCACGACTTGATCGTGCCGAGCGGCTGGCGCATCTGCGCCGCGACCTCGGCGTGGCTCAGGCCCTGGAAGAACGTGAGCGCGAGGCTTTGCCGCTGCGTCGCCGAGAGCTGGTCCATGCAGGCGGCGAGCGAGCGCGCCTCGGCCGCCCGGCTCAGGAGATCGAGCGGGCCCGGCGCATCGTCGGCCACGGTGTCGTACACGTCGTCGTCCTCGCTCTCGCGCCCTTCGGCCTGCGGGCCGGAGCGCAACTGGGGCTGGGTCTGCAGGCGGCGCAGGCTGTCGATCGCGCGGTTGCGAGCGATGCTCGTGAGCCACGTGAGAGGCTGGCTCTGCGCCGCGTCGAAGCTGCTCGCGGCCCGCCAGACGTTGACGTACACCTCCTGCAGGATGTCTTCGGCCTGGGCGCGGTCGCGGTTGATACGCAACACCACCGCGAACAGATGCGAGCTCGTCCGCTCGTAAAGCGTGGCAAATGCCGCGCGATCGCCGAGCCCGGAACGGGCGAGCAGACGCGACAGATCGTGGCTGCGCTCGGACCAATCGGCGGTGGCTCTGACCATCAAGTTCCGTCGCGCGGCCGGGGTGCCTTCCTACAATTCCAGCGCCCGGAAGGTTAACCCAGGATGCTTTGCATCCTCACAGCACCATGGCACGACCCAAGCCGCCCGCACCGACGCTCGCATCGGCAGACGACATCGAGCTCGCGCTCTACGAGGCGATGCGCCGCGGCGACGTCGAGCGGCTGATGGCGCTGTGGTCGGACGACGACGAGATCTGCTGCATCCACCCCGGCGGCGAGCGCCTGCTCGGCGCGGCCGCGATCCGCGCCTCGTTCGAGGCGATGTTCGGCAACGGCTCGATCGACGCCGAGCCGCACCGCGTGCGCCGCCTCGAGTCGCACTCGAGCGCGGTGCACAGCGTCGTCGAGCGCATCCGTGTCATGACCAAGGACGGCGAGCGGTTCGCGTGGGTCGTCGCGACCAACGTCTACCTGAAGTCGGCGCAAGGCTGGCGCCTGGTCGCGCACCACGCGAGCCCCGGCACCGCCGTCGAGACGCAGGACGGCCCGGAAGCGGCGTCGACGCTGCACTGATCCGCCGGCCATGGACGATTTCCGCGCGCCGCGCTGGCTGCCGGGCGGCCATGCGCAGACGATCTGGCCGGTCCTCTTCAGCCGTCGCTTCGAGGGTGCGCGGCCGCACTACCGGCGCGAGCGCTGGACGACTCCGGACGGCGATTTCGTCGACGTCGACTGGCTCGGCGAGGATGCGGCAGCGCCCTTGCTCGTGCTCTTCCACGGCCTCGAAGGCTCGTCGCGCAGCCACTACGCCGAGGCGTTCGCCGCCGAGGCGCGCCGGCGCGGCTGGCGCTATGCGGTGCCGCACTTTCGCGGCTGCTCGGGCGAGATCAACCTGGCGCCGCGCGCCTACCACTCGGGCGACCACGAAGAGATCGGCTGGATGCTCGAGCGCTTTCGCGCGTTGCACAGCGGCAGCGTCGTCGCCGCCGGCATCTCGCTCGGCGGCAACGCACTGCTGCGCTTCGTCGAGGAAGCCGGCGCGAGCGCGGCGGCACGCGTTCGCGCGGTCGCCGCGGTCTCGGCGCCGCTCGACCTCGCGGCCGGCGGTCGCGCGATCGGCCGCGGCTTCGGCCGCCAGGTCTACACGCGCATGTTCCTGCGCACGATGAAGAGAAAGGCATTCGTCAAGCTGCGCCAGCATCCGGGACTCTTCGACGCTCAAGGGATGCGCGCCGCGCGCGACCTGCGCGACTTCGACGAGGTCTTCACCGGCCCGCTGCACGGCTTCGCCGGGGCAGACGACTACTACGCCCGCAGCTCGGCGAAGTCGCAGCTCGCGCGCATCCGCATCCCGGCGCTGGTGCTGAACGCGAGGAACGATCCCTTCCTGCCCGCCTCCGCCTTGCCGCGTCCCGGCGAAGTCGGCCCGTGGGTGACGCTCTGGCAGCCGGCCCACGGCGGCCACGTCGGCTTTGCCGCGGGACCGTGGCCGGGTCACCTGCGGTCGTTTCCCGAGGCGGTCGCAGGGTGGCTCGCAGCGCATCTCTGAAGCGCGCTCAGAATCCAGCATGGACGCCATCGTCGCGGCCGCGCTGAAGAAGTGGCCGAACGTTCCGCACTGCTACGGCTGGCTCGCGCTCGACGCGCGCGGCGACTGGTACATGCGCGACGACCGGATCCAGGCGGCCGGGCCGTTCCCGCGCGTCAAGGGCAGCCGCATCGATCACGAGAAGCTGCGCGAGTTCATCGGCCGCAACTACGCGGTCGATCCGGCCGGCGCCTGGTTCTTCCAGAACGGGCCGCAACGCGTCTACGTCGAGCTCGAGGCGGCGCCCTGGGTCTGGCGTCTGCAGCCCGATCCGAACTCGAGCGTCGTCGTCACCAGCCACACCGGATTGCCGGCAGCGCCCGCCGGTGAGGCGTTCGTCGACGAGAGCGGCAGACTCTTTCTCGTCAGCGATCTCGGCCTCGGCATCGTCCACACGCTCGACATGGGCGTGGCGAGCGACGCCGTCGAACGCGGCGTCTGGAAGCCGCAGGAGGTCGCGTTCGAGGCGCTCGTCGAACGCTTCGGGTTCCGGCTGAGCCCGGCTGCCGAGCACGCCTAGCCGGACACGAAAAAGCCGGCGCTCGGCCGGCTTCGTCTGGCGCCGCGGATGCCTATTTCGACGCGTTCACCATGTAGGCGACGAGCGCCTTGATGTCGGCATCGCTGGCGCTCGCGCCGCCCCTGGGCGGCATCGCACCCTTGCCCTTGATCGCGCTCGCGGTGAGCGCGTCGACGCCCTGCGCGATGCGCGGCGCCCAGGCGGCCTTGTCGCCGAGCTTGGGCGCGCCGGCGACGCCGGCCGCGTGGCAAGTGCTGCAGACCTGGTTGTAGAGCGCGGGCGGGCCCGCCGTCGCGGCCGTCGTCGCTGCAGTCGCCGGGCTCGGCGACGTCGTCGCTGCCGCGACCTGCATCGATCCCTTGCCGGGAACCGCGGTCGGCGGCGCGTCGCGCACCTGTGCGTTGAGCGCCGAAGTCGGCGTCGATTCGGGCCGACCCGCGTTCGGATCGGGCCGCGGCGTGCCCGCGGTCATCGTTGCCGCCGGCGCGGTGGTCGCGCTGGGAGCGGCGCCTGCCGTCGCCGCCGTCGCCGCCGTGGTCGGCATGCCGCCCGACGGCGTCGCCGGCGGTGCCGGCTCGGCGAACTTGGCGCCCGAGCTGTTCGTCATGTAGACGACCGCGCGGGCGATCTCGAAGTCGGTGAAATCGCCGCCGCTTTGCGGCGGCATCTGACCCTTGCCGGCGACGGCCGAGTGGACGAGGGCGTCGAGTCCGGACTTGATGCGCGCCGCCCAGGCGGCGACGTCGCCGAGCTTCGGCGCGCCGAGCGCACCCGACGCATGGCAGGCAGCGCACTGGCCGGCGAACACCTGCTCGCCCTTCTTCAGCGACGCAAGATCGGAGGCGTCCTTCACCTCGACGACGCCGACCGGACGGATCCGCTGGGCGACCGCCTGCGGGCTCATGGCGTCGCTGCCCGCCGCCGGACGCTTGTCGGCGGTGACGTACATGACGAGCAGGATGATGCCGAAGATCGGCACCACGAAGGCGTAGAGGATCGCGAGAATCAGCTGCTTGGGAGTCTTGATCGGTCCTTCGTGCGGACCGTCCAGTTCTTCGGTTTCGTGCGCTGCGCTCATCCGGTCCTCGAAAGGTTCGACGACGCGAAGAGACGGCACGGGCCATCGCAAGAAATCGGTTCGCGTCGAGCCTCGAAATTATAGAGGCGCGACCCTCGGCGACCGGGTGTGCGCGACCTCGCTGGTAGACTGCAAGGCCGCTGCGCCCGTAGCTCAATGGATAGAGTACTGCCCTCCGAAGGCAGGGGTTGCAGGTTCGATCCCTGCCGGGCGCGCCATCTCGACGAAGCGCAGCGCAGAACGAAAGAAGGCCCCGCATGGCGGGGCCTTTGTCATGTGGCGAGCGCTCAGATCGGCGTCGATGTCGGCGCTGCAGGCAGCGCCGCACCGCCCGGGCCTGCCGCGAAGGTCAGCGGCGAGACCGGGTCCTGCTGGCCGACACCCGGCTTCGTCCAGTCGCAGACGCCGTTCGGGAACACCGCGTTCAGGCGCGCCTGCTGGCCGGCGGTGAAGGTGATGACGGGGTAATCGGCGAACGCGAGCGGCTTCAGCTGGCACTTGAGGATGTTCTCGGTCAGCGGACCGCCGGCGATCTGGCGCGGCGACGCGTTCGACTTCAGCCGCGGGTCGGTGTCGCAGACCGCGAAGTCGGTGATCTTGGTCGAGAACGTCGTGTCGCTCGTCAAGTAGCAGAAGTCGAACGCCGTCGCCGGCTTCGCCGCCACCACCTGGTCCTGCGTGTGCTCGTCGTTGACGAACGGCTTCGGCGCGGCGTTCATCAGGCTCGTCAGCCAGGTGTCCATGACCGAGAGCGACATCTGCATGATCCCCGACGACAGCGGCGGCGTCAGCCCGGTGCCGTACCGCCACATCACCTGGTTGGCATGGCTGCCCGTCGCCTCGTCGAGGCGTGCGCGCTCCGAGAAGCTCCGCCAGATGTAGTGGATCCCCTGCTCGTCGTAGCCGCGCCAGTCGATGATCGCGACCTTCGCCAGGTTCTTGCCGCTGGCGACGATGCCGGTCCGGTAGGCGATGTCGAGCGCCGGCAGGTCGGCGGTGGAACGCGCCGCCATGCGGTTCGAATCGGCATCGAGGCCGCCGATCTTCTCGTTCAGCGTCACGAACTCCTCGGGCGAGATCGTTCCGGCGAGCAGCGCCTTCAGCCCGTACTGGATGCCGGTGTTGTCGTACGTCTGCAGCGCCCGCGTGCTGCCGGGGGCGAGCCCGGTGGTCGTTCCCCAGATGGCGGCGGAAAGGTCCGCGTCGCCGCAGCGCGTCCCGGTCGGGTTCGTCACCGGGTCGTAGACCAGCGACGCCGGCAGCAGGCAGTTGTTGCGCGGTGCGCCGGTCGGCGCGAGCGCGCCGGTCGACTGGTCGACGACGAGCAGCGGAACGTAGTTCCCCGGCTTGCCGTTGAAGCCGAAGGCGTTGTTCCACGACTGGCAGCCGAGGTGGTCGAGATGGCCGTTGACGGCCTTCTTCTTGGCGTTGATCTCCGCCTGCGTGCGCCCGGCCTGCAGCGCCAGCCATTCGGGCGTCTGGTAGGCGTTGACCAGCAGCAGGCAGTCGAGGACCTCGAGCCCGGTGGTGATCGAGTCCGGGTAGTCGCACGAGACCTGGAGGCCGTCGAGCAGCCCCGGATAGATCGAGGCGACGGTGTTCTGCTGGATCGAGCCGCCCGAGCAGCCGTTGCCCATCATGAACTTGATCTCGCCGTAGTGCTCGACGATGTACTCCTTCATCATCATCGTCGTCTCGCTGACGAGGACGCGGTTGGAGTTGTAGAGCGAGTCGGTGATGCTGTTGTCGGCGACGAGATAGCCCATCCGCAGCGCCGAGTCGTCGAAGACCCCGTTGCTGAGGCCGTTGACGACCCAGTTCTGCTCGGTGCGGAATTGCAGCCGCGGCTGCCCGGTCGAGGCGCCGTAGCTGTAGACGACCTTGCCGTTCCATTGCGGCTGCGGCGTGTTCGCGGTCCACGCCGGCGCGGTCGGGTTGAAGAGGACGGCGATGTCGTAGATGCCGCGGTTCAGCGTGCCGCGCTCGACGCGGACGATGTAGGGCAGCGTGATGCCGTTCGTCGTCGTCGTCGACGCCACCGATGCGGCGGGCGTCGCGCCGAGCACGTAGGGCTGCAGGCAGGAGTTGGCCGGCGTCGTCGGAGTCGGGTTGGCGATCGTCGGCGACGGATCGGGGACGACGAACGCGCAGCCGCCGTCGCCGGCGGTCACCGACACCGGCGTCAGCGTGCGGTAGAACAGCTTGAACTCGGTCGCGATGTTGCACTGGGCGTCGGTCGCCGTCGTCGTCAGGCCGCTCGCGTTGGTCGACGGCGTCGCGCCCGACGCCGCGGTCGGCACCGGCGTCGCGCAGATCCAGGGCGTCGTCTGCGTGCTCAGGATCACCGGCCCGCCGCGCGGATGGCTGGTGACGACCAGCCGCGCGCTGGCGAAGCTGCCGTTGGTCGAGCTCGCCGTGATCGCGTTGCTGCCGTTCTTCAGGCCGGTGACGAGGCCGACGACGCGGCCGTCGGAGCGGGTCGTGAACGCCGACGTGACGTCGGTGCCGTCGACGTCGACCTTGAGCCCCGACGAAGCGCCGACGAACGCCGGCAGCTTGATCTCGACCAGGGCGTCGCCGCCGCTGATCAGGTCGGCGCGATTGGACAAGGTGGTGATGGTGGGGGCGTTGCTGCCGCCATCGCCACCGCCGCCGCAGGCGGCGAGCAGGCTCGAAACGACGGCCGCGGCAAACGCTGCCGGTAGAGAGCGACTCCTTTGCACGGTGGTCTCCTGTTCCCGCCTGAAACGGCGGCTGTCATGGGATGCGCGTCGTGTGGCAACGCGCGCTCCCAAATCAGGAGTCGTGTCTCGGGACTTTCATCAATGTCGGCTTCACACTTCTTCACGCGCAGGGCGCGCGATCGAAGCTCCGGCGACGTTCGCGGGCCGAGATCCTCGCCTCAGGTCACTGCCAGCATCTCGCGCTGGAAGTCGACGACCAATCCCTCGGCAACGTCGTCGAACGCCTGGCTCCAGTGCTCGCGCTCGGCTTCGATCTCGCCGATCAGCGCCCGCGGCATGCGCACCGCGTCCTGGCGCCGCTCGCTGTCGGCGCGCACCCAGGCGAGCACCGGATCGCCTTCGAGCTCGCCGACGAGGCGGAACTCCTGCTCGCCGGGCAGCGGCACGTCGTCGCGCGTGCGCAGCACGGCCATCTTGGCCACCTCGAGGGTGCGGTCGTCGATGCCGGCCTGGCGGGCGAGGATCTTCTCGCCCAACGCCGGCCAGCCGAACACGGCCCTCGGCGCGAGCTTCCTGCCGAGCGACTGCGCCTCGGCGGTGGCGCCGTCGCCGAGGGTCTGCTCGAAGACCTCGCGCGTCTTGTCGGCACAGCGGCGCCACTCGCCGCGCCGGCTCACCGGCCAGACGCCGATGTACTGGCCGCGGCCGATGTCCATGTAGGTGAACTCGGGGTCGACGCGAAACGTCGTCTTGCACGCCGGGCACGCCTGGCGCTGGAACGTGCCGTCGAGGATGGCGTCGCGCAGGTCCGGGCGGCGGTCGGCGCTGACGCTGTGGACGAGCTCGAACTCGACCGGCGTCTCGCATGCCGGGCAGGGCAGTTCCACGGTGCGGAAGATCGACATGCGGTTCTCCTCGGCGCGGTCCGGCTAGAGCTTGGTCAGCCAGTCGAGGGCCGGGTGCTTGGGGCCGAGCTTCTTGGTCTTCCAGCCGGCGTAGAGCTCGGCGAACCATTCGCCCGGGGCGCGGAACTGGTAGCCGGTGAGGCCCTTCGCGCGCGCCGCCGCGAGGTAGCTGACCCAGTGACGCGCGTACGCCTCGTGGTAGATGCGCTTGCCGATCGTGATGGCGTCGCAGTCGGGCTGGCGCCGGTAGACGTTCGCCGACGTCGCCAGCGCGTGCCAGCGGTCGAAGGCGTCGTAGGCCTTGAAGTCGGCGGAGTCGCGCGGCGCGGTCGGCCGCACCGTCGGCCGGTTCGTGATCTTGTCGCGGATGTACTTGCGCGACTCCGGGCTCTTGTGGAACGTGCTCGCCGGAAACTTGCCGGCGATGTCGGCGCCGACCGCCTCCGCCACCGGCTCGATGTCGGCGCCGTGGTCGATCCAGCCGCCTTTGGCTTCCTCCTTGCCGTGCTGGGCCATGAAGCCGCGCTGGTCGTCGACGCCGTGACCGACCTCGTGGGCGGCGGCGAAGCCCATGTACTCGACCTCCTTGTTCTCGTCCTGGGCCTTGCAGTTCGGGTCGACGTCCTTCGGCAGCTGGCTCACGTGCTTCTTCGTCTTCGGGTCGTACGCTTTCTGGTTCGCACCGAACGTCTGCTGCGCTTCGTCGCGCCTGCCCTTCATCGCGATCATTCCGGTCGCCGGCGTGTAGCCGCCGCCGACCGAGCCGGTCGCGTCGACGTGGGTCACGCCCTTGATGCTGATGTTGCCGCGGATGTCGTCGGGGATGGTCGAGAACACGTCGCACATCCGCTTCATCGTCTTCACTTCGTTGGCGCCGGGCGCCGAGCCCTTGGTGGTGAACTTGACGCCGTAGCGCCCGGTCGCGAGGGCGTCGATCACCTTCGGGTCGACGCTGTCGGGCTGGGCCTGGATCAATGCGTCGACCGCCGCCGCGCCGCCCTTGTTGACCATCTGCGAGGCCAGCGCGGCGATGTTCGGATCGACGGGCTTCTTGCCCGCGCTCGCGGCGAGCTTGGCCTTGTCGAGCTGCAGGTCGATCTGCTTCAAGGCGGCGTCGGCGAACGCGAACGCCAGCGAGTCGGCGGTCTTCGCCGCCGCGGCGAGCTCCGCGAGGTCCTTCTTCTTGGCATTGGCGTCGGTGACCTCGGCCTGGATCCGGTCGCCGACCCGCTTGGCCTCGAGATCGTAGGCCGAGCGTTCGCGGTCGGCCTGCTCGGCGATCGCCGCCGCATCGCCCGCCTTGCGCAGGGCGGCGATCGCCGCGGCGCCGTCGCGTGCCTGGTCGCGGGCACGCGCATCGGCGATCGCCTTCGCCACTGCGTCGAGTCGGACCTTGATCGCCGCTGCCGTCGGCTTGGCCTGCAGCGCCTTGAGGCGGTCGTCGACGGCACCGACCGCGCCGGCGAACTGGCCGTGCTGCGCCTGGATCGTGCGGGCCTCGCCGAGGGCCTGCGCCGCCTCCCGCAGCGGCGCAGCTGCACCGGCGGGGTCGTTTTTCGCCAGCGCCTGGGCAGCGACATCGGCGCGATCCTTGCAGCGCGCCAGCGCCTCGGCCGCCTGGTCCGCGTCCGGCGCCTTCGCGGCTGCGGCGGCGCTCGTCTTCAGATCGGCGAGCGCCTTCTGCAGCGCCGCGGCCTTGGGTGGCGTCGCCTCGGCGGCCTTCTTCGCGGCGGCGCTCGGGCCGAGGCCGTCGGCAATCTTCTTCGCGGTGGCGAGGTCGGCGCGCGCCCGGCGCACCGCCTCGAGGGCCCCGCTCCAGGCC
>Ga0307409_100001703_pt1 | contig 11079 bp, 10 predicted proteins | sample 322Ometagenome_2_FD_203888 | JGI IMG/M metagenome (GOLD analysis project Ga0307409, IMG submission 203888) | Maize rhizosphere microbial communities from greenhouse at UC Davis, California, United States - 322HYB-O-2 | ecosystem: Host-associated > Plants > Roots > Rhizosphere > Soil | place...
CACCTTATGTATTGTTTCTAAAAAGTTACGATGGTGTAACCACTCGTAAGTGGGGTGGGAGGTTACCTTGCGGGTAGGGCCTCCACCGGGTTGGGTGACGAAAGGCCACCGGGGTACATCTGCGCGATCAAAACTTTGTGACTTCCGTGAAGTTGAAATCGCGGACTTTCATCGCCGGCACCACCATATCGAACGATTCTTCTCCGCTGGCGCGCACCGGCTGGCTCATGGCTACTACGTTTGAGAGCATTTCAATCAGGCCCTGGTTGAAACGGAAGTTCAATATGCCATGCTGTACTTTTCCGTTCTCGACCAGGAAAGTGCCGTCGCGGGTCATGCCGGTCACGATTTTCTCGTAAGGATCGACCTCGCGGATATACCACAGACGTGTGACGAGGATCCCGCGTTCGGTGTCGGCGATCATCTGGTCAACCGATTTCGTGGCGCCGTCGACGGCAAAGACGACGTTCATGGGGGCTTCGCCCATTTCGTTGGGCAGGGGAAAGCCGTGGCCGGTTGGGCGGACTTCTCCGAGCTTGCCAGCGTATTCGCTATGGGCGATGCGGGCGGCGGTGGAGCGGGAATAGACCAGGTTCTTTACTGTCCCGTGGTCAACGAGAGTTGTGCGCTGGCGCCGCATGCCTTCGCCGTCGAATGCGGGGCCCGATTGCAGCGGGTGGTAGGCGTCGTCGTAGATAGTGATGTTGTCGCCGAAGAGTTTTGTGCCTACGCGATCGTTGAGGAACGAGCGTTGGTCGAGGATCGCGAGGCCACCGAAATCCCAGAACATGAAACCAACGATGTCGAGAACGGCTGCGGGCTCGAGAATTACGGTGTACTTTCCAGCAGGCAGCTCTTGGGGATGGGTCGCGTCGGTCGCTTTTTGCGCGGCGATTTCGGCGAGACGAACGGCGTCGAGCTGCGACACGTCAGGGAAATTCGCTTTCTGCCATCCTGAGGAATCGGCAGCGGTCATCGTGATCGACGCTTCGGCTCCGGTCTGGGTGTGGTAGTCAAAGACTCCATTGGAGTTGATGATGGCTTCGAGGCTGTCGTTGATGGCGAAAACACCTGCGGAAATGTGACCGTGCTTCCTGGCGACGTCAACCATCTTGCCGACGAGGTCGGCGCGCTCACGGGGACCAACCGCAGCGGTGTTCTCGAAGTGACGGCTGGGCAGTGTTGCGGAGCTTGCGGTCTCGGGCGATGCCATGGGCAGCAGGTCAGCGTCGTCTGCCTGCACACGCGCCAAGTCTTCAGCAGCTTTTACTGTGCGACGCAGACTCTCGTCGTCGTGCTTGTTTGTTGTGGCACGAGCGGTCTTGCCTCCGAACTGTACGCGTACGGAGATGTTGTAGTTTTCTTCAGCGACATTCTGGTGGATGTAGTTGTTGGCGAAGCGAGTGAGAGAACTCTTGCCTCCGCCGATGAGGAGCTCGAGTTGGTCGGAGGTGGAGTGCTTGCGGAGTTTTGAGAAGAGAGTGGAAATTTGATGTTTATCGAGCATAGGGCAATTGGCAATTAGCAATTGGCAATTAGCCAAATCACTTTCGTTGATAACGTTCGATTTCGATCTTACGGTTTAGTCCGACTAGCATCCGTTTTAGCTGCTGAATCTGTACGTCAACCTTTCGGTGAGTTTCTGGGCTGAGTAAGCCCAAGTCTCTAGCGAGGAGGAAGTGATATTCGACTTCGGTCGTCGATCCCATTGCGTTCTGCACAAAGCGGTGGAAATCTCCATCGTTCGACCTCCCACAACCTTCTGCGAGGTTCGCAGGAATCGACGCTGCTGCGCGCCGAACTTGGCTCGTCAAGCCGTATAGTTCGTGTTTTGGAAAATCGATGGTTATCGCATAAGTGCTCAGTGCGAGGTGATGCGACTTCTTCCAGACTTCCAAGTTCTTAAAATCCTTCATGGCATGGCTCCAGCAAATATCTCAACTATGCTTTGGCCAATTGCCAATTGCTAATTGCCAATCGCAAAAACCACGGTAACTGGACAACTCACGTTCCCTTATACGCACTTCCGATTTTCACATTCCGGAATCGCGCGGGGCTGGCGCCGTGGCCCGTGCCCATTACTTGTTGTGGTTGTCCTTTGCCACAGTTTGGAGTGCCCCAGAGCGTCCATTCGCTGCGATCGCAAATTGCGTCCATGGAGTTCCAGAATTCAGTCGTGATTCCTGAGTACGATGGGTTCTTCAGCATGCGACCGAGCTTGCCGCCTTTGATTTCCCAACCGATTTCGCAGCCGAACTGGAAGTTGTAACGTTTGTCGTCGATGGACCACGAGCGGTTCGTCTGCATGAAGATGCCGTCGTCGGTATCGGCGATGAGTTGCGCGAGCGAAAGCGGCTTCTCTCCGGGCAGAATACTGACGTTGGTCATGCGCACGATCGGGAGACGGTTCCAGCTTTCGGCACGCATGGTGCCGCCGCCCCGGTCCATTCCAACAAGTGCGGCGGTGTCGCGCGAGGAGAGATACCCCCTGAACTCGCCGTTGGTGATGATGGGTGTGCACTGCGCGGCGACGCCTTCGTCGTCGTAGGCGAATGTGCCGAGGCCGGGGCCGTGCTGCGCGGTGGCGTCGGCCACAACGTTGACGATTTCGCTGCCGTAGCGAAGATTGCGCAGCTTCTCGAGCGTGAGGAATGACGTGCCGGCAAAGTTGGCTTCCATGCCCAGAACGCGGTCGAGTTCAATGGGATGCCCAATAGATTCGTGAATCTGCAAGCCGAGTTGCGATGATTCAAGAATGATGGTGCCGCGCTTCTCAGGGCACTGGTCAGCTTTGTGGAGCGCGACTGCTTCTTCCCCGATGCGCTTTGCGTTTTCAAGAAGCTTAAGTTCATCGATCAGTTCGTAGCCCTTGTTCTGCCACTGGCCTCCGAATGAATTGGGGAACGAGCGCTTATGGATTTCGGTGCCTTCGAAGGAGAATGCCGTAAAGCCCGCTCCGGTGGTGATGCGAGTCTGGTGGATGTCGGAGCCTTCGCTGGAGTAAAACCATTGTTCGTAGCGGCGGAAGTTGAGGTTGGTTTCCGCCAGCGTAACGCCTGGTACGGACCGCAGCGTTTCGTCGATCTTCAGCAGCAGTTCGAGGTTGTCGTGAATCGAGGTGGTGAACGGATCGATTTTGTAGGCCGAAGTCCAGTCGGCTTTGTGCGGCGGCTCGGGAGCAAGCTCCACTGGCTTGATTTTCACGCGAGCTGAAGCGCGGGCTACATCGACAGCGTAAGCAGCACAGCGGTCGATACCTTCGCGCGTCATGTCTTCGGTTGCGGCGAATCCCCAAGCGCCGTCGGCGATTACTCGAATGCCAACGCCCATGGATTCGGATTCGGACGCGCTCCCGATCTTGCCATTCTTGGTTGCGAGCGCTCGATTGCGCTCATCCACGACGCGGACTTCGGCGTGCGTGGCTCCGCGTTTCTGGGCGGTGTCGAGCCCCCATTGTCCAATTTGTTTCATGATTGCTGCTTTCACCCACTCACAAGGATGAGCCGACCATAATAAAGCACCAAGGCTGGTAACGCGCGTCACTGACAAATTACCGTGAAGCGCGCAAAATGTGGTCAATATAGGACTGCGCTGCAGGAGGTGTTGCCATGTTGCGCCACCACCATGACGTTCACTACCTCCAGATTCCACCTCTTGTGCTCGTACTCTGGCTGCTGAGTTTGTTGGCAGTTGGGGGCGCAGTTTTGCTGGCGAACTTCAAGTAGCAGTTGGCAGTTGACAGTTGGCAGTCGGCAATTAGCAATTAGCAATTGGCAATTGGCCTAACCTTGAAGCTTTCTGCAAGTCTGAATCATGCTCTTCTGACTAGAACTGTTGGACCTCAAGGCTAAAGCCCCTCAATTTTCCAGGCCTGGACGGCACGACTGAAGTCGTGCCATTCCACAAAATCATTTACAGTACCGGAGCCACCGACTACCGGCTACTGGCTACTTTCTTCCTCATGATCGGTCGCTTCGGGGAGCGTTTGGCAGCCTCTTTGAATCCAGCTTTGCGGAAGGTTGAAGCCACGCCTCTCCAGATGAAAGCGTCAGGCTCTCCTTTGGAAAGTTCGTTAGGATAGCCTTCGACGATGGTTGCGCCTTGGGAACGAGCGTAATCGGCGGCCGCTTTCAACAGCGGTAACGCGAGGCCTTTTCGACGGTAGGGTCGCGCGACGAAGAAACAGCTCACTGACCAGACTGGCTGGTCGTCCACCGGCGCGAGCACACGCGAGTTGGCCAGAATCACATATTCATGGCGCGGCGCGACGGCACACCATCCGGCAGGTTCGCCATCTACGTACATCAGCACGCCGGGCGCGTGGTCCCGCTTTACCAGCTTGTGCAGCGCGCGGCGGTTGCCCTCGCCTTTGTTCGCTCTCCACTGTTTGCCAGGGAGTCTCCAGACCATGCACCAGCACCCACCGCAGGCCCCGCGCTCGCCGAAGAGCTTGACCAGGTCGCGCCAGCGGTTGGCAGTGGCGGGGTGAAAGGCGATGTTTGGAATGCTAGTCATTTTGATCGCCTAGGCGAAGATTTCTCCGCGAAGGATATACTCCGGAGCCCATAGGCATCAATCTCTCGGGGCTAAAGCCCGCACATTGATTCGTCTGTTTCGCTGGGCTGAAGCCCAGCGCTTCCACGGTGGGGTTGAGAGTTCGGCGGAATCTCAGATGGCCGTGGAATCGCAAGACTTGCCGGCGGGATGCCGGCGTTACTGTAAGGGGTGACGGTAGGGCTGCCTCGCAGCGCTTCGCATGACAACCAATTAAGGGCACTCGCCAGGCCAAAACCGCAGCCGGGGGCTGCGCCACACAGTCAAATGCCGCGGACGAGGGCGTCCGCGGTACATAACAAGAACCCCAGGCGGGGGCGCCTGGGGCTCCGTGAACTTCTATGGCTACCGGCCTGGTTTTAAGTTCCTTCTGACCAGCCGGCCAGGTACTCTTCCTGTTCTGGAGTGAGGCGGTCGATCTTGATTCCCATCGATTCCAGCTTTAGTTTTGCGACGCGCTTGTCGAGTTCGTCCGGAACTTTGTAGACCTTCTTCTCAAGCGATTCATGGTTCTTGACCATGTATTCGACCGAGAGCGCCTGGTCGGCAAAGCTCATATCCATCACAGCGGCAGGGTGGCCTTCGGCTGACGCCAGGTTGATCAGGCGACCTTCGCCGAGAAGGTTGATTTTGCGGCCGTCCTTCAGTGAGTACTCTTCGACGAAATTGCGCGTGGTGCGCTTGGAGCTTGCCATCTTCTCGAGCGCGGGGATGTCGATTTCGACGTTGAAGTGGCCGGAGTTGGAGATGATCGCGCCGTCCTTCATTACTTCGTAGTGCTCGCGGCGGAGAACGTTCTTGTTGCCAGTCACGGTGCAGAAGACATCGCCCAACTTGGCCGCTTCTTCCATGGCCATGACGCGGTAGCCATCCATCACAGCTTCAAGTGCCTTCGTGGGATCGACCTCGGTGATGATGACTTCAGCGCCCAATCCGCGCGCGCGGCTTGCGAGACCGCGACCGCACCAGCCGTAGCCGGCGACGACGAACTTTGCGCCCGCCAGCAGGAAGTTGGTGGCACGCACAATTCCGTCAATCGTCGATTGGCCGGTGCCGTAGCGGTTGTCGAACATGTGCTTGGTGTCGGCATCGTTCACGGCGATGATCGGATACCGGAGCACGCCTTCCTTGGCCATGGCGCGCAGGCGAATGACGCCCGTCGTCGTCTCTTCGGTGCCGCCGATGATGCCGTCGAGAACGTCGGTGCGCTTGGTCAGCGCAATCGATACGAGGTCGGCGCCGTCGTCCATGGTGATGTGCGGCTTCTGGTCGAGGGCGCTCATGATGTGCTGGTAATAGGTATCGTTGTCTTCGCCCTTAATGGCGAACACCGGCACGTTGAAATCGCGGACCAGGCAAGCGGCGACATCATCCTGCGTAGAGAGCGGGTTTGACGCGCAAAGGGCGACTTCGGCGCCGCCATCGCGGAGGGTGATCGCGAGGTTCGCCGTCTCGGCGGTAACGTGCAGGCAGGCCGCAATGCGAATGCCCTTCAGGGGCTGGTTCTTGATGAACTCTTTGCGGATGATCTGGAGTACTTTCATTGACTGGTTGGCCCAGTCGATGCGCTTCTTGCCCAGATCGGCCAACTCGAAGCTTCTAACGTCGCTCGGAATCTGCGTGGATGTAGCCATACTCTCCTGAATTTCAGCAGGCGAGGGCGCCTGCCGCTCCGTAATCGTTGTTTCAGCAGGCGAGGGTGCCTGCCGCCCCGTAATTTCTGCTTCTACATAGTATGCCCCAGGTGACACCACCCGGGGCGTTAAACGTTGATGATTTACTTCTTCGCGACCTGCACCTCGGCCTTCGATTCCGCCAGTCCGGCCTGCTCGCGCAGGGTCTTGGCCTTGTCGGTGGCTTCCCAGGTGAAGTCGCTGTCGTTACGGCCAAAGTGGCCGTAGGCAGCGGTTTTGCGGTAGATCGGCCGACGCAAGTTCAAGGACTCCATAATGCCCTTTGGCGTCAGTTTGAAGTTCTTCTTGACCAGGTCTTCGATCGCGCCCTCTGCGACTTTCGCCGTACCAAATGTGTCAACCAGCACGCTGACGGGATCGGCCACGCCGATGGCGTACGCAAGCTGCACTTCGCAGCGGTCGGCGAGTCCGGCAGCGACAACGTTCTTTGCGATGTAGCGCGCCATGTAAGCGGCCGAGCGGTCAACCTTGGTCGGGTCCTTGCCCGAGAATGCGCCGCCGCCGTGACGTCCCATACCGCCGTAGGTATCGACAATGATCTTGCGGCCTGTCAAGCCGGTGTCGCCCATCGGGCCGCCTATAACGAAGCGTCCGGTCGGGTTGATGTGGTACTTGGTGTCGGCATCGAGCAGGTCGGCTGGGATGGTCGCCTGGATCACGTGCTTCAGAATGTCCGCGCGCAGCTCTTCGTTGCTGATGGTCTCCGAGTGCTGCGTGGAGATCACGACTGCATCGACGCGCACCGGCTTGTGGTTGGAGTCGTATTCAACTGTGACTTGGGATTTGCCGTCGGGCCGGAGATAAGGAAGAAGGCCCTTCTTTCTAACTTCAGTGAGCTTGAGGGTGAGCTTGTGTGCCAGGGAGATTGGCGTTGGCATGTAGTCGGCGTTTTCGTTGGTGGCGTAGCCGAACATCATGCCCTGGTCGCCAGCGCCGCCCGTGTCCACGCCCATGGCGATGTCGCCGGATTGCTTGTTGATGCTGGAGATCACCGCGCAGGTGTTGGAGTCGAATCCATAGAGCGCGTTGTCATAACCGATGGAGGCGACCACGCCACGAACCAGCGTCTGGAAATCGACGTAGGCCTTGGTAGTAATTTCGCCGGCAATGACGACCAGTCCGGTAGCGGTAAGGGTTTCGCAAGCCACGCGGCTATAGGCGTCCTGCTCGAAGCAGGCATCGAGAATGGCGTCAGAAATCTGGTCGGCGATTTTGTCGGGATGCCCTTCGGTTACTGACTCCGACGTGAACAAATAGCGGTTCTTTGAAGGCAAGGTTTATCCTCCTTAGGATTACTCAGAAGACAGCGCGGAACCGAAACCCAGCGGGCTCACCTACGCAAGGAAGGCTGGAACAATCCACCGCAGCCACACGAGTACAAAGTATTAAGTTATCAAACCCAGCAGCCTGCCGCAAACGGATTTGCCCTGAAAAGCAGCTACCGCCAGCGAACTGCAAAACTTTGCATTGGCCAGCTACTTACCTATCACTGACGACTTATGATGTGCGACTTGTGATTCAGTGCTATGTGCGATTGGCGATTTACGATTTACGATTGCAGGACGGACTGGAAAATTGCGCTCACTGTATCGATCGAGAATCGCCAATCGTAGATCACACATTCTTGTGCTTTTTCTTTTGCTCGGCGGGAGTGCCTTTTCGCAAGAGCCAAACGCTGAGGAGATGAAGAATGAATTCGGCATCTTTGCCGGATATTCGCCGGTGAATGTCCAGGGGATCGGAATTACCAGTGATCGCGACTTGTTCCTGCTGAACCTGCAATACGCTCGGGTGCTGGGCAGCACTGAAAATACGCTCATCAAGTACACGGCCGCACTGGTGCCGATGGCGTTCGTCACACAACCGGCAGAGGTGTTCCAGCCGAGCAGCGGGCCAGCTTACATTCTGCCGAGTAAGCGGATGTACGGCGGAGGTATTGACCCGATCGGGTTTCAATGGAACTTCCGTCGGCAACGAGCATGGCAGCCTTTTCTGAATACGCAGGGTGGTTTTCTGTACTTCACGGACCAGGTGCCTGTGCCTGAGTCGTCGCGGTTTAATTTCACATTCAGCTTCGGCGGGGGCGTGCAGGTGTTCCGCGGAACTCGTGCCTTGACCCTGGGTTACAAGTTCCACCATATTTCGAATGCGCAAACCGGCCACTACAACCCTGGGATCGATTCCAACCTCTTTTATGTCGGCTGGTCATTCCTGAGATGAACACTTCGACCGTGCCCACTACCGCTTACGTTTACCGGCCGGAGGCACTGCTGCGGCTCAAACAGCGCCGTAAGCGAATCCTGGCGCCGGTGCTGGTCATGATGATGACGCTGATCATCGCGTTCTCATTGGTGATGTACGCCCCGACCACTAATTCATTCCGCAGCTTGTTCGCCCTGGTCACTTTTTTTTCGATCGCAGTCGCGTACATTGCGCTTGCGACCACGCGCTCCATCATGGAGCGCACCGAACGCGCCTGGTCGAATTACAGGCTGGTGGTCGATGAGAACGGGATTCAGCGCATCCAGAACGAAACCCCGGAGTTCCGCCTGGAATTTTCGGAGATAGAAACGATTGAGGAGACGCGCGGCGCGGGAATTCGGCTGAACCCGGGGAACTCGCTGCGGTCCATCTTTATTCCCGAAGCAATTGAGCACTATGCAGAGTTGCGGAAGCAGGTCTTTGAGAAATCGAAGGCGCGGGTCAGGTTGCGACGCTTCATTTGGTTGCCGTCGGTCATTGGCGCTGTATGCGGCGGCATCATCCTGAACTTTGTGCTCACAAGCTTCGATATGCCCTGGCTGCTGCCGTTCGCCAGCATTTCGATTTCAGGGCTGGTGTGGATCTTCGTGCTCATTCAGCGGAACCCGAATTTTTCTCGCACTATGCGCAGCACGAGCTGGTGCTACCTGGCATTGGCGGGGCTGTGCGCGTGGAGAATCTGGTACATCCTGCACCGAATGTGATCAGGCCTTCTTAGGCTTCCACTTGTTGAGGAAGTTCACGACGTCGGCACGTGACATTGAGCGCGCTGATTCGAACTCTCCACCCTTGTCGCTGAACACTACTTGACCATTTGAATCCAGCACCGCGAGTGCGGGGACACCTTTCTTAATGTTCACCTTGTACCGCTTGGCAATGTCGAGGTTGTGATCGAATTGCCCGACGTCAACATGAACGATCATGTAATTGGCGTCGACGAGTGGGGCAATCTGCGCGTCTTTAAAGGCGGCGTCGAGAATGTGGCAATCGAAACACCAGTTGCCGCCGAAGACGAGGATCACACGCTTATTGCCGCTCTTGGCTTGCTTTAGAGCATGTGCGATTTCCGTCTTGGCGTTGGCCGTCGCCGAATAGATCGGCTTAAGTTGGCTCGGGCGCGGCAGCGGGGTGATGCTGTCGGCAGTTTGGGCCGCACTGGTTGCGACGAGACAAACAGCGATAATGAAACTCTTAACGAATGTCATCCTGAACAACGCGAAGGATCTATGCATTTGATTTTCTTGCATCTATAAGTGATGCCCTTCCACACAGTGTCTAACGGGCGAGTTGCGATTCAGCTCACAACTCACTACTCACGACTGATTCACCGAGTGCAAAGCTTTAAGATTCTCGATCATTCGCTTCAGTTTGTTTAGATGCAGCGCATTCGCGCCATCAGACTTTGCGTGCGGAGGGTCGTCGTGGACTTCCATGAAGACTCCATCGACGCCGGCAGCGACCGCGGCGCGCGAGAGTACTGGAATGAATTGGGGCTGTCCGCCACTTACCGCCGTGTTGCCGTCGCCCGCTGCGGAAGGAAGTTGTACGCTGTGCGTGGCGTCGAACACCACCGGCGCGAACTCGCGCATGATGGCCAGCGAGCGCATGTCGACCACCAGGTTGCCGTAGCCGAAAGACGAGCCGCGCTCCGTCAGGAAGACGCGTTCGTATCCCATGGCGCGACGAACTGACCTTTCTTCACGTTGACGGCGCAATTGGTGTTCCCTGCCGCCACCAGCATGTCCGTCTGCCGGCAGAGGAATGCCGGGATCTGGATGACGTCCACCGCCTCCGCCACTCTGGGCACGTCAACGGCTTGGTGAACGTCCGTCAGCACAGGGACGTTCACCTGATCGCGAATTTTGCGCAAGATGCGCAAGCCTTCGTCGAGGCCGGGACCTCGGAACGAGTTGATGGACGTGCGATTGGCTTTGTCGTACGAAGCCTTGAAGATGTACGGAATGCCGACCTCGCGCGCGATTTGAGAAATGGCACGCGCCATCTTCAGCGCATGCTCTTCGGATTCGATGACGCATGGTCCGGCGATGAGGAACAGTTCCCCGCCCCCGATCGTCACATCTCCGACCTTGAAGGATGAGACCATGCATCCATTGTACGACCCACGAAGAATCGTTGACTCACAACCTTCGCCGCTATAGTTTCATGTCGCCCAAAAAAACCATGATCCACAGATCACTACGGCTCGCCAGTTCCCTACTGCTTCTCTGCACCTTCGCTGTTGCAGCCGATTCTCCGCAGGTGGAAGCCGCACGCCGATCTTTGTTGAGGAGCGTCGGCCCGCGTGCCGCTGAAATTCAACTTGGCGTAATGCCTGCGCGCGAGGACAGGACCAACGAGTTCATCATCGAAGCGGCCAACGGCCGACTCGCGGTGCTGGGGACCAGTCCTGTCGCAATGTGTCGTGGCGTGTATCACTACTTGCGGGCAACCGGAACCGGCATGGCAACGTGGTCCGGAACGCGTGTCTCCGTTCCCGAAACGTGGCCTGATTTCCCGCGCACGCGCATTCGCACACCATACAAGTACATCCAGAATTTCAATGTCGTCA
>Ga0307409_100001704_pt1 | contig 11078 bp, 11 predicted proteins | sample 322Ometagenome_2_FD_203888 | JGI IMG/M metagenome (GOLD analysis project Ga0307409, IMG submission 203888) | Maize rhizosphere microbial communities from greenhouse at UC Davis, California, United States - 322HYB-O-2 | ecosystem: Host-associated > Plants > Roots > Rhizosphere > Soil | place...
CGACGACTTCAGCTTTGTACTCCGGCGGGAAGAACCGTCGGGGGCGTGGCATCGGACTCCCATCTCGAGGGCAAGGCCCTCATCTTGGGTGTCCACCAGACCGGGTCAACTCCAGATGTGGATGAGGTAGTCAGGGTTGTCAGTGTCGACGTGTCGATGACACCTCAGGAAGAGGCCAGTTATGAGGTGTCATCCGGTACACGCCGGGAACGGGCTCTGAACCGAACTGTGATCAGCATTCTCGCTGCTTGTTGCTGGTAGTGGGCCTGGGAGGACTTGAACCTCCGGCCTCATCCTTATCAGCAAAATGCAGGGAACCGCTGTGCTAACAGCCGTTCTCGCAGGTCGCACTCAACCGTAGGGCCCGAAGTTATGTGGTCTCATCGCGTCCAGTTATGTGCTCTCATCCTGCGCCTTCGCTCGTTGCTGTTCAACGGGTCCATTACTGCAATGTATGTCTCGGGTGCTGGCCCATTGTGAAGGCCTCGGACGCAGACGTCACGTAGCGACGCCGAGGCCTGACGCTGACGGGAATAGTGCCGGAGCGGTCGCCTCCGTCCTGGTGAACCGACCGGTCAGCAGTACACGCTGGCTCTGACCCCAGGTGAAGGGTCCGACGGCACCTCGGCCGATGCCTGGGACGCCACGCGGAAGCCGTAGCTGCCGTTGACCCTGAAGATGGCAGAGCAACCGGCCCCGAGCGCAGGAATGGCCAGTGCCGGTAGCCGAACCCCATACCGGAGTGACTCCACACCGCACCGCCCGAGCGGGTGGTCGCTCGCCACCCCGGTGGCGAGGGCTGCCGCAGCGTCAGGGGCGCCCGGGATCCCCGACTCGGATCGGGCCCTCTGGGTGTCGTGGTCGATGGTCCCCATCACGGACCTCCTCAAGGCGGCAGCTCCTGGCCGTCGCCGCACAGAAGCCACCTTATCCACGACGATCGGCCCATGCACTGCGTGACATCCCATGGGACCAGTGGAGGTCGTGGGCGGTTCCCGACAGAGATGGGAGGCAGCGATTGAGACGGTGTCTGGATCAGCGTCGCGCACCAAGTTGGAGCTGCCTGCGGCCAAGCGCAGAACCGCGGGCTGCCCTAGGTCTGTGGGAGTAACGGCGAGATCGCGGAGGCCGAGGTACCGGCGCCTTTATCACGGCGCCGAGGAAACAAGAACTCGATCGCACGCAGCATCTTCATGCCCGCACCTTCCTTCTTCTCATGGGTACTGGAGACGGTGCCCGCCGATGTCGTAGGGGACGTTCACGGTCTCGTCGGCACCGGGTTCGGGCGCCAGCCGCCCGCGAAGGTGCCGTCCTCGCGCCAGAAACCAGTGAAGGTCGCGTCCAGCGGCGCATACGCCACCGTGATCGTCACCCGGTCGCCCCGGACATCCCACCGGTACGGCAGCGGCGTCGGCGCGAAGTCGGCGAGCACCATCGACGGGAAGGTGTCGGTCTCCGGGTCATAGCCGATCAGCTCCAAAGCGTCCATCTGCTTGCCCACAAAGTCGATCCGGGCCCGCTGCTCGAGGAACAAGCCACCCGGCAGCCAACGGAAGTCGTCTGGCCCCTGATATTCTGCTCGTCGGAGTCGACCAGGTTGCCTTCCATGGCCCAGGTGCCGACCAGGCGGTCCAGGCGCCACAGGGCGGGGTCCGACTGCGGGAGATTCGGGTTATCGGACATGACGGTTGCCTCCTGTGTTTTGTTGAGACCGAAAGACCACCAGCACCTGATGGCTCAGACCATCGGTCGATGCCACGGCCTCGGGCGAGCTACCCGCCCGCCGGTCCTCCGCGGAACACGCTGGCGATGGCGCCCGCCAGCGCCGTCAGCATCGCCGCGGCGATCGGCGCGAAGATGGCGGCAAAGGGGATCCGCGTCGGGTCAGTCCCAGTGACCATCACCGGCAGGGTGATGGCCAGGATCGTGGCCAGCGCCCAGATCCCCAGCGTCACCACTGACAGCCCGATCCAGATGGGCTGCCACCTTGAGTTGCCCCGGAGCCGGCCCATCGCCCACAGCAAGACCAGGGTCCCGATCCCGCCCCAGAACCAGGTGGCAAAGGCGGCCACCGGGAGATGCTGCTGCTCCGAGCCGGTCACCATGTCGGGCGCCAGCAGGCTGATCAGCAGCACCGCGATCCAGATCCCGCCGATCCCGATTGCCGTCCACAGCATCCAGGACAGATCAGCCGTGGTAGTCCGGCGACCCTGGGGGGTGGATTGGTCGTTCATCTGGTGTTCCTCCTTGGCTTTGGTCCGTCAACTGCAGCCCACCGCCGTCTCGCATTGTCTTTCACCTCCTACCGCCGTCTTGACCGCGCCTAAGGTTGGCGGGCGACCGAGCGCCTCCGCCTCCCCCTGATGGGGGAGAACCTGTGGCTAGCGCTGGCCAGCGGACGAAGCCCTCGCCACCACACTGTCCAAAGGCCATGACGCCTTGCGAGGCCGACTCGTCCAGCCGCCGGGAGAGGTCGCTGAGCAGTTCCGGGCAGTGCCGGTAGCCGTCGCCCCAGCCGAAAGCGGACCAGTACCAGGTCGGTGTCGGGACGATGGAGATATGCAGGGCGGGCCGGTCCTCAACGATGTTCAACGCCTTGTTGGGACGTCGTGAAGTGCTTTCATGGTTGCCCCACTTGACCCTCATGCGGCTCCGCCCAATTCCTATGTCGGCGCTGCTCGCCAGCGGCGATTGCGCCCTCGGGTCATCAGCCAGGCGATCGCCATCGCCACAAACAAGGTCAGCAGGCTCACGAGCATGGACTGGCTGGCAATCCAGGCCACCCAGGTCGCGATGACGATCAGGATGATCAGCAGCGGATACCAAAACCAGTTCCTGCGTGCCAGTTTCCAGATCAGCAAGGCTGTCAGCACGAGGACCAACAACACCCCAGCAGTGCGAAGCGTCGGGGCCATGGACTGCGCCAGCAGGTCCGCGCCACGCTCGGCACGGCGAACGCGACCACCGAATCGCCGATGTCGGTCCCCAGACGGCCATGCCCTCCGGCGGCGATGACCACAAACTGCCGGCCGTCCTCCCCCAGGCGGTAGGTCATTGGCGTCGCCTGAGCGCCGGCCGGCAGCCGTCCTTTCCATAACTCCTTGCCGGTTTCCAGGTCGAACGCCCGCAGGTAGTTGTCCATCGCCGCGGCGATGAACACCAGTCCGCCCCCGGTCACGATGGGCCCGCCGAGGTTGGGGGTGCCCCACCTGATCGGCACCGGAACCGGAGCAAGATCCCGGACCGTTCCCAGGGGAACCTGCCACTTCACCTCGCCGCTGGCGGTGTCGACCGCCAGCAGCGTGCCCCAGGGCGGCTTGGTGCAGGGCAGGCCCAGGGGAGACAACAGCGCGGGAACGCGGAACAGGCCGTAGGGCGTGCCCCGCATCTGGCTGATCGTGGCGTCATCGGGCAGGTCCGGCCTTCCCGCTTCCAGCCTCGCTCGCGGGATGAGGCCTGTGACCGACGGCAGGCGGCTCAGGTTGAGGACCACCCAACCCCGTCGCGGCGCAACGGCGACACTCCCCCAGTTCGTTCCGCCGGTAATGCCTGGGTATTGGATCGTCCCGGCCAGGCTGGAGGGGGTGAAGATGCCGTCGTTGCGATAGCGCTTGATCAGGTTCTGGCATTGGCCCCGGTCCCAGGGGCTGAGCCCCCAGGCATCCTCGCTGCTGAGCGTGGTTGGCGCCAATGGTCGCGGCCTGGTGGGGAACGGTTGGGTGGGCCAGCTCTGCTCGCCAGCCACATCCGACCGGGGCACCGGCCGTTCCTCCACCGGGAAAATCGGTTCACCGGTCTCGCGGTGAAGGAGAAAAAGGAAGCCCATCTTGGTGGCCTGGGCGACGGCTGGGATGTCCCGATCGTCCTTGCGAACGGTGATCAGGCTGGGCTGGGCGGGCAGGTCATAGTCCCAGATGTTGTGGTGGACGATCTGGTAATGCCAGACCAGCTTGCCGCTGGATCCGCGCAGCGCCACCACCGAGTCAGCATAGGCATTGCTGCCAGCCCGCTGGCCGCCGTAGTAGTCCGGGCTGGGGCTGCTGGTGGGCACGAAGACCAGGTCTCGAGCGGCATCCACCGACAGCTGCGCCCAGACATTCGCCGCACCGGTATGTCGGGCGCTCCCGTCCGCCCAGGTTCGGAAGGCCGGGTCGGTCGGCTCGCGGGGGATGGGGTCCCACAGCCAGCGCAGCGCTCCGGTGCGAGCGTCAAAGGCCCGCACGACGCCGCGCTCCAGCGTCGCGGCTCGATTGTCGCCGATGGCCGAGCCGAGCACGACTAGGTCGCCGATCACCGCCGGTGGCGACGTGACACCGTACTCTTGGGTGTCTGCCTGGTACGTGCCGAGATCGACGCCGCGTGATAGGTCCACCTGCCCGGCCTGCCCAAAATCAGGACACGGTGTCCCGCGCCCGGCGTCCAACGCGATCAGCCGCGCGTCCACGGTGGCGACCAAGATCCGCCGCTCACAAGCCCGCCCCTGGACGGGATCGGCAGCGCGCCAGTAGCTCACGCCACGGTTGGCGAACTCACCCCGCTCCACCGTGGCGTCAACTCCGGGGTCGTAGGTCCAGAGCTCGGCGCCGGTCTCGGGGTTGAGCGCGATGACACGGCCATAGACGGTGGCGAGATACAAAACCCCGTCGACCAAGATGGGGGTGGCTTGAAAGGTGGTCTCGGGCCGGCCGTCTGACCCGTCGGAGAAGTCACCGGTGTGATACTCCCAAGCCTTCCGCAGATAGGCGACGTTGTCGCGGTTGATCTGGTTCAGCGGGGTGTATCTGGTTCCCTCCTGATCACGGCCGTATTGTGGCCAACCCGCAACGCCGCCCCTGGACACGTCAACCTGGCTCGAGGCGGTGGAATACCCGAACGCGATCTGCCCCACAATCGCCGCCAGAACAACGCCGAGAATGAGATACCGATAGCGGTACAGGGTCCTCCTCATCTCCTCACCCTCCCGCGGTTGGCGGCAGGCACAGCAAAGTGCGTCCGGGAGGTGCCGGTGATTCGGTCCAGGCCGAATCGGTCCCTGCTCCGCTTGCCAGTACGCAAGTCCGTAAGACCCACGATGGGTGATTGGGTCGGCGGGTGGACTGCATGACGGTTGCGCCGCTCAGTCCTGGTGGAGGTTGAGCAGGTTGCCGCAGGTGTCGGCGAACACCGCGTCCATGCCCCCGTAGTCCATCCGGCCCGGTTCCCTGACGAACACTACGCCCTTGGCCTTGAGCCGCTCGGCCTCGGCGGCACAGTCGTTGGTGGTCAGCGACAGCACCGGCCGGCCGATCTGGCGGCTGGCCGCCTGGAACGCCCGCGCCGGCTCGTCGGCCAGGTGCAGCACCAGCTCCACCCCATTGGGGTCCTCGGGCGAGACCACGCTCAGCCACCGTTCGGAAGGCCCGTATGCGGCGTTGGTCTTGACCCGGAAGCCGAGCACCTCGGTATAGAACCGCTCGGCCCGGTCCTGGTCATCGACGAAAATGCCGGTCAATCCGATCCGCATCTCCCATTCCTCCTCCGTCGTCGGCGCACCCCTACCATGGGGCGTTCAACCTCGGTACACCGTTGTTCAGTGACGGGTCTGCTCGGCGATGAAGCGGCGCACGGCCGCAAGGACCCGGGGGGCGTCGGAGCCGAACTCGACCAGGCTGGTGCCATGGCCGCCGCCGGGAACGACCAGCAGCCGCTTGTCGGCCACTCGGACCGCCCGGTACATCGCCCGCGCCTGCTCGGTGAAATGCTGGTCGTCGGCGCCGACGACGAACAGCACCGGCACCCGCAGCCGCGCCATCGCCGCCCCGGCCTCCACTCCCCCGTACCCCGAGGGGCCCGACAGGCTGACCACCCCGGCCACCGGCGGGTGGATCCGGGTCGCCGCCGCCAGCACCGCCGTGCCCCCCATCGACGAGCCGACCAGCACCACCCGGTCAACGCCGCGACGGCGCAGCTCGGCGGTGGCCGCGACCACGTCGTTGTCGACCCGGCTGTCCGGCCCGGGCCGGGAGTCTCCGAAACCGGCGAAGTCGAAGACCAGCACCTGGTAGCCGAGCCTGGCGAAACGTCGCGCCTGAGGGAGCCACTCGCACAGGTCGCTGCCCAGCTGGTGGCCGAGCACCAGCCCGGTCCGCCCCCTGCCCAGGGTCAGCCCGACCAGGGTGGCGGCGTCGCCGGTGGTGAACTGGAACAGCCGGGCCGCCTCGCCAGCCTCCAGGCACGGTTTGGCGCGGATCTCGCCCGCGGTCGTGGCCGGGGTCGGCTGGGCTGCCCCGGTGGCCGACGCTGGGCGTTCCCGGCTCCCGTCCCCGCACCCCGCGGCCAGGACGAGCGCGACCATGAGCGTCCACGCACCGCGCCGACGCCGGCCACCGGTCCGGGCGGTCATGCCGGTTCGCCCCGCTCACCGACGGTGCAGTATCGGAGCAGCACGATGCTCGACCGGAACGGCCGGGCCTGGGCCAGGCGGTGCTTGGGCGCGCTGGTGGCGTCGGCGAATAGTCGCCGACCGCGCCCGAGGACAATGGGGTAGACGAACAGGCGGTACTCGTCGACCACGCCCCCGGTGATCAGCTCCGGCATCAGCGACATGCTGCCCGTGACGACGATGCCCTTGCCCGGTTGCGCCTTCAGCTTGCGGACCTCCTCCAGCAGCGGCCCGCGCAGCACCGTCGACCGCTCCCACGCCGGGTCCCGCAGGATCGGCGAGAGGACATACTTGCGCACCTCGTCGAGGTGGTCCCGGACGCCGGTGGCGTCCTCGGTCTGCGGCGGCCAATAGCCGCGCATCTGCTCGAAGGTCACACGCCCAATGGGGAGCGCGTCGGTGCTCTCGTTGACCACCACCTGCGCATCGGTCGCTCCTCTCATCGGTCGTCGCCCATCCGGCGGCCTCGGATGGGCTCCTCCGTCATCTTCGTCTCCTCGCTCGCCGAAGATGCCGCGGCGACCAACTCGGAGACCACGTTGAGTAGCTCCAGCCACCCGTCGAAGCGACGCGGCTCGGCGCCCTCGATCGCGGCGGTCCCGGCCAGCGGCTGGGTGCGCTCGACCCAGACGTGGATCAGCACATCGGCCGCTTCTCACGGGTTCCCGGGGCCATCCACCACGCCTCCTTCCGGATGGGTCGTTCACGCCCGGGAGGCGTTCAGCGGCGGTGCACCGTCGTTCAGCCCGAGGTGGGAGCACCCCGGTCAGTGCTCCCAGGTGATCGGGGTACGCGGGTCGGGGACGTAGCAGCAGTACCGGCCGGTGCGGACGGTGGCGGCAAGATGCTGACCGAGGGCGGGGTTGTCCCGAGCCAGGTTGGCCATGGCCGTGCGGATCGCTCTGGTCACATTCAACCTGGCCCGTTCGGCATGCGACGCCGCCCTCCGGTCCCGCCCGCCCAGCCCGACCGCCCGGGCGAGCTCGGCCACCAGGAAATCCAGCTCTGCCCGCGCCTGGGCGGCACGGACCGGGTCGTTGAGCCCCTCCGCCTCCTCAACCTCCGCTCGGAGTTCCTTCACTCGGGCCCTGTAGGCGGCCTTGGCCGTGGCGTCCAGCAGCTCCCCTGCGTCGCCGAGGTCTGCGCGCACCTCCAACCCGCCAGCCTGGGTCCGGTCCCGCGACCCCAAAGGGGTCGATCGTGGCGCCTGACCGTCGGCGGCCTCCAGGTCGACGGCGTGGTACTCCTGTCCGGGATGGGTGAGGAGCCGGGCCAGGTGGCGCAGGCCCTTAGTGTCCTTGAGGTGGATTTCCGAGCCCTCGTAGGCGATGGTCCAGTACTCGCCCTTCCGGCGGAACACGGTCCCGGTGGCCTCCGGTCGGGCTGCCCCGGCGGCCGACCCTCCCCGGGATTTCGTGGCCGCCTGGGCCGCCTGGAGCGTCCGGGCCCCTTCGGCGACGGCCGCCATCCCGAGGGCGCTGGCGGCGGCGAGCGCCTGGTCCAGGAGCTCGGCCGCACGGCGCCGGTCGGTGGCCTGGCCGCGTGCCAGCAGCATGCGGGCGTACTCGTAGCGGGTTCGGGCCAGTAACGGGCGGGCTCCCAGCCGCTGGTGGGCGACGACCGCCGCCTCAAAATGGTCGATCGCCTCCGGCCACCGCGACGTCAGGGCAGCCAGCAGGCCCAGGTAGAACGACGCCGACCCCAGGCAGACCACGGGGTGGGGCATGGTCGCGGCGATGACCTGGGCCCGATAGGGCAGCAGCGCCTGGTAGAGGCGGTCGCCGGCGTCCGGTTCCTGGCGTCGCGCGGCCGCCAGAGCGGCGACGGCCACCGCCGGCAGCCAGCGGCCGTCGCGGGGGCGCTTGGTCAGTTCGGCGACCACGGACTGGAGCGATGTGCGGGCGGTTATCTCGTCGCCGAGGTCGACGTCGGTCAGGGACAGCCAGAGCGTTGGCCAGACGAACCCGGGGGTCTGCGCCATCTGCTCCTGCCAGGCCGGGCGCAGCTCCCCGAGGCGGTCCTGGTCCCAGCGGAGCACCTCGAGCAGGTCGTAGTAGGCGAAGCAGGTGTTCGGGCCGTCCGGCTGGAGGGAACGGGCGTGCTCGGCCAGCCGCTCGGCCTGCTCCAACGAGCCCTGCAGCATCGCCCACATCGCCTGCATCGTCGTCACCATCCACTGGTGGGCTGGCATGCGGAGTTCCCCGGCCAGCCTGGTGCAGGCCGTGATGTCGGCCTGCGCCGTACGGGTGTCTCCCGACTGGAGCGAGCTGGTCACCCGCCGGCAACGGCCGGCCAGCTCCAGCTCCCGGTCTCCGCCCGCCTCTCCCAGCCGCAGCAGCTCCTCGGCCATGGCCGAACGCTCCTCCAACCCGTCCGGTCCCCACACGACCATCCAGCGTGCCCGCAGCGCACCCGACAGGGAGGCGGCATCGCCAAGGCGCCGGGCTAGCTCGACGGCCTCTCGGCTGATCGACCCGGCCAGCCCGGCCTCGTCCGAGAGGATCAGCTCCAGCGACAGCCGCGCCAGCAGCCGCGCCCGCAGCGGACTGTCGGCGGCCGGCAGCTCCTCTAGGGCTTCCCGGAACAGCTCGACCAGCTGCCGGTTGATCTCCCCTCCCCCGATCTCCCGCTCCCCGTACCCCAGGGCGGCACGTGCCAGCAGCTCACTCGAGCCGAGCTTCCTGGCCAGCTCGGCCGCCTCCAGGCAGCTCGTCTCCGCTTCGTGGTACTGGCCCGCTCGGGCCTGGGTAGCGCCCAGCCGCAGCAGCAGCCGGCAACGAAGCGGATCGTCCGGTCCGGCGAACCGCAGGGCAGCCAGGGCCCGCCGGTACTGCGCGGCGGCCTCCTCGTAGGCGTGCACGCCCATGGCCCGCTCGCCCGCCTCACGGGCATAGGTCAGCGCCTTGGCGGCGTCGCCCGCGGCGGCGGCCTGGGTGAAGTGGTGGGCGAGCTCGGCGACGTGCGTCCCCGAGGCGGTGCTGTGCTGGCCCTCGATCGCTTCGCCAACCCTCCGGTGCAGCTGGAGCCGGGCCGGGATCGGCAGCCGCTCGTAGAGCACCTCGCGGATCAGGGAGTGGGAGAAACGGTACCGGCCGACGCCGCCGGGCTCCTCGGTCACCACACCCTGGGCCACGGCCTCCGACAGCCCCCCGAGGACCTGCTCGACCGGCAGCTCGCAGGCCGGCTGGACCAGCGACAGGTCGAACTCCCGGCCCACCACCGCCGCCGCCGAAAGCACCAGGACGGCATCGGCGGACAGCGGGGCAAGTCGCCGCCCGATCACCGCCCGCACGCTTCCGGGCATCGGCAGGCGAAGTCGGTCAGGGTCCTCCAGGGTGGTTTCGCCGGCCAGCAGTCGCACGACCTCCCGGACGAACAGCGGATTGCCCTCAGTCGCCTCGTGGACGGCGGCGACCGTTGCCTCGGACGGCTCCACTCCGGAGAGCGCCTCGATGAGGTTCTTCACGTCGTTGCGATCCAGCCCACCGAGGCTGACCAGCTGGCCCTCACGCACCAGCGAACCCACCGCATCGCCGACCCCCTCTGGGCGATCCACCGCCACGTCACGGTAGGTCCCCACCACCAGCAGCCGGGCGCCGCGGAGGTCTCGGGCCAGGAACTCCAACAGCAGCATGGAAGGGTCATCAGCCGCATGGAGATCATCCAAGACCAGCAACAGCGGCTGCACCGACGCCGCCTGCCTGAACAAGCCAGTGACGGCCTCGAACAGGGAGAAGCGCGCCGCATCGGACGCAGGCGAGAGTACCGATGCGATCGCTTCAGTCCCTAGACGTTCGCCCAGTCCTGGGACTAACCGGGCGACATGGGCCGCCCCCGCACCCAGCCAGGCGATCAGGGTCTGCTCGTCAAGTCCCTCGACGAGGTCACCGATAATTTGCGACCACGGCCAGAACGGCGGTGCACCCCCAGCCTCCCAGCAGCGACCCCACAGCAGCCGGGCCTTTCGCTTGGTTGCATGTTCTGCCAGGTGCTCCGCTAACCACGTCTTGCCGATCCCGGGCTCCCCCGCGATCAGGAACAGCCGCCCTCGGCCGCCGATCGCGTCCTCCAGGCCGGCCACTAGCTCCGCCACTTCCCGGTCCCGACCCACGAAGGCCCACGATCCTGGACGCAGGGTAGGGTCCCCCATGTCAGCCATCGCGTCCGTCAGCCTAGCGCGGGGCAGAGCCGTCCGATACCCCTCGTCCACCCGGACACGGGCACCTCGAAGCGGAACGCCGACCTGCTGGCGTCCCGTACTGCGAAGGTGCCGCCTTGCGGCAGGGAGACGTGGCCGTTGCCCACTGAACAACGGTTCCCAGACGTTGAACGCCCTGGCGGTCAACATCCCGAGAGCCGGGATGGACACCGGCAGAGGGAATAACTCGTCATGAGTCGACGAAGCGCCGGCATGGAATGAGTTGCGGTGGCGGATGATGGCGGCGACCGTATTCCTCGTCCTGCTGGCCAGATACTTCCTCGGCGACTCGGTGCTGCAGAGCGACTGGCAGGCGACCAACAAGACCCGCTCCTGGGCTGCCCTGGCACATGTGGCCAGCTACCACTCGTCGTAGGCCTGCTGGTGCTCTCCCGATGCCACGACCACGCCGGTTCCTTCCGCCGGAGTAAAAGGCAGAGGTCGTCGAGCTCATCCGCA
>Ga0307409_100001705_pt1 | contig 11078 bp, 7 predicted proteins | sample 322Ometagenome_2_FD_203888 | JGI IMG/M metagenome (GOLD analysis project Ga0307409, IMG submission 203888) | Maize rhizosphere microbial communities from greenhouse at UC Davis, California, United States - 322HYB-O-2 | ecosystem: Host-associated > Plants > Roots > Rhizosphere > Soil | place...
TGAACCATGACGTGAGGTTAAGGACGTTTTGGATCAGGCCGAGGATGAGGACGCCGACGATCGTCCCCCAGATTCTTCCATAGCCCCCGGACAACACAGTGCCGCCAATAATCACGGCCGCGATGGCCTCCAGTTCCCAGAGGACGCCCGTGGACGGCGTGGCAGCCCCGAGGCGCGGCACATAGATCAGAGTCGCCACAGCCACGCACAAGCCCTGGAGAATGTATGTTGCAATCCGGACCCGGTTCACATTGATGGCTGAATACCTGGCAACATCAGCGTTCGAGCCAACTGCGGCACAGTGCCGACCGAAGCGGGTTCGCCACAGCACAAACTCACCGATGGCCGCCAGCACCGCCAATGCGATGATCGGATAGGCGATTCCCAACAAAGTTCCGTAGTAGATCGGCCTTGCTGTCGAGCGAAGGCCAGATTCTAGTGAAATCGAGCCTCCATTCGAGAGATATGTCAGCAGTGAGCGGAAGATCCCCATTGTCCCAAGGGTGACAATAAAGGCCTCAATGCGCCACCGGGTGATCAAAAGACCATTGACGAGGCCCGCCATCGTCCCAAGGACCAGCGCGAACGCGATGCCGGTTAAGACGGTTGCCCAACCTGTGCCAAGGGTCGCCGCAGCAAAGTTCATGAACATGATCATGAGACCCGCCACGAGGGCAGACATTGCGCCGACGGACAGATCGAGGCCGCCTGCGGTGATCACGAATGTCGTCCCAATTGCGATGATGCCGATGAGCGCGCTTCGGGTGAGGACGTTGCTGAGATTGGCTGAACTGAGAAACGACTCGTTGATGAGCCCTCCGATGATCAACAAAACAACGAGCGCAATCAGAGGCCCAAACGCAGTCAAGTGATCGCCGATCCGGTACCGGCCTCGCGCTGCGGGCAGCTTGTTTGGAACTGCAATCGTATCAGACATGGATGGGTGCCTCCTTTAGGCCCACGGCATACCGGACGATTTCGTCCTCAGTCATTGTGTCACCGGAAACGTCGCCGACGATGCGGCCCTGACGCATGATCATCACGCGGTGGCTCAGACCGATGACTTCCTGCATCTCGGATGAGATGACCACGCAGGCCTTTCCGGCTGCGGCAAGCGCTTGTATCAGGCGGTAGATCTGCTGCTTGGTCCCGATGTCGATGCCGCGGGTCGGCTCATCGAAGACGATCACGTCTGGCCCGGCGAGAAGCGTCTTTGCGATCAGGAGCTTCTGTTGGTTGCCGCCGCTGAGCGTGCCGACGCGCGCTGACGGCCTCGGTGCCTTGATTTCATACGTCGTGATTGCATCGGCCAACGCCGCCCGCTCGGCTTTGAGGTCGATGATCGTGTCTCCCGCCAGGGCTCCCTTGAGAAGAGTAAGGTTTTCGCCCAGCGACTTTTCCAGCAGTAGCCCACGGCCTTTCCGGTCCTCGGTCAGGTAGGCCATTCCCATCTGGTAGGCCTCTCGAGGTCCCGGAAGATGGCGTTCCTTCCCCTTGAAAAAGAACGACTTGCAGTGAGCCGGCCTGAGCCCGAAAAGCCCCTCGAACAGTTCCGTGCGACCTGATCCAACCAGACCTGAAAATCCGAGGATCTCACCCAGTTTCAATTCGAAGCTTGCACCCTCGACAAATCCAGGGACGTCGAGGTCGCGCACGGCCAGAACCGTTGTTTGTCCGGCGGTCGTGTGCTTGGGCGGGTAGAGGTCCGACAAGGGCCGCCCGACCATCAGGCTGGCCATCTCGTCCTCGGTGAGCGAACTTGTCGGAGCGACTCTGACGATCCGGCCATCGCGGAGGATCGCTGTCTGGTCCGCAAGCTGCTTGACTTCGTCGAGCTTATGCGACGTGAAAACGACGGACCCTCCGTCCTTTCTGAACCGATCCACTCGCTCAAACAACCTGTCCGCCTCGTGATGGCCGAGAACTGCGGTCGGCTCATCCATGATCAACAGGCGAGGACGCCGGGACAGAGCCTTGGCGATTTCGATCATCTGCCAGTCCGACACAGTGAGTTTAGACAGCAGTGTGCGCGGATGGATATTGGAACCGAGTTCCTCCAGCAACGCGGACGCGCGCTTTTCCATCGTGGCATAGTCGAGGGCGTGGCCCCGGGTCGGCTCGTAGCCAAGAAAGATGTTCTCGGCGACAGTCAGATGCGGGATGAGGCAGAACTCCTGATGTACGAGGACGATTCCGGCGGCCTCCGCATCGACATTGGACCGGAAGAAGACGTCCGTTCCGTCAACGAGCAGGTGCCCGGACGACGGCTGCTCGTAGCCCGCAATAATCTTCATGAGCGTCGATTTGCCGGCACCGTTTTCGCCAACCAGCGCGGTCACCTCACCGGGTGACACGGACAAATCGACCTCCTTAAGGACCTCGACCGGCCCGAAGCTTTTACGAACGCCGTTTGTGCGGAGCAGCGTCATGTCGTGTCGCCCCGCCTGTGCGGCGGGCAGCGCCGACGCCGGTATCGGTCGCACGTTCCGATGCGGGATTGCCGTTGGAGGCATGTAGTTGCCCTCGCCATTAAACAGTTGATCAGGCAAGAGAGAGGGCTAGTGGATGGGCTGTACATGCGGACGGATTGGTGCCCTGCTTCATCGGCGTGTCCTCCCTGAGTGGATGCTCATGATCCGCCTTGGTGTCTTGTTAGCAACATTTGTTGCATTTATATTATGTACGCAATAAAATTTGCAGATGTCAATTGCGGCGTCGGCGAAACTCTCCTTGTCCGCGCTGGCTCGACTCTTTGCCGCACCACTTCGTATCAAGGGTGGTCCAGTCCGAGCCGGCGCGTCCCCGCTCCTGTTCTCAAACGGTCACGGCACGACCAGTCAGCGCGGATTCCAAGGCGCAATCCGCAAGCCGCAGGGCTTGGCGGCCATCAAACGGCGTGACCGGCATAGGCGAGCCAGACTCGACCGCGGCAATGAACGCGTTCAGTTCGTTCCGGTACGCATCAGCATAGCGTTCTAAGAAAAAGTTCAGGAGTGGATCGCCAGCCTCTGTTTCATCTCGCGTCCAGCGGCGGACCGTCGTTTGCCGCAGGTTCTCGTTCTGCAGCATCCCTGCCGATCCAAGGATTTCGAAGCGTTGGTCGTACCCGTATACCGCCTCTCGGCAGCAGTTGATATGACATTGGCGCCCCGTTGCCGTCCGCATCTGCACCATCACGGTGTCAAAGTCGTCAAAGTCCGTCAGGGTCGGGTCCACCAAGCGGCTTGCGGTCGCCATCAACTCGACAGGATCTTCGCCCAGCAGCCAGCGCGCCATGTCGAAATCATGGATGACCATGTCACGGAAGATACCTCCGGAATGCTTCAGATACTCGCGCGACGGCAATCCGGGATCACGGCTTGTGATGATCACCTGTCGGACATCACCAATAGAGCCTGCATCGATGGACCGGCGAAGCTGCTGCGCGCTCGGATCGAAGCGCCGATTGAAAGCCAGCATGACACGGCCATTAAGGCGCTCGATCTCATGCAGCGCGGCATCGGCTTTGGTAATGTCAAGATCGATCGGCTTTTCACACAGCACAGCCTTTCCTGAGGCGACGGCGTGCAGCATTAGGCTTACGTGTGTGTCAGTCGGCGTGCCGATTACGACCGCGTCGACGTCATCACGTTCGAAGAGAGAAGTAGGCTCCAGTGAGGACTCGCACGAGAGCTGATCCGCCAGTGAAGCTGCCGCGTTCCCGAAAGGGTCTGCCACAGCAATCAGCTTGGCGTTTGGGTTGGCCGCAACATTGGCCGCATGAATTTTGCCGATTCGTCCGGCACCGAGCACTGCAACGCGCAACATCAGTAAGGCTCCAGTCTGTATAGTAACCTAGTGGCCACATTGATCGTTATGCTCTCATTAGCTCCCGAGCTGCCGGCGATACGCTGTCCGCGTTCACCACAAGGCTCGAATCGAGGCTGCCCGCGAAGAAATCGAGAATGTTCTGAACAGCCGACACCGACATGCGGATCGCGCTCTCCTGTGTCAGACCCGCCGAGTGAGGGCTGAGGATCACACGGTCATTTTTGAAGAGCCGGTGATTATGTGGGGGCGGCTCGGCACTGAAGACGTCAAGCCCGGCCCCCGCGAGACGACCCGCTTCAATCGCGGCGGCAAGTGCTTCTTCGTCGATGAGCCCGCCCCGAGCCGTGTTCACCACGACGGCGGTGGACTTCAGCTTCGCAAGTTCCTGTGCTCCTAGTAAGGCGCGCCCCTCCGACAGCGGAATGTGCACCGAGATCACATCGGCCTGTGCGAGGGCGGCATCCATTTCGGGAGCAGGAACGGCGCCCGCGCCTCTGATCGTAGACTCGTCCACAAAGGGGTCGTGGACGATGATCTGCATGCCAAAGGCTTCGGCAAGTTTTGCAACCGAGCGCCCGATGCGCCCGAACCCAAGCAGAAGGAGGGTCTTCCCAGCCAATTCCGAGGCGTCGAAGCTGTTGCGGTAGTTCCATTCGGAGAGGCGGGTTTTCGCGTCGTACGTAAGTGTTCGCTTTGCAAGGGACAGAATGAGCATCATCGTATGCTCAGCCACTGATCGCGAGTTGACGTCCCCGACAACAGCCAGTGGGATCCCACGCTCGTTCAACGCTGCTATGTCGACGGCGTCATAGCCGACGCCATGTCGGGAGACGATCTTCAATCGGGGCGCTGCGCTAATGACGGAGGCAGGCATCGGTTGTGTCCGGATGAGCACTGCATCGGCGCGCTCCACGAACGGTGCATAAGATTCCGTCGACACCTCCTCGACAAGGTTGAATGTCAGGCCTGGAGTTGCGCGCAGGAGAGCGAGCCCGGCATCATGAATGCGGCCGGCGACGAGTACATGGGGCATCTCAGTATCCTTCTGTGGCTGAGGCCGGAAGCGGTGATACCTGTTCGTCGATTAGTTTCCGCGCCATCGCCACGCTAGCTTGCGCTGCGCCTGCTAGCAGGCGCACGTCGTTCGATATCGTGACGAGATCGAAGCCCCAGCCAATCGCTTTAGCGGCGTATGCCGGCGTTCCGTTATGCAGACATGCGCGTATACCAGCCCTGTGCGCTTCTTGGAGGATCGTCTGAATGACTTCCACGACCTCAGGTTCCTCCCGATCAAATCCCGTCGGGTAACGTCGGCCCGTAAGCCCCAGGGTCAAATCGGCAGGACCGATGTACACACCGTCAAGCCCAGGGGTTGAAGTGATGGCCTCGAGATTGGCAACTGCCTCTGCGGTTTCGATCATGGCGAAACAGAGAACCTCCCTGTCCGCGTGCTGTCCGTAGTCCGATCCTGCCGAGAAGTTCGCCCGTGTCGGCCCGAAGCTCCTGACCCCGTTGGGAGGATAGCGGACGTAGGAGACGAGGCGCTCCGCCTCCTCCCGGGTATTGATCATCGGGCAAATCACACCGTAGGCACCAGCGTCTAGGGATTTCATAATCGCGGCTGGGTCTAACCAGGGAACCCGGACGAGAGGCGTTACGGCGCTGGCGCGCATAGCCTGGAGCATGGTGGTCGCGACCTCGTAGCCCACCAGACCATGCTGAAGGTCGATGGTGATTGAGTCGTAGCCCTGCTCGGCCATGATCTCGGCCGTAAATGGGCAGGCGATGGACAGCCATCCGTTAATGACCGGCTTGCCGGCGTTCCACTTCTCACGAATTGCGTTCGGTAACATGGTGGCTCTTGCCTCTAGACCGTGACTTGGGACAGCTTGACGTTGAGGAAGTCGAAAATCCCCTCAGAGCCCCCTTCACGACCCATTCCGCTCAGCTTGATTCCGCCGAACGGCGCTTCCGCCGCAGCGAGGGCGAAGCTATTCACCCCGACCATGCCGGATTCAATCCGAGATACGGCCTCCCGGATGCGGGTCGGGTCCCGGGTGAAAACATATGCGGACAAGCCAAAGTCTCCGGCATTGGCGCGCTGGAAGACCTCATCGCTTTCCGCGAAGGATGTGATGGCTGCGATGGGCCCGAAATTCTCCTCGGCGAGCGCCATGGCATGATCAGGCAAGCCGGAAATCACGGTCGGCTCGTAGAAAAACCCCTTGTTCTGGCCTTGTGGGCGCTGGCCGCCGGCCTCGATGCGGCCGCCGTGCTTCTCTGCGTCCGCAATAACAGCCTCGATGGCATCGATGCGGCGCTGGTTGATCAGCGGTCCCATCTGCGTGGCCTCGTCAAGGCCATGCCCGAGCTTGAGGGAACCCGCCCGTTTCGCGAAGCCAGAGACGAAGTCATCGTGCAGCGACTCGTGCACGTAGAAGCGATCCGGCGCGACACAAACCTGGCCGGCATTGGCGAACTTCGTAGGAACGGCGAGATCGAGCACGGCATCGACGTTGGCATCATCGAACACGATCATCGGCGCATTGCCGCCAAGTTCCATGCTGACCCGCTTCATTGTCGCGGCAGCATCCCTGACCATCTGCTGCCCAACCGCGGTAGATCCAGTGAGCGTAATCTTGCGAACCACTGGCGATGCTACGAGCCGCGCGTAGGTTGTTGAGGTGGGGCCGACGACCAAATTCACCACGCCGTTGGGGATACCCGCCTGCCTGAGGCAGTCCACCATAATCATGGCGGCACCGGGAACCTCGCTGGATGGTCGCACGATCACCGAACATCCCGCCGCCAGGGCTGGCGCCACCTTGCGGGCGATCAGCACCGCCGGGAAGTTCCAGGCTGTGAAGGCCGCGACAACGCCGACCGGCTCATGCAGGACTTCGATACGTCCGCCTGGAGCACGGCTTTCAACGATCCGGCCGTAGATGCGGCGCGCCTCTTCCGCATACCAACGGAACTGATCAACCGAGAGCGCCCATTCGCGCTTTGCCTGCGCCAGTGGCTTTCCCGCTTCAAGGGTAATCTGGCGGGCGGCTTCGTCTGTTCGTCCCAGCATGCGGTCTGCAGCGGCGTGAAGAAGATCTGCCCGCGTCCAAGCCGGGGTTTCTCGCCAGCGCTTCAAAGCCTGCTCGGCAGCAAGGATAGCGTCATCAACTTCACTTTCCGCTGCCGCCGGCACTGCTCCTAAAATCTCGCCGGTCGCAGGGTCAAGGACATCCAGATCCCCCTGCCCTCCTCGGGAGCGCCACTCGCCGTCAATGAACAGGCCGAAATTCTCGTACATCGGAGAGGATCCCTTGCTTCGGTGTGACGTTTCCTGCAACATTCGTTGCAAATTCTGAAAGGGAGAAGTCAGGCTTGAGCGCGCAACATTCTTGCAAGATCGTCTATCTGAGCTCGCGGGCGGGCCAACAGATCACGATGCGGGGGTGCTGCGCCTGAGCAACCGGTTGCTGGCGGCTCAACAAAGTCCTCTCCCTTACGTCCTTATGCAGAGCGCGTTTATCGGCGCCTTGTTGCAACTTTAATTGCTGATGTATATCTTGCGCAACGAATATTCTATGTCAAGTATCTGGTGCAAAGTTCGTTGACGACTGAGCGTCGCATTATGAGGAGAGCTATATTGGCGAATGGCCAATAACCCCGGCGACGCCGCCGCTGCGGCGCAACGCAGTCTGACAAACAGGCTAGGCCTAGAGCCGATGGCCACTACGCAAAGAAGAAAGGCGGAGCCGCAATGCCAGCGAAGGACAAACGGCCTACGAGCCCGACCCCGAAGAACTATGAGGGGATTGTCAATCTCATTACCCGTGAATACCCGCACCTGTCGGCTGGGTTCCAGCAGATCGCCCGGTTCTTTACCCAGAATCCGAACATTATTGCACTTGAGTCGATCAACTCCATTGCGGCCCAATGCGGGACCCACCCCTCGAGCCTCGTTCGCTTTGCCCAGAACTTCGGGTATTCAGGCTTCAAGCAGCTTCAGGCAGTGTTCCAGACACGCCTTGCGACCGCCGCTCCGGGATTTCGCGAGCGCCTGAGCGCGCTGGAAAGCGAACTGTCCCGCAACGAAGAACGCGGCAACCTCGGGCATTTGCGGCAACTGGTTGTCCGCGATATCGCAGCCCTCCAGGACCTTCTCGAAGGGGTTGCAGAACAGGATCTGGAAGCCACGGCTCGGCTGCTGGTGAAGGCGGAAACGATCTATATTGCTGGTCAACTCCGGTCGGAGCCAATCGCATCTTTCCTTCGCTACGTTTTGACGATGCTGGGTCGACGGGTTGTGCTTCTTGATCCGGCAGGCGGCTTGGCGCAGGAAATGGCCGCGACAATGACGAGTCGCGATGTTTTGGTCGCCATCGCGTTTCGGCATTACGCAAAAGAGGTTATTGCCATTGCCGACGTGGCAGTCAGCACCTCAGCACCGATTATCGCGATCACAGACAGCCAACTGTCGCCTCTCGCAAAAGATGCCAGGGTCTTATTCACGGTCCCCGAGGATGAGTACACCTTCTCCCGATCGCTTGCGGCTCCCATGTGCCTCGTTCAGTGCATTGCCGTTGCCACAGCAGCGCTTCTGCAGCCTGGTCGCGACGTGACCCCCCGGATCCCAACGGTGACCGAGATCGCCCGAGACAGAACCGGCGATTCAAAGCGTCGCAGCAAGGCCTCCGCGAAGTTGTGACGATCGGACGAACTCTTTTTCGCAATTTATCTTGCGAATTATAGGAGTCTGCAATAATCTTTACGAAAAGCAGATGCGCTATCGGCGACAGCGCGTCGTGACCGGGAGGAGATCGCATGTCGACTATTTGCTGCACCATGGCTCAGGCTTTGGTTCGTTACCTCTGCAACCAATTCACTATCGTCGATGGCGAACAGGTTCCATTGTTTCCGGGTGTGTTTGCAATCTTCGGGCATGGCAACGTGACTTGCATTTCCGAGGCGTTAGAAGGCGTCCAGGACATCTTGCCGACGTGGCGCGGACAGAATGAGCAATCAATGGCACTTGCCGCCATCGGCTTTGCCAAAGCGAAGCGTCGACGCCAGATCATGGTGGCCGCCACTTCAATCGGTCCGGGTGCCCTTAACATGGTGACTGCCGCGGGTGTTGCTCATACGAACCGGCTCCCGGTCCTGCTTCTCGCCGGCGACACTTTCGTCAGCCGCCGCCCCGATCCCGTCATGCAGCAGGTTGAGCATTTCGGCGATCCGACGATCAACGTCAATGATGCGTTCAAGGCAGTCACGCGGTATTGGGATCGGATTGTTCATCCCGAGCAACTCATCTCGTCCTTACCTCAAGCTGTGGCGACGCTGCTTGATCCAGCGGATTGCGGGCCGGCGTTCATCGGGCTGCCGCAGGACGTGCAGGAGATTGCCTGGGATTATCCGACTGCGTTCTTTGAGCCGACCATCCACACAATCCCACGCCCGCGGGCGGACCGCGACAAGCTCATCGAGGCCGTCCGTCTACTTAAGTCAGCCAAGCGCCCCTTGATCATTTCCGGCGGCGGTGTGCGCTATTCCGGCGCCGAGGACGTTCTCGGACGGTTCGCGGAGAAGCATGGCATTCCACTGGCGGAGACGATTGCCGGCAAGGGCGTTGTCACGCACGACCACCCGGCTCATGTTGGGCCAATAGGCATTGTCGGGTCCACGTCGGCAAACGCCTTGGCTGCGGAGGCTGACGTGATCCTTGCTGTGGGAACACGGCTCATGGATTTTACCACGGGGTCCTGGACCTGCTTCTCGCCCGACGCCCGATTTATCTCCATCAACGCGGCCCGTTATGATGCGACCAAACACCGTGCTCTTGCAGTTGTTGCGGATGCGCGGGAAACGATCGAGGAACTTGCGGAAGCCGTGCAGGGCTGGAAGGCTGATACGGCCTGGTCAGAGCGGGGCCGCGTCGAGTTCGCAAAATGGAACTCGATGCTCGACGGCTTCCAGCGTCCGACAAATGATCCAATTCCGACCTACGCCCAGGTTGTCGGCATCGTTAATTCCAAGGCAGGCGAGCGGGATCTCCTCATCGCCGCTGCGGGTGGGCTTCCCGGCGAGGTGATGAAGAACTGGCGCGTCAAGGAGCCCAATACCTTCGACTGTGAGTTTGGCTTCTCGTGTATGGGATACGAGATAGCCGCCGGATGGGGCGCCGCCATGGCGGATCCAACCCGTACGCCGATCGTCATGATCGGTGACGGCACCTACATGATGATGAACTCTGATATCTATTCGTCAGTCTTGGCTGGTCACAAGATGATTATCATCGTGTGTGACAATGGCGGCTACGCGGTCATCAACCGCTTGCAGAACGCCAAAGGCGGCGCCTCGTTCAATAACCTGATCCGAGATTGTCGCGTGAAGGAGCCCTTCTCGGTCGACTTCGCAAAGCACGCGGAAGCGATGGGAGCGTTGACCCGACACGTCGAGAGTTTGGCGGATCTCGGCCAAGCTTTGGATTGGGCTAAAACGACCGACAGGACGACCGTCATCACCATTGTCTCAGACGCCTTCACCTGGACCCCTGGTGACGCGTGGTGGGATGTCGGTGTGCCGCAGGTCAGCGGACGAGACGAAGTAATCGAGGCATCCAAGGCACAGTTGGACGGTCGCAAACGCCAGCGTGTCGGTGTCTGACCCTGCATCGAGGCCAAAATTTGACTGCAGCTTCCCGGAGACAATGATGAGAGCGAAGTTGGGAATTGCGCCCATTGCGTGGTCCAATGATGACCTGCCGGAGCTAGGTGGGGACACAAGCCTGCAGACCTGTTTGAGGGAGAGCCGGGAGGCTGGCTTCTCAGGTGTGGAGACCGGGGGGAAATTCCCGAAGACCGCCGCCGAGTTGGCTCCTGAACTTGAGACCTTCGGCCTGGAGCTCGCATCCGGTTGGTATTCCGGAACCGTTCTCGACGCACCCGATGACCTTGCCGAGGAAAAAGACAAAGTAGCCCCGCAGCTTGAGCTGTTCCGCACCCTCGGCGCTACGTGCCTGGCCTACGGTGAGACGGCCGGAACCATTCAAAACAAGCGCAATGCTCCATTGGCCACCCGGCGCCGGCTCTCTGAAGACGAGATCAAAGTCTATGGACGACGTTTGACGCGCTTTGCCGAGCATTGCGCCGACGCCGGAGTCCCGCTTGGCTTCCACCATCACATGGCAACTGTGATCGAGACCGAGCAGGACCTTGATCTGCTGATGAAGTGCACCGGTGAAGCCGTGAGCTTGCTGTTCGACGCGGGAC
>Ga0307409_100001706_pt1 | contig 11075 bp, 8 predicted proteins | sample 322Ometagenome_2_FD_203888 | JGI IMG/M metagenome (GOLD analysis project Ga0307409, IMG submission 203888) | Maize rhizosphere microbial communities from greenhouse at UC Davis, California, United States - 322HYB-O-2 | ecosystem: Host-associated > Plants > Roots > Rhizosphere > Soil | place...
CGGCGCCGGCTCCGACGACGGCCGTGTCGCCCGCGATCGAGGTCGCGGCTCGGGCAACGGCACCGCGGACGCCAGCGGTGCCACCGCGGACACAATCGGCGCCTCCACCCACACCGACCGCGGCACGACGCCCCGAGGCCGCTCCTCGCGTTGCCGCCGCAGGCGCGGTTACCGCCGCAGCCGCGGTCACCGCCTCAAGATCGACACCGACGGCCCGTCCGGCGGCTACCGACGGCGAGCTGTTCATCACCTCCGCGCCCGCCGGCGCACGCGTGATGGTGAATGGCGTCGGGTGGGGCTCGACGCCGGCGCGGATCAAGTTCCTGCCGTTCGGCGCCAAGCGCATTCGCGTGACAAAGGACGGCTACGTCAGTGCCGAGCGCACCGTCACGCTGTCACCGGGCACCGGCTCCCTCAAGGTGGACATGCAGCTGCACGCGCGCAAGTAAAATGAGCGCGTGCTCCGGTACTTCGCGCGACGCCTGCTGCTGACCGTTCCGGTCCTGCTGGGCGTCGCGACGCTCGTCTTCTCGCTCATCCACCTCATTCCCGGCGACCCCGCGCAATCGATCCTCGGCGAGACCGCATCACCGCAGGAGGTCGCCGACCTGCGCCAGCGGCTTGGGCTGGATCGGCCGCTCGTCGAGCAGTACGGCCTGTTCCTCCGCGGCCTGGTACGCGGCGATCTCGGCCGGTCGCTTCGTACCAGCCAGCCGGTCACGGCGATGATCGTCGAGCGCATGCCCGCGACCATGGAGTTGGCCGCGGCCGCGATGGTCTTCGCGATCGCGACGGCGCTGCCGCTTGGGATTGCCGCCGCCGTGTGGCGCGGCACCGCCGTCGATCACAGCGCGATGACGCTGGCGTTGATGGGGATCTCGATTCCGAACTTCTGGCTCGGGCCGCTGCTGGCAATCGTCTTCGCCGTCGAGCTCGGATGGCTGCCGGTCTCCGGGCGCGGCACCTGGGCGCACCTCGTGCTGCCGGCCATTTCACTTGGCGCGGCGCTCGCGGCGATCCTCGCGCGCATGACCCGCGCCACGCTCCTCGAGGAACTGCGGGAGCAGTACGTTCAGGCGGCGCGCGCCCGCGGCACCTCCGCCGTCCGCGCCATCATCCGTCACGCCTTCCGCAACAGCCTGATCCCCGTCGTCACGCTCGTGGGCCTGCAGTTTGGCGCCGTGCTGACCGGCGCGGTGATTACCGAGACGATCTTCGCCTGGCCGGGCATCGGCCGCCTGCTCATTCAGTCGATCGGGTTCCGCGATTACCCGCTGGTGCAGGGCTGCATCCTGCTCATCGCGATCACCTACGTCGGCGTGAACCTGCTCACCGATCTCGTGTACAGCGTGCTCGACCCGCGCATCCGCTACAACTGACATGGCACGAGTCGGAGCGGGCATCGTAATCCTGGCCGTCGTTCTCGCGCTCGTCGGTCCGTTCGTGACGCCGTACGATCCCGCCGGCCAGGAGCTTCCGCTCCGCCTCGCCGGACCGACGGGGACGCACCTGTTCGGGCTCGACGAACTCGGCCGCGACATCTTCGCGCGCGTTCTCGCCGGCGCGCGGATTTCGCTGCTCGTCGGCCTCGTGGTGGTCTCCGTCTCGGCGACGATCGGTATCTTCCTGGGCGCCATTGCCGGGTACTTCGGAGGGAGAGTCGACGAGAGCATCAGCCGCGTGATGGACATCCTGCTCGCGTTTCCCGGGCTGCTGCTCGCGATCGCGCTCGTCGCAGTGCTCGGGCCCAGCCTGACGAACGTGGTCATCGCCCTCTCGCTCATTGGATGGGTGGGCTACGCCCGGCTGGTGCGCGGGCAGGTGCTGCGCGCCCGCGAGCTCGAGTTCGTGCAGGCGGCGCGCGCGCTCGGCGCGAGGACGTCGCGCATCCTCCTGCGCCATGTCATTCCTACGACACTCCCCGCGGTGACGGTGCAGGCCACGCTTGGCATGGGTGCCGCGATCCTGGCGGAGGCGGCCCTCAGCTTCCTCGGCCTCGGCGTTCAGCCGCCGACGCCAAGCTGGGGGACGATGCTCAATGGCGGGAGGGCGCATCTGCTGGACGCGCCGCACCTGACGATCTTCCCGGGGATCGCGATTGCCGTGCTCGTACTGGGGTTCAACTTCCTGGGAGACGGGTTGCGCGACGCGCTCGACCCGGCGACAAGCCAGCGCCGCTGAGACGCAGCCGCCGCTGCAGGCGGATCGACTCGGTCAGGCGTCTCGCCAGGTCGTCTGCGGCCACGTCATCCACCAGCGCGCGGTAGTCCGCTATCGCCCGGCGGGCGGTGTTTGCGTCGCCGCGGCGATCGGCGGCTGCGGCAAGCCAGACCAACGTATCAGGTGCGACGGGCAGCGCCGCTGCCGCGTCCTGCAGCGCGTGGAAGGCGCGGTCGGTGTCGCCAGCGAGGAACAGCGCGCGGCCGTACAGCGCGCGCGTGTCGCCGCTGACGTTCGCGTCGGTGGATGCCGGCTGCAGCGCCTCGAGCGCCTTGCCCAACGCCACGCGATCCACGCGTTGTTCCGCAGCCTGCAGCCAGACGCGTGCGATCGCGCCGTAGACCGCCGGTTCGTCGGGATAGCGTTCCGCGGCGCGCCCGAGCGTCGTGATGGCCGCGTCGGTGCGACCAAGGCGGGCGTAGGCCAGCCCGACGCTCACGAGCCGTTCGGCACGTCCGGGCTCGATGGCGGCAAGCGCCTCCAGTTGCTCGATCGCCTCGCGGTTTCTTCCCGTTTCCCGGCAGAGGTCGGCGAGGTCGGCTCGTGCCGCCGCGAACGCCGGATTCAGTTCCACGGCCCTGCGCAGCGAGCGGAGCGCCTCGTTCGGCTGGTTCCGCGAGCGGAGGCATGCCCCGAGGAGGTGATGCGCTTCGCTGAAGCCTTCGTCCAGGGTCACCGCCTGGCGAAGCGGCTCGATTGCTGCTGTCGGCTGCCCGTTGCGGTAGTGGGCGAGCGCCAGTTTGTAGAGGACGCGCGGCGACCGATCGTCGACGGCGATGAACCGCCGATAGTCCTCGGTGGCCCTCTCGTAGCGGCCCATGGCGCTGTTTACGTCGCCAAGCAGTTCGAGGGCGCGAGTGGAGATAGGGTCCAGCGCCGACGCCTGCCGCAGGTCGCGAAGGGCAGCCGACAGTTCGCCGCGGCGGCGATAGGTGTCGCCCCGTTTCAAGTAGGCGAGCATCGACTCGGGCTGGAGCGCGGCGGCGCCGCTGAACGCCTCCACGGCCACCGACGTCTCCTCGCGGGCCAGGGAGGCGTCCCCGAGCGCAATCAGGCGCCGGTATTCACGCTGCTGGCGGGCGGAATACCAGGCCAGGACCGACCCGGCGACGGCCGCCGACACGAGCAGGGCGAGAACAACAGTGCGCTTCATGGCTGAGGCGTGCACATGGTAGCAGACGGAACTCCTGGGGCTGCCCGGGGTCTAACGGAGAAAGGACCCCGGTATTCAGGGTTGGTGGACCCCAGGACTTCAGTGGCGGTAGACTGCATGCAGACACGCTTACCCGGAGAACTGGTGAAGAACGCTGGCGCTATCAGCTGGTCGGAAGTCGATAGTCGCGAGGCCGCGCTCATCGAGCGCTGCGCCGCCGGCGACGAAACCGCCTGCGCCGACCTCGTATCCGCCCACCAGCGCATGGTGTACAACCTGGCGCTGCACCTGCTCGGCGACCGCGACGAGGCCCTCGACCTGTCCCAGGAGGTCTTCCTCCGGGTCTTCCGCACCCTGGCCAGCTTCCGGGGGCAGTCGGCGCTCCGCACCTGGATCTATCGGATCGTGGTCAACCAGGCCCGCAACCGGCAGCGGTTCTGGCGCCGCCGCCACCGCGCCGACCAGGTGTCGCTCGACGAGCACCTGCAGCAGTTTGGAGACCTCGAGTCGAAAAACGACCCTTCCACGCCGGACCGGATGCTGGCGCGCAAGGAGACGGCGGCGCGCATCTGGAGCGCGCTCGACCACCTGCCTTTCGACCAGCGCACCGCGCTCGTCCTGCGTGAGATCGACGGTCTCCGCTACGACGAAATCGCCTTCTCCCTGGGCATCGCCGTCGGCACAGTCAAGTCGCGGCTCACGCGTGCGCGTCAGGCGCTGCGCGACGAGCTGCTGGGGCTCCGCTGATGGTCCAGTATCTCGGCTGCGAGATCGCCCGGGAGTTGCTCCAGGCGTTCGTCGACGGCGAACTGCCGGTTGACGAGCAGATCGCGGTGGAATCGCACCTCCGGTGGTGCCGCACGTGCGCCGCGCACGTCGAAGACCTGCAGGTCATCGGCGAATCGATCCGGTTCCACGCGGTCACGGCGCACAGTGACGCCGACAGCCGCGAGCTTGCGGCGCTGCAGGCCGGAGTGTTGAGCCGCGTGCGCGCGGAGCACGAGCAGTCGTTCCCGATGCAGGTTCGCGCGCTCTTCCAGGATCTGCACCTGTTCTGGGCGGGCCTCGGCGCCACGGCCGCCGTTCTCGTGTGCCTCTCCGTCGCGGTCGGCGTGCTTCATGCCGCCACCGACGAGCGGCCCGATTCGCTTGCCGGCGTCATCCAGTCGCTCGCCAACCCGGGCTCCGATCGCAACCCGATGCCGCTCGACGGCCGCATGATCGCCGCGCCGCGCGCGCTCGACGATTCGCCCGCGCTCGATCAGCTGCCGGAAGACGAAGCGGTGTTCGCGCTGGCCGCCGTGATCACGCGCGAGGGACGGATCGCCAACTACGAGGTGCTGCTCTCCGAGCGCGACGGCTCCCCGAGCCACGATGGCCACGCAGGTGAGGTCAACGTGCTGCTCGACAAGGTCGCGCAGGCGCGCTTTGCGCCCGCCGAGCGCGGCGTCGCGCGCGCGCCGGTCGCTGTGAACATGGTGTGGCTGCTGGCGCGCACGACGGTGAAGGGGTCAGCCCGCGCGCTGGAGTTCGGCACGCAGCCCGAAACGGTCCCGGCGACCGCCCCGCTCGCGCCCATCACTCCGACCACGACGAAGCCGTCTGCCGGCACGGTGGACGAACACGCCTTTTCGAGCTCCGCGTTCCTGCACTCCACCGTCGCGTAATTCAACTACCAACTACCAAGGCGAAGAACTCCCAACAGCCAACACTGTGATGTTGGGAGTTGGCAATCGGGAGTTGGGTGTTGGTAGTTGGAGGTTCTTTACGGCTGTGTGCGCGCAGGTGATGCTTCGCCGCGCGCGCTCGACACGTTGTTGAGCGCGTCGGTGGCGCGGATCACGACGCCGCGCGATCCGGCATCGCCGTCCAGCACCAGCTCGAACTGCTCGAGGCGCGAATCCGAGATCCCGTCTTTCGGATAGATCGGCCGCCAGCGGTCGCCGTCGAGCGAGTATTCCACCTTCTGCACCGCCGAGTGCTCGTCGCGCACTTCGAAGGCGATCACCGTGCGGTTGCCCTCGCGCCGCGCGCTCGTGATGCCGATCGTCGGCGGCGCGTTGTCGATGTCGAACGACGTGCTGTCCATGTGTCCGGTGAGCGCGGTGCCCGGCGGGTTCGCTGCCGAATCGGCCGCGACCACCCGCAGCAGGTAGGTTCCGTTCGGCACCGACGTCGTGTCCCACACGAGGATCGGATCCGAGAGCCCGCGCTTCAGCGCCTTCCATGACGTCTCGCCTTCGCGGCGATAGAGCACGTCGTACTGCAGGTCGTCGTCGTTGTCGTCTTCCGCGCGCCACACGAAGGTCATCAGCCCCTTCTGGTAGACGCGGCGGCCGAGCGCCGGCGACTGCATGCTGCTGTTCGACGTCACGCCGCTCGTGGACGCCTGCTGCGTGAGCCGCCGATCCGGGAGGTCGCCGTCGTAGCCGGCGATCTCGAGCTCGCCGGTGGAGAACGGCTTCTGGAACACCGTGCCCGGAGGATGAATCGTGATCGACGTCACCCGCGGGCGCAGGTTGCGCTGCAGATACGCGGCGGTCACCGAGGTGAGCAGGGGAGACTCGCCCTTCGGCGCGGTGAGCACGGCGCGCCACTGCAGGTAGCGCGCGCGCGGGCTGGCGATCGGAGTGCCCTCGGCGTCGGCATAGGCGGGACTCCAGTTGCTCCACGTGTCGTCCGGCGTGCGCGTGTTGCCGGAGCGCGTGAAGATCTCGATCTTGCTGCCCGCGGGCATCGACGCGTGCCACTTGATGGCGCCCCAGGTGGCGACGGTGGTGGCGTCCCGGACGTCGGATTCGTAGCTGCCGCGCTCGGCGCGCGTTGGCGCGAGGCGGAACAACTTGCCCGGGTTCGCGGTGGTGTACACCATCGAGCCGCTGCGATCGCGCATGACGGTCGTGATCTGCTGCGCCGGGGCGCGCGTGACGAGAGTCGCCTGCAGCGGGTCGCCCGACAGGCGGTAGATCTTTCCCTTGCTGCCCGTGGCCACGAGCAGGCTGCCGTCTCCCTCGAAGCCGATGTCGTAGGGCGCGTCCTCGCGGGATTCCCACACCTGATCCCAGGCGCCGTCCGGCAGGATGCGGTAGATCGCGCCGGCGCCGCTGCCCGGCGTCGAGCGCGGCGTCGGCGACTGGCCTCCTGTTCCGGCGACCGATACGTCGGCAATCGCGATCGCGGTGATCTCCGTCGAGACCGACGGAACGGCGGGCGGAGGAGTCGGCTCAGGGTTCATCCGGGCGGGCTCGCGTGTGTCGCTCGGCGGCTTGCCACTCACCGCGGCCGCGTAGATGTTGCCATTCCCGTCGACGCGCAGCGCATGGATCTCGTTGAACGGCGAGTCGAGGAGCACGAACGGCTTGCCGGTGGCGTCGACCTGGAACACGCGCCCCGGTGACTCGGTGCCGACGAGCAGGCGGCCCTCACGATCGAACGCGAGCGAGATCGCATGCGTCGCACGCGTCTGGTAGAGCGGCGCGCCCTTCCCGTCCGGCGCAATCTTGTAGACCACGCCCTTGTCGCCGGTGGCCGCGAACACGTTGCCCGCCTTGTCGACCGCGAGGCTCCAGATGTACTTGTCGGCCGGGTCGAAGAACTCGGCCCCCACGCCCTTCGCATCGACCTTGTAGATCTTTCCGTCCGGCGAGGTGCCGACGAAGAGCGTGCCGTTCGGCGCGAGGGCGAGCGCGTGCACCTCGAGTTCCTCCGCGTCGAAGAACACCGTGCCCTTCCCCGAAGGATCCACGCGGAACACCTGCCCCTCGTTGCCGCTGCCGACATACATCGAGCCGTCGGGCGCACCGACAACGGTCCAGAGGAACGGCGCGTTCGATTCGTAGACGGGCGTCGACGAGGGGCCGAGCATCAAGCGGCCGTGCGCGTCGATGGAAAGGTTCTCGACTTCACCTTTGAGGAAGTCGGCCTGGGTGGCCACCTGCCAGAAGGACGGAACGGCAGCGGACACGGCCGCGGCGCCCCACACGAGCAGCCCCCCGGCCACAGCGACAAAACGCCTGTTGGCCATGGATCTAGTGGCGTGTATCAAATGAAGGAGTACCACTCACAACAGGCCTCGACCGCCATTTGCCGGCCGCGAGAACGGAGCGGCCGGTCCTTCGTCAGGAAGGACATGCCACTAGTGTATCGAAGTGGCAGGTAACAGGGTTGCCCCTGCCGTCTATTCCGGTTCGATGTCGAGCGTCAGCGTGCGCGACCCGGTGACGGCGTTGCCCGTGGCCAATTCCCATTCGCCGAGCAGCGCGCTGCGCAGCGGGCTGTAGCTGCCGCCATTCCGATCAGACTCCATGACGGCCATTACGGACGGGGGCAGCGACGACAGCGGCTCGCCTTTGACGATGGCGCCCCCGTCGCGGCTGATCAGGCGAACGTAGAGGCGGTTGTTCTTGCGCGCCTTGTTGAGGACGCTCATCATCTGCGGCAGGCCGCGCGTCTGCAGCGGCTGCATCTGCAGTTCGCGCGATTCCCACTGCCCGAGGCGCGTGCCGTCGGCCACCATGATCTGGATGCTGCCGCTGGCGTTGGACGGAATCTCGATCGGCAGCGTGCGCGTGATCTCCTCGCCGCGGTAGGTCCGCAGCAGCACCTTGAGCGGCACGGTGGTCCCCGCCTTCGGGCGGACGCTGTCGATCCACGCGCGCTCCAGCGTGGCTATGCGCGGCTGCTCGGTGGACTCGATCTCGAGGTTCACCGCCTCGATCTCCACGTCCTCGAACGCGTTCCGCAGCAGGAAGTTGATCGGCGCGACGACGTAGGCGGCGGCGCCGATGGAGGGCTGCTCGCCGGTGAAGAGATCTTCGAACGCGACGCTGCCGTACTTCTTGATCGTCGCCGTCCCCTTCACCGTGAAGCTGGCGGCGCCGTACTGCCGTTCGTAGGAGCCGAGGGTGTTGACGATCGAGAGGTACGCCAGGAGCGGCGTGAACATCTGATCGTTGACGACGCCCATCTTGAACGTCTTCCTGATGCCGCGATCCGATGTCAGCGAGAGCGAGATCGGGATGAGCGCGGGGCCCTTGCCAAGCGTGCCGGCGATGGTCGTGGAGCGGTCCTGCTGCACCGTGCCGATCACTTCGCCGGTGCTCGCGATCTTCATCGACGAGAACAGGCTGGGCAGCAGCGTGTGCACGTAGGCGCGCGTCATCGGGAACTGGGTCGGGCCGAGGTTGTAGAACGGGTGGCCGAAGCCGTAGACCGTGTTGCCGTCGACGTGCGTCACGGTGCCGGTGGCGCCGAGCGACAGGTCGCCGCTCATGAGCGCGACGCCGACTGGATCGCCGGGCCGGAGGCGCTCCGCCTTGCGACCGTTCTCCTGCGCTCCCGACGCCGCCATCACCGGCAGGAAGCCCTGCTCGCGGAACGCGTTTGCGAGCGGCTCGATCGTGGTTGCGTCGAAGCCTCCCATGCTCAGCGGCGTCGCAATCGGCCGCAGCATCGTCCCGATGCTGGCGCTGAAGTCCTGGCCGCCGAAGAAGCGCACGTCAGCGGGATTCTCGGCGAAGGGCTGCGTCCAGGAGAACGCCTGGCGCAACGAGTCGCGAAGGTTCTCGGGTGTGAGCGGCATCTTGAGCTCCACGCGTGCCGCCTGCCGCCGCGGTGTCGGGAGCGTCGCCGCTTCGATCATCTCGTCGATCGGCGTGATGCCGGCGATCGGTTCCTTCGAGAACGCGCCGAGTGAATAGGAGACAGCGCCCACGAGGCGCCCGTCGATATAGACGGGACTGCCGCTCATCCCCGCGATGACCCCGGTATCGGCCAGCGGTCCGCCTTCGAGCCTGGCGAGAATCAGGTTGCGTCGCGGGCCGATGACGTTCCGCAGCACGCCGAGAATGTGGACCTTGAACTCATCGAGGCGGTCGCCCTCGAACACCGTGCGTCCCACGCCCACCATCCCGGCCTTGAGCTCGTCAACCGGGAACATCGTGGTGGCAGCTGGCAGGGGCGCCAGGCTGAAGAGGAGAAGCAAGGCGGTTCCAGCGAAAATGCGGGTGTTCATGAGGGTGATCCTGTCCCGAAGCGTACGGGTAAACCTCTGAAACTGCAAGCCCCGAGCCTCTTCGGGTTGACAGCCGAACGGCCGCTGGGGTAATGTCGCCGCTCCCGTGAACCAGCTCTTTACCCGCTTCGTGAGCCGTGCCCTCGCCAGCTATTGGTGGTGGTACCGGTTCGTCACTGAAGGGGCACTTTCGGGCGCATAACAGAGCACCGAAAAGTCGGGAAAGTTCAGACGCCTCTTCAGCCTGCCGGTTGGAGAGGCGTTTTGTGTTTATGACGCCAACGCTGCTCGTTGAGACCGTTACCGGGCGCACCGTGGCGGAACTGCGCGCCGCCAGGGATGCTGTTCGCGGCGCCGACATGGTCGAGTTGCGGCTCGACGGCGTGCGCGACCTGGACGTTCGCGCCGCGCTCGACGGCCGTGCCGTTCCGGCGATTGTCACCTGCCGCCCGGCGTGGGAAGGCGGCCGTTTCAAGGGGGCCGAGGAGGATCGGCAGCGGATTCTGCTCGATGCGCTTGCGGCCGGCGCCGAGTACGTGGACGTCGAATGGCGCGCCGGCTTCGGCGTGCTTCTCGGCCATACCGGCGGCGCGCGCGTCGTCCTCTCGGCGCACGACTTCAAGGGTGTCCCTGGCGATCTGGACGATCAGGTGCGCGTGATGCGCGCGACGGGGGCGGAGGTCGTCAAGATCGCGGTCACCGCCGGCCGGTTGACTGACGCCTTGCGCCTGCGCGAGATCGCGCGCGAGGGGCGGACGGTCGCCATCGCGATGGGCGACCCGGGCCTGCCGACGCGTCTGCTCGCGGTGCATTTCGGATCGTGCTGGACCTATGGCGGCGACGGCGTGGCGCCGGGACAGATTCCGGCCGAGCGGATGATTCGCGAGTTCCGCTTCCGCGACGTCTCGCGCGCGACGGCGGTCTTCGGCCTCGTCGGTACGCATGTCGCGGCTTCACGTTCTCCGGCCATGCACAACGCCTGGTTCGATGAGGCGGGGCTCGATGCGGTCTTCGTTCCGATGCCGACGCCCGACTTCGACGACTTTCTCGCGTATGCCGACGCATTCAACGTACAGGGCGCGGCGGTGACAATCCCGTTCAAGCTCGATGCACTGCGGCACGCGGTAACCGCCGATCCCGCGACGCGCCGCATCGGCGCCTCGAACACGCTGCGGCGCGTCGAGCGCGGCTGGGAAGCGACGAACACCGACGTCGCCGGCTTCCTGGCGCCGTTCGAGACCGGTGAAACGGCGCCAGTCGCGCTCGCCGATCTGCGCGGCGCTCGCGTCACCATTCTCGGGGCCGGCGGCGCCGCCCGCGCGGTCGTGGTGGGACTCGCCTCGGCCGGCGCGCGGACGACCATCTGCGCGCGGCGTGTCGAGCAGGCGCGCGAGGTCGCGGCGCTGGGCGCGGAGATCGGGCAGTGGCCGCCGCGGCGCGGGTCGTGGGACGTCCTCGTCAACTGCACGCCGCTCGGCGGCGTGTCGGCGCCCGGCGAGTCGCCGCTGCCCGGCGGTCCCTTCGACGGACGGCTGGTGTACGACCTTATTTACCGGCCGGCCGAAACGCCGCTGCTGCGCGAGGCAAAGGCGGCAGGGTGCGCGACAATCAACGGCTGGCCGATGCTGCAGGCGCAGGCACGGCAACAGTTCGCGTGGTGGACGGGCCGAAAGGTGCAGCCGAACTTCG